>VFQS010000042.1_pt1 | contig 190839 bp, 267 predicted proteins | sample 3512361 | NCBI WGS metagenome assembly VFQS01 (sample SAMN10412375, study PRJNA504923) | tailings metagenome | isolation source: Relicate 1 Philex TSF3 active mining | place: Philippines | reverse complement strand
GTTAGCTCCAGAACCAGTAAAACTTGTAGCAGTTATGACTCCTGCAGTATTGATAGTAAATCCAGTATAAGTACCACTAAGCCTTGCATCAGGAACTGTTCCTGTGGTTAGTTGGGTAGCATTAAGGGCAGTTAAGTTAGCTCCAGAACCAGTAAAACTTGTAGCAGTTATGACTCCTGCAGTATTGATACTTATGCCAGTATAAGTACCACTAAGCCTTGCATTTGCAACAGTACCACTTGATAAGTTTGAAGCATTAAGGGTAGTTAAGTTAGCTCCAGATCCAGAGAATGAATTAAATGTAGCAATTCCTGTAGAATTGACGGAAGCAGTAGAAATTAATGTAGAAGATATTCCACTAGAATTGGAATATGTAGCAATTCCAGAAGAATCTGCATATAGTGCAAAAGAAGCACTACCATTTAAATTTCCTTCTAATGTAGTAGCCTTTATTGTAGAAAATGTACTTACACCTGAAGTAATGTTTATATTAGATGTTATAATATCTGGCAACCTAGCATCTGCTAAAGTTCCTGTAGCATTAGTTAAATCATTGTAGTAAGATCCCTGTTGTCCATCTAATAGATCAGCATTTAAATTAGTAACAAGAGTAGTTGATGTTACTGTTAATGGAGAAGTTCCTGTAGTTACTGTAGATATAAATCTTGATGCTGTAGAAACTCCAGAAACATTAAGGGTATTAAAAGTTGGGGTATCAGAAACTCTAACCGTTGAAATAGAACCTCCAGCAGTTCCTGTAGCAGTAATATTATTACCACGGAAATCAATGCTTGTGGTACTTCCTGCAGTTCCTACAATAGTTCCTTCATCACGAATATCAATACCATTTAGGTTTCCAGCACCTGCTGATGCTACTGTTGCCCAACTCCATCCACCAGAACCATTAGCAACGGGAACATAAGAATTTAAACCAAAATTGACTCCATCAGGAGACAGTTGATTGACATCTAGTTGATTTACTGTTGCAATTCCAGAAACATTTAATTGTCCTAATGTCCCAACAGAAGTGAGAGAAGAATTTATAACACCAGATCCTAGAGTGTTTGAGCTTAATACAGATGTTCCATTAATTTCATATTGTTTTCCTGATGCAAGGTTCCAATCTTCACTAGAAGTTAATGCTCCTGCCGTATTATTCCAAGTGATTGTCTTACGAATGCCAACAGAACCAATACCAATTCCAGCACCATCTAGAAGTGCATTTGTTCCTACTGTTGTTGCGATACCAACATTAAAGTCTGCTAATTCAATTGTAGCTGAATTAATAACTGTTTGAGTACCATCAACAAATAAATCACCTCTAATACGAACAGCCCCAGTATTATCTCCAACTGCTGCTGGATCGATAATTAGTTCTGAAGGTCCAGAAATTGTATTAGTTGTAATATTAATACCAGTACCTAAAGCTCCTGTAGATACCTGGGAAGCAGTTAGAATACCAGAAATGTTTATGCTAGATGGGAGTCTTGAGTTATTAAGAGTTCCAGAAGAAATATTAGAAGCATTAAGAGCAGTTAAGTTAGCTCCAGAACCAGTAAAACTTGTAGCAGTTATGACTCCTGCAGTATTGATACTTATGCCAGTATAAGTACCACTAAGTCTTGCATCAGGAACTGTTCCACTTGATAAATTAGAAGCATTAAGGGATGTTAAGTTAGCTCCAGAACCACTAAAACTTGTAGCAGTTATGACTCCTGTAGTATTAATAGTAAATCCAGTATAAGTACCACTAAGTCTTGCGTCAGGAACTGTTCCTGTAGTTAATTGTGAAGCATTAAGAGCAGTTAAGTTAGCTCCAGAACCACTAAAACTTGTAGCAGTTATGACTCCTGTAGTATTAATAGTAAATCCAGTATAAGTACCACTAAGCCTTGCATCAGGAACTGTTCCTGTGGTTAGTTGGGTAGCATTAAGGGCAGTTAAGTTAGCTCCAGAACCAGTAAAACTTGTAGCAGTTATGACTCCTGCAGTATTGATACTTATGCCAGTATAAGTACCACTAAGCCTTGCATTTGCAACAGTACCACTTGATAAGTTTGAAGCATTAAGGGTAGTTAAGTTAGCTCCAGAACCAGTAAAACTTGTAGCAGTTATGATTCCTGCGGAAAATCCACCAGAACTATTTCTTGCAACTATTGCATTATTAGTATTACTACTAGTTGCTGTAGTTGCACTATTAAGAACTTTTCCTACAGTCGATATAGTAGCTAATTTAGTATCTGATATTTCTGCTGAATCATTTATATCCGAATTAATTATTGCTCCATTGGATATAGAAGTAGCAGAACCTATAGATATAATATCTCCAGTGAGATTTGGATATGAAACTAAATCTTGCTGTTTTATCCAATACCTATTTCCAGATTTATCAGTATCGGTTATTAAAATATATGAATCTGGAATATTTCCCAAATATGGGTTTACTCCAACTGATGACGGTCCAACTAATGGGTCTCCTAAATCTGGTTCAGCTTGATCCAATCCTAAAAACTGGTATCTATCAGAAGTTATTCCAGATTGAGTTCTTCTTTTGACTCTTTTGCTTAAAAAACTTGGATTTGGAATTACCATTTTGATTTATTATTGGTTTGTAGTCTCTAAAATTGAAGTTATAAATTTCAAACTAGTATTAGAACTTCCGCTAATAGTGATAAAATCATCAGTCTCTAATACTAATTTACCAGGAAGTAAATTCACAGTATCATTTCCAGGAATAGAATAATTTTTAACTATTTCTGTCACAACTGTTCCAATTCCAGGTTCATTTCTGTTGTGATATAGACTCAAAGTTTCTATATTGGAACCAATATTACTACATTGAGCCAATAAAAATACCCCTACATATCCAACTGGGGCTCTATATACTTCTTGGGTTGAAATTCCAACTACTTTTGTTTCAGTTTTAAAATTATTAACCGCAGCTGCTGCTATTGCCATTTTAATGTCTCCTTAATCTGATAATGCAAGTATAAATGGTGTCATAGTTGTAAATAATGCTTTAGTGAAATCTCTTCCAGTAATTGCACCAGTTGATTGATTAATTATAACGCCATCTCCAATATTAAAATTACCAGATTGGTCTGTAGATGTATAAACAACTACTCCACCATCTTCTTGAACAACTTCATTATCTGTAATGGTTACTCCACCCAGAGCTGGCTTTGCTTTATTTATATCATTTCCAGAGCCCACCCATTCAAAAGAATGAGAAGATGCTATTTGTAAACTTACTCTAGAAAAATATACTGTAGTTCCAGAACTAACATCATTATTCAAATTCTGGAGTAGAGAAATAGTAGAAATTCCTGACGCTGGTAAAGTTGCAGTATTAACTTTATAATAAATTGGTTGAAGTTTAGTCACAATTGCAGTAGCAGTAATACCAACTCCAGTAGGACCAGCTATAGTAACTATGGGTGGAGTTTTATATTGAGTTCCAGAATTCAATATATTTACAGATACAACTTTACCATTTTCTATTGTTGTATTTGCTTGAACAGTAATACCATTTGGACCTTGTGGAGATTCTACAGTGACTCTAGGAGGGGATATATAACCAGATCCTCCATCAACTACACTTATAGTATCTACACTATAATAAAGATCTCCAAAATAACACACTTGCCCATCGTAAGGTCTTAAATTTCCTATTCCAGAAACTTCAATAATATTATTTCTTCTTTGTGCATTTTTATTCACAACTCCAGTATGCCTATAGATCGACCTTGTTGCATCATTACCAATGCCACTAGATACTAGACCCAATCTACCAAATGAAGAATTAGAATTTGTTATATCACATTGACCACCAGACCCAGTAAATATTGCAATATCATCACATATCGTAAATATGGAAACCAATTGAGCATATGCACCATTGGTAATGGAAACTCCTATTCCTCCTTGATTATATTGAGTATAAGAATCAACTGACATAGAACCAGTAACACCAATATCATCCAAATCTCCAGGCTCTGCATCAAAGCCATCAATTTTCATACCAATACTATTAGGAATAAAATTGGTACAGTTCCTTACGTATGGTCCCTGTGTAACATTTCCTACTCCAGGTGAATATATTGTTCCTCCAATTTTTGTAGATGACCAATTATTTCCAGTTTGTCCGTTATAATCAGCAGGATATGTAGTATTAATTCCCACACCACCAAGAGCACCTAATCCATTTTTAATAATCGTTGTAACCACACCAACACAACTTGCAACTGCTGAAAGAACATTTGAACAATTACCAATACTATAATTTGTTACTCCATCAGGTTGCATACTCAAATCTTTAACTTGCGTAAAGACATTTTGATAATTTCCACCACTTGTTTTTACAAAAGAAACATTGTTAATGCAAGAATGTGCAATTCCTACTGCATACCTTAAAGCATCAATTGTTTCGGTTTTAACACCAACAATATGCTGAAGTTGACCTAAATTATTATAGTAAGACTTTCCAGCTCCAACACATTTTGAATTTCCACCACGAGTTATATCATGAATTACACATTTTAAAATGCTCTTAATATCATCTTTACATTCAGTTGGGTTTCCTGGATTAGGAATAACAAATGCTGGACTTCTATAATCTGTACTTGTAATATATCCAACTGCTTCAGATGCAATAAAATCTAGATTCATACGAATCATTCTTGCACCATCAAAAAACCTATTTGATGATACTCCTGCTAATGGTTGGAATGTAACAACTGAAGCTCCATCAATCGAAGCTGGACCAACAAAACTTAAGTCTGTAATATGGCAACCATTATTTACATGAAATAAATCCAATCCAGGATTTTGTGGAGTGATCATACAGTTTCTAAGTTCTGTTCCTTCAACCGAAACTGTTTTTCCTAAAACTACTGGATTATCTTCAACATACACACCTGGAAAAACCTTAATAGTGTCACCAGAACTTGCAATTCCTGCTGCATTTTTAATCGTTCTCTTTGGATGATTTTCTGCAAGTCCAGTATTACTATCATTACCAGTTTGAGAAACGTATATTGTCTTTCCAACTGGTTTATAGGAAGTTATTGTAACGTTTCCTTTTCCAGAATTTTGTGTGGATACTATATCAATTCCAATTCCAGATGTAATTTGTGTTACAATTCCAATAATATTTGCACCAGCTCCAAAATAATTTGTAGCATTTACTGTACCAACTACGTCTACATTATACTCTGGACTTGATGTTCCAATTCCTAAACGATTAAATGCTGGATTATATACTAATTTATCATTTCCATCTTTATATACCAAATCTGCAAAACTTTCAGTTCCATCACCAAAAAGAATAGGTGTAGAAAAATTCAGATAATAAATTTGATTATTATCTGTATTACCTATGGATATACCTGAAGTAATTTCAGTATTATATGATGAACCAGTGATACTAATATTATAAACACCAGTTAATCTATCTGCACTTATAACACCTTCATTAATATTAGCCGCATTTTGTAGATAATTTGCAGTTTGAGATGTGCCTGTAATATTAATATCATAGTCCCCACCTAATACATCTCTAGGTATAGTTCCGTTTACAATTCCATCTGCATCTACTGAACTGGCAAATGCAACTTGAATTGGATAATATCCAGATAATCTTTGAGAACTAATTGTACCTGATAGTATATTAGCACCATTGATTAGAACATTGGAAATATTAGCAGTTCCATCTAAGTTTCCTACAAATTTTTGAGCAAAAACTGTAGTAGCTCCTACTATACTATTTCCACTTAGATCAATATTGTCGCCAAAAGCTAATTCTTCAATTTTATTTGTTTCTGAATTAACTATAAGTGGGTATCTATCAGCCATTACTTACTATTAGATGCTCTTTGTCCTTATTAGTATATAGTTCTTATTCATATCTTCCTAAATCAATAGAAACTAAACTATCATATTCTTGTTGTAAAATTTCTATTTGCTTCCTTAAATTAGATGCTGCTTGTAATAAAGACCATGCATATAATTCTTTTTCCGATCTTTGTCTTCTTAAAGCTTTAGATTGCTCTATTAGACTTGAAGCTCCAGAAGAATTTTGATTTATTATTGTTTGACTATTAGATTGTGCAGAAGCAATACTAGCTGTAAATGAATTTAATACGCTATTAGAACACTTGCCATTAGGTCCATATAATTTATATCCTATGGTTTTACCAGAAGTAATTCCAGAGGCAGAACCGACTGTAAGTGTATCTCCAAGATTTGCATATGAACTTGTATAACCAACAATATTGCCATTTGACACTATAGGACTAATTTCTATAGGCCAGTTATCACTTCCCTCATAATATACTGCCTTTCCTGCCCCAACATCTGGCTCTGGTTTTTTGATACATTGTTTATTTTCACTATCCCATTTTACATTAGGTCTAGACGTTCCATCATTTTTAAATAAACAATCTTTTCTACTATCAAATCTTCCATCAACATATGTTTTATTTGGGTTATAAGATTGTTGTTGATTAGGTTCTCCAGAATTGTCATAATATACACTATGTCCTAATCCTAAAGTTGATTCATCGATAATACCAATTTTTAAAGGTGTATTTGGATCTTTTAATGGATCGAAATTCTTATCAATGTCATCAATATTACCAGTTCTAAATACAGTAAATAAAATTGAGCTTTCTGTGGATGAGGAAGTTGTAGATATAAAAATAGATGGAGTTATAGTTACAATACCAACATTGAATTCTGCTTCCTCTACTGCATCAATAGAGGGTTTATCTAGTATGATAGAGGTACAAGTTAAAATACCTGATGTAAAAATTCCAGCTCCAGTGTAATATTCTACATTAACTTGGGTTATACCAAATCCAGTAATAGTTGAATTTTCTTGTAATACATCAGGATTGATTAATATCATCCCAGTAGTAATTCCAGTTAAAGAACCAGACCCAAAATGTTGAAATATAGTGGATCCAGTTTGTATTCCACCAACCAAAGTGGTAGTCAATCCAACTGACTGAGTAGTTCCAAATCCAACAATTTTTGGTAAATCTGTTGCGTCAAATATTTGTGGATTATCAATACTATCAGTAATTATATCACCAACAAGTACTTCTCTAGGAATTCCCTCTTCGTCTGTAACTGCAATTATAGTACTTCCATTGCTAACATTACCTACAAAATCTGCAATTATAAAAGAACCATAATCTCTATTAGAAGGCTTTCTATAATATTTCAATCCATAATATGGAGTTTCTAACTTTGTCTCTGGATTTCTTTTAACTTCATATTTTTTATAGGTTACATTATATAAAGTTGCTCCATCGCCAGCACCACCTTGAACAAGTTGAGTCCAACTGTCAATTTCAACCCAAGCTAAATCTGTTTTACACCCACTAGAGATTACTGAATCATATGCAGATTTTATAGAATCTATAGAAGAATTCATTGGAGAAATTAATTTCATGGCTTCTCTGTCCATGTTGCTTATTATTTTATCATATTGGTCAATTTGAATATCTAATAGTCCAAGTTGACTCAATATAGATTTTCTCTGTGAAATTTTAGCCTCTATACTTTCCTTTAAATCACTGATAATTTGTTGAGATATACTCATTGTGCGATTTCCTCACCATAATACTCTATTTTTAATTTATCAACATCCTTCCTTTCGGCATAAATTGTATAACTACAATCAATAGGACCACTTAAATTATTAGCAATATTTATATATTTTCCCCATTCTATATTTTTTACATATAACTCTTGATAAGTGCTGTGTGGAGTTAAATTGACAGTAATAGTTTCAATGTCGATAAGATTGTCCCAATAATCTGGAAGTATTATTCTATTTCCATCTTTAAGTTTTCCACGATAATAAACAGCAATTTCAGGACCTTCAATACAAGCATGTCTCAGTCTCATTCCAGGTTTATTTGGATGTGGAATATCAAATTGTTTGAATGGTGCCGCTACGGATGAAAATGCTCCAAATGATGCCGTAATAGATGCTGCATTAATATTATCACAAAACAGTAAACCAGTTACTGATAGTGGAGCATTAATTGTAACTGGACCATTAAATACCCCAGTATCATTACCAATGTTTATAGCATTTTTCAAATCAACACCATTTTTTAATTCAAGAGAATTCATGGTGACTACAGCTGAAAAATTTGAAACTCCTGTAAAATTACTAATAGCAGGAACATTTAAATTTCCAATGATGTTTGTAATGCCAATAACTTCTAATGAAGCTGGAACTGCTAGACCCGCAATGGGAGGACCGATCATGCAAGTTGCGCGATCTATTCCCAATCCACCAGTGGCACCTATAATTACTGGACCATTTAACACTGCAGTTCCAGGAACAACTCTAGATGTAGCAGATAAAAAGGATGTATCTAATACACCTACAACTAGTTTATCTCCAATGTGACTTATTGAAGTGCAATGTGCCATACATCAACTTCCTAAACAATCTTTAAAGAACTTTTTGAGAGATTGTAGACCACTAAAGATTTGACCCAAAAATGTTCCTTGTAATAAATCAGTACTACTACCGTCGCTATTTTGAATTTGAGCAGAACCACTTTTAGTTCCTGCCATTGTTTCTAAATTAGCAGATGCAGTTACTGCGATATTAGTAGCGTTTTCTTTTATATATGGAGCCTTAATTTCAATTATTTTTCCAGAATTTAGTGTAACCTCTCCACTTCCATCCTCCGCAACAATTCTTATATTTTTTGCTTTGAGAATGATATCTCCATTTTGAGCTTCAATTTGAATATTACCATTTTTAGCCAATATTACCTTTCCAGGTTCTCCCTCATTGCATTTTTCTCCAACAAGTTCATAGGATGTAGATGGAACATATTCATTTAATTTTCCATCCTTTTGTAAAAACATAGAAGCCCCACCATCTGTGGTAACTCCATAATCTACAACAACATCTCTATAGCTAACATTACTGTATAATTTAGCCGAAGCTAAAGTCTCAATATCGTATCCAGATTTTTGTTCGCTCATATACAATCTACCACTTTAATGACTCCTAATTGATTAATTGCAACACCAGTAACAGAATTTCCCTTTTGTACATATTTAAGTATAGGATATAATTCTGCACCTTCACCTGTATTACTATCTATAATAATATCTGGAATGATAGGATATTCATCAGGACAGAATATAGATTGTATTCCAACAATAGAACCAATGTTAGATACAATTGGAGTTATGACACAAGCACCTGCAATAATTCTATCTCCAGTAGTATAACCTATACCAGGAGTAGGTATCGCAAATCCAGTTATAATTCCAACTTTTTCTGTAGTCCCTATTCCAGAATTAGGTTCAATGAAGAATGTACCAATTCCAATATCTGGAACTGTTCCACCTTCATCTAATGGGACTGGATTATTTGGTGGACTTTGAACTGGATTTTCTGGATCTGGAGTAATAACTGGAGATATTCTATCATTAATTAAGACTATAGTTCTAGCTACAATATCATTTTTAGAATCTAATAAATCAAAATATAATTGTTCTATTATTTCTCTATTGCTATCTTGACGTATTTTTATTGGAACTGAAGCAGTACCTTGGAATATAGTAATACTTCCTGTTATTGGAGATTCAATATCACTTGAATTCACATCTCCACCTATAGAATAAGATAGTATAGTTCCATCAGTAACATTTTGGGTATTAATTTTAAAGTTACAAGTTTCCCCTTCAAAGAAAGAATATCTATCAGCGGTAACAACGTAGTACGGAGGTTTAATTAATGAATTTAAATTAGTTTCACAATATCCAGATCCAGCATTAGTTAAATAAATTTGTGTAACTTTACCATCCTCTAAAATTGCAGCTGCCTTAGCACCAGACCCATGATTAGACTTATCTACGACAGTAATTGTAGGTGCCTTTGAATATCCAAATCCTCTATTAATAACTTCAATTGATAAAATAGAGCCATTGTTTCCAACTACAGCAACCGCACTTGCTCCAGTTCCATCACCATATATTTTAATTTCAGGTGGTAAGCAGGTTGGATATATTGATCCAGTGTTTGGAATATCATCTTGGGAAATTGGAGTTTTTACTCGATTTGCACAGTCCCTAAAGATTGGTGATCCTCCACCATAAATTGATAGAGAACCAACAGCAGAATCTAAATCATCATTAAATCCACGAATAACATTCATTTTATTGACGATTTTATTCCAATTCTCATAGTTTGCTTTTTTCGGTCCAACATTTAATGCCCATTCTGATGGAGTATTACATTTTAAATTGTCACAACCGATTAAATTAAATATTTGAGTTGCTATAGAATTTGCTCTTGATAATATACTACGAACCTGAGAAATTCCATTCATTAACCAATCTAATCCAGACAATACTGGCTCTAATAAATCATCAATAAAATCCAAAACTTTATTGAGAATCATAGCAGTAAATTCTTCAACCGCACATAAAGGTGCATTAATTGCTCTTCCAACTAATCCTTTAAGCATATCTTCCAAAAATGGAAGTAGTAAATCTATAATCTTTTCAAAAATACAAAAAATAATATTTAAAATATTTTTTGTTGCTTCACCTACAATTGGTTGTTGTGGAATGGGAACTACTAATCCAACAAATTTTGAAAATAAACAACCAACCATCTTCATGATCATATTTCTCATATTATTAATGAGAAATTTTACAGCTCCAGTAATTGTCCTTGCTGTTCTCTTTATTTCATTTGTAATGTCAACAAATGTATTGAGTACTGGATCTACATAAACACCAATATAAGCATCTAATCCATTAACTACCGCAATGAAATTTTGAATTGCTCTGGTGATTTTTCCTATTACATTATCATCACACCCATTTTCAGATACTATAACTTCTCTACCTAATTTTTCATATGCAATAGACAGTGCTTTATCTACTGGGAAAAACTTATCAGATCCTTTTGCTAAAGGATCTACAGTTAATCCTATAGGGGGTTGCATTTCACTTCCTATTATAGGAGCAGAAAAGTCTATCGGTTCCTTTTGCTTTGGATTTTGAGTTGGAGTTTGTTTTGTCGAACCCTGTTGTATACGAGATCCTTTTTGAGTGTGTCCACCAAAAGGTTGAAATGCGATTTCGTTTACATTAAAACTCTCTACATTAGCATTTCGATAAAGTGTTCCTACAACTACAGGTTGCTGTGCATCATCTCCATCTAGAAAAAACCCAAATACAGTTTCTCCACCAACTAACTTATGAGTTTTACCATAACCACCTTGTGCATTACCATCAGTTGGACCAAGCATAACATGAGCCCAAGGTAAATCATTATCTGCAAGTTCATTTCTATTATAAGTATGATAACCTATAATTCTAACTTTACATCTATATGCCCAAGCAGATTTATTATTAATATAATCTATACTAATTTTTTCTGGAATATCCCAAGATTCTGCTGGGGCAACTTGACCTAACCACCAAATAAAACCATCTTTTCCAAGATAGTTAGACTTCATCAAAGATTCTTCAATCATAGTATTACATCAAACATCGTACTTAAGGCACTCTGGAGCTTGTGGATTTAAATCACAAAATAATTCAAAAGCATTTGGAAGAATTGTAGCACCAGGATGATTATTCAAATAAGAATCTAAATCTTCTTGATAACTCTCCAAATATCTACGTCTTTGCTTTGTAATTGTAGAGTCATCAAGTTCTCTAATTATATTGTGTAAGACTTCTTGGATTTCCATTTTTCTAGACATTGTTGAGTGAACTGTATAGTCCATAACTATCTCTTATAAGTTTCAAACTTGTAACCATCATACTTGGCTCCATGTGGTGTCTCAATTCTTTAATAAGATAATTTCCACTTTGCTGATCATCTGCATCACGTTTATCTGAGGTTCGTATTCTTGGAAACTCTGCATAAATTACATCACCAACTTTCAAATTTATATTACAAGGTACCACCATATTTAGTGACTGAGTAAACAAAAGATTATATCTAGATGTTGATTTAGCCATATCAGTCTCATCTCGCATTGGAGTGGTATCTAGTATACTTGCACCCCCAGATTTATTATCCATAACACCTATATCAGAAGTTCTAATCATAATCCTAGATATACTTTTACCTAGTTCATCGGAAACTGCAACATTAGAATCTCCACCTAAGGTTCCAGAATTTTTAATTTCATCTTTTAAATTATATGATATTATAGATAGTCTATTTTCATATAGATTATAAAAATATGTAGCATTAGAATACATACCAACCCTTAGGTTTTTCAGTAAATCTGTATTTTTATCAAAGTTATAATTTAATATTGTATATTCATTCAAAGCACTATTAGCTTCTATAACTTGTTTGTAATAATATTTTGGAATATCTTTAGAATTCGATGTGCCAAATTGAGTATTTTTAACTAAACTTTCGACACTTTTAAAATTAAACCCATCTCTATTTTCATAAAATAAAAATCCAGCTACACCTTTAGCTTTAGCTGTAGTATCTTTACCACTTGTATTAGTTGCAGAAGCACTCTGTTGTGGAATTGATTTTGGACCTAACCAAGTTAACAGATGAAATGGTTTCTTCTGGTTCCCAATAAATGAATAACTGTTTGTAGTTTTTTCTATATTATCTTGTTTAAATTTATTAGTTTTTAATATATCTTTTAATATTTTAGATACTGATTGGTCTATAGTTCCATCATATCTCTTTAAACATCTAACAGTTTCATTTGTAAGTGCTTCTCTAGAAACAAGATTTAATGTAAAAGTTTCTGCATTACTATCTTGATTTATATTAGATACTTTATATACATATAAAGCATTTTCTCCTTGAAAGTCAAAAGTTCCAAATGCAGTTTCTATAGATAGCTCAACATTTTCACCTCCACGAATTGGCAATACATTGATAATAGAAACACTACTCATTATTTGAGCAGTCAACATTATGGATGGAGATAATAAATCTTCATAATAGTCTAAAAATAATAAAGAAGATGATCCAGTTAAATCTATTGTAGTCTCTCCATTCAGAGATTGGATTGAAAATAGTGTAGGTTGGACCGAATTTACAGCTAAAGACATTTAACTAGATGATAGACTTGTTAATAATATACTTTTCATAAGACTATTTAATACTACAGATTCCACTTGTGGAATAACTGTTATATTTTGTCCTCCAGACCCACCCCCTACTGGTATTACCATTGGAGATTGTCTTCCTCCAGTTCCAGACATATCACTCACTATAGTCTGTCTTTCCATAATATAAGATTGTCCTTGTGAATACGAAGGATAAGTTTGAATCTGCCTTTCTTGTCTTGGTGGGGATACCATTACATTTTGTGGTAAAGGTTGTGTAATTATATTTTGTTGCGGATTAATTTGAGTTTTTTGTGATACTTGTGGTGGTATGGCTGCTGTTGTTAATGGTTTTGTTTGTTGAATTCCTGGAGGATAAATGTTAACTCCAACTTCTTTAGATTCTACAGATGATCTACTAATGGTCTTGTCACTATTTTGCTTAGCTTTTTCTGGAGATAATGGTCCTGGTATTTTTTGAGCTGCCTTTATATAAGGCATAGGATTTGTGTGGGAACCATTTTTCCATACCTCAAAGTGTAAGTGTTCATCATATTTTTTTGTTGCAAATAATTTAGCCACCTGTTGTCCACCATAAACTATAGATCCATTGGGAACTGTTGGTACAACGTGTTTATATCTAGATTTAACTCCACCACCATGATCTATTTCTAATATAGTGTCACCAGGTTCTACTGATCCAATATAACTTAGTTTTCCAGTTTTCCATGCAACTACTGGAGATCCTGGGGGTAAGCCTCCTATATCTTGTCCGCTGTGTCCTCCAGGATAATTTCTTGGTGCTCCATACTCACCACCTTGAACTCCAACTTCTCTAGTACTCAATACTCCACCAGGTAAAGGATTGAAAGTTTCTCCAGATACGGGTCCATCATAAGGTGCAGTCTCACCAGAAGCTCCAGGGTCAATATTTCCACCACCTTCATCAGTATTTTCATAGTTAGTAGTTGTGCCCATAATATTTCCAATATTTGCAGCAAAACTTTCAAACTTAATAACAGATTCATTAAACTTCATTAAAACTTCACTAAATGTTGTGGTTTCAGTTCCAGTTCTAGTTGCAGATGATCTTTGTGCAATTTCCTGCTCTTTTAATTTTTGTTCTTGTTTTTGTTGAATTCCTGAACCAGTTACTGCATCATATGCTCTATCCGCACCAAACCCACCGAGAAATCCTCCAGCAGCTCCACCCAACATTCCCAACACAAAACCTACACCAGGAACTGGTATTAAAGCTTGTCCTACTGCTCCAGCAAGTAGTGATCCTGCAACTGCACCACCGAATGAACCTAGTGCTCCAGCACCTGCTTTCCCAGCACTTTCCCCTTCTGCAAGTCCAGTGGCAAAATCTAATCCAGCAAATATTGCATTTGCAATTCCAAGAGCACGTATACCACCTAGACGAAGTTTACCTCCTCTCGGCGTAGGTTTTGGTTGAGATTTTGATTTATTTGGGGGCTTCCCAATTTTCTCACCTTTTCCTGGGAACATTCCAGAAATAAAGCTTCCTAAATCTAAGGCTCCACCTAAAAGGTTTTGTAATAAATTTCCAGCAGATCCAAAATTATTAACAATATTAATATTGGCTAAATTTTGAATTTTTCTTTTGTCTGGTAATGGAGTTTTCTCTAGTTCTAATCTACGACTATCCAAGAATCTAGCAAAATCTTGAAACTCTCTTTGAGCCCTTGGTAAGGATCTTTGAGATTGATTGCCAATCCTTACAATATTATTAGCAGCAGTTGATAAGGGGGAAGCTGTAATTGCCATTATCCGTCAACAATATTGTAGACTATTCTGGAATACATTGTTAAGAAGTTATCAGGATTTGTTGTAGGTAAAAATGGAACCTCGGGTCCACCACTTTGTGGTGGAGGAAGAGTTGTAATATTATTTCCACCTTCACCTTGAGGAGCCGAACCTCCAGCGTCAATAATAGTAGGAGGTAATGATATTGTTGTAGGTACTTGCTGAGCTGGTTGTGATATTGCCTGTGCCCTAACTTGTGCTGCTTGAGTTTGTGTTGGTGCGGGAGATATGTTTGCTTGTGATAATGCAGTAGACACTTTTGCAGTCTGTGTTTGTGATGGTGACTGTTGATACTTGCTCAATTCACTCTGGTACTTAGTCACATAACTAGAATCTGTATATTTTTGTAGTCCAGTATAAGTAGATCTCTCTAACTTTCTCTTTGCAATTAGAGGATCTTGCTTCATTTCTTTGATGATCTTCTCTTCATCTCCACCTAAAACACTTACAATATGACCTCTAGTAATTTTATCTTGATTTTCTGGATCGAATAAATCTTTATTTGGATCTAACCCTACATCTATTGCTCTTTGAATTAAGTATTGAGGTTTATGCTGATATCTCCCTACAGGTCCAGAAGCTCTTTTTGCAACTTCAGCAATAGTCATTTTAGTAGCTCCAGGCAAATTAGTATTTGGATACATTGCTTCATAATTCCCTCCAGATTCTGGAGAAGATATCATACTCATTAATGATTTCATTTCTGGAGGGGCATCTCCAGAAACAAGACTACCGCCACCAGAGCTAGGTGGGGAACTTGGAGGAGCACTAGGAGCAGATCCGCCACCTTCACTCTCACCACCTCCAGCAGAACTCTTTGCCCCACTTACCAATCCATTTACAGCAGAAACAAATCTATCTACAATTGCAGAAAAACTTTCAACTATATTTTCTGGTATATATTGTTCTCCAGAAACTGGACTCACACCTCCTTCAGAAAGTAAAGCTTCTTGATATTCTTTTGCTCTTCCCATACCAGAAGCTGCCATTCCCAAACCTCCCAATCCAAGTAAACCAGCTCCCGCAATTCCACCCATTCTAGTTATATTACCAACGTTTCTAACCGCAGGTCCTCCAGCTTGTTTGAGTCTTCCACCAGGAACATCTACATCAAGATTCAATCCACCAGAACTTGGAGCTGCAGTAGGAAGATTTGAAAGTTGATTTACTATTTTTACAATAGTTTGTCTTAATACTTTAGATACTTCAAAGCTTTCTTCAAACATCACTCGTAGAGCTTTTAAATTTTTCTCTACAGTGTTAATATTTTTTCTATCGCCAAAAAAGTTTACAAATCCTATCGCATTTCTGTAAAGATCTAAGAATTTATTTAGAACATTATTTGGACGAGTATCATCAAATCCCTTAACTTTTTCTTGATAGTCCTTAGAAAATCCCTTTAAAGTATTATCTAAAACATTTTCAACTTGAACTTGTATATTTTGAATTACTTGTTGTATTCCTGATACTGGACTTTGAGATTCAGCTTGAACTCTATTTTTTTGTATTACTTGAGTTTGTATGTCTGTAGTTGTGATTTGAAAATCTTTTTGCAATTCATTAATATTTGATTGCATTTCAGCAATTCTAGAATATAAATCACTGCGTAATTTATTTAATTCAATATCAGTTTCAGCTTTAATAAAATTTGTTGTATTTTTTATAGAATTATCAACTTGATTTAATATATTTGTTGAGATATTAGATATTAAACTATTAATATTTGGAGTAATAGGCGAAACTCCTTGCCTATTAAAGTTTACAATTTTATTTGCAGCACTAGAGACTGGAGATGATGTGTATATATCATCTCCAGTCATAAAATTTCCAAAGCTATTAAAAGTAGCTTTGGGAGTTTTAATTATAGCTTTGGGATTGAGTGTGCTACTAACCATTGAGTTGTTGGTTTTTTAAATTTTCTTCTTCTATATGCTGCTCTAATAAACTAAGATATAATTCTCTTTCGAATGGAATGAAATTTTCAATCTCACTAATAGGCCATTTATGAAACTGCTGTACTGCGAAATTTATTCTATAATAACTTTCTAAACTAAAATAACTCATACTCAAGTAAAAAAACTTGTTAGCCCTTCAAGCGTCACTTCATTTTCAACTTTAGTCTTAGGATTCACTACTTTAAAAGTATGAGATAAAATAGGCATAGTCTGGAAAAATTTTTCAATTAATTTAAATTGTTTCGTATCCATACTTTCAATAAAATCAAATAATTCCTTTTTAGTGCAATCTTTAGCAGCCCAACTATCCTCTTTTGTAAAAATAACATCCATACATGAAGCTATTATTTCAAAAGATTTATCAATATTTGAAATTGAATTTTCTCCTCCAAAATCAAAATTAGTTTTTATAAATTCATCTAAAGATGGATATTTCATTCTCAAAACTAAATCTTCACCTAGACTAATATCTGGGCTATGATCCCTATCCTTTTTAATTTTTATTTCATCAATAAAAATAGTTACAGGAACTTGAGTTTCCCCATCATCATCACAAGTAACAATTAAATCTATACTCTCACCAACAGACTTTCCTCGTACATTTAAAAAAATGTACTCAATGTCAAATGTAGGAAGATCTTCTACTTTTACGCCTCTAGTAAGAATACAACTTTTCAATATTTGTTTTATAGCATTAGTAATTTGTTTATTGTCCCTACTCTCTAAAGCGAGTAAAAGAATTTTCTCTTCCTTTACTAAGAATGGTCTATATTTTATTATTTTACCTGTAGATGGAAGTTCAAGTTCAAACTCTGGAGAAATAATTTTAGGTAAAGGCACTTTAATAATCTAATACACTGTAAGTATTTATTGTACTATTGTACCAGTTCTTTCTTCTTGTTGATTTCTCTCAATGACATATCTTGAGTATTCAAAATTAATTCTAGTTTTTGTAATCACACTTCCTTCATACGTTACAGGAATTGCAGTAATATTAGATGGATATGCATCAATCATTCTGTAAGTTATTGTTGTCTGGTTTCTATAATCAGTTGATGGTTTTGAAGGATTATCGTGGAAATCACGTTCAAATTTAGTTACTGATATAATTCTTTTATAATCATTTGGATATCTCATTCTAAAAAAGTCTGGTCTATTTTTTGCTTCTCCATAAGCAGAACCAGTCAAATTTGGAATAACTTGACCATCATAACTATGAATTGGATTTATAAAATTCATCCATTCTTCAAAAAGTCTTATTGTTTTATATTGACTATCAACATAAAATGTCATATCGAATGTTGGATACACCCTATTGGTTGCAAATGTTTCAGTTACTCCTTGGCGACTTCCCCTCTCCTCATAGCTATTAAATGCTGCTCCAGGAAGACTTGTTTCAGAGCACATAAAATCATAACTTATAGTCTCACTTAAACTTCTTAGCAATCCAGACTTAGTTAACCAACTCTCTAGTTTTTGATTGCTTCCTACTGCTAAATGAAGTGATACTTTAAATTGACTAGTAACTGATGGAGATCCAAACATATCCATAGCACTAGGAAGTAGATTTCCATCTTTCCTAGTGTTATGTGATACTGGAGTGTAAAGGAGACCTATTCTAGGAAATCCAGAACCTTGTCCTCTACCTAGCTCTGTAGCCATTTATAAATACAGTGAAGCTTCTATTTATTTATGTTCAGATGGAAAGGTCTTATCAGCAGGGAAAATATAAGCCAAAAAATCCATCAAAATATAATGGGGATTGTACCAATGTAGTTTATAGAAGTTCATATGAACTTAAAATGTTTCAGTATTGTGATTTAAATGAGAATATAATTTACTGGGAAAGTGAAGAAAAGGTTATACCATATCTAGATCCAATTACAGGAAGATACAAAAGATATTTTCCTGATGTTTTTATAAAGTATAAAGATAGAGAAGGAAATATTAGAAAGGCTTTAATAGAAATAAAACCAAAAAAAGATTTGATAGAACCTGAAAGAAATCCAAAAAGAAAAACCAAATCTTGGGTGTATAGAGTTCAAACCTGGGCTAGAAATCAAGCTAAGTGGAGTGCCGCTAAAGAATGGTGTAAAGATAGAAATATAGAATTTCGTATTTTTACAGAGCAGGAGCTTGGAATTAAATGAGCATCTTTGAAGATATAAAAAATCGGGCAGGTAGAACAGGATATAAATCTGGTGATTGGTATACCAATACTCTAATGAATGAACTTAGAGATTACCAAAAAAGAAATATTAATGAATTGGATACAAGATTTATTATTCCTGGTGATTTTGTATTTTTCTTATATTCTGCAAAATATCCACAGAAATATCAATTCTGGGATCAACATCCTTTAGTGTATGTAATAGAAGTAAATCCAAGAAAAGGTTTATTTCTAGGATCAAATGTTCATTATTTAAATCCTTCTTATAGAGGAGGGGTTACAAAATCCTATCTAAATAAAGAAGGAGTTATAAATGCTCCTAGAAAAACTTTGAAAAATTATCTTTTTGGAAATGTAGTTACTGATTTTTATAAAGTTCCAGAAAGTGATTGGGAAGGTGTATCTCTTTTACCAACAGAAAAGTTTGTAGATAAAAAAGGTCAATCTGTTCCAAAATATAAAGTATGGGATTATCCAGATTCACTATCATCTCCATAGATGTCTTATAGAACTATAGACGAAAATTATTATAGATGTGCTACCTGTGGTCCTTTAGGATTACAGTTAGCTTTACAATATGATTCTACAAATGGTAATTATAGATTAATAGAAAAAAATGCACTTGGAATTGGCAGTGCAGTTTTCTATCAAAATGGAGTGTTTTATAGTGATGCAATAAGAGATCCCAACCTTTTTACTAGTGGAGATCCAAATAAAATTACTTCGGCTGGAATAGATCTTAGCAAAAGAATAAGAACTAGTGTTTATAATAGCTACCAAACACTTGGTGGATTGAATAAGGGTAATGTAATAAATGACAGTGCAAAACCAGGAAACCAAGCATTAACACCAGGAGTAACAAATTCAGTTCCTGGTGCTAATCCAGGTCCTGCTTCTAGTCTACCAGGGTTATCTAACCCACCAGGTCAAGGAAATATATTTGATGTAATATCCCCTGGTCTTCCAGATCCAGGACCATTTGAAACTATACCAGTACCATGGAAAAAACTATTAAAATATCCTATAGATTTACTAGAAACTAGACAAGATACTCTTCGTGTAACCCAAATAGAATATCAATCACCAAATAAAGATATATTTGAAACTAACATAACTGATATTTTAACGAAAGGTTTAGTTAGAGGTAGTGTTAATAAATCTATAAGAGGAACAGTTATATTACCAATACCTAATAATGCATCAGATTCAAATAATGTAGCCTGGGGTCCAGATAATATGGATGCATTGACTACTGCTGCTACTGCACTAGCAGTACAAAAACCAGGAGTTTTAGGCGGAGGATTATTAGGAGCAGCAGGATTAAGCGGTTTATTAAGTGCTTTAAATATGCCAGGTGCTTCTGGTCTTGCTGCAAATGCTCCGCCTGCTGCTATAAGAGCATATTTATTAACTCAGGCATCTAACAATGCCGCAGTTAAAGCTGCATTACAATCTTATATTTTAAGTAAATATCAATTTGAAGTTTCTCCAGAAAGTATTTTATCAAGAGGATTGGGAATAGTTCCCAATTCAAACTTACAATTACTTTTTAACAATGTCACATTGAGGGACTTTAATTTTTCATACATGATGAGTCCCAGAAGTGAAGAAGAAGCAAAAGAAGTCAATATGATATTGAGATTTTTCAAACAAGGTATGGCTGCAAAGAAAGGTGCGGCAGGAACAACACTATTCTTAAAAACTCCAAATGTATTTAAATTGGAGTATAAAAGTGGCAATAAAGAAATAAAGGGAATGAATAAATTTAAAATATGTGCTCTAACTGGCTTTAGTGTAAATTACACTCCAAATGGTCAATGGGCTGCATATGATGAGGGTCAACCAACTTCAGTTGTAATGACAATGGGATTTAAAGAACTTGAACCAGTATATGAAAATGATTATAAGACTACTAGCAATGTTCCTTTTGATGCTCCTCCAGTAAACGCAGACGAAATAGGATACTAATATGGCATATTTCAACGAACTTCCAAATCTTGAGGTAGTATCTAGATTTCCAAATCAGTCTAGCAATCAAGATTATACAACTATAAAAAATATATGGCGTAGACCAAAATTAAGACAAGATATTGCAAATGCAATAACTGCATTTAATTACTATCAAATAAAAGATGGAGAGAGACCAGATCAAATAGCAGAAAAAGTATATGGGGATCCAGAATTAGACTGGGTAATTTTAATAACAAATAATATTATCAACTTAAATGAAGAATGGCCCTTAGATAATAATTCATTTTATAATTATCTAATAGAAAAATACGGTACTGAAGAAAAATTACAAGAGATACATCATACTGAAACCGTAGAACAAAGAGATGAATTCAATCGAGTAGTTGTCCCAAAAGGTCTCCAAGTTGATAATTCATTAACTTCTTTAAATGAATTCACAACAAATGATACAGATACTAGTTATATACTAGATGAATTTCCACCTAGTAGCGTTACTACATCACTAAATATCAATTTAGCACAGGCTCTAAGTATACCAAAAAGAGCTGATGATCCTATAAAACAAATTATACCAGATATTAATGTTGAAACTTCAACATTAAAAATAAAAACTAGAAATAATTCAGAAGTAAATATAAATATCAATAATGATTTAGTAAATTTTTGGCCCTCTGGATGGGGAGGATCATTAAGAGTTTATAGTAGAGCTGGAACTGTATCTATCATATCAATAGAAGATATTCTCACAGATCTAGAAATAAAAATACCAAGTAATCTGTATGAAATTGTAGGAGAACTTATAGATGGAAATGTAGTTCCAAAACTAAAATTCATATATAAATCATCAACTTAAAAAGATAAATGGCAACTCCATTCCCTGGAATAAAAGTTAAATTTATTGTAGATCCATTTAATATAAAAACGACAGACCTAAATCAAGAAAATATAAAAAGTTATACTAACAATAAAAATGTAACTAATTATGAGTATGAGCTGGGAAAAAATGAAGATAAAAGAAAAATTTTAATACTTAAACCAGAATATTTGTCAGCATTTTTAAGTGATATGAAAAATATGATGAAATATGGAAACTCATCTCAATATATCGATAATACTACAAAAAGAGCATATAACCCAAAACTGAAAGGAGTATAAAAAAGGGACCTATGAGGTCCCTTTTAATATATTACATAGATGCTAATTTTTGAAAATAATCCAATGCAGAATCTGCATCATCATCTTCATCATCTTCCTCAACTACAGTAGAAGTAGCCTTAGAAGTTTTCTTGGATACTAGTTCTTCATATTCTTCATCCATTTCACTTTCTAGTTCTGGATCAAGCTTTTTCTTTGAAGAAACAGAAGAAACATTACCTAAAACTTTATCAAGACGAGATTGAAGATCATCATTACTCTTAAAATTATCTGGATTTACAAATTCACTAAGATCATGAAGTTTTTCATAAACTTCTTTTAGTTCATCATCATCTCCACCTAGAAGTGAAGATGGACTAGAAAATTCAGAGCTATCATAATTCCAATAACCATCTTTTTTCAAGACTTTGAGTTTAAAGTCGGCTCCAGTCCAAAAATCGAATGGATTAATTGGAGTGTCATCTTGGAACTTTGGACGTAGTGCAGCGTCAATCTTTTCAAATATCTTTTTGCCAAACTTAAAGATACGAACTGTACCGTCATTCTCAGGACAATCAGGATCCTTAATTACATACACATTTGCGTAGTAAGAAAGTTTACGCTTCCTATCTCGAACAATATTTTGCTTCTGTTTATCTCCTGTAGCCCAGTCTTTTGAATTATTTTCACAACATGGACATTTCCTACCTATGGTTGTAGGACACCCCTCGATATACCATTGTCCCCCAGGTCCTTGAAAAGCATGGCTGAATGCTTGTACATATTCATCTTCCCAACCAGCTCCAGCTGGAAGAAAACGAATAACTGCATAGCCAGTTTCAGTCTTTTTATTTAGAGTTGGTTTCCAGAAACGCTCATCATCCTTTTCATTTCCAGAACCACTATTCAATTTTTCTACTTGCTTGATGAGTTTCTCCGTAAGAGAACCCATTTTTGATTTTTTCTTTAGTTCGTTAAAAGACATTGTATTTTCGTGTAAATTGTATGTTGGCCTGTTGGATTAGCTTCGGTAGTGGATTTCCTAGCCACTTGATTATTCTATCATGGGTCGATCATTTTTGCAAGCCCGTCAATCGTAGCTTCAAGGGCTTTGAAAAAATCTTCAGTATTTGAATTTTCTACAATACCAAACATCTTTGCATTTTTTATAATTTCTTCTCTCACTCTCTTTGCCTCTTTATCATCACTTAAAGTCATTCTAAAAAATAAAATTTTCTGCTTTTCTAAAAATGCTCTCATTAATTCAAGATGAGTTTTCTTTTGATCTTTAGTCATGTAAGGAACATACAGAACTTGTTGAATTAGTTCTTGTTGCATTTCCGAAAGTTCATTCATTGTATCCCTTACAATCTTAGAATCAAAAAACTCACTCACAAATAGTCTCCTTCATTATTTTAATATATTTCTCTTTATTTATAGAAAGAAATGGAGAATATTTTTTTATTTTTAAACTTAAAATTTCCCAAACTGGATCAATTAAAACTTTATCATAATGATCAGCAAAATTAAATATTTCATTAATTATAACTAAAGTCTCTAAAGAAATTGCTTTCTGCAAGTATTTTCGTATCATCAAAGAATGTTGATTGTTTTTACATTGCATAAACTCGTTCAAATTTTGATGAGAAAAGAATACTTCAAGTTCAATTTTAAATCGGTATGATAAACTTTGTATATTTTTTCTCCAATTTGTATAAATTTCATCACCATCTTTCATTAAATCTGGTATGTAAACTCCTCTTGGATTTTCTGTATATGCAAAATTAGAAACAAAAAATTCTTTTATTTCAGTGTCATTCTTTTTCCGTGAGAGGCGCTCAAAAAAATACCTATCACTTCTTTTATTAAAAGAAGTTAAGGAAGCTCTAGTTTTCCAATTGTATTTAAAGACATCATAGCTAAATTTTGTAAAATGCTGCTTAATGCACAAAAATGTTACATAAGTTTCATATGGACTCATAGTAAAGATTTAGTTTTAGATCTTGATGTTTTTTTCAAAAAATTTAAATGTTCTGCGTTTATCTTTAGCCTTTCCTTTAGTGGTTTAGATAATAACTTTGGAACCGTCTCCAGTTCAATCTCATTTTCTTCACAATATGATATAATAGCTTCAATGTAATTACATTGATTTTCTATTACATATTTTTCAATTTCCAAAGAAAATTTTTCAGATGATAGAAACTTTGTTTCTATGATAGTTTCAACAATAGATGTATTAATCATTTTCAGAAATATAATGTTTGATGTATTTTACCAGTAACTTGATGTATTTCGCAATATCTCTTTCTTCATAAACAGAAAGTTCTCCATTCTCACAACTCATTATAATTACAAACTTCTTAACCTCAATACCAGTAATCTCCTTGAGCATAAATGCATAAGCACAACACTGAACAAAATAATGCTCTAACCATTCTCTGGGCTTTGGTTTTTTAGAAGTTTTATAATCAATAATAGCTAGCTCACCATCGTATTCAGCAATCAAGTCACAAGTACCAGCAATTCCCAAATAATCACTATACATACCTAGCTCAATTCCAAGTATTTTTCCGATCTTATCAAGAGCTGGTTTATTGACTTGAAAAAGCTGTTTAGATATATCAGGAACTTCTGGTGGATCTATGTTTTGTAAATAGCACTCATTTAAAGTGTGTAGATCAGTTCCTCTTGTAGTAGCAGCTTTTGTGATTCTATCTGCTTCTTCAGTTCCAACTTTTTTTCTCCATTGAACAAATATTTGCCTATTGAAAAAGCTAGTAATTGTTGTGATAGAGATATACTTTTTTTCTTTATTGTCTGGTTTAAAGTAAAGTCTTTTGTCTCCAATATGAGTTCTCTCAAGTTTAGGAAGACTCAAAGGTTCATATACAAAGCTCATAATCCAAGTTCTCTTTTTGCTAGAATGAATTTATATTTACTTTTCATAAAAAAATAATTACTATTTGTTTAACTTATTAGAGTTCCTCTCTAATGCTTTTTTTCTAATTTTTTCAATAGTTTCTGGTGAATGTTTTTTCCCATACATAGGATTATTCTTTCCAGATACATCATGATGATTCTCACTTATTTTCTGTCTTGTCAAATCTGTTAAAGTTTTACCCAAATGTGAGTTTGATATTTTTAGTTTTGTTTCTTCGGTAAGAACTCTTCCTAAACAATTTTGATTTCCTTTTGAAGATTCACTCATTTTCTTTTTTGTAGCGTCTGTATGTGACTTTCCATACATTCCTATTTTTTTATCTTCGTGCAGTTTTTTTGCTCTAGATGAACAATATTCTCTATATTCTTGAGGTACATCCCAACCAAAAATTCCATCCCCACCGTCAGTTAAGTTATATCCATTTGGTGCTTTAGTTCCATATTCCTTAATATAAAATATTTCTAATTCATATGCTCTTTCAGCACTTTCAACCTCTTCTATTAGTTCAATAGAAAATTTAGATTCTCCGTATTTTTTTATTGATTCTGTTAATAGAAACCCTCTTTTAACGTGTTGTTTAAATCTTTCTTCAATAGAAAATTTTGTAATCCCAACATAACTTTTTAAATTTAGTAAATTTGTTATCAAATAAACTTTATACATAACAGTTCATAAAAGCTATAGTTATTTATATATTGAGCTTTCATGAACTGATTGTCTATAAGATACTATAAGGTAATTCCTGTTTCAAGCTTTGCGATTAAATATTCTTTAACAAGACCTGACCTACAAATATCATCAATACCAAACTCTAGAATATCAAAAGATGGCATTATTCGTAATACTTGCATAAAATCATGAATACCATTTCTTTCATTTAAATTAGTTAAATCAGTTTGGGAACCATCTCCACAAAAAATTATACGGCAGTTTTCACCGACCCTGGTTATTATAGAATCTAGTTCATGTCCAGACATATTTTGAAACTCATCTACAATAATTATACAATCATCAAAAGTCAATCCACGAAGAAATGACGTATTATAAAATTTAATAGTTTTTTGAGATTTTAGATTGTCATAAAGCATATCAAAATCGGCTTCACTTGGAAGTTGGAACATATGTTTTACCATACTGCGGTATGGAGTCTCAAAGTATCCTTGCTTCTCATTCTCACTACCAGGCATAAACCCAATAGATCTTGTTTGTACTAAAGATCTTACAACATAGATGGTGTCCCTTCCTGTAGTTTCATTAAAAACTTCTTGTAAAGATTTATATAAACTACTAAATGTTTTTCCACTTCCAGGAACTCCATATGCCACTAGATGTTTATTATCATCAAATGAATCATAAAATCGTTTTTGGGTTTCTGTAATTGGTTCAATGTCTAATAGAAATTCTTTACCAATGGCTTTTCTTTTCTTTGAGGACTTTATAGTGAAGTTATTAAAATCTGAAGTATTGTCTTTTTTTCTACGAGCCATTTTTTATTTCAATAAGGTTTTACAGTGCTTCCGGGAGTTTCCCCAACTTTTTTTAGGACTTCGTTCCATCCTGGGTTCTTAGAGACTAGTTTATTCTGCCAGTCTCCTATTTCTCCTGGAGTAGCAGATCCTTGTGACCAATCTCTTGTCCATTCAGGATTTTCCTTATACCAATCCATGATTTCATGGACGCTCATTTCAATAACTTTTGTTTCTCCAGTATTTTTATTTACTATTGGATATATTGCCAAGATCAAATCTCCTATTATGTTTGTGTTATTTATTCTATAGTTATGGCAGATTGATAATTACACTCAGGGCATTCTGGAGTTCTTTCCCATCCAAGTGCAGCTGCTACATCAGGAAATTGGCAGATAAAAATACACTTAGCTGCTTCTGCGACCTCACGATGTTCTTTCTGTGTAGATTCATGAGTTCTCAATCCAATATAATGTATCCAAGATCTGCAAGATCCCTTCATATACATTCTTGTGGGTGTAGCTATTGGAAGAACAAATCTAGCACATTCAAGAGCAACTCCTTCAGAAATAAGTTTTTTGTATAGATCCTGACCTCTAGAAAAATGCTCTTGAATCTCCCCCTGAAGCTTTAACTTTTTATATCCAGGAATATCATCAATAGAATTTTGTCTATTTTTTGTATCTTGACTCCTCAAATCTGGTGCAATCGCAGTATCAGATAACAAAGTAACATCTGCATATCTTTGTGAAAATTCCTGGAAAAAAAAGCTTTTGTGTCGAAGCACTTGCGCTGCTATACCACGAGTAGTATTAATTTCCAATGTCATATCTGCTTGCTCAAAGATAGACCAATGGTTATGTTTAATGCAATATTTTAAAAGTCCTGCAGCGGTATCAAAGTTATCTTGATTTTTTGGATTACTTACACGAGCATTATATGTAATAACTTCTTGTGCAGTTTTACCTTCTAGTTCCCCAGCACCTTGAGTTATAGCAATAAGTTTCACAACTGGTTTCATTTTATTTTCCAAATCCTTTACTAGTGAGTTTACGAAGTTCTTTCATATGATATTCTAAATTTGCCAATTCTTTCTTCATATAAGAAAGCTCATCACTAGAATATAAGTGCTCTTCTTTTAGAGCTTTTTTTATGAACTTTATCATATTTTGTTCTCTCATTATACAAACCAACTCCCCTTTAAACTTTTATATGATTGCCTTAATGATTTATATAATTTTTTAGTTTGTGAGTATGCCTCTTCAGTAGTCAATTTTCCATTTGTAGCTAAAGACGAAATATAACCAACATGGGTTGAAAATATATTCAAATTATTCTGGGCTGCAGTATCAAAAAAGTCTCCATCTCCAGTTGGAATTGCAAATACAAACTTATCCAGATCTTTATTATTTGTAGACATAATTAATCCTCATACTCATTAAAAACTTCATCATAATCATCAATACTGTATGTATGTACTGACTGAGATTTCTGTGGAGCTATCTCTTCTTTAAGAGATTCTATTAATAACTCCATATTTTTAATTATCAAATTAACTTTCTCTAAATTCAATATCATTTAAGTAACTGTTGATATTATACATAAAAAAAGAGGGCTAGTCAAGCCCCCGTCTATCAAGCAATTTGTGGTTGCTTAGCCATATTAATTTGTGCAAGATGAAGAAGTTTTTCCTTCTTTGCCTTTCTCTTTAGATAGCGAACGAAGTAAGTATTCATTTTTGAACCTCCATGTTTTTACATGGACGATATGCTACACCACGATATTTGTTTTGTGGATGAGCAGGGGCATGGGTTTGATTATACCAAGATACATACTCTTTCTTTGCATCTTCAGTGTCGTACTGACACCCTCTATAAACGACTTTGGACATTAGATTTTCTCCTTAGGTTTTTAAATTAAAGAGCGTTTCTTCAGTCGGCTTTTGCGTCTTGAAAGCAATCTTTCCTAGTTACTTGTTTAATTTCCCAAATAATATCATTCTTATTTTTAAGTGATAAAGATTTTTGGATATTAACTCTATTGATGAAAAATTGTGACTGTAAACAGGTTAAAAGAACTGCTTCCATAGATGAACGTTCCGTTCCGAGTCGGCTTACTTCCGTCGCAATAAGCGATAAACGATAGATGAAGGTTATCATCTATTCGTATATAGGTCAAATATGTATAAATTGATACTTATTTATGTAACACCAGTATACTATAATGAAAAACTTTATCTTTTCTTTTTATTTTCTTTAGGAACGTAATCATAAACTTTAGGGTTTACCGTTCCGTCTGTCCATTTAATTCCAGTTACATTACGAAAATTATCGTAATAATAATCAAACAATTCAGTCCTAGTTCCTCTAGAAATATCGTGTACTAAGTTATCATCTTTCATATAAGAAACCAGATAACTGTCTCTAGGAAGAGATTTATCTTTTGCTAGAGATGGATCACATTCTTTATGTAAAATCACCATTATCTATTCATTTCCCAAACAATATCAGCATAAGCTTTAGAAATAATTTCTTTTGTAATAGAATACTTAGTTTGCAATTTTTTATCTTTTACTAAGCATAATATTTCTGCATCTAAAGGATGCAATCCCTGAAGCATTTCAATAAACATACTCTCCCTACGAAGTGAAGTTAGATTTGAATTTCCAGGAATTCCCGCACTAGATTTGACAAAATTAATCAATTTTTCATACTCAGTTCTAAGAGAAGTATGACCTGTTCTAATTTTTTCAGTGTATCCTACAGAATTGTTATCATAAAACTCCATCTTTTCGACTTCCTTCTGGATATGATCACTGACACTTCCAGTTTTAACTAGATCCTCACCAACAGTAGAATATGGAACTTCTCCTTCTGGAAGCATTGATAACACATTATCATCAAAATTCCAGATAAAAATGGATTTCAAAGATGGGTGTTCATATAATTTAAGTACTTCTACTTTTTTATCATCAGTTGAAACTCTATTGATTAAGTTTAGAATTTCAAACACAAATGGATTATTTGGAAGTTCTAAACTTATTTCTGCAGTATCGACTTTTGGAGTTACAGATTTTTTTGTAGAAGTAACAGTAGATTTTTTTCTTGGAGATCTAATAATTTTTTTCTCTTCAGTTGAAGCATTAACTGTAGTCATAATTTTAATATGTAAGTTTCAAATATTTAGGTTAATCATCCTCATCGTCTTCATCATCTTCATCAAATAGTGAACCATATTCTTCTACAAAATCTTCATACATCCCAGGATGAATTGAAACTGCTACAACTTCATCTGGAATTAGATCTCCTTCAGTATCAAAAAACTCTGGATGCAAAGGATTTATTTTTATAGGACGATTTGTATCTAAATATGACTTCAATCCCCATCCTCCTATCATACCAACAGATAGAAATAGGAAAGATAATAAACAAAATATTGTAAGTTCTGTGGCTAACATTTTTTCGCCTCCCGAGAGTTATTTTTTCTTAACAGAAAATTTGATTTGAAAATGAAACTCTCTTTTAAAACAGGAGAACATTTTAGTCAAATCAAACTTGTATGAAACAGGTTCGTTTTGGTTGTCCTCCTTCTTATATAATAGTACTTCAAGTCCACGATCTCTGTCGTGGTTATTAATATTTATAGGACTCAAATTAACCTTTGCTCCTGTAAGTATTTTACAGTATCTACACAGCCACCCATTCTTTTGTCATTAATAAGAACCTGAGGAAAAGTAGAACCTTCTCCAAATTCAGATATAAATTCTTCACGAGTAAAGTCCGTGTCTAATTCGTAAATTACAACTGGAAATCCTTTACTTACAGATAGATGTTCCAATACTTTTTTAATTTTATCACAATATGGACAAAGCCTTTTACTATAAACTGTAAAATTCATAATAGTATATTCTATAATAATGATTTAACTTTTCTTGGTTTATACACAAATAGCTCATTTTCAGCTATTTGATTTTGCCACTTAATGATAGCAGACAATTTATCCACTGTAAAGAAATTTTTTTCCCTATACCAGTCTACCCAATATTGATGTCCTTTATCAGAATTACAGGAGCTGCAAGCACAAACAATATTGGTTATTCTATCACTACCTCCTTTAGATCTAGGAATTATGTGATCAAGTGTCAAATTTTCTTCGTTTCCACAATAAGCGCATTTATAATCCCAATGTTCTTTGATAGATTGTCTCCATTTTCGTTTAGCCTCTGAACTTGTTGTTGCCTCTAAATTGTACAATAAATCTTTTGAACTTGGGTACAGTTGCATTCGTAATGTGCGAACCTAAAATATTTATGGTTTCAAATAAAGTTATTTTAATGTAACTAAGATCTTCAGAATATAATGTTTTAAGTTTTTTTGATAAATTAAGTTTAAACTCATTCTTTATCGTTAGCATTACTCCCAATATTAAATCCCAAATAAATTAAATAAATTCCAAAAAGCACACTAAAGAATCTCATATTATATTTTTTGATGAATTAGATGATTTTAGTTTTTTACAAATTTGCCTAGCCCAAAACCGACTCAGGCTGTCAACATTAGAACATGCTTGATACTTTTTTTCACAATAAGGACATTGTGCATCTAAGGGATCGTTTATATATCCTTCAGGAGTATACATCCTTTTCTTTTTTCGATTCTCGGCTTGCTTTTTCTTGTGGTGATTCATATAATCACTGGCTCTTGTTGACCTTCTGGAAGTTTAATTTGAGGTAGTTGATTAATTCTATCAACCATCCATTCTTCCTGATGTTTTTTATAAGGTTCAGTATCAATTGCAATCTCATTCGTCGGCAATGCCTTTGGAATCTCAATATCAATTACTGGACTCATCAATGGTTTGTTTTTTACAATTTCACGAGTTTGTGCATCTAGATGCAACATCATTCTTGCATCTTCAAAATTACCACAATCACAAATTTTTTTATGAGTTCTTTTTTCCCTTACTGTGAAATACTCTTCATTATACTTTTTCATTTTTAGAATCCTTTTGGTTATTATAAGTCTTTACTGGAAGTCTGTAAAGTCCAGGCCAAGTATCCCGAATAATTTCATTCAATTTATAAGATGTATGTGAAGTAATCATCTAACGTGATGTCCCCCAAACATATAACGCATTCCGTTTAAGATTTTTGCTCCGAATGATCCGAGATTGCGAGAATTAAATCTTTCAAATAGTGCTGTAGTAATAACAGGAGCGGGAACCCCCAGGTCCACAGCGGCAGAAACAGTCCAACGACCCTCACCGCTATCGGATACTCCTCCAGAGAACTGTTTAAGGCTACCATCCCTGCGTAGCACATCAGCAGTAAGATCGAGTAACCAACTGCCAACCACGCTACCACGACGCCATAACTCAGCCACTTCAGCAACGTCAATATCATAACGATAGGATTCAGGGTCTGCCATAGGGGCAACTTCTGCATCTCCTTCTTTAACATACTGCGCTCCATTGTTAGCATTCTTTAGAATATTAAATCCTTCAGCATAAGCTTGCATCATTCCATATTCAATACCATTATGAACCATTTTTACAAAATGTCCTGCACCTGGACCGCCACAATGTAACCAACCATATTCTGCGGAAGTTATGTCTGAGTCAAATTGAGTCCTTGGGGCAGCATTGATTCCTGGGGCAAGGGCATCAAAAATGCGCGAACAAGTGGAGACCGCAGTATTTCCGCCACCAACCATAAGACAGTATCCACGATCCAAACCATAAACACCGCCGCTAGTACCACAATCAATATATTGGATACCAAGTTTTGCCAGACGTTCTGCTCTTTTCCGACTGTCTTTAAAATTGCTATTGCCATGATCAATAATAATATCTCCTTCACTACAATATCGTAGTAACTCATTGATAGTCTCCTCTACGGTTTCTGCTGGTACAACCATCTGGAAGATGCCTGGTTGTAGTGTGCCTTTACTATTTTGTTTAACTACTTTAACTAGGCTTTTAATATCAGTTGTAATTCCATTGACAAAACCATTTTCAAAAGCTTCATTTGACTTCTCATAATTTCTACGATATCCCCACACTTCTATTCCTGCTTTCATCATACGACGGGACATACCCTCTCCCATCCTACCCAAACCAATGAGTCCTACTCTCATTTAACCCTCCCAAGATTCGTATTGTTGTTTAAAATAAGCATCAACTTTTTTCAAATCATCTAAATGAATATCACAAGTATAATTATGTTCATCACACCATTCCAAAGAAAATGCATGAAATGATTCTTCACTTTTCATTTTATTTACACCATAAATTCTTGCAAAAGAAGACATCACAAAATGCCAACACTGATGCTCCTGTTTCATTTTTTATTTTTAGTATTAATGACTTCTTCCCAATCTTTTTGGAAAAGTTCTAGACCCTTATCAGTCATAATGTTCTTATACATTCCCCAAAATACAATTGGTGGAATAGTAACAACATCAGCACCATATAGAAAAGATTGTTCTACTTGCCTCACATCACGAAGAGATGCTGCAAGAATTTGAGTTGTTGTACCAGAGTAATCAAATGCTTTTCTAATATTCTTGATCAACTCTATCCCATCAATTGAATTGTCCATCCAACGACCTACGAAAGGTGAGATGAATGATGCACCTGCCTTAGATGCAAGAATTGCCTGAGCAACAGAAAACACCAATGTTACGTTAGTTTGAATTCCTTTATCAGAGAGAAACTTACAAGCTTTAAGACCTTCTACAGTACAAGGAACTTTAATTGTAACTGCAGGTGCAATTGAATAATATTGATGTGCTTGTGAAAGCATTTCTTCCGCAGTATCTGCTACAACCTCTGCAGAAATGCTTTTCAAGTTTGAAAACTCTGTTGTGATTTGTTGAATAACTTCTAAAAGTTGTCTTCCACTTTTTAAAATTAACGATGGATTTGTAGTGACTCCATCTATTAGTCCTGTCTGATATGCTGAACCTATGAGTGAAACATCTGCTGTATCTAAAAAGATTTTCATATAAGTATAATAACTCAATATTAATTATAAAAAGTTATTATTAAGTTCATTAAAAATGTTATGATTTAAAGATATTAAAGTTCTTGTGCAACAGACAATATAAACATAAAGAGACCAAACAATATAAATGTAATAAGGATGAAAGTCATTTTAGATTTTCCAAGAGTCTAGTAACATTTTATTTACTAAAACCTACATTATTATAGGTATATTTTTACTAGTATCTATTATATCACTAGGTATACAATCTGATAATACTTAAAACTTTTATTTCTTCTCTATATCAATATTTAATGCTACTGTTACTCTTTCCTTTTCACTATATGATGCTCCAATAGAATGATGAACCATTGCAGGAAAAATAATTAAGTCATCCTCCTCAACATTAAGATGTATACTATCCCATAACCAATAATTCAATGAATTATTTTCGTCAAGAAGAATTCTTTTTTCTCCATAGTGAATATGTAAAACTGTTTCATATATTGATGGATTATGAAATATTGTTGGTTTATGTTCAGTTGGGTCAAATTTCAAATAATGAACTGCCGCAAAAAGATGTGGAATATGATGATGTGGCAACATATTTTGTGTATTAGTAGTTACCGTATAATTATCAATTGTAAAATTCCAACTTATAGGTAATTTGAATTCTAATTGTTCAATAAATTCTTTTACTACATCTTTATATAAAGGAATGATTTTAGAATAATCTATTTTGTGTTGATTTTTATTATCTCCGTCATTATAAGAATGATGAAGATCACTATCCTTATTCCAATTATTTCTAGATGGTTGAATACTATAATTAGAAATCATAGAAGAAACTAACTCAGTTTTATTGTAATTTTCTGGTTGTATTTTAGTATGATAATACGGAAAATTAAATAAAGTTTTAATCATAGACCCTCCATAGTTAAAAATAGTAGTTATATTTTCATTTTCGTTACTTAAAACTTTCTAATTGACCTCTATAATAAACGTACCAATCAATACCTTTACCTATAGTATCTCCATCACAATAAATATCCTCACCATCATACTCAATACCAGTAACAATAGTCCACGAGTCAGCAACTTCAGTGACATTAACTACAAGTTTTTTAGGATCAAATTCTACATCATCTGGAAGTTCAAATTCTCCAATATAACTTCCCCTCTCGTAAGAATTATATAAAATCCATACACCTTCGGGTTCATTCATTTCATAAAAGATTCTACCAACAGCGGTATCAACTTTATCTTCTTGAGGAACCCCCCCTTCAATTTCTTCTTTAGAGTACCATGTAAGTTGATTGATTGGTGACATCCAGATTTGGGTTTCTTCTTCATCATCAGCTAAACAAACACCAATGTTTTGATCATCAGTGTCTGGACCCCAACCAATACAACCATCAGTAATAGTATCCCAAGTAGGAAAGTCAATTTCTTCTCCCCACACATCTGTTTTTTCTGCCAATAAATCAGAATCAAACTGGATCACATCATCAAATGTAAAATACTTTTCTACTTGTTCTTGAGTCAATTGTACAGCACCAAGTTCATTAAAGTATGTTCGACATGAAGAATTTTCTCCACAACTGATCCAAATATTATACTTAACCATAGTCATAAAAAAACCACCTACGCATTGTAGGTGGTCTTGAGGGTTTTGTCAAGCTTTACAGAGCATTTCCACGAGGTAATACTTCCTCTGGAAATACAAAGTTCTCATGAGGTTGATCTACTGGTGCCATCCATGCACGAAGACCTTCATTCAAAAGAATGTTTTTCGTGTAGAAGGTTTCAAACTCTGGATCCTCTGCTGCACGAATTTCCTGTGATACAAAATCGTATGCCCTAAGATTAAGGGCAAGACCAATGATACCGATGCTGGAAGTCCAAAGCCCCATAACAGGAACAAATAACATAAAAAAGTGAAGCCAACGCTTATTACTAAACGCAATACCGAAGATTTGAGACCAGAATCTGTTAGCAGTAACCATAGAGTAGGTCTCTTCTTCTTGAGTAGGTTCAAAACCTTTGAACGTATTTGAAGCATCTCCATCCTCATACAGTGTGTTTTCTACTGTAGCACCATGAATAGCACAAAGCAGAGCACCACCAAGAATACCAGCAACTCCCATCATATGGAAGGGATTTAGGGTCCAGTTGTGGAAACCCTGAAGGAACAGCAGAAACCTGAAGATCGCTGCCACACCAAAGGAAGGTGCGAAGAACCAACTGGATTGACCTAGAGGATACATCAGGAACACACTGACGAACACTGCGATAGGACCAGAGAATGCGATTGCATTATAAGGACGGATACCTACCAGGCGAGCAATCTCAAACTGACGAAGCATAAATCCAATCAAGCTGAAAGCCCCGTGGAGCGCCACAAAAGTCCAGAGTCCCCCAAGCTGGAACCAGCGGACGATATCGCCCTGAGACTCTGGACCCCAAAGTAGAAGAAGAGAATGACCCATAGCATCTGCAGGGCTACTTACTGCTGCGGTCAAAAAATTACAACCCTCAAGAAATGATGATGCTAAACCGTGCGTGTAAAAACTTGTAACAAATGTAATACCAGTAAACCAACCACCAAGAGCAAGATAGGCACAAGGAATGAAAAGTAATCCACTCCAACCAATAAACACAAATCTATCCCTCTTCAACCAATCATCAAGTAAATCAAACCAACTAGGTTTTTGGTTTGGAACTGAAAGTGTAGATGAAACCATCAAACCTCCTTTTAGTATTTCTCATATTTATCTTAACATATTGTAATACAGAGGTCAATGAGTGTTTATACTTTTGTCCACCCCTTACAAGATTTTACTCTACCAGTAAAAACATTATGCATATTACCTGGATTTAAACCATGGGCTTTGCAATATCCAACAAGGTTCGTGATTTCCACAATTTTACCTTGCGGATTTCTCAACCTAACAGTTTTTGAATTTCTTTTAGACTGTTGTATTTTTAACTCTTTCTTTTTCTTTGCTACTTCATCTGGATGTAAAACACTATACCCCTTATGTTGTGTCATTTCTCCAATATAAACTAATCTCAAACAAGCAGCATTTAAATTATGTTTTCTTGCAAATGTAGTGTAACAATTTATAGTAATTTGCTTTCCAGAAGGATCATAAAATACTTTATCCTCATACCTGTCTTCCCAAGATTGTTCCAAAAGTTCATTAATTTTCTCTGAACCAACTGTGCTCCATCCTTGATAGTGTATTTGATTGCCATTTGCAACTTTTCTCATAGAAAGATAAGAGAGATTATTCTTTTTACAAAATGCAGGTAGATCATCAACTATAACTTTATTTCCATCAGGATCAAAGAATTCATAGGTTTTACATTTTTTCTTCCGTTGTTCTTCCCTAAACTCCTTTATCCTTTCTTCATCCCAAGACATAAACCCCCTGGCATTTTTATTTGAATGCCATTTTTGTTTTGAGTTTTTAGACCACTCTTCTGGTGTCCAACCAAATATTCCAATCTTTTGATCCCTACATTTTCTACCCGATTCTCTACATACTTCCAAATCAAGATAATTTAACCCACCAGAATTTTTGTTGATGCATTTATCCTTACCAAATTTTTTCCATCCCTCTTGGATCATCTTATATTCTTTCTTTCTCAAATCTTGAATGGAAATATCAGCACTCTCAAAAAGAATATGTTTTTCTTTCTCCATCCTCCATAAATGTTTGATAGTTTTACCAGGAGATCCCCAATAGTTTACATCCTCTTTTGCTGGAACTTTTGATTTACGAGATCCAATATAAAACCTACCATCTTCAAATTTAATTAGATAAAGATAATAATAACTCATAGTTTTTGTAGATATTCTATCATACTTATCCCCAATAAATTACTGAAAGAGTGAATACGACAAATACAAGAACTGTAAAGACCATCATACCTACACCTGCCCAGATGATCCAGGGTTCCATAGGATGATGTTGATTATTATGAGACATTTGATTTATGTTGTTCAAGGTATTTGATCATTTCTTCCAATACACCAGAATTTTCTCCAATATACCCCATAGTTCTATTACAAATGTTACAAAGCAATCCTCTCACATTTCCAGTTTTATGATCATGATCAACATAAAAAACTTCTACTGCTCCACCCCTGCCAGATTTTCTGCCTTTTGGGTCAGTTGTTTTACAAATAGCACATTTATTATCTTGATTTTGTAAAATTTGATTATATTCGGTTAATCCTATTCCATATCTCATCTTCAATTGTCTATCCCTATTTTTTTCTTTATCATATTGATTTTGTGCTTTTTTAATAAAACAAGATTTACATTTTCCATGATAACCATAAGGTTTCCCATTTCTTACAGTTTGATAAAATTCTGTAAGTGGTTTCGGTTGATTACAGATTTTACAAGTTCTCATAGTTCTTTTAGTTGTTAAAGTTATTATAGCATAACTTTAACTATTTAGTCAAGTAAACATAAAAAAAGAGACCCTTTCGGGTCTCTCAAAAACTATTGAGTTTTTATCAACCGATAGAAGGTGCAGTCAGAGCAACAGGAGTTGCTTCGGCAGCAGCCAAGTCCAGAGGAAAGTTATGTGCGTTCCTTTCATGGGACACCTCCATCCCCAGGTTTGCACGATTAAGTACATCAGCCCAAGAGTTGATTACACGACCTTGCGAATCAAGAATACTCTGATTGAAATTTAGTCCGTTAAGGTTGAATGCCATCGTAGAAACACCAAGAGCGGTGAACCAGATGCCTACGACAGGCCAGGCAGCAAGGAAGAAGTGCAGCGAACGGGAGTTATTAAAGGAAGCATATTGAAAAATAAGGCGTCCGAAATAACCGTGAGCAGCAACGATGTTATAAGTCTCTTCTTCTTGACCGAACTTGTAACCATAGTTCTGTGACTCGTTCTCAGTGGTTTCACGAACCAGTGAGGAAGTAACCAGAGAACCGTGCATGGCGGAGAACAGGGAACCACCGAACACACCAGCCACACCAAGCATGTGAAAGGGGTGCATCAGGATGTTGTGCTCTGCCTGGAACACAAGCATGTAGTTGAAAGTACCAGAGATACCCAGAGGCATCGCGTCAGAGAAGGAACCCTGACCAAAAGGATACACCAGGAACACTGCAGATGCAGCAGCAACAGGTGCAGAGTAAGCAACACAGATCCAAGGACGCATTCCAAGACGATAAGAAAGTTCCCACTCACGACCCATATAGGCATAGATGCCGATGAGGAAGTGGAACACAACCAGTTGGAAAGGTCCACCGTTGTAGAGCCACTCATCTAGAGAAGCAGCTTCCCAAATGGGATAGAACGCATAATCCAAAAGTTTCCTTATGGTGCTGACTATATCATCACCCTAAATTGAGGGTGTCGGGCGCTAATGTCGTATTACAGGTCACGCTTGACCAACCGACTAGTCGATGAACCTTACACAGAAGCGTCTGTGTCTTGGCTGCTGATTGCCATACCAGTAAAAGACCATCCATAAAGTTGTTTCTTTTCACCACGAAGAAGTTTTCCTATAAGAGATTTGTTTGGAGTATCAAAGTATTCAATACCTTGTAGTTCCTCACAAAGTTTAGTAACACTTTCTTGTGGGGGAAGAATAACAGTTTTACCAGTTTTATGCTTCCAAGTAGTTGAGTTTTTTAGCATCTCTACCAAATCACTTTTTTGCCTTGAAAGTCCAACTTGCTTTCCATAAGTTTTTCCAACTTTTTGTCTAGCAAGAAACTGATTTTGAGTATTAGCAGAACCTCCTTTTGTTCCACCTTTTAGTCCTTGTTCTCTTTGCCAGTCACTATTCCAAAAAAGATTTCCTTTTTCTTTATTAGTTTCAACAGCAAGTTGAGAACGAAGTTTCACACTTTCAATATTTTGGTTCCATCTCATTTCGTAAGCAACTTTGTCGCCTATTTCTTGTGATGACAACCAACGATAATAATGAGCGAGAGTGTGAATATGAGGAGGTAAGTAAATCAAGTTTTCTTTGTTGTCAGTTCCACCAGAATGTTTAGGAACAATATGGTGTTTTTCATAAACTTCACTATCAAAGTTTTCAGATTTACAATACTCAATAAACTGTTCGTAGATAGTCATTAGGATAGAAGTGGTTTCCATATTACTATTTATACACTTTTATCCTTTTTTATTGGGTTAGGTTTCCAGCAATTCACCCGATTTGCTTATACCATTACTGATATAAGGCACTCCTATTACGAATGCAGTCCGATTGCGTTTGAAGAAGGAATAACAGCACCAGAAATGATGTTGTTTCCGTACATTAGAGAACCAGCAACGGGTTCACGGATGCCATCAATATCTACAGGAGGTGCAGCAATAAATGCAACAATAAAGCAAATTGTTGCTGCAAGTAGTGTTGGAATCATCAAGGTTCCAAAATTGCCGATATATAGACGATTATCGGTAGAAGTAACCCAGTTGAGATACTTTTCCCAAAGATTTTCTTGTTGTTTTACTGAAATTGTAGCAGTCATTTTTTTAAACAGTTAGTAAGACCATCAGGGAAATGGTGGAGTTACTATGCTCCCGCCACCCTCAGGCGGGATATGAGAGACGTTCTTATACACCCATAGGTCTCGGTTAGCGGGTGTGTAACAATGTTAAGAACCGTGGGAGATCCGTAACATTTGTTTACCTATTTATCATAGCACTGTCAGCATTTCCTGTCAATAGGTGCAAATGATACTGAAAAGACTAAGGTTTAGGCACTTAAAAATAAATAATTTAAACTGCTCTCAAATATATGCCAAGAGAGTTTAATACTCCAATAAGAGAACCCTGGAACGCACCAATACATAATATTCTAAAGGCAATAGATAATCACACTCAAGAATATATAAAAACAAAAAATATTTGGCATTTAGAGAAATCACAAATTCTCAGGGAATATGTTTTAGAATTGAAGACCTGGATACATAAAGTAGAAAAAGATGGATATTAAACAAACTGCAGAATGTTGGAATTTTATCATGTCATCATTCTCAAGAATTTATGGAATAGAAAAAGTAACAGATGAATGTATATTTAATGAAATTGCATCAATTTGGTGTAAAGATAATATAATAGATAAAAATAAATCAATAGAAGAACATGATTTATACTTTAAAAACTTATATGAGAATTGGCAATGAATGACTTTCCTTGGGGTGTAGCTATTGGTCTTGGAATAGTATTATTTGGAACTTTATGTTGCATAATATACATATTATTATTAGATAAAATAGAGAATAATCAATTAAATGTACGAGTACAAAATAACAAAACTAGTAAAGATCATTGATGGTGATACTCTAGATGTTGAAATTGATCTAGGGTTTAATATTACAATTTTACATAGAGTTCGTCTTTCTGGAATAGATGCTCCAGAAATTAAAACTAAACACCTTGAAGAAAAGGTTTATGGATTGAATTCTAAAAGATGGTTAGAGGAAAAGTTAAATACAGATAAACCGTTATATATAAAAACTGAAAAGGATGATAAGTACGGTAGAATTTTAGGATGGATTTATATTGGAGATGATAATATTCCAATAAATACCTATATGATTAAGGAAGGATATGCAAAACCTTATTCATAAATGAAAAGATTATTTCTCATTGGATTATTAATTATACGACTCATCACCAATGAAGGAGTATTTTTGAATGTCAGAAGAATCCCACCAAAAAAACAATATCCAGAAATCATTAGATTCATCAAAAGACCAGCAAGGAAAGGTAGAAAAAAAGCAAAGTTTTTTATTAAATAAAATTATTTTTGTTATTTGTTGTTCTATTATTGGTTTTGTTGGAATTAATTTTATTGCTTGTAATTTTATGATTCCAGGTACAATAACTCATGCTAATGTACTTGGTGGATTAAAAAATCCTCCCCCTTCAGATTGCAACGAATCTCAAAGGAGAGGATATGAAACTTTATTAACAATTCTTACTACTATAATCGCATTAAGAACTAAAGTAGATGATTAGTTATGAAGACCAAAGTTTACCTTCAGCAATTCTTCTTCGAAGAAGACCAGCTTCCACTTTAGATCCAGGATTCCTATAGAGTTCTAATGCTTTTGGGACTTCATTCCATTTTTTCTCTCTAAGAACTCTGGTTATAGTATTAAAATTGGAAGACCCGTAAAAACCAGCACCAAGATTATAAGCAAAAGATAGCAAAGCTCCTTGTTGATTTTCATTCATCTCATTCCAATAAGGTATTCTTTGTAATGAAGGAAGAAACTCTTTACGAAGTTGAAAATACAAAAGGTCATCCGCTTCATCTTGAGTGATTTTATTTCCAATCATAAATCTTGTGCCATCTTTTCTACGAGTACTACCCCATCCAATTGTAATAGGAAGACCACCAGTAAGAGGATCATAATATGCCTTTAAATGGCATCCCTCAAACTCTTTAATTAACTTAATTCCAGGTTCTGGTAAACCCTCAAGTGTTGGTTCTACTTTTTCGTTACGATATCTTCTAGCAAATTCATCAAGAATCTCCTTATGCACCGATGCTTGGAGAAATGCCCAGGCATCATTTTGGTGAGGAAGATCTTTATGATTTTTTACAGCATCAATAAATTTTATAGTCATATTCAACTTTCCTGATATACAGACACATAAACAGTCCCAGTTTTTGTAAGGGGAAGGACTTTATCTCTAAGATCTTGATTGTACATTCTAACACATCCATGTGTTGAATGTAGTGGTTGTTTTGCCGCCCATGCTCCAGGCCAGCCACAAGCGGAACCTCCACCATGAATCATAATTCCAGCACGACCATATTTTGCTTCTTGACCTTCAAGTTCAACAAGGTCAAAGCTATACCATCCAAATGCCATTACATCTCTAGAGTATGGAGGATTTGAATTACGTTCATAATCTTTATAGATTGTTCCAATCTTATAAAGACCTGGAGGAGTATCTGTATTTTTGAATTTAAATTCAAAGTCACTACCTTGACCTCTTGCCAGTGCTGGAAGTTCCCACAAAAGTTTTCCCGAAAAATCGTATGCTTTTGCAGTTTCTGAAATATCATTTACGATGATATGAGTATCACCTTGTTTAAATCCAAAATCTTTTGGTGTTTTTTTAGGTCCTATCATAGTTCAATACCGAAATTCTTCTAATTTATCTAATAATTCATTTAAATGCTTATTTGCAACTGCCTTAGGATCGGAAGTATATTGATATGGTTCCAATGCAAGTTTATTTTTTTGTTTTAAAATTAATACTTTAATTTCATCTTTTGTAACTTGATTCCTAGGCATAAACAAAAAGCTCCGCTTCTTATTTAGGAAGCGGAGCTTTTAATTATAAATCTTCCGTTGTCTTGTTAATTGCGTATGAAACAAGAACTAAAGAACTAATACCAACTATGGTAAATAAAATTTCGTGAAACATTATTTTCAAATTTAATTTACAATACTACTTATACTGTTGTACCAACTTTTACAGTTGATGTTACATATTCCAGAACAGCTTCTGGAGTAGTCTCTCGGTAAGGGTCGGTGTCGGCATTGTCCCGTTGCCCATCCTCAACGAATAGTTTTTCGATGACTCCGTTATCCACGACCATAGCATAACGCCAAGAGCGATCACCGAAACCAAGGTTAGACTTATTGACGAGCATACCCATAGAACGTGTGAAGTAAGCATTTCCATCTGGGATAAGTTTTACTTTCTCAATATTCTGGTCTTGTGCCCAGGCATTCATCACAAACCCATCATTAACAGAGATGCAGTAAATATCGTCGATGCCACTACCAATAAAGTCTTCATATTTCTCTTCGAATCCAGGTAGCTGATAGGCACTGCAAGTAGGAGTGAAAGCACCAGGCAGGCTAAAAATGACCACACGCTTTCCATCAAAAAGTTCTGCAGATGTACGAGTTACAAACTCACCGTTTTCACGAAATACAAATTCAACTTGAGGAACTTGATATTGTTCTTTACGCATTTTAACCTCCATATTTATTTCCTGTTTATTAAAAATATTAAACATAAGTATCAATTAAAAATAGCATTTACACCAATTACTTTTGCAGTAGGATTTCTTGCAAGTGCAGTTTCTTTTGCATCTTTATAATCTTTTGCTTCTACAATTTCATCAAAAACTTTTCCAGCAATATATAGCTGTACTTTACATCTCATCAGAAAATTCCAGGCACAATTTGACCAGTAGCAAGATAAGAACCAGCAGCAGCAAGGAATCCAAGCATTGCTAGACGACCATTCCAACGCTCAGCAGTTTCAGTAAAGATTTTTTCCATTAATTTTCTCCTTTATAAAGATGTTTTTGTTTAAGTTCAGGATTGGGCTGTGAAGGAACAACTGGGTTCCTTGACTTGTTTTTAATTACGATGAAAGCATCGTTTTGGTAGGATACAGTTCCAAATGGTTTTGCCCATTTTGGATTTGCATTTGGGCTAGTAGCAGTTCCTGTGACTGCTACACCACCAATTTCTACAGAGATTTCATCATTAGCATCCCACCCAAGTGTTTCAAGGGCAATTGCAAACTGCCCTAACATACCTCCAGTGCTCACAGGTTTTCTTCCTGCTCAGTAAGAATCACACAGTCGCTGGTGGGATATGCCACACAAGTAAGCACCCAACCTTCTGCGAGTTGATCATCATCAAGGAACGATTGCTCCTCATTATCTACAGTGCCACTAATGAGTTTGCCAGCACAAGCAGAGCAAGCACCAGCACGGCAAGAAGAAGGTAGATCAATACCTGCTTCTTCTGCTGCTTCAAGAATATATTGATCTGGAGCACATTGAATAGTAGTTTGGGTGCCGTCAGGAGTTTGAAGTGTAACGTTGAATGTCATGTTTAAAATCAATAAGTTTCAGAAAGTTGATCTATAGAATAGCCTAAAATCACGAAAAATGCAACTGTCGTGATTGTCCAGAATGCTTCAGTCATTAGAAGATCCCGAAGAAGAAGTTGCCAGTGATAGTATAAGAAATAACGCCAGCAACAAAACCGAGCATAGCCCAACGTCCATTAGTACGCTCCTTGACTTGATTAGGTGTCAACATTCCATAATTTTCATAATACATCTTAGGTTCTTTGGCAAACATATTTTGCTGCCCATATTCATTTGTTGTAACAGTCATATGTAAAGATTTGTAACTTTATGAAGTATATAGCAATTATTAAGATTTGTCAAGGTGCTATGTTAGGGATTACAAACTATTTTTCTTCAGAATTCTCAGATACTAGATTTAAATATGGATTATACTCCATAAGTTTTTGTATGGGTATTTGATTTCCTTGTGTTTTCCAGTAATTTAAAAGACCATCATGATTCTGTCTGTGATATGCATCAATATGCTCTGGATGAATTGAAGATCCTAATTCAATTTTATAAAGGAATAGTGGGATAGAATATGTGTTTCCAGAATTATAAATTAAATCATCTGCAACTGGTCTAGGTTTAACTCCATTATTCAGATTATATTTTTTCCCTCGAACGTGATATTTAATTAGCTTTTCTGCATAGTGTCTATTAATAATATAACAAGCTGTAGAAAAATCATTTACAAATCTTTTGTGTAGATTTGCATGTAATGGTCCTGTACAAATAATGGCTAATTGAACACAATCCCAATTGTAAGGGATTAAACTATAAAATTCACTCCATTTAAAATTCCAATATGAAGCAGTTTGTAAATCTATGTCGTCTTCCATAAATATGGCAGTTTCACTATCACTAGTATCTAACCAATGTTTGATAGCATTTAAGTGTGAGGTAACGCACCCAATTTCACCAGAAGTCATATTTTCTGGATATGACCCAATTATCAAATGACCTAAATCATCATTTCTACCATCATAAGCAGAAATCCTAGTATAGTTTTCAATTTCCCAATACTTAAATTGAGATTCCATGTATTCTTTTCTTTCTGGTTGATCATCCAGATTTAAATAATATATTGGAGGAAGTCCTTTAAGCTTATATGCAGATTTATTTTTATCTATTGGCATCATAAGGTTATCTTTTTTAGTTTTTTCAATTTCAATTATAGACTCCATAGCTGGAATATATCTATCAGTTATAGTTTTTTCCCAACTAAAAGTTTTTGAATATTCTAAAATTTCTTCTCTATGTGAAATAGAATACTCCCTATTCTCAATAATTTTAGATTCAACATACTCTATATCATGTATCCTTTCTTCTTCAATTACTGTAATAAATTTCTTACTAAGGTCTAAATTTGCAATTCCCCATTCAGTAACGACTACTCCAAGACCAGCAGAAAGTGCTTCCATGCAAACTAAAGGATGCGCTTCACCATCACTCAAAAGAACAAGATTACCATAATTAGTTAGCTCTGAATATAAAGTTTCTTTGTCCCATTCTCCCAGATAATTTTTATTTGGGTCAAATCTTTCATCATGATTATTTCCAGCATACCATAAACTTTCTATTGATTGAAATAGATATTGACGTTTTCTATAATCTATTTTAGCTAAGTAAATACTTTTTTCTGAGTGTTTAGGATTTTCTGTATATGAAAATAAATTTAAATTGACTCCATTTGGGGTTACAAATAATCTATCTTCAGGATAATCTAAAAGTTTTCTATATGTGTCACTAATTCCTTGAGATAGACAAAAAATATTTGGGCGGAATTGTGCGAATGCATTAAAAACATTTATATACCCACCATATTTTTCAGGTTGTTCCAAATATCCAAAGTGACTAGTTATTGCCTTTGGATAATTTATGTAAGGATATAGCGGTATGAATTCATCATATTGAATATGAACAAAATCAGGATTAAAAGAATTAATTTGCTCTAATATTTTATTTGAATCCTTTGTATTTACGATTTGAACTTCATGCCCTAAGGATTCTAAAGCATTTTTACTATCCCAAATTAAAATTTCGACTGCCCCCCAACCAGTAGGAGGAATAGGCATAATGCCAGGACCAATAATTGATATTTTCATAAAAAGTGTTTATTAAATAAAAAGTTCATCCCCAAGGAATAATTTCAATACCTAAAGAGTTTATTTTTTGGATTAGATTGTCAGTTTCTTCTTTAAATTCTGGCATAATCCAATGATGCCACTCTATTGCCAGTTTATTGATATACTTTATTGAATTATCTTCAATCATTTTAGGTAATATTTTATATTCAGATCCCTCGATATCCATTTTTAAGAATATAAAATCATCTTCAGAAAAATTATCAATTATCCATTTTGAAAAATCAATACATTCTACAGAAACAGGTTCTTCAAAAGTATACAAATTCTCGTGTTCTGGAGTTCGATTATGCTTATCTCGCATTTCTTTAATACAAGATCCTCCACTAGCTGGTATGCCAATATCTAGTTTGGAATCTAATGGATATCTTTTTTTATGATTCTCAATGGCATTTTTCCACATCCCGTTTTCATTATTATATTCGGCTTCATTTAGACCTTCCATACAGAATTGTATATGTCCATTCTCAATCCAAACAGCTTTTTGATATAAATTGAAGTTTTTATTATTTAAACTTGGATACTCTCCCGATTTTATATTATCAATGTATATGTCAAAAGCATATTCATTAGGCTCAAATCCATATATATCCCAAGTCTCATCTATCCCAATCATATCGCAAAGTGTAGAGAACCCAGTTCCCATGTTAGCACCACAATCTATAAAGATTTTCTTAGTCATATCCACTCCGTAAGTTTAATTCCTTTCTTTGAAAATATTTTCATATATTCTTCCTTTTTTTGTTTATAATAATTCTGGTCAGCAAAATGTCTTTCATGAAATTCTACATAAATTTCATCAATTAAATTTATATTTTCATCTTCAATTATTTTATCTAAAACTGAAAATTCAGATCCTTCAATATCCATTTTTATTAAAACATAATCATCTTCAGTTACAGTATCTTTCAAAAACTTTGAAAAGTCAATTGCTTTTATATCATGCTCTTGATACTCATTATTCCAATATTCTAAAGGAGTATCTAATATATTTGAAACTTGATCTGCAAAAATTCCAGGCTCAACCTGGAATCCATAGGATTTAACTTTTGGACATTTTATTGTAGCTACCCCATCAGTATTAGAGATAGCGCAATTTAAATGCTCTATATCATAAGTTAAAGATAATTTATCATAAACTACTTTAGATTCTGAATATGTTATGGGATTAGCTTCAAAGCAATAACACTTCCAAGAAGAATCTATATTATACCTAGAAGAGAAATCTCCAAATCCTTGGAACATATGAGTTCCACAATCAAAAAAATAATTCGTCATTTTCCAAGTTCCAAAATAAGCTCATAACCTCTGTGCAAATGTGCTTCGTTATAAAAAACTTCAAAAAGATCGGGTTGAGTTTTAAATAAGTAGCCTAAAGCAATTTGTTCATTATTTATAAAATTATTGCTTATCATTTTATCTAAAATTTGATCTATAATAGGACAAAGGTTCTTTATTCCATCCTTTCCTGCCCCAAACATTCCTCCCATTATATAAGATCTATTATCAGTCAAATAACTTTCAGTTAATGTTTCTGCATAAGAAAGATCTGGATAATATGACAATTGAACTTGAATCAAAACTTTATCTTTTATTTCAAGTAAAGATTCTAGTGCATTATTTCCAGGATAAGGTTTATTCGTATTCAAATCATAGAAAAATCTAGATAATCCAGCATCAACCCAAATGAAGTATTCAGTATCAAAATAATTTTCATCAATTGCTGTCTCCATCCACTTAAATTTGGAATATTGTATAATATTATACAAACTACTTTTACATTCAATCCTATTTGGATCTGTTATTTTAGATTTATATTCTTTAGATTCTATAATTGAATCCATTTTATCTTTAAGATGATAATATGGAATTTCTTCAAGTTTTTGTTCTATAATTTTTGTTGGGAGATCTTTTCTATTATCTTTCACAAAATCCACTAGATTTCTATCTACAAAAACTACCATTGGAGATTTAAGTTGCAATGTTTTTGCAAACCATTCCAAATACTCATCCCAGGTTCTTCCATCTAAGGTAGAACGATTAATATCATAGAGTGAAGTTACAAGTGTTGCCGTCATATTAGATCTCCTGATTAAAAACTCTCATAATAGAATTAACTCTATTAATATAAGTATGGTTAGCTTTAACAAAATTCATTTGTTCTAAAATATAATCAAAATTATTTTTTACTCTATCTGTATCATAAAATAATTGATATTCATCATCGTTATAAACAACTAAATCGCCAAATAAATCTTTGACTGCTTTAGAATTTGTAGCTCCAACTTGACCATAACTAATATTCTTAAAAATTCTACAAGGAATATATCCAATTAATTTATGATTAGCTCCAGTATCAGGCTTACCATTAATATTTGAACGAGTTGCAGATCCTCTAAGATCAGGAGCAATATAAGACTTTTGAGTAAATAATTTTACTTCTTCCCAAGTAGATGGATTAGACCATGGATCTCTATGTACAAATTCAATCCCATTCTCTTGTAATGCTCTACAAAACTTTTGTAATTCAGTAATATTACTTTCAGAAATTGATCCTACATGATAAATTTTATTTTCTCGTGTAATAAATCTATCTTCATAATTAAATTCCTCTGGTAGAAGATCCGTCGCCCAACTTAAATACAACGCTTCATATCCAGAAATACCTTTCTTAAAATTATCAGTTAAAACTGAATCGTCTGCTCCTGCCATATAAAAAGATACTTTGTCTAGCTCTACGCAGTCATTTTTATCGAATTGATATGAATAATTACAATCATTAATTTGATCTACATTAAATCTAATATCAATTAGGCGACAACCTTTACTAATATATTTTTCAGGATTGACACAAATGTGAACAAAATAAGTTGAAGATTCAACTAGAGGAATATTTTTTTCGGCATATCCTTCCGTTATAAAAAGTGAATTTGAGTAATCAAATCCAACTGGATAATTATCATCATGAAACCAATACGTATCGTATCCAAGATGTTTGAAAGTCTTATACCAAGCACCATGAATATACGAGTGTGTATGGGAATCTAAAGGATAACCCCAAATAATTATTTTTTGTTTAGACATAATGTTCTTTGTACTGATGAACAAGTTTACATGGAGATGATTCCCAATTTGGATATCTCAAACATTCTATCAAATCTGAATTTATAGAGATTTGCTTACCACATATCATATATAAAAACCCTAGGAAAGAATCCATAGATCCAAATGACCATCCATATTTTTCTCCTGAAAGAGTATTCATAATATAATCATGATCTTCTTTTATGAATGTTTCTATTATTTTATAATTCTCATAAAAAATATTTTTATTTAAAATAGTTCCCCCACATGCGTTATACCAATTAACATTTGGAGTAATTTTATATTTGTTTTGTATATATTCTAAAGCTTCTTTACCTATAAAATTCCCTGGGGTATTAGCTCCAGCAAGATCAAAATCATTTTCTACTTCAATTTTACCACGACAAAGAATATCATCTTCCATCAATAACATATACTGACAGCCAGAATCATCAAAACAATTCATTATTCTTTCAACTAAAACCCAAGAATCTTTTGCAGGAAGATAATTCATTCCAACATTTCTTTCATCATATACCCAGTTCAAATTATACTTCTCAGCAATATCAGAAAAATCAGAACCTCCATCAGAAACAAGATAGTATTTTGTATCTGGGTTATGTTCTCTAAATTGCCTCACTGCAAATTCAGTTGCTTTACGATTATTAAAGCACTGATGATATGCCACTAAAGTTCTCATAAATTATCTACAATCCATTTCTCAACATCAACTTTACTTTCCCAACCAAATGTAGTTTTAAGTTTTTGATTGTTTGCAAGGGTTATCTTAGATTCTCCCACCCTAGGTGGAATATTTACGGTATCATTAGAAATAATTTTTGCAATTTCATTTACAGAATAGTTTTTACCACTTCCTACATTAAATACCGTTCCATATAGATCTTCATCAATATCAGTCAATGCAGCAAGAATATTTGCATTTACTACATCAGATACATGAGTAAAATCTCTACGTTGTTCACCATCTCCAACTATAGTAAGAGATTCACCGTCCATCTTTTGTCTTAGGAAAATTCCAATTACTGGTGCATATTGACCTTTAAGAGGTTGACGCTCTCCATAAACATTAAAATATCTAAAAATAATAGTTTTAATACCAAATAATTTTGTATACATGGTACATAGCTTTTCTCCATTAACTTTAGAAACTGAATATGGATTTAAGCAGTCATCTGGTTGAGATTCTACATTTGGAATTTCATTCACAAGTCCATATGCAGATGAAGTAGAAGAATACATAACTTTCTTTACGTTAGCTTCACGAGCACATTGCAACACAGTACAAGTTCCAACAGAATTAATACTTACAGCATTAATTGGATTGAGAATCGCAGGTTGAATACGAGCCTCTGCAGCAAGATGAAATACATAATCTACGCCATCATAGAGTGGGCGTGTATTTTCATAATCACGAATATCATACTTATAATTTTGTGCTTTATCGTTCCAATAAAATTCTTCATGGACATCTGAATATTCATTGTCAATTACAACAACTTGATGCCCTTGTTCGATAAGAGTATCTACCAAGTTAGAGCCAATGAATCCTGCTCCACCAGTTACTAATGCTTTCATATTAAAATCTAGGTAACGTTACTATAATAGGATGTGCTTGATGTGATATGCCAAAAAGATCTAGAGTTTTTCTATGAAGCATTTCATTACTCCAAGATCCACCAAATTCTTCATCACACTTTTTAAAAATTTGATCAATGAAAGAAAATGTACTCATAAAAGGATCCATAACTTTAGATCCACCAAAATTTAAGTAATCTGCAATCATTCCATCTGGCTGATTTAAGATACTTGTATAGTGAACTACATTAGGATCGTATTGTTCATAGTATATTTTACTTTGAACTACAGAATCAGTTCTACATCTAATTACAAAATCATATTTAAAATTGTTAGAATACTCGTATTCTTTTTTTAAAATATTGACTTGATTTAAGCTATAATGGCATGATAGCCAATTATTTACCATTCTCAATTTATAATTAGGTTCGTTACTATCATTCCAATGTCTGGACCAAGGAACTAGTTGTCCATTTGGATAATAACAATAATCCGTTTTAATTGTAGAATCCTTAAATGTTTTGCTCGATTCTACTTTATATAGTTTTGGTTTATAGATGGATAATGCATCTTCTATAGCAGTAGATGGTATTCTTTGATCTTCCCATCCACCATCTCCACCGTATTTGTAAGGTTTACTTTGAAGATCCTCATCAAACCATAAATGCATAAAAACATCGAAATTATATCCTTCACATAAATTCCCAAGGATGTATGGAGATACTTCTTTTATAAATCTAGGTTGTCCAGAAAGACATAAAGCAATTTTCATTTACTATTACCATTAAATTTATTCACTATAAATTATCTAATTATTGATGATTTAAGCTTTAATAATTTAACATAAAAAACTTTATTTGTCAACAATTCAAAGAGTTTTAACTCCTCAAGTTATCGATATAATCTGAACAAATTCCGTATATATTTTGCTTCTGCAATTCACAAAATCTACTTACATCCATATCCCATTCTGGAGAAACCATAACAGAATTTGAGTATGGAATTTTCCCAGGATAAACCCAACCTATTCCCTTACTAGTAATTGTATAAGAATCAGTCTCATGCCAAAAATAATTAAATGTTATGGAAGAAGTTGACAATTTTTCAAGTGCCTCTCTATTTTTACAATGAATCCAAAGAACATCTTTATATTTTCTCAGCCATTCCATAGTTACAATATATTGAGGTTCATCATGCCCAAGATAACATATATCATCTTCAACCCTTAAGTCAATCTCAACATCAAAACTTTCGAATATTGCATCTTCAATATAATCAATACTATTTTCTCTAATTGGATTTGGACCAGTCAAATTTCCACGATGTGATATAAGTCTCATCCTTTATAATGCTCCAAAAAATAATTTAAGTCTTCTGGTGTTCCAATGCCCCACATCTTTTCAATTTCTTTTACTCGAATTTTCTTATTATCGGAAATCGCTTCATTAAAAACTGGACAAACGTAAAATTCATTATTAGTCCTTATATTTTTTTGAACCATCTGTTCAGCGTATTTGACATAATCAGATCCCTTTTTCCAGAAATAAATTCCAACAGTTGCATTATCGCTGATTGGTTTTTTCTCAGCTACCTCAGAAACAAATCCATCTTTACCAATTTTTGCATAAGACCATTTGGGATGAGTTGCTTTAAAAGTAACAATACCACCATCAACACCATCAGCGTTGAATGCATAAAGACATTCATTACTATTCCATTCTACAAATTGATCAGAATTTGCCATAAGTAATGGATGATCATTATCAATAAATTCTTTAGCTAAAAGCGTAGTACAAGCAGCTCCCTCAGTAAGTCCTTCAACCTGAACAATATTACAATTAGGTGCAATTAAATTCAAAAGGTATTGTAGACTATACTTTTCATAATGCTCCTTTTGTACAATAAAAGTATAATTTGCTTCTACATTTAAATTCTCTACAACAACTTGTATCATAGGCTTTCCATTAACTTCAATTAATGGTTTAGGGAAAGTATATCCAGCTGTAGAGAATCTACTTCCAGCACCTGCCATAGGAATAAGAACATTCATTTTATCAGACTTCCAAGGAACAATAGTTAACTTTTTAGATGAAAATATATCATTTACTTTATCAATCTTTTCTTGATTCAAATCAAATCTATTTTCAATTGGAATAAGATTTGCTCCACTATCAATAGCACCTTGTCTTCCAATATGACTATCTTCAAATATTACTGTGTCTTTTGGAATTGCATTGCAAGCTGTCATACATTTCCAATACATCTCAGGAAATGGTTTATTTTTTACAACATCTTCATTACTAACATAATAATCGACAAATTCCAACACACCTAATTTCAACAATACCAATTTAACAGTATTTCTAATACTATTACTTGCAACAGCTACTTGATACCCAAGATTTTTAAGTTGTTGAAAATAATGCATTAATTCGTAATCATGTTGAAGATTAGAAAATATCTCAAATGTTGCTTTTTGCTTTTCTTCCCATACTTGTTGATGTACATCTACAGGAAGATTTTTTCTTTCTGTAAGCATTGTAAGTTTTTTAGACGTTGGGAGACCGTCATAAACACTTAAATGCTCAGTTTTAGATATAACATATTTGGAGTCAATTTTTTCTAAGGCACGATTAAGTGCCTCGTAATGCATATCTCTACTGTCAATTAAAACTCCATCAAGATCGAAAATTACTAAGTTATTCATGGTTTAATTACGTATGCAGATGGAGCAATAAAATTTAAAGAATTGATTTTTATATTTTTATTTTGAAAAAATCTATCTACACCTAAAGATTCAGACCAATTGTGGTACGCATATTCATCGAATACAACTATGCCCCCACTACTAACTTTATCCCATAAAGAAGTTAGTACATCGTATGTAGGTTGTTCTAGGTCCAGATCCAAATAAAGTAAAGAAATTTTTACTCCAGGTCTTTCTTCTCTAAAATCAACAACAGTCTTTGATATGTCTCCGCCGATTAATTCAAATTCATGATCTAAAAATCCAGATTCTAGAATTTTATTTTTTAAAGTTTCTTTATAACAATTTTCATGTGAAAAATTTCTACCCTCAAAAAGTAAAGTCATTGCCTTTTTATCTTGTGGGGCTAGAAACTCTGTCAATTCTTTTGAATTAAAAAAATCAAATCCTATAACTTTTTTATAACTATTGGGACAAAAATATCTCTTTAGTTTCAAAAAGGTGAAAATTCCAGTTCCTTTAAAAACTCCACATTCCACAATATCACCTGGAACATCTTTCACTTTATCAAAGAGCAAAGTTCTTGCCAAAAGTTTTCCAAAAATCTTTAAATCAGAACTAATCATAAAATTGTTAAATCCATCATATAGTTCTTGATCAATCGAAATCAATTCTAAATCTTTTAAATTCATTTATCTAAATTATCATCGTGTTTATAGTTTTCAATTCTAACCACTTTGTGGCGACTATTTACCATATTAATAGGAATTTGATTTATTGTTTTTACGTGCCATCCTAGCAAAGTTTCAGGAACAAATGGAATTTCGTGATTGAAAAAATATGCTGGAATATACAAAAAACAATCTGAATATTTATCTATATTTTCTTCTTTAGAATATGCAATATGATCTATAATTGCATTTGGATTATTTAAATGGTCTCCAATATTTTCATACCAAGAGATATTAATCTCATCTAAATTAGTTTCATTATAATTAAATTTATCGTAAAAATAAATATCAGGTCTAATTACAATTATAGAATCGTATTTGATATTATTTGATTGTGAATATTCTTTTCTTAGAGAGTTAACCTTATTTAAAGAATACAATAAACTCAATACATTGTATGGCATTGATTGTAGATATCCATCTCCAAGTTTTTTATTTCTACTAAAATTTTCTGTAGTGTCAAAATAATTTCCAACTCTCATAGATGAGTATGGATTTATCTCTAGTTTTTTTGTTTCTTCAACCAATAATCTTTTAGGTTTTACTACATCTTTTAAATACTGAATTTGATCTGGATAAGCATCCCAAGTATGACAAAAAAAATCTACATCGTGATCTTGAAATAGATATTCTTTTTGGTTATCGAAGGTTTTATCTAGAGTCCTCAAATGACCCCTATAGCAAACAGCAACTTTCATTTTTAATAGCTTGAAAAATCTTTTGAGTGAACAATTTTTGGTGGGAATTTACAATACATAGAAAAATCATTGGGAAATGCATAACTTGGGGAAAGTATATTTACTTCATCTGCAACTTCTAAGTAAAATTTATTTAAATGGCTCTCATCATGCCAAATTGCAATAATGTCTTCTTCAAGATCTTCTCTAGTTCTTCTATCAAGTTCTTCTATCATTTCTAAAATTACTGGAACCTTCCCACCCCACAAACATCCTTGATAATAAACTGAGAAATTAGAATTATTTTCAATAGATGCTCTAGATTTTGGATTTATCTCAAAGGATCCAGGATACTTATCATGTGGTGGCAATTTTAAATAATGACAAGGATGATGAACTCCAATATAGGATTTACTCTCATCAAAAAACTCATCTGCAGTTACTTCAGAAACTACAAGAGTATCTGCGTCCAAAAATACAAACCAATCATACTTTTCGATTTCATCTTTAGCTTCTAGAAGAATATTAAATCTTTCTAGTGTAATATAAGGCCATTCTTTATGTTCTATATTATAAATTTTTATATTATCTGGAGTTTCATCCAATTCTCCATCAGTAAATACTAAAATTGTTTTTTCAACTCCAGGTAAAAAATTCTTGTCCAAATATTCATACCACTTAGGAAGATAATTTAAATAACTTCCAGTTGCGATAAAGCTAATTGCCACTTTCATTAAACTCTCTCCCAGGTTTCAGGTAATTGATCATCAAGTATATTATATCTTAATTCTGGACCAAACCATTCTTTTGGTGCAATAACTTTTTTGCTTTTATTTTTAGACAACCAAGCACCCCACCAAGCAAATGTACTATTTGCTATGATAAAATCATTACACATAGAAATAAGACAAAGATCAAAATGACCCTTATATATCTTACTAGTATTTTCTACAAAATTACATTCTTTTGATGTAAATAATTTTTGATTTTTACACCATTCAATATCATCTGAAAATAATAATATGGGTCTATCATCAAATTTTTTTAATGCTTCTTTATAGTAATCTAAACTACAAACTTTATGCCTATTTACATTATGGGGAGCTAAAAAATCACCCCTTCTAATTATTACTGCAATAGGATTTTCATCTAAAAATTTTTGACCGTAGTTTAAACAAGATTCTACTATTTCATCTTTAAATTGATAGTTATTTCTTATTTCATCTTCAGCGTGCTTAAAATACTTTTCACTCTCAAAATATCCAACTAAAGTGCAATCATCTGGACACTCATCAAGTAACTCTTGACAAAAATGATATTGATCTAGTTGAACTATATCACCATCAACATATCCATATCTACCATCAAATCCAGACATCTTAAAGCATCCTTGCAATTCATGGTGATGATAACCACCATAATCACGATTAAAAGAATTATCAGGAATGCAATAGTCATAATCATTATACTTTGCAATTCCTACTAAAGCAGCACATTGGAACATCTGGTTTCCAAGTCTACCCATTTTACCAAGGTGATTAAATCCAATCATATATCAATTAAAAATTATCATCAAAATATACTATAACATTATTAGTATCATAAAACTTTATATCTTTTAAAACAATCTCTCCAGTAGATAAAGTTTTATATATTTTTTTCATTCTAAATGATACTTTAGAATTCTTATACTTTTCATAAGCATCAAAATAAGGTGTTTCAATCATAAATTTAATAATTTTTATTCATTATATCTATACTAGTAACTATATGTCAATCTTCTTCTATTTCATCTTCATATGAAGATGGTTCTTCAAATAATTCACTCATTTTTTGTTGCAATATTTTTTCTTGAAGATTTTTAATATCTTCTTCGGTAAGAATCATTGTGGTATCGTTATTTTGAGCCAAGGTAATAGTGGAGGAATTACTCCAATCAATCTCAATAATCCTTCTGCAAACAAGGCTAAGACTATCCATCCAACACACATACTTATTATACTAGCATTTCTATTATGCCTTCGTATTGCTTTTGAAATAGATACATCAATCATTTCTTGAATTTCTTCAGGAGTCATACTTTATATCGGAACCTAAAAATTTAGCCAATGGATCTTTTCCAGTTTTAAGAATTTCAATAGCTCTTTTATAGAATACTGTATCTGTTTTACCAGATGCTTCCATTACATCTTTTATTTTTTTCCAATTTTCTAGTTCTCTTTGAGACATTTAAGTTAGTGGCAATTTAATAATACAACCACTATATTTCTTTCTATCTTACTTCAAAGTCCAACTTTCTTATTTTGCGAGACTTCCTTTCTTCCATCCATGCCAAATCTTCTTTTGTTAAATGTATGTAATCATTCTGGGATTTTTTCTTAACAATACCAGATATCACTTCAACTAAAGATAAATCTTTGGCAGATATCACATCATTTCTAACCATAGTCATATTTTCACAACCACAAGAATTCCCTTGAGTTGAAGAGTATATTTCTACATTACAATTTTTACATTTTACGACTAACATAATCTTTAAATAATATATTTCATTATTTATTTAATAAAAAAGGTGCTAGTATTTCTAGCACCCTTAAGATTATGTTAAATTATCAAAACTTAAATCCTAGACCAGCTGATAGAACTGGACTATAAGTACCCTCAGTAGCACCATAACTATTTGCAGCATTTGTAGTGGGGAACTTGAGATCTAGATAAGTCACAAGACTATCTGTGACACGAGCTTCACCACCTACAACAAATACAACTTGACCCTTTTCACCTACTCCAGATTGGAAATTTGAACTTGTGTTGTTAACAAAAGGAATTTGATAACCAACACCAGTATAAAGATTTGCCTTACTTACCCCAGAAGAAGCTTTAGCAATACTAAAGTCATAAGAAAGTATACCACCACCAGCGGCACCAATTTGACCTTCTGGTGAACCAACTAGATTTACATAAGGACGAACTGATACTGCATTCTGGTTATTGAAAGTCTTTACAGAGTAACGACCTTGAATATTGGCTCCAAGAATAGTACGATCTTCATCATAACCATTTCCAGAAATACCTTGCTTGTTCACAAGTACACCAGCACCAAGATAATTATTTACTCCTTGGGCTTTACGTGCAGAAGCAACTTCAAGTGCAGTTACACGAGTATTAGTTGCAGAAATCTCACGATTGAATTCAGCTCTTAGAGCTGCTGCGGTACGAGCATCCGCTTCGCTATAGAACTCAGTGATTCGATCTAGACAAGCATTTGTAAGAGCAGCTAGTTCAGCACGAGTTGCAGATTGACCTGGCTTAAATGTCCCATCTGGATAGCCTGCAATACAACCGTATCGTGAGATAAGGTTAGAAATTGCTTGATATGACCATTCAGTTGGTTGAACATCACGCAATTGAGTTACTGATGTAACTTGAGCGATAGAAGGAGCTGAAGTTGTTACAGCAGCGATAGTGGTAATAAAAATATTACGTAGTTTCATAATTGAGTTTCTCCTTATTGTATAAGTATAATTTAAATTCTTGAATAACATACATTGACTACACCTTTAGATGGTGAAGCAATTTTAGAAAATGCACCATATGATAGGTCCAAGGCTCGTCCACTAATAAATGGACCTCTATCATTTACCCGTACAATCACACTTTTTCCATTTGATTGATTTGTAACTTTCAATCTAGTTCCAAATGGAAAAGAACGATGCGCTGTGGTATTATTATATGTGTCAAATCTTTCTCCACTTGCTGTTATTTGTCCATGATAGCCATCACCCATTCCATAATAGCTAGCAGAGGAACATGAAATTGCTTGCGCTGGAGATGTCATTCCAAAAAATCCAATACAAGCAGTTGAAAGTGAAGATAAAATTTTAGTTTTAGTTGAAAGCATTTGTACGTTAGAACTCTACATCCGTGCTTGGTAAAGTGGCATTCTTTTTTCCCAAAAAGCATTACCCACGGCTCTAAATCAATTAACTCATAGTATGAGTTAATATTTATCACAAACCGAGTGTTCGGTTCTCTTCAAATCATAATACTTCTTTAACATTCAGTCAAGTCTTACTAACTCTCTTCAATGTTAATATAGTGGGCTTATCTTTTTCTTGAAGCCACTCTTTTATTTCTTCATAAAGTGCCGTGGCATCTTCAGTTTTGCCATCTTCACAAAAATCACACATCCTATCAATGTAGTATTTTTGAATATTTTCACAAATTTGTTTTACTTCTTTTTTGCTCATTTTGATTCTATTTTTACTGATTTAGTATAACATATACTTATGATTTAATCAAGTTTTTTAAAATAATCTTTTCTAAAATACCTAGAAAGTATATTATTATTATAATATGCAGGCTCTCCATTGTCCAAAGCTTCTGTAAGAACATTATTTAAAAATTGTTGTCTGGTCTCTTCAAAATTTACTTTTCCTTGGGTCTTATGTAGAGATAATATCTCTCTTTTAAAATTTTCTTTTCCAATCAATTTAATATCTTCTTTCAATTCATCACAAGAACCCCAATATTTTTTCCAATCACTTTCACTTTTTACTTTTCTATTTTTACCTTTTGGTTTTCTAAAAGCCCAAAAGTTCTTTCTGCCAATATATTTTTTGTTATTGAGATTATTTGTGATACAATATACAAATCCAAAATAGTCTTGAATATCATCAGAAGTAAAAATACTCCCCTGATGTATCCAAGGATTATCATAATTGTCTATCAATTTAATAAACCTTTATACACTTTTTATCTAGGCATAATTAAATCCCTTCGGGATTGTGCTTCGCACAAGTCTTTATTAAGTACTTTAAGTATTAAGTCCCAAATCATCATCAACAGATTTATTGTTTCAGGATTTATTATTTTTGTCAAGTAATATGTTATGAAATTAATATATTTCTTTACAATAAAAAAGAGGTCATAAAGACCTCTTGACTTATTATAGATTTTAAAAGTATAATCAGGCGTGAGTTTTATACATTTGAGCTGCTGCTATTTTAGTAGCTCTTTCCTTTCCATATTTTGGAGTTAGTTTATTTACCATTTTTTGGAATCCTGGACCCTTCTTTCCAATATCTTTACCAGAACGAGCCATTTTAGCTACTCTCTTACGACCAGCAGCAGTTCCATACTTCTCTTCAATAATCTCTTCATATAAATCAATAATCTCATCATCAGTCCATTCACTTAGTTCATATCCTTCTTCGATTAGATCTTCTAACCACAGTTCAAAATCTTCACTTTGTATCATACGCAATAGTTCATCAGCCCTTGAAGCTAAGGTATCTCTTTTCACAACTCCCTTCAGCTTTCTGTTGGCTTCAGGTGCAGCTGGCTTTGACGCTGGCTCTTCACTACCCATAGGCTTAGAAGAACGTCTGCTAACACCTCTAGTATCTGCTAGAGCTTGATTGGCAAGTCTTTCAAGTCTCTCTGCTTTTTGCTCCTCTCTTCTTTGCTTTGTTCTTTCGCTAGTTCTTTTGGATGAGGTCATTACGCGACCTTGGGATTCCATTTCACGTACTCTTGCACGTCTTGCAGCAAGTCTTTCTTCACGTTCTTTATCAGTCTCTTCATAGATGTCATACATTTCATCCCAAGTATACTTACTTAGATCATAGCCTTCATCAATGAGAGCTTCTACCCACATGTAGAACTCTTCACCAAGCTTTTTCTTTTCTGCTGGAGTAAGAGTTCCTGCACTTCTAGCAGAACTTCTTGCTGATTGAAGTTCTTTATCATCACCTTCTACCTTAGAAGCATAGCCTCTAAGGCTTTCATTACCTCTTACAGATCCTCTTCTTGATGCAGCAAGTCTTCTTAGAGTTCTACTTTGTGCATCTTCTCTCTTGCTTCTATCTGAATCAGACTCACCACGCTTGTGCTTAACGTAAGGACGATTAGCACCTATCTCTGCTGCTGCAATGGTCTTATCTACACTACCAGAACGCTTATATGCTCTTGAACGTGCTGCAAGTTCTTTGCGGGTTGCAATCTCACCTTCTTTACCAAGTTCCCTTCTCATTCTGGTCGCTTCATCAACCATATCAGCTTCTGGCTCATAGGAAGCGTTTTGTAGAGTTGGAGTCTTTTTCTTCATTTCGTGAACTTTACTTCCTTTAGGAATAAGTCCTTTTAGTGCTTGAGCATCAGTAGCTTTAGCAGGAACTTTTATACCATACTCTTCATTGTATTCTTTATTCTTGACTGCTGCGATTGCTTCTGCTCTTGACATTCCAGAAGCTATCATTCTTGCAATCATTACATCTGCAAAGTCTTTATCATTATCACCATCTTGATCCTTTTTCTTTCCTTCATAGATTGAAGCATACGCATCTGCAACGTCATCAACAATCTTTGAAGTTGATCCCCATTCAAAAGAACTAGAAATATTTTTTAATGATCCCATTTGAGCCAGTTTTTTAGGATCATTTTTAATTTGATCTGGAGCATATCCAGTTTGATACCCAAATGTCTTATTCATCAATGGATTGAAAGTTTTCTTTGGTGCTGCAGGAGTATTAGATGATGAAGAAGATGGTGCTACCTTTGGAGATCCAGTAGTTGCTGCAGATTTTGCTGCTGGAGTAGCGGGTGGTTTTGTTACTACAGGTCTTGTTTCTGCTGGTTTTTCTGCTGATCCTGGACCAACTACAGGAGAACCTTTAATTGCTTGTGCTTTTTTGAATGCTGCATCTCTTGCACCAGCAAATCGAGATTTGTATGGCTCATTTGCAGGTTTTGGTGCTGCAGGTCTAATACTACCAGGAGATGATCCACCACCTCTTCTTCCACCCATTCCACCTCCAGCTGGTCCTAAATTTGTAGTTGTGGGCTTCCAAACATTTGGATTAGATCCAGTTACTCTTCCACCTTTTTGACCCATTTCATTCAAATACTCTTCATACATATCTTCCCAGGTATACTCACTCAGGTCATAACCTTCTTCTACAAGTGAGTTTACCCAGGATTCAAACCCATCATCATATACAGTTTGATATGATTCACACAAACCTCGTAAAACTTTGCTATCCATTTTATTAAATAATAGTTCTATTTCTAACTATTATTTAGTATTTCCTTGAACCCAAGAGGATTTTATTCCAATTTCTCCGCCCAAAAGTTCCTGTGCCTTACTACCATCTGGTGGTTTTTCATAATATACTGCATCCTTTACAATCTTCTTTTGAGTTTCACTATACTTATCTTTTTCTATTTCTTTTAATATCACTTCATTTTTCATATTAACTGGTTCTGGTTCTTCCAGTTTTTTATATTCTTCTATTGCTTTATCTACATCACGCTCAACTCTTTGGTCTAATAATTCTGGAGTATTAATTATATAATCATTTACAGTATCATCAATCCATCCTCTTTTGAGAAGTTCTCTTTGGATTTCATCTACGATATCCCAAAGTTGCTTTTTATCAATTTTTAACCATTTAGACAAGAACTCAATAATACCTTCAAATATTATTGAAAGTTTAGCCCATTCTATTATTCCTCTTTTTTTCTTACCAAAAGAAAAGTTTAACTTCATTTTTTTAATTGTGAGTTCCGCCAAATCTCTTGAAGATTCACATCTTCACAGAATTCTTTAAATGTTTTCATTTTTCTTTTATTATGAATCCATTCGTCTGGTGTTTGGTTGTTGTGTAAATCTCTAAATCCATAATGAAGTTCTTCAGCAGTTAAGCTGTAAGAACTCATTATCTTCCTCATCAGTTTATCAATATTATTATAAGTAGGATTACTTAAATTTAATAATCCTACTTCAAGTTCTTTTACTGCTTGGTTCAAGAGTTTTCTAGTAACTTTTTCCATTTTTGGTATGAAGTCATTTCAACTTCTTCAACCAAGTCCTCCATTATTTCTTCAGTAGATTCAGAAATAGTTTCTTCAACAGTTTCATCTTCTCCAATGAAAGATTTCCAAAACTCGTATGGAGTTAGATCAACACTCTCATTGATATATCTTTCTTTTATTTCTTTTTTCTCCTGAAGTTTTTTGTACGGAGATACATAGTCAATCTTTGGTGTAACTTCTTCTTCCATTTGATTTTCCTCTTCTAAAATTGAGTAAATAAATTCATAACTTTCATCAATAAACTCTTCTAGTAGTTCATCATCTAAAATATCAATAATCATAGAAGCATCATCATAATCTTCAGCAATATCTTCTAGTATTAACTGCTCTAGTAGAAAATCATATAGTAAATCTAAATTTATGTCTTCTTTAAATGACCTAGCTTGAGTAACATCTTTTTTATTTGGTTGTACCATTTTAGTTTTTACCTTTGGTTTAGTTGGATTTTCTTTAGCATCACTTTTAAATGCACGATGAACTTTTGCTGCATCATCATACATTTCAGCACCAGAAGTTCCGTGCTTTTTCATTAGACCTTTTACAATGTCAACTTTTTTCTTACCAATATCACTTCCAGGCATATCACCAGCACGATGTACATGAACGTGTCTTCCACCCTTTGCTTTACCTGGGTCAATCTCAATTCCATGTCTACGTAAATGCTTAGCAAACTTAGGTTGATCGTCAAAACTACCACGAGCAGTTACAATATGAACTGGCTTACCTCTTCTCACTTGCTTTTTCAACTTCTTAATCATACTTTTATTTGGAGTGGAAGCTTTAGAAAATTTTTCAGAACTTCTAAACTCACTAAAATCATAAGAATGACCTTTATCTTTATCAAGCTTATGAGTATTAAACTCTTGATTTGTCAAACTTTGTACAGTTTTACCTTCTTTATCTTTAACGTGAACTCTAATCTTTTCAGGGTCATTACGCATTAGAGTCTCATCCATATCCCAGGCTCTTACCTTACCCTTTGGTTTTGGTTTACCTTCTGCGTCATAACCTGGTTTACCTGCTCTAGAGGCTCTCCTAGCAGTTCTAGAAAGCTTCTTTTCTTCTAGGTATTCTTCTACTTCCTGAAGTTCTTCCATTGCCATTTTTCTAATTTTAGCAAAATATATTTGAGTTCCCTTCTCTTCTCCATATTCATCTATCATCTTTTGCTTCATTTCACTTTTATCATATTTGTCCTTAAGACGCTTTTCCTTTGCTTTCTGTTCTGGATTCATGGTTTCCTCTTTAAGCTTTTTATGTTTTTTTGATTTTGTAGCGTCGTTATTTAATCTTCTCATCAATTCACCAGGAGAAACTCTACGTTTTCCACTATCTTCATGTGAAGATGAAGAATCATTAACAGTTCTTGAACGCAACTCTGGAATATTATCTTCATCATATGATTCTTCCATATGGTCATGCTCTCCACTGTCCAAATAGTTAGAAGCCGCATCAAGATAATCAGCAGCTCTTGTAATTTTAGATTGGACCCAAGCTTCTATATTTCCTTCACCTTTCAATTTTTTACGAAGAAGTTTTAGTGCAGAATCAATTTTATGAAGTTCAGATCTAGCCATAGAATATTCATGATCTTTTTCTTCTAGGATCTTACTCTTTGCGAAGAAATCTATAGCCCTACGTTCTCTTTGTTTTTTAGGATCTCTAGCCTCTTCTCTTCTTTTACGTCTTCTTGCAAGAATCTCAGCAGCCTTCTTTTCAAACTCAGGTTGGTTTTTTATGTCCGGGTGCAGTTCTTCTACATTTAAAAGTTTACTAGACTTCATTTTACAAAAGCACTTTTTAGGTATTTATAAAAAAAGGGACCTAAATGGTCCCAGTAAATCAAAGTTTAAAATCTGCAAATGCATCCACACTCATATCTTGATTTAGTGCTCCCACCAAATAACTTTCTTTTTCCGTCTCTTGTGGAGCTTCTTGAACTTCTTTGCTATTGAGCCAATGTTCAGTCCATGGCAAAGGATTAGTTTTAGAAGGAATATCAAAAATAGGCTTTAGTCCAATTGCTTTCATTCTACGATTGGCAATCCATTCAACGTACATCCAAAGTAATTTATCATTAAGACCAATCATAGATCCATCTTTGAATAGATATTGAGCCCACTTCTTTTCTTCATTTACAGCAAGCTCAAACATTTTATAAACGTATTGCTCTTCATCTTTAATAATTTGAATCATTTCTGGATCGTCACCTTGAGCCCATTTAGTCAAAATCTTTTGAGTTAAATGTAAGTGTTGACTTTCATCCCTAGCAATAAGTGAAATGATCTTAGCAGAGCCTTCCATAAGTTTGAGTTCACCAAATGCAAAGCTACATGCAAAGCTTACGTAAAAACGAATTCCTTCAAGAACATTTACGTTAGCAATTGCTCTATAAAGTTTTCGTTTCAATTCAATCCTAGAATCTTTTCCTACATCAACTCCTTCGTTTGCAAACCTCCACATCTCTGTAGAGCCATATTGTTGAGCTGAATTGATGAAATCATCATAAGCATTTGTCACTGAAGATGCTCTCTCCAAAATCATTTCATCTTTAATAATAGTATCAAATACCTCACTTGGATTTGCATAAACATTTTTAATAATGTAAGTATAAGAACGACTATGGACCATTTCCATAAATTCCCATACTGTCATGGCAGCTTCTAGTTCTGGTAAAGAACAATAAGGAATGAATGCCATTCCAGGTCCTCTACCTTGAACACTGTCTAGAAGTATTTGATACTTTAAATTTGAAGTAAATATATGTTTTTGTTCTGGTCTGAGCTTTAAATAATCAGCTTTATCTTTTTGTAAAGATACTTCCTCTGGTCTCCAAAAGAAACTTAATTGTTGCTGAGTAAGCTTTTCAAACTCAGGATATCTATATGAATCATATCTTTGGACTCCCAGCGGAGCCCCAAAAAACATAGGTTGTTTAATAGTATCTACTTCTTTAGTATTAAAAACCGTCATTCCTTTTACCATTTACTTCTCCTTAGATCGTACAGCTATCACAAGCTTCTTCATCACTATCCATTATTTCGGATATTAAACTTTCAATTCCAGATTCAGTTTCTTTTGGTTCATTACCTTTACCATCATATGTATTTTGATAATATGCGGTCTTATGTCCCAATTTATATGCAGAGAGGAAATCTTTTACTATCTCACTCATAGGAACTTCTTTATTTGGATAATATTCTGGATTATAGTTCCAGTTAGCACTAATTGCCTGATCAAAGAATTTTTGAATCACAGCAACGATATTAAAGTATCCTTGATTGGATTTCATATCCCACAATAAGGTATAATTTTGCTTTAAACTATTGTACTGTGGAACAATTTGCTTAATAGGTCCCTTCTTAGATTTTTTAACTGAAAGATATCCACGAGGAGGTTCAATACCATTAGTAGCATTAGAAGTTACGGAACTACTTTCACTAGGCATTATGCAAGTAAGTGTGGTATTCCGTAAACCATACCTAATAATATTTTGACGAAGTTCTTCCCAATCGTGTTGATATTCATCGTTACATATCTCATCAACTTCTTTTTTGTAAGTATCAATAGGTAAAATACCTTTTGCATATTTTGTAGAAGAGAAATCTTCACATGCACCTCTTTCTTTGGCAAGATTATTTGATGCTTTCAGTAGGTAATATTGAATGCTTTCAGCAAGTCCATGAACTGCACTCCAAGCTTCTGGTTGCTCATATTTAAATCCAAGCTTTGCAAGATAATGAGCCAATCCAATTACACCAACACCTAAAGTCCTTCCTTGTTTTGCAGAAATCTCTGCTGCTTTTACAGGATATGATTGATAATCAATAAGCTCATCTAAAGTTCTAACGCAAAGGTCACAAAGTTCTTCTAACTCTTCATCAGATTTAATTTTACCAACATTTAATGCTTTAAGAATACATAGAGCAATTCTACCATTCTCATCATTTAAATGTTGTATTGGTTTAGTTTTTAGAGTTATTTCGCAACACAAATTACTCATAACTACTTGATCTACAAATGGACTATGAGAATTACAATGATCAATATTCATAATATAAATACGACCAGTTTCAGCACGTTCTTTCAGTAGATCTAAAATAAGCTTTTGTGCCTCTATAGTTTTTTTGGGAACATTGGGGTCATTTTCATACTTGGTATACAGATCATCAAATTCTGGCATACCAAATGATTCATAAAGTCCTGGAACATCATGAGGAGAAAATAGAGTTATATTCTGGTTTTTAATAAACCTTTCATAAAATATCTTAGATAGCTGAATTCCATAATCAAGTTTACGGACACGATTTTCTTCAGTTCCTTTGTTGTTCTTTAAAACAATGACATCTTCAATTTCACTATGCCATATTGGAAAATAAACTGTGGCACTTCCTTGACGAATTCCTCCTTGATGGCAAGACTTCAAAGAACTTTCAAACTTTTTAAGAAATGGTATTACCCCTGAGGATATGACTTCACCATTTCTAATTTTACTATTAATGGCTCTAATTCTACCAACATTCAATCCAATTCCAGCACGACCAGCAACGTATTTCATCATAGAACCATCTGAAGCGATAATACTATCGAGAGTATCATCTACATCAATCAAAGTACACGATGCAAACTGACGAGTTGGAGTTCTAACTCCAGCCATAATTGGAGTTGGAATGTTTATTTTATGCTTGGATACAGCATCATAGTATTTCTTCACATAAGAAATTCTAGTTTGTGATGGATACTTTGAAAACATTGTTGCTGCAATCATCATATATGCAAATTGCGGAGTCTCATAAACAGAACCAGTAGCTCTATCTTGGACCAAATACTTATCTACTACTTGACGAAGACCTGCATATGTGAACAAATAATCTCTATCATGATTAATATACTCACCAAGCTTTGTTAATTCATCCTTCGTATATAAAGATAAAATCTCATCATCATACACTCCAGAATTTACACAATGTTCAATATGATCATAGAATGAAGGATGATCTTTAATTCTTCCATATAGCTTTTTTCGAATAGAAAACAAAAGCAACCTAGCGGCTACGTACTGATAATTCGGTGAATCTAAGGAAATTAAATCTGCTGCGGATTTAATTAAAATTTCTTGAATATCTGCTGTTGTAATTCCATTATAAAATTGAATTCCTGAGGACATTTCTACCTGAGATGCAGAAACTCCAGAAAGACCATCACAAGCCTCTTCGACCATCCTATGAATTTTATCTAGATCTAAAAGCTCTTCAACACCTTTACGCTTTTTTACCTTTAACACTTCAGTTACCATAGATTTTTAAACTCCTTAAATTCTTTTCCATCCAATTAATTTTGCTCGTGCTTCAAGACCACGAAATGTATTTTTTTGAATAATTTCAACTGGATTTATGCCAGCCATTACCATATCATTGATGTCCTTAAATTTCAAGTCCAACGGCCATATTACTATTGAATGTCCGTCATCAATAGTTTTTTCCATTCGAGAAATAATTTCTCGGTTTCTACGTTCATTGTCATATACAAAAATAAAGTCACTTAGATTTTTATTATCAATTAAATTTACATTTACATCTGCACCTACCATAGCAATAGAATTTGGTATAAACATGCTATCAATGGGACCTTCTACAACGTAAATATTTTTGTTCCAATTAATATCATCTAGACCATAAATTTTTGGAATATTTTCATTCAATAAAATTGTAATATATTTAACTTTAGAATTCTTAGATAACGATCTACCTTGATACCCAAATATATCATTTTTATAGATTAGTGGAATTATGATTCTAGGTTCATCATATTTTATGGTTTTAAATGTAAATTTTTGAGTGTTTGTCCATTCTTTAAATTTTTCACAATAATATAATGTTTTCAACTTTTCTTCTGGTATCTTTCTAGATTCTAGATAATACCTAGCGAAATGTTCTTTATTTAGAGAATCTATAGTAGGCAAATTAAAATAACTTTTTGTCTCTGGCAATACCAAATCAGCTTCTTGCTTTGAAACTAATGTTAGTTCTCGTTTTCCATTACTTTTAAATTTTTCAAAGACATATTCATCATATAGATTAGTATCTATATCTTTCAAGAAACTTGAAAATGAAGAAGATTTGCCACAATTGTGACATTTATAATTGTAAGTATCTTTTATTGAATATAAATATCCTCTTGCTTTGTTTTTATACTTTTGACTGTCTCCACAATATATGCATCTAAAATTATAAATTTTAGATTTTTTTATAAATTTATCCAATCGGAATGATACCAAACCGATGTACTTTTCTTCAATATAGGACATCCATGACCTACTTAACTTTCTCTATAGTAGCAGGGGTTTGTTCTGGAGTCAATATATCAACCATTACGTGAGAATTAGATACAATAAAAACCGCTACGGCTAGACCGCCTGCGAATAACCATCTAAATTTAGCAATACCATTTACCTTTTCTGAGATAGAATCCAGTTCTTTATCTCTTTGTAATTTTTCTTGATTTATACTTTCTGTTATTGAAGCTTCAAATTTTTCTAATTTATCAATTACTTTTTGGTGCTCATCGCTATTTTTTTGCTCCAATCTTTTTATTTTATCAAATATAATCTCATCCGTTTTATTATTGGTGTCTATTTTCTCTTCATGTACTGATAACATTCTGGAAATATTTTGATTTATTTCACTTATTGTCTGTATAGCACTTTCTAATTTATCCATCATTTTTTCATACACCGTAAATTTTTCTTCAATTACCGCCATACGAGTATTTACTGTTTCGGTCTGGTTAAACATTTCTCTTCCTGCGAAATAAATCTTTGTATGGGCCAGGTAATTTTTTATATTTACGTTTCCTCAAATCTACTGGAGGCAAATCTCCTTCTTTTCCACTTAATCCACTGACTGCACCAGAAGATGCTGAATTTGTTGGGACTGATGTAATTTCTTCATTCATATGTTTTTTTATCATACCAACAATAAAATTAAAAGTATCTATTTTCATAATTGCCTCAACAAAGTTAAAAACTCTATGTTTACTGGAATTGTATGTAAATCAGTTTTTGGATATTCTGGAAATCTACCAAGATAAATTATTACAGTTTTAATTAAACTCCAATACTCACTATCAATTTTATAAAATAAAAGTGGAGTAGTAGCCTCACCAAATACATTATAAAGCATCAAAAAATGATTTATTAATAATTTAGAATTTATTTTATTGTCACTTATATATTTTTTTAGGATTTTTTTGATTAACTTAAATTTCTTTAAATCATCAAAAAAATCCTCTTTTGTTACTGAATGAGGATTTTCATAATGTTTTATAGCAAATAAAAGATAATTGTTCTCATTCAGTTCATCAAATCTCATACATTATCAAGCAAATGTTATAGATGCAATACCAGAAGTAGCAGAAGCATCACCAGAGGTTACTACAACACGATAATAATATCGATTCAGTGAAGTATTAGTATTTGCAATACTTAATGTATTAGTTGTAGTTCCTGTATATACTCCAACATTGTTAAGATTGGAGTATGAAGTATTATTTGAAGATGCCTGCCATCTGTATGCAAGTGGTGCGCTAGATGGAACAACATTTGCAACCACGCTAAATGTAACTCTAGCTGTAGAACCAATTCCAGTTAGATTTGAAGGATTGGTTATAAATGTAATAACTCTATCTGGGAAAATCGTATCATCAGCAGAATCATTGTCAATGGAAGACATTGCTACTAAAACTTCTCTCTTCACACGAAGATTACCTTCCCAATCAAGGTATGTAGTAACTCCAACCCACCCAGAATGTGTTACATCATATGTTGTAGTAGACGATGCATCTGCTTCATCAGAACTTACACCATATACTAATGCATCATAAGTTGTGCTAGCTCCAGCTTTATAGTGACTATCTAAAGTTGTATATTTTGGAAGTTGACTAATGCTAAATGCAGTAGACGCAATTGAAGCTCCAGAGAGATTTGAAGTTGAAGCAATTGTAAGTTGTGTGGTACTAGCTATACCAACAATCACAGCATCTCCAAAATAAACTCCACTTCCATACGCATCTCCAAATCGAATTACATCTCCAGTTGCTGCAGCACCAACTTGCCCAAATGAAGTTCCAGAACCAGTAACAATACGAGTAGAATAGTTTAAACTAACTGTTCCACCTGAACCTTTAGCATCAATATTTCCCCAGAGAGCCATTTAATTTTCCTCTTAGTCTTACAATTTATATGAGTATTTATGATTTAAAAGATTTTAATTTTTTCACACAAAACCTTATTGAATCATTAAAAAGGAGAAAGATTTTAACTCTTTCTCCTCAATAAAAAGTATTTATTTTGTAATATTAGTTGCAATTTTTAAGAAGTTTAGTTCTAACTAAAGCTACTGCAGCATCATCAATATCATTGTCAGTACTCTTTGAATATTTTTCAAGAAGATGTACTACAAACCCTTTAACTTCACAGCTTTGCCAAAACATACCAACTAATGACTCACCAAGTTTTACTAATATGTTTAAATTCATTATCATTACCTCCTTTGGATTTGTTTAGGATTATTTCCTAATAGTATTTAGGATTTGGTAGTATTAAAAGGAGATTAATATTTATCACCATTTTACTAAGTTAGCCCAATAAGCTGCAGACATCTTTCCTTTTGCAATATTTTTTGCGTGGCGAGTCTTAAATCTTTTCCTTCTATTAGCATAAGATTCACTTTCTCCCTTCTTTTTTGGTGAACCTTTTACACCTCTTTGCCCAAAGCGAATAAGCTTTTCAGTTCCACCTTCACATGCTTTTACTACATGAGATTTTCCAGTTTCACCACTCCCAACTGGATCTGATTTAGGTTTATTGCATTGTAAATTAGATTTATCATATTTTGCTTCTCCAATATACCCATAATTTAAAAGATAATTCTTTCTCTTCTTTTCATCAACAAGCTTTTTTACAATAGCTTTAAGTAATTTCATTTTATCTGCAGCTTCATTTACACCACCTTTATTTTTTTTATTTCTAGCAGGATGCGAAACTCTACCACTATCAAGATTTCTATCGGCCTCTTTCCTATTTCTCATCATCATAGACATTCTTTGCATACCAGGTCCTTCAACATGTCCTGAACGAACAAATGATTCTGGAGATTGTAATGTACCTAAAGCAAATGAAGTAGCTAAAATAGGCAATTCAGCTTTTTGTGCAAGCTTCCTAGCACCTATTCGTATTTTAGACAAATTTAGTTTTTCTAAAATATAATCTTCTTTAAGATCAGGACCTACAGTAATAAGATTTCTTTTATTCTTCGGCATCACATCTACAATATAATCTTCATTATCTTTGGCCTTTTTCTTTTTTCTTAAATCTCCAAGTTCATATAAAAACTCTTCCCTCCAAAAAGAAAATTCTTCAGTAGTAGTTCCGCCGCGTCTTTCAATTTCACGCTTTTTAAAACTTGGATCACGTCTAGCTCTTTGTCCTTCAGTTTCCCCTGTTCTAGTTCCAGGGAGAAGTCTAGAAGACTGAGACATTGCTTGCTTAGTTCTAGCTTGCTGGTTTTGAGAAGCCCTTTCAGCTGCATCTCTCTTTTCCTGATCCTTTTTCTCTTTTCTTTTTTTAGCAGCATTTATCACAGCTCGGGTTCCTACACCAATTGCACCTTTAGCGAATGAAGCAACTCCACCAATTGCTTTCTTATAGGCAGTTGGATCTCTATCTTTATCTGTAATAGGTTCTATTTTTATGTTCGGTGCACTACCTTGCTCTTCTTTGGATTTTCTTTTCTGCTCCGCCTCACGCCTCAATTTATCCTTTAGCTTAGAACGTTCTTTCTGCCACTCTAAGCGTTCTCTTTTATATTCTAAAGTTTTCTGCTTTTGTTCATAATCTTTTCTAGCTCTCTCAGACTTTTCTTTGGCAGATTCCGCTCTTTTTTGTTCTTTACTCTTTAAACTAGATGGAGCATCTGGATCAGATCCAAAAGCAGCTTCAACTTTTTTGCGAAGTTCCGCTTCTCTTTTACTTTCTTCTGGAATAAAGTTCATTCTATTTTCCAACTTTAGCAAGTTCTCTTCTTATCTTATTTATTGATTTTGGTACAGTTTCTTTTATGCTTATACCAGTATAAGATTTAGGTTTTTCTCCTGGGGTTAAACTCTGCAAAAAGTTTCTATATTTATCTGTCCCAACTTCATATACGTCTTCATTTAAAGCTCTTACATTTTGTAACCAAGATTTGAACATCACTCCATCTTCAGTTACACAAATTAAATAATTTGTGCCCCTCCTCTTAACTTCTCCTACTAATCCAGTGTTCACATTTTCTACAAAAGATCCAACAGGATATAAATTATTTTTCTTATAATTAATTCTTAAAGTTTCCATATCTAACTCTGGAGCAATATTCCAAAGTTCCAATTTTTCATTCTTAGTTCCTCTAGACATAGATTTTACTACAGAGTTAAACAACTCTTCTTTATCAGCCTTTTTCATTCTACTAGGAAGACTGGATACAAAATTCTCATAATTTTGATCAGCTGCAGAAGTCTTTAATGCAGCAGAAGAACCGACTCCACTAGTATCACTATCTGGATCTTTTCCAGGAGAAGCTATAACTTCTATATTTTTAAATTCATATCCCTGCCCCTCACCTTTATGTGCTAGTGATTGAAATTCCCCTAGTCTTTCACTACCTACAACAATTTTTATATCTTCATACCCATCCCCATATAAGGATTGAAGTACATCAAATATAGTTTTAGCTTCTTCACTATCTAAAATATAATCTGAATACTCTGGATACATCATTTGCATGTATTTAACTTTCAACGATGGGTTCAATGGGTTAGATCCAGCATCTTGTATTCTAGATGGATAAACTCTAAAATCATAGTTATTATCTTTTGCACGAGCATACCCAAATTTCAACATCTGCTCATGACCTTTTGCTGGTGGATTAAATCTTCCAAAAACTATTACTATTCCTTTGGAAATCTCTTGTGAATCTTGTGTTTCTTGATTTTGCACTTCATCTTGAGATTTTTGAGTTTGTTTTGTGGGTCCAGTTTCCTTTGGTCCCTTTCCCTCACGACCAGAAAATACTTTAAGTTCACCACCAACAGTCTTTGCTACTAGTTTACCATTGACATCATACCAATCTCCGTGACCATTTCCAACTAAGCCTCTCTGCTTTGCCATTTGAGAAGCTTGAGTTTCTCTGGCTTCAATTATAAATCTTCTAAATGTCTTCATCTAACAGGGATTTTTAAATATTTATAATCTTCCAGAAATATTACTAGTTAGTTTTATTTGATATAGATTTCTAACCGATATTTTTTCAGTTGGTATAAACTCTGCAATAAATCCTGGATATTTAGATTTTAATGCACTAGCAGAACTAGAACTTTTTGAGATAGCTAAAAATACAGTTGGAATTAATCTAGCTATATCTGCATCGTTATTACCATATATTATATTTGATTTTAAGTCTACGGAATAAGTATTATCTGCGGATTTAGTTACTTCACTTGTGATGTCACCACTACTAAAAGTATTTACAATAGCGTAATCAATTTCATTATTATTAAAACAAAACTTTTTAACTTCACCTATAGTAGAGTTTACTGCAACTCCACTATATTGAGAATTTCCAACTCTTATCCCAGTGTTAGTAATTTGTATGAGATTGTTAGTTACAAGATAATCCATAACATCTAATGCCCCAGAATAGGTCCAAGCACTGCTCCAAGCAGGAAATGCATTCTGCTTTACAGAAATATTTACTATTCCGCTGGCAGTAGTAATCTTAACGTCTGGCTTTTGTTGTAATCCACCAACTCTTTCTTCACCTACTCTTTCTATAGATTTTACTTGCTTTATAGTTCCTTTTTTTATGGGAGAAATTTTTTCATATAAGTTTATATCAAGTTTTTGTGATAGGTATTCCGATGGAAACAAATATCCCAAATCTTCTTTTATTTCTTTTAATAATTGAAGTTGATCTTTAATCAATGAAACCATCATAAACTCATTTGCGGCTCCTGGTCTAATTACTTCACTAGTAGTACCAGTATTGGATTTTAATGTATTTTTTAAGAACGGAAATAAAATTGTAACAGTTCCTACTTCAGTAGTCCCAGATAATTTAACTACGCCATTATAAAAATCTCTCTTTGGAGTCTCTTGTGTAACAGTAATATTATTTTTTCTTAAATTTCCAGATGAATCATACAACTGCACATCAGTTTGAAATAAAGTTTTTACTTGGGTTATGATTTCATTAATTTTATCTTTATGTGGCTTTTTTACATTTATGAATACGTAATTAATATATTTTCCTGTTCCAGTTTTTATCTCGCAATAAGTTGATGTAAGTTTTGTATATTTGGCTCTAACACTTGGATAAGTTAGTATTCTCAATACAGTAGAAGTATTTAAAATTTTATCTGATTTTTTATTTAACATAAAAAAAAGTCTCTCAAAATATTTAGAGAGACTTTATTTTCTAAAGTGATTCTAGTTTACTATCAATGTCTAGAATCACTGCTCGAATATCGGAAACGCGAGGGGGAACACTTACCTCATCATAAGTATATCCTTTTTGCGAATCAAATAGAACTTGACGAACTGCTGCTGCAGCACGAGCATCCAGTTTAATAGTTACTTGCTTTTCTTTAGTCATAAATCATTCTCCTTTCTGTTTTCAGAACGCTCAATACTGAATGCACCTTCAGGATAACGAGCACTCAATTTCTCAAAATTCATTTGGATTACTTCTTCAAGAGAAATATCAAGACCAATACATGCTTGAGAAGCATACCACATAATATCTCCAAGTTCACGCTTCAGGTGAAAAAGATTTTCTTCATTTACTGGTTTGCCCTGAAAGACAATCTTCTTCACAATCTCAGTAAACTCGCCTGCTTCAGCAGACATTCCTACAGCAGCAGTAAGCAATCGCTCGGTAGGAAACCCTTCACGCTGAAGATCTGCAAGACGAACAGAAAAATCAGGGAAGTTTTTGCTTGGTTGAGATGTTGTTGTATTTACAAACTCAACGTATTTATTAAGATCAATAGCCATTAAAATTTAATCTCCTCAGTATTTAAATTTTGAAAATTTTTCTTTTTTGTTATCTTCTTCATAATTATAAGGTTCATCTAATGCTTCGTCAAGTGCTTCAACTTGAGCACTCTGTTCTACATCATACAATCTCATTTTGTTTCTATCTACACCAACTACAAATCTTTTGTATTTGGAAACATCATTATCACGATTACGAATCTGTTTAAACATAACCTGTCCTAAGTTATCTAACTCCTCAGTTTTAATGAGTGCAACTGCAATGTCTGCGGTCATCATAGTTCCAAAACTTTCTGATACATCAGTCATATCTGGATCCGATGATGTAGCACCAGACCTACCACTTTGTGTAGCACTTACAATCGGGACATTATATTCTACAGCAAGAGCACGTATTTCTTCAATTACACTTTTGATGTAAGTATAGGAATTTACATTAGAATTTTTCTTATATCTACTAGAGGCACAAATATTAAGATAATCAATAAAAATCACATCAGGCTTAAAATGCTTTTTTAGTGACAATTCGTTCAGCAATCCCTTGAAATGACCTACATGCGCTGATGACGTTGGATACTCTTTTATGATAAACTTACCATGTGTTTTTTGTGCCAATTTGACAATTTTATTCTCGAACTTTTCTTTTGGAAGTTTATCCAGTTCACCAATATTAATATTCAAAAGATTCGAGTCTACCCTTTGTGCAATTTTTTCTTCTGCCATTTCCATACTGATGTATAGGACATTCTTTCCTTGAGATAAGAATCCAGAAGCAAATGAACACATGGTCAAAGATTTACCCGCGTTTGGTGGAGACATAATTAGAAATACTGTTTTCTTAGATAGACCTCCTCCAGTAATTTTGTTAAAGTAATCTATATCAAATGGAAGCTTTTCTTCTTGTCTAGTGTAGTACTCGTATCGTCTTTCGTAATCTTCAATTAAATCGTGTCCAATATGCTCATCAAAAGAAATTGAAAGTGCCTCTTGAAGAATTCCAGGAATTGCATCTCTTCCCTTGGACTCATCTCCACCATCAGCAATTTTAATACTTTCCATTAGTGCAAGATATATTGCACGATCTCTACACCATTTCTCAGTAGTATCAATCAGCCACTCTAAATCTACATGACTATCATCAAGAGTCTTAATATAATCACAAAGATTCTTATATCCTTCATCATTAATGTCAGTCCGCTTTTCAGCCTCAATTAATAGAACTTCTTTGGTTGCTAAATCTTCGTAAGAGACTATAAATTTACTAATTTCTTCAAAAATGATTTTATCATTTTGATTATCAAAATATTCTGGATTAATGAAAGGTAAAACTTTTCTGCAGTAATCATTATTGAACAATAAATTTCTTAATATAGTTGTTTCTACCTTTTCTGTCATTTGTAGTGCAAATAAGTTGTTAAAATATATTTTGGAGTTTCAACTGGAGAAAGTTCTTTGTGTGGGAACAACCAAAATGGTGGATATACTATTAATTTACCCACTTCAGGTTGAATAGTCAAATCTAAAAAATTAACTTGTCCAGCAGAATTATTATTTAAAAACCAGGTAAAGCAAAGAAATCTTCTAGCATTTTCATAACTCATTATATCAACTTTAGTTGATATATCATCTTCTGGATTAATTTTAATTATATTAAATTTTTCAAAAGCATGAGATTCAGGAAATACATTTCCACAACAATAATTATAGTAATCATTGCGAGTATTAATTACTATTTTCAATAAATTTTGGTGCATTTCATTTATCTCAGCAGATGATCCTACATTATCTGTCAGGTTATAAATTGTTTCAGATGAATTTGATTCAAATAGATTAATTAAAAAATTACAAGAATCAATATCCAAATTATTTTCATAAAGATGTATAAAATCAGACAGATGAGCCATATGAAAACTCCGTTCTTGCTGCATCATCGAGTTGTTGCATTACTTCTCCAGTAAAATACTTTTCTGGATTGTCCATTATTGTCTTTGCATATTGAGAGGTTCCATCTGGAACTTGATATCTTGTACCAGATTTTACAAAAATACCATATTTTTCTGCAAGATCAATAAGTCCATAATACTTATCGAGTCCACGTTGATCGTAGAACAAACGAACTTCTACAGTTTTATTCTCTTTACTCAAACGAGATTTATGAGTAGTCGCTTTAATAATATTGCCTACTACTTCTGTACCATCCTTCTCTTTTTTCTTCGATAGATAAATGATTGTAGAAGCAGAATACTTAAGACCAGAACCACCACTCATTTCTTTCATAGGAACATAAGAACCCACAACATCATAGGTATGATTAGTTACTATCATTGGAATTTTTGCTTGTCCTAATTTTAAGGTTAGCATTCTAAATGCTCCTTTAACAAGTTGTGATTTAGTCATATCACGAACTTGTTTATCATTTAATGCATCATCAATTTCTTTTTCAGTTGAAAGCATACCAAGAGAATCTAAAACAAACATACAAGGTTTGCGCTCTCCCTCTTTCTTTTTGAGATATAGATCCACTGCCTTAAGTGCTTTTGATCTAAACTCTTCTATGGTTACAACATTAACAACAACAATTCTATTTACATCAAGACCTCTACTCTCAAGTAGAGATTTAGTTACAGCAGCTTCAGTATCAAAATAGAGGCAATAACCATCGGGATTATTATCAAGAAAATTTTTAACAACGGCGAGGCTGAAGAAAGTTTTTCCAGTACTAGACTCTCCAGCAATAGCAGTAATCTTATTCCCAGATACACCACCAAGTAAGCTACCTGAAACCAGTGCATTAAAAATGTACGAACCTGTATCAACATAACTCTCAGTCTCATCGATGTCTGCAGCAAGTTGTGTATACTCACCGCCAATTTCTTTTACAATATCTTTAAGAAAATCCATTTTTAACCTCAACAATAAAAGTTTGCTAAATTTACTTGCTTTTCAGTTCTCCATCCAATGGCATCCAAAATATGAGACAATGGATCTAAAAAGGCTTTATTAAACTGAGTATTATAATCTACATATTTTTCCAACTCAAGATCTTTTGGGAAATTTTGAATAAAACAAATTACATTTTCATGAATAGGATTTGGAAGTTTTAAATAGCAATATTTAATTTTTTCCCCATTTTGTATTATTGGATATTTATGATCTAATTTATTTTTACGAACATAATAATTATACAATAAAACCCCTCTCACTTGAATTGGAGTTCCTTTTGTGTAAATAGTGTTCTTTGAAGAATACTCATTTAATTTATTTACAGATCTAGGGAATGATATTTCTTCTGGAGTAAAAGACATAAATTGTGTTTTACATTTTTGAATATATGAGATCATCTCATCTTCAGTTCCATTCATCATGATTGGAACAGCATTCCTGATCATATCTCTACATACTGCTGGAGTAGATGACTTTACTGCCTCTAATCCTTTAATTTTGATTTTAGGTTTTTCATAACGAACTCCTTCATTATCCCAAACATTCAGTATGTACCGTTTTTTCTTAGTCCAGATTGCACGATCGGATATAGTTTCCCTCTTCATGTAGAGAGTATTTTTATATGCATTGGTATATTGTGCCAATTCATCAAAAGATTTATCTAGATACTCTTGAATTGTAGTAGCACATATTTTATCTAAAAAGTTAATTACTTTTTCTTTGTCCGTAACATTACCTTTAAACACTTTTTGAACTAATGGACCAAAATTTAAAAAGTTACTATCAGTATCTAAAGCTATTACATAGTCTTTATCTTTAGTCCCAATAATTTTATTGAGATATACATTTAATTTAGTTTCAATCCATTTAATAACAGTTTGACCAGAGAATGTAATAGCCTTTGCATTATCTAATCGATAATACCTAAATCCAGAGTTTCCCAATGCGCCATATAAACTATTCAGACAAATTTTAAGATTTTGTTGAATATTATTATATTCAGAAATATAATTTAAAAGTTCTTTAGATGGATTATTTTCATATTCTTGTTGAGCTTCAAGCATTTTTTTCTTATATTCTTTTCTACGATTGAACATTTCTTCAACAAGTTCTGGAAAAAATCCCTGGACATCTTTTCTGTACATACACCCATTAGGACATATAGCATAATCAGAATATGATTCTGTATCAATAGTTTTATTTAAAATTGCATTGATACTTGCTTTTGGATGCTTTATATCCACTAGAGTTTCGGGACTTAGATTATACATCATAATCAAAGATGGATATAGTGAAGCTAAGTCAAAACTTACCACATATTCATACATACCTGGAGTAGGTTCTTTTACATAAGCACCTTCAAATTTTTCATCTTTTTCTACTGTATTTCTAGGTGGAATTACAATATTTTTTCTTTTCAAGTAATTGTAAGTTATCGCATCCCACATCCTTACTTGAAAAAATACATCAGAGAAATTAACTTTGGCATTGAATGCCATCATAACACAAAGTTCAATAAGTTTTAATTTTTCCTCTAACTTATCTACAAGAATTACGTCTTTAATATTATACTCAGTAAATTTATTCCAATCTTTGGTATAAAAATCTTTAAAGGTTTCATACTCTGTGTGATCTAGCTTTCTTTCCCCAAGCTCAACTTCTGCAATATGATTTAATGAATAACTTTCCTGATTTGTGTAAGTAAATTTTTTATATAAATCCAAATAATCTATATTTGAAATTCCAACTAATTCACAAATCATTACAGGTCTACCACCCATATTAAGTTCTTTAGAATGAACTCTATTCCAAGGAGATAATCTTTTTTGGTCTTTGTCACCAAGGACTTTTCCAATTCTACCTACAATATATGGAATATCATATACGGAAGTATTCCATCCACTTATAATATCTGGGTAGTCATCTTCCCAAAAGTTCAAAAACTTATGCAGTAGATCAACTTCATCATCACATAAAATATAATCTACATTATTTTGTTTAGGTTCAAAAGGATTAACTCCAAATGTAGTGATCTTTTTAGTATGGAAATCTTGTATTGAAATCAACAGCATTTCTTCAATACAATCTATTGGATTTGGAAATCCATTTTCAGATGAAACTTCAATATCAATTGTATAAAGCTTTATCTTTGAAATGTCATAATTTATTTTTTGTTCCTGGTAGGAATCTGAAATATATTGAAATATGTAGTTATCCATTCCATATATCTCGAATCCTTCAACTTCTTTATACCTGTTAAAGAACTCTCTACAATCATCTGGACCTCCAGGAAGTATAGCTTCAACTGGTTTGCCATCTAAAGTTTTATAATTTGTTTTTTTCTTACTAGAGACAAATAAAGTTGGTTGATATTCTACTTCTTTAGAAAATCTTTTTCCATCTTCATACCCACGAACTAAAAATTTGTTAAATCTTTGAGAAACATTAGTATAAAATCTCAATCTTGCTCCTCCAGTAAATCACCTTCAATGTTTAATTCTAGTTGTTCCTCAACACCAATGAGTTTCTTATACTGTTCTACAATGTTGTTCTTCGGTGTAAACATTGTTAAAATATCTTCACTCCTAAAAGAGAAAATATTTTGATCTGTGTATTCTTCAAGATAAGGTTTTATCTGCACTGAATTTGTTATTGTTCTGTCTAAAATGTAAGGTTTAGTAACCTCTAAATCTGGATCATTGTAATCATCTGGAACCACTTTATCTATATTTAAAGAAATTAAAATATCTTTATTTTTCATTATAATTCCTTGAACCATGACAACCTCTAAAACTATTTGAATATTCTACCATAAAAAATAAGCTTCGTCAATCCTGGAAAATACAGGGACGAAGCTTTATTCTGCCGACTATATTTGGGGGGTAGCCGTAAGTATTTATTCAATACTATACAACTTTTTCTTTTGATGCTCTGGTATGATAGTAGATAATTCTATGGTCAAAAGTCCATCAATAAGTTTTACATGATCAACCCTAACATCATCACTCAAGGTCCAAGAACGCTTAAAGTTTCTCTTGGCAATTCCATTGTAGTGATACTTTTCATCAACTTTACTTTCATTATTAGCTTCTATAGTTAATAAATTCTTTTCAGTATAGACTTCAATATCATTTCTAGATAATCCTGCTACAGCAACTTCAAGTCTCTTTCTACCATCCCCCATATCAACTACATTATATGGAGGATAATTTGAAGTTGTATATGAATTATCTAAACTTGTAAACCAAGGCTCTAATCCTATAGATATCCTATCAAGTTCACCAAGAAGTTTTGATAAATTAGTAGTATTATACTTTGTTAAAACCATTTTAGTTCTCCTTATTAAGCGAGTGAAAGTATAGACCCATAAGGCATCTATTAGCGTATGGGGGATTGGCCAATCTCTCTCCCATCACTTAATATTTACACAAAAAAATAATTTTTACAATAAAAATGGGGGTTGTAAAAACCCCCATTTTTTGTAGTGTTTTCAGGAATCTTCAGGTTCTCGTGGAAGCTTTTTACCAATAGTATACTTAGAAACTAGATTATAATTTCCTTTCTCTTTATATGGAATAACTTTAATTTGATTCATAGGGCAAACATCTTGAAATTTTTCAGGTTCAACAATTTTAACTAGCCCCCAATCTTGAAGAAGGTAGGCAATTCTATTTCTTCTTTGCACATCATTTAAAGTTAAATTATTATACTTTCCGTCTAAAAGAAATAATTCTTTAAAACTTACAAGATAGTATTTACTTTTTTTGTGGAGAATGTGAACGGATTGATAAAGGGTTTGCTCTTTTTTTGATAAAACTCCAACTCTAGAAAGTGTTTCCTTTGCTTTTAAGAAGTCATCTGGTTCTGATAACTTGACTTCTAGCATCATTTCTGGAGTCCATTCAACTTTATTTTCATAGTGGCTATTCATACGAATTCAGGTCCAAAGGTTTCAAGTTTATTATGTATATATTCAATTTGTTCTTTTGTTAACACTTTTAAAGCTTGCAGTGCCTTTTCATTACTACAATTATAGTACCTCTTAATATATTTCAAGTCTTCATCCATATTCTTCTTTTCCCAACAAGAATATCTTTTACGTTTACGAACACTATTCATATAAAACATATATTGCATGTCTTTATCTAGATTATTTCTAATATTCATTTCATTTACCAATAACAAACAATCTAGATGATATGATAATCCTTTATTTACAATAAAAGAATTATAGTCTTTAGGATTATTAGACTCTAATAGATTATCCTTAGTATAAGTAATACTGTTTATCCAATCAAATGGGTTTGTTTTCATTGGAATTCACAATCAGACATTATTTCAACTAGACATGCTAAGAGATTTATTTCAGAATCTGCCACGAATGAATTTTTATATTGATAGTCTGCCAAAAGAATAATTGCTGCTGGTAAAGATGAAGGAACTAATGCTTTAAATAATTCATCATAAATTTGCCTATAAAGTTTGCTTACATCATTATCCACATTTTGAACTGTCCACTTTTTAACTTCTTTAAAGTTCCTATCTCTTAGATATTCCATCAGCTCTTCAATATTTTTTTGAGAGAAACTTCCTATTGCTCCAATATCTAATTTTCCTGTTGAAGTATATCTTTGAAGTTCATTCAAAGTTCTACGATAATCTGGGAAATATTTTTGAATTAGCTCTACTAATATTTTATCTTCATATTCTATGGATTCTACTTTTAAAATATATTTTAAACGATTATAGAATTCTAATGCTAGTTTAGGTTTCTCTTTCGGTGGAATAGTAAATTCAATTACTGAACATCTAGAGTGTAGTGGGGGAAGAATTTTATTTTTATAATTACATGTAAATATAAAAATACAATTCTTTTGCAATTTTTCTATAGCTCCCCTGAGTGCTAATTGACAATCATGAGTAAGATTATCTGCCTCATCAATCAAAAGTATTTTTTTACCAGAATTTGTAAGTGATACTGTTGACGCATATGATTGAACTTTATTTCTAATAGTGTCTAGAAATCTACCTTCTTCAGATCCATTTATCATCATGAAATCCATCTGTAACTCTTTTGATAATGCTAAGACAACAGATGTTTTTCCTTGACCTTGGCCTCCCGAAAGAATAAGATTTGGGATTTCTTTACTATCTCTAACTTGAATAAAAAAGTTTTTAATATGCTCGGGGAGAATGCAGTCTTCTACTGTAGATGGAGCATACTTATTAACAAACAAAAAATCATCATTCATAATAAAAAATCAAAAACAGTATTTCTTAACATAAGATAATACCTCTTCAGGTTTATCTTCAAGATAGTATGCTTCTACTTCATAAGTAAATGCAGACTCATTATAATTAACAGAACGAGCCACATCATTCAATTTTTGTGGGGATAAGGATATGTCCATTACCCCCAATGGACCTTTTTTACAAGCCTGTGCAACATGAACCGCTTCATGGTACACAGTTTCATTAATGTAATATCCAGCTGGACTTATTGTATTTTTTATATTATTTGTACATATAATGAAATTTCCATTTGAATTATATCCAAAAATTTCAGTGTATTTTTTACATATTGGAGCATTTTCTTGAACTCTATAGTTCTTCAGCATTATGAGACTAGTCAATTCTTGTGCTATTGGAGTCAAATAAAATAAAAAATGCATTATATAAAAATGTAGACAAATTATGAATAAAAATTACTATCGCTTTCTAAGCCAATGTAATATGTTAAATCAAAGTTTTTATTTGTAAATTGTGCAATTAGTTGTTTAGAGATAACAACTTCATAATTTCCTGGAATTATTTTCAAGTTTTCAGTTTTAAAATTCATCTTGAACTCTTCGTTGGTTTCACCAACTTCAATAGCCACTTCGTTGGAGGATGAGTTTTCTTTTTGAGATACTTGTAGAGATATTTTACCATTGCTACCAACAACAGAAAAATCAGGAAGACCAAATACACTAGAGGCTTTTAGCAATTTGTCAAAGCTTTCCTCACTTAATATAAAACATACATCTTTAGAAGGTAATACGATGTCTCTATCTTGTGCCGAAAAAATCAACGATGGGTCTGTTAGCCTATACGTAATTTTATGATTACCTTGTTTAATTAAGACGCAATTTTCTTTAGAAAAATCTAATTCTGGATTTTCATAAAGTTTCAATCCATTCAAAAATTGATTTAGATCATAAATCGCAAATTCATTAATGAATGTGTCATCAACTTTTGCTACCGCAGCAATATTCCCAGACATAGCAATGGTTCTAATTTTATCACCTTTGCGAATATGGATACTTGGATTAATGCTAGAAAAGTTTTTTAAAATTGTTACTGTATTATCGTTTAGTTTCATCAGTTATTTTCAATAAGATTGAGATGGTTAATTAGTAGCATTGTGTAGTGAAGAACTTTAAATAAATCAGCACGAGGGGTACCTTTTGTATCATATCGATCAATGTACTTAGTAACATTTCCAGCACAAAATCCTTCACGACGATTGTGCTTAATTTTATCTAGAGTTTGCTCTTTCCCATTACCAGTACGATCAACGTAGTGCTGACGATATGTGCTTGCAATATATTCCTCAAGTTGCTTTAGAATTTTATCCTCGTTATATCTCCAAAATCCGTTATTATTTTTATTGTTCATATTTAAATTAAAAGTAATTGTATCTTCATGTGAACTCCCAAGTTTAGTTACTGGCTGAGAAGCCACCATAGAATCTTGAACTGATCGATCATTTTCAAAAGAAATAGTGTCCATAGAGTTTACACTAGAAATCATATTGGCATTAAACATACTTGGATATACATCTCCGTGAGAGTTTTCAAAATTGTAATTCATAGTATTATAGTTCAAATAAAAAAGGATTTAGGTGGAATAACCTTCAGGTATAGTGCCACATTTTCAATTTTAAGTCAAGAAAACACCTTGCTGAATCCATTTATTTTTTTTACTTCCAACACACGATTAAATCTATCGTCAAATCCTTCTCTATGTGATATTACAAACACATTAGAATCTTGAATAATATAATTAATAATTTTTATAAAATCATCAATTCCAGAGGAGTCTAAAGAACTATCTAAAGTTTCATCAAAAAATATCAAATTGCAATTAGTAGAATTTTTCAATCTAGATATTTCTCTCCAAGCCAGTATTGCTGATAAATTAATTCTCTGTTTTTCTCCTTCAGAAAAAGAATTATATGAAAATCCATCATGTAAAGGTGTATTTAAGCTTTCTTTAAATTCTTCATCAAGTGTGAAATTAATATACAAATCCATTATCTTTAAGTATTTGTTAATTTGATTATTAATAACTGGCAAATACTGTTTAATGATTTTTGTTTTTATTCCACCATCTTTCATTATCAAATGTGAAAATTCAAAATAGTGGAGAGCATCTTTACATTTAAGATAATCTCGATTTAGTTTTTTACTTTCTTTTAGTAAAAGTTTTAATGTTTGTTCCTCTATGTCTTGACTATTAATTTTTTGATTAACCGTTTCTATCTCCCCCTGCAATTCAGAGATATTGTTATCTATACTTCTGTTTAAATTTTTTATCGAAGATAATTTTATCGTTATGTCATTTATATTTGATGTTATTTTATTGAATTTAATCTCATTAGTCTCTTCATCTTTAATAGCATCAAGAATTTCTTTATGATTACAAGATAATTGATTCAATCTTTCTTGAATTTCTAATATTTTTTCATTTTTAAATTCAACTTGCAAATTTTGCTTACAAGTTGGGCAACTAGAATTATTATCGAAAAAATTAATCTCTGCAGAAAGTATAGATTTTTTCTCCTCAAGTTTTCCATTTAGTCCAATTAAACCCTTTAATTTTTTAGATGAAAACTCTAAATTAGATAACTTATTTTTTTCTACTTCTAAGTTTTCCAACAAAGTTTCAAGTATCAAATTATTTTCAGTTTTTTCACTTTCCAGAAGTTTTATCTTATCTTCTTTAGTTTTTATTATGGATTCTCCATTATTTTTTATTCTATCAATAAATCCCTTTTGCATTTCTATTTTTTCTGCGTTAGAAGAAATATTAGATTCGATTTCTTTCAATTTTCTCTCAACAGATTTTATCTTGTCTCTTAAAACAAGATTCATAGTTGAAAATATTTTAATATCTAATATTTCTTCTACCAGCTCTCTTCTTTCTGAAGCTGATAGCTGCATAAAAGGAACATAATTATTGCTACCTAAAACAACCACTTGCATAAAAGTTTTATAACTCATTTTGAGTATATTTTGTTCTAAGTATTTCTGCTGATCTTTTACGGCAGATAATTCATCTTGTAGTTTTCCATTGACATAAATCTCAAATATATTTGGACTTATTCCCCTTTTAATTTTATATTGTTTTCCATCTACAATAAACTCAACTTCAACTAAACAGTCTTTTTTATTTACAGAATTGACTAATTGTTTTTTTGTAGTTCCACGATTAGACTTTCCATAAAGTCCAAATATTAAAGCTGTTACAATTAAACTTTTTCCTTGTCCAGAATTTCCTTTTATTAATGTAGTTTTCTCTGAATTGAAATCTATTTCAGTATATTGATTTCCTGTTGATAATATATTTTTAAATCTAACTCTTTGAATACACAGCATCTTCTTTTGGTGGAATCACAACATCATCTGGCTTAACAACCACATAATGATAATTATACATCTCACAAGTCTTTATAGCAAGTTCATCATCAACTTCTACAACTTCCATTTCTGGATAATCTTCTGCTTCTAACAATCCAGCATATCTTTCTGCATCATCGTATTCTTCAAAGAAGTACAAGGCTTTTTCTCCGTCATCGTCAACAACACAAAAAGCACCTTCTGTAGACCTACCAGAAATAGCAAGGATATACATTATACTTCAAGTTCTAAAGCTTCTTGATATACCTGATGTAATATTTTTTTCACCATGTTTTTATCTAGGTTAAAATCAGAGTTATCAATATATTTATTTAAAATACTTAAAGTATCTTCTACATCTAAATTTTCAATATCTACATTTGAGTCATCTATAACATCGTTATCAACAATTTTTAAATCAATAATATCTAAACTATTGATCTTAGAAATAAAATTATTATACTTAGACTCGTTATTTTTATTCTTAACAATAATTTTTATATACTTTCCAGATAGATCTAAATCATCTAGTTCAGTATAATCGTTATCATTGTAATAGAGTTTTTTATAAATTTTATATGGATTTTCTATGAATTCTAACTCATAAGTCTCAGTATCAAAAATGGTAAATCCTCTTTCATCATCTACATCAGACCAAAACATTTGATATGGATTTCCTAAGTAGAAAATTTTACCATCCGAACTTCTAGTATGAAAATGTCCAGAAAATACTCTATCGAATTTTTGAAATTTTTCAGTGGTCATTCCATGAGTATTCAACTGTCCAGGAAATAATGTAAATCCAGAGAGTTCAAGATGACCAAATACTAACTTTGAAGATGTATCTTGTAACATTTTAAAAGTTAACTCTTCATTAGTTTTACATATCCAAGGGATGAATAAAATTTTTACTTCTCCTATATCATATTCTTTTGGATCAATTATAGGAATTACATTATCATATTCACGAAGAAGAGTTTCTACAGAATTATATTTATTTGTGGATCTCATTGTAGCATCATGATTTCCACAAATTTGATAAACTGTTATCCCAAGATCCCTGAAACGATCATATACAACTCTCTGTGCCCATTCTAGCCCTAGATAATCAATTCCTTTTCTATTGTCAAAGGCATCTCCTAAGTGTATTACGGTATCAATATTTCTTTTCTTTAGTTCTGGAAAAAATATATCGTTATAAAATTTTTCAAAATAATTCTGAAAATTTGTATTAGATTTTTTAAATGCAATATGAGTATCTGTTATACAAGCTATTTTCATTATCAATAATATTTTGTTTGTACTGCATCTTTTATACTGTTGTAATCAGAACTTGAATAATATTCGTCTGCTGTAAATACTTCATCGAATGAACTTCTTTCAAGAATTTTTTCTTTTATCTCCATTTGCTTTTTCTCTCTTCCAATTCTTCTTAAGAATGCAAAGTAGCATATTTGAGTAAAATATGCAAATGGATTCATTTTTCCTCCAGTTTTTGGATTCACATAATCTGGATTAAAATTGTGAATATAAGTTAATTGATTTTCAACTGCATCAGAAATCATATCATCTCTAAATTGATAATTACAGAAATTAGGACGATATGATAAGTGAGTTGCTATTTTCAAAAAACAATCTCCCAAATATCTTGGAACTGGAGGTCTAGGTAATTCTTCAGCCTCAGCTTTTCTACATAAAACTTTATATTCCACTAAAGCTTGATAAAAATCTTTATTGTTTACATAATGGGCATCTTTTTGTCTTTTACTCATATTTAAATTAATTTTAATTAGTTTTATTATAGCATGTAAGTCAACTGTAAAGTAATATATTAATTTCATAACATATTACTTGACAAAAATAAGAAATCCTGAAACAATAAATCTGTTGATGATGATTTGGGACTTAATACCTTAAGATACTTAATACAAACTTGTGCGAAGCACAATCCCGAAGGGATTTGATTAAGGTTGTTCTTTATGTTTTTGTGTAGGACTAGAGTGATATAATTTTTCTAGAGCCACTCTTGCTTCAGGTATTGAAGTTACGTATCCCATATTAGAGCTAATCGAAGTTTGATTGGTAGATTTAGTTTGTTCTTTTATGTATCGTTTATGTATTTTTATTAGTCTATTATCTTTGACTTCATTCATGGTTATAATTTTATCTCGGTTGAGTATAAATGTAGTTTCTTCAGTAAGACTAACCCATGGATTGACTTTTACAATAGGAGCATTTAATTTGGGTATGAATGTAGTTTCAATGAAAACAGGATTATCTAATACGATAAGAATCTCATTGTTTTCATTGAAAGCACACACCTTAGAAAATATTTCTTCTCCAGAAACTAATTTTAATACTGCATAAAACTCTTCATTCATTACATTCCTCCTTAAAATTTATTTTGTGTATATTATAATTAAATCCCTCTTCAGCGTATATTTTAACTCTTTCAATTAGATGATTTAATGTATAATTTTTATATGAACCATTTGATATGTCGTCAGCAATATCATAAAGCACAGCTTTATTTTTAGTATCAGATTTTCTTAGAATTCTTCCAATACTTTGTAAATTTCTTATTTTTGATTTAGATGGGCTTGCAAAAATTAAGTTGTGTAGATTTTTTATTGAAATACCAGTGCTAAAAACTCCATAAGAAGCCACGATTATAGCATTATGTTCTTTTTCAGTAATTTCTCTTACTTGTTCCCTTTGTTCAGTATCAATTCCACCATATACGAAAAAAACTTTTCGTTCATCATTTGTTGAACTATTTATTAGATCGTATAAAATTTTTCCATGAGTCTCTACTCTAGAAAATAAAACTAAAGTATTTCCTTTTAAATCTAAAGTTAAATTTTTTATAAAATTGTTTCTTTTCTCATGTGAAATTAAATATTGAATTTCATCTTCATAAGTTTCAAATTTATTTTTAATATGCTCTAGGATTAATATTTTTATTTGTAACTTTGCTATACTACCTTTTTCCATCAGTTCTTGAGTTCTGATCACTTTATATGCAGGACCAAATAGACCCTCTAGTGTCCAAATGTGAACCTTTTCTGGCTGTGTAGTTCCAGTTAACCCAAATCTATATTTGGCATCACACATCTTCTGTAAGATGTTAGTTATGCTAGAAGACTTTGCAGTATGTGCTTCATCAACTATCACTACATCAAAATGTTCGAAATAAGACTTTTCCAAATCATATATGCTTTGATAAGTAGAAATCATAACTGGTTTATCAGTTTGCTTAGCTCTTCCAGAATAAACTTTGTGCACTAAATCTTCACAATCCCAACCATAATCTAAAAAATCTTTATACGCTTGTTCTATAAGTGAAGTAGTTGGACATATAATAAGAACTTTATATCCTTTATCTACATAATATCTCGTAATTGAATATGATATAATAGTTTTTCCAGAAGAAGTTGGAGAAACTAAAAGTTTTCTATTATGCTTGAGAGCTTCATAAACTGCATTTATTTGATAGTCTCTAGGTTCGTACTTATTGTCGATTATAGTTTTCATGTAGGTTTTTACACCTTCCACTGATATCATTTCATTTTCTTCATATGGAAGACCATAAAACTGACTATGTTCAAATTCATAGGTATAATCAAGTATTTTAATCTTTTCTATTAGTTTATCTAAAAGTCCAACATAAATCTCCCCAGTATGAGTAGATAACATATTAATTTTCCCATTCCAATTTTTATACCTATTGCCCTTCATGAATTTTGCATTTGGTATTTCAAATTCAAAATAAGGAGCAAGTTCATATAAAATGTGAGGTTCACATGAGAGTTTTAGATAAACCTCATTCTTCTTCCTAATCTGTATGTCAGTATCCATTTAATTATATCCAGCAGTAAATTTCATAAAATCAATACTATTTTTAATAGCAAAACTTCTATTTTCAATATTTTTAAGAATGCTTTCTAGAAATTTAAGCATTACACTATAGTATTCTAATTTAGTAGTAGAACGAATTAATTCTTCGTCTGCACTTAAATATCTTTCTAAATCCCCTTTCATAACTTTATGATCAAATGGGATTTTTTTATATACTTCTGGATCAGCTTTACCAGAATAATATAACCATTTTTCTTGTTGTAGTTCTAAAAATTTATTTTCTTCTTTTTTTCTTAGTAAAGATAAATTATTATATAATTTAAAATATTTTGAATGTAAGGAAGGTATTTTAATACTTTCCATGTGTAGATTATCAGGATCAATGTAGCTATCTTCATTCCAAAGATTTTCTATTTCATCAAGATTCATTCTTTACAGATTATCAAACTACAAATATTATACTATTAATTATTTAACCTAACAATATCGTAAATTGTATATTTAAATATTACTTCTGCAGTTAGATACTGAATATCATTAACTTTACTTTCAAATTTTAATGGAGATAATGATACAGGAAATAAACTTTTAAAATTTACTTTGATTATTGGATTATAATTATTATTGTAGATTATTAAACTTCCATCACTCATTCCTGATATAGCAGTTTGTTTTCCAGGACTATTTTCATCCTCATTTAACAATTTCTGGTATTGACCAGCATCTTTTGGGAATCCAAATTGTATTAACCAATTATATACTTCAAGATAATTTTCCATATCTTCATCTACATTAAAACTTAATGCTAAATCATCATAGGATAATACATCTCCTGGAATTGGTATATTTTTTAAGTATGTAGGTTGCATTGCTACTCCCAAATTTATCCCAGGAATAGAAGCACTATCACAAAAAAAATCTATTTTAGGTTTTTTTGCTAATGAAAATTTAAACCCAGTTGGAGATAAAAAACTTTTATTTGAGATTTGCTTATCCCAAGATGTATAACTCATTTGTATAAATATATTTTAAATATTTATTTTCATAAATATTTGTAGTAATATAAATAAGACTCCATTATGGATATTTTAGACTTAAAAAATCTTCAACTTTCATATCAAGCAATTTACGATCAATCTTTATGCGAAAGTATGGAAGAGCTTGGTATTATTGGTGATACTGAATATTTAGAAGAGGAAAGAGCAGAAGGAGTAAAGCCATATAAAAAAGGTCGTACTCAAGCCGAAGTTAGAGAAGATGAAAAGCAAGCTCGTAAGAAGCACTTAGAAAAAGCAAAAGGTCAAACGGGTTACGGTCCTGAAGAGAAGTTCAAGAGCGATTGGAAATTGAGATCAACACCATCTTCAACATTTAAAAGAAAAAGTGGAGAAGAGGAAACAGTTTCCCAAAGAATGAATCGTGAACAGCCTTATAAAGATAGACCATTTTCACCACTATTCACAAAACAAGGAAGTCGTACCGCTTCTGCTGTAACAAGAGTAACTGAGGGTCCTGGAGAACCTCAGGCAGTTACGATGCCTAGAAAAGGTAGAGAAGAGCCAGCAAAGAGAAGAGCAAAACCTTCTAGAGAAATTATCCGTAGAGGTAAGCAAGAAGAAAGTTTTGACCTATATGATGCAATTTTAGAACATCTTATAAATGAAGGTTTTGCTGAGACTGAAGAAGCAGCAGTTGCAATTATGTCTAATATGAGTGAAGCCTGGGTAGACAGTATCATTAACGGCTGAATCTTAAGACATACTTTCTAAAGGACCCCTTACAAGGGGTCCTTTTTTATTGACATACTGACTTGGTTTTGGTAGTGTGATGGAACGAGTTGAGGACCCTTATATCAACATCTTTGTGACTTCACCTTGGCCTGCTGAAAGTGCAATTGTACTTCCAGATAAACATGTGGTTAAGATGCCTCTTGAGACCGCACAAATGTTAGCTATTGTAGCTTCTCCTTGGTATCATAATTATGGTACTCTCCCAAAAAAAGATGGGACACCGTACTCTACAGCCAAAGGAGCTTTTAAAAAGCATCCTTGTACTATTTGGGCAGCAGAAAGTATTCATAATGCATATTGGTTAATAAAACATGGAATGAATTTGTGTGACGAGTATGAACTAAGGTATAATAAAAAACATGCTTGTTATAATACTTTATTATCTGCTTATTACCTATTTCCTAAAGGTAAGATTACAGAGGTCACTCCTTTCGCTCGTGCTATGCCAGAGGAATGGAAAATTGATAATACAATAAACACTTTTGAAGCATATAAAAAATATATTGCATCAAAACCTTGGGTTAAAGATAATTATCTTAAAATCCCAGAAAGAAAACCTTCCTGGGTATAGACAATAAAAAAGGAGCCTTTCGGCTCCTAAAACTTTATTGTGAAATCTAAATCACATTAAGTTCTTGATTAGGGTACGCTTGTAGTAGCGGTTGGTATTTTGTTGTAGTCTACCAAGTCCTTGGTCAAGACCTTCAGCAAATGGGTTAGCAACTAGACCGTATCTGGTCTTGAAGCCAATCTTAGGCTGGAAGCTTCTCTCACCAACGGCACGAACCATTTGGAGAGGAACATAAGGACAATAGAATAGTCCAGCGTCATAAGGTGAAGTACCCTTATAACCTACAACATAATACTGATAAGCATTTGTATAACCATTGGCAGAATAAGGATCGATATAAACCTTAAACTTACCATTTAGAGTACCAGCAAAAGTATTACCAGTATCATCTACTTGGAGGTTAGCGTTAAGAGCTGGGGTATAATCTAGCATTCCAGCATGAGCTAGAGCAGAAGCAACATCAGCAGAGCAAAGAACGATATTACCCTTTCCTCTACGAGTTCTTTGTGCGATGGTGTTAGCATCACGCTCAATTTGGAAGATAAGACCTTTGAACTTCTCAACTGACCAACGACCGTTGGAGTCAACATCAAGGTCAAATACACCTTGAGTAGCTACGTTCTGTTGTGCGCCAGGTTCAGCAACCTTATAGATGGTTCTGATGACTTCGCGGTTGATCTCAGCAAGAATCTCAGTAGAGAGAATATTTGCTAGTTCCGCTTCAGCATTTAGACCATGAATTGCTTTTAGGTCCTGGGCAAGCTCAAGGCTGTACTCAGCTTTTAGAGCACGGCTCTTTGCTGTTACTGATACACGCTCAATGCTAAGAGCCATTTCATTGAACTGGTCTGCAGCATTAGCTGTACCACCAAGTGCTTCCGCATCGCCAGTATTCATGGCTTGTCCTACATTATAGGATCCCAGTGGGGATGCAGTAGGATTGAGAAGACCTGGGTTTGAGCCAGTTTGAGCAGTAGTACCAAATCCAGCAGCTTCGCTAGTAAAGCCAGTTAGAGCACCACCAGCATTTTGTCCTGAGAATGCAGTATCTACTTCATTGTAGAATGCTTCATCTCCAGCCTGGTTGGTGTAGCGGCTTCTCATTGCGAAGATAAGGCTTACTGGGCCATTCATTGGCTGAACACCAGCAAGATCATATGCAACAAGATTAGGCATTGAACGTCTAATCAATGAAATTAGAACGGGATCAAAACCTGCTACAGGACCTGAAGCTGAAGAACCATAGCTGAATCCACCAGTTCCTGCATCGTTTGTTGGTGAAGCTTCTGTTAAGAACTCACGCTCTTCACGAAGAGCTTGTTCTTGGTTTTCTAGCAGGATAGCGGTTACGGCTCTACGATGTGAATCCCTAATAGGCTCTAGACCATTGTAGTCTAGAAGTGGAGCCCACTTTTCCTGCAGTTGTTCGGCATTGAACATTTGCATTTGTAATTACCTCTGTTTAAAAACTGTTTTTAGTTTGATTTTATTATATAAAACTCACTTTTTAGAAACTCTTTCAAGAGCATTTAGATATACTTCCATTGTTCCACCTGGGGTGAAATTTGGTGTATATTCGGTAGTTTCTTCTACCAAGTAATCTTGAGTGTTTCTATGAGTACCAGCATGTGATGGGAAATAAGATTCCTTCAGTGCTACTAGTTTCTCACGATATTCTTCCTCACTATCAAACTCAACATTTTCTGCAAGAGAAGCAAGCTTGTCTTTCTGAGAAAGGGCGAGCCCTTCAGAAATTTCACTAAAGATTACATCAGTGACTGATTCTGCTAGTCTTTTGTTAAGAGTAATATTTCTCTCAATCTGTTCGTTGAGTTTTGTCTCCATCTCATCAAGTTTTTCTACCATACTCTCAAGAACATCATATCTTTCTTCAGGAATAGTTACATAATGATTTTCAAAAAGTTCTTTTAGATTAACTAAGAAACTTTCGGTCATTTCTGAGCGAAGTCCTTGTTCTACAACTAGAGCATTTTCCTCTAGCCATTCTTGAGCTACATACTCAAGATATGAGTCCACTCTTTCAGTTAGACTCTCAGCAATAACTTGAATTTCTTCAACTAATTGCTCTTCATATTTAGCAATAATTGCTTCTTCTATTTGCTCTGTTCTTGCATTTAGAGCAGCTTCAAAAACTGTTTTTGCTTTAAACTTAAACTCTTCGGAGAGTTCTTCACCAGAAAGAAGTGCCTCAACATCTTCTTCGATTTGAGACTCGATCTCTTCGATCTCTTCTTTCATTTCTTTTTCTTTTTTGGCTTTTTTAGCCTTCATTCTTTCATTTTGTTCATCTTCACTAGGCTCATTTTCCTCATCATCTTCTTCTGAATCGCAAGAAGTAGCTTCTTCTACCACTTCTTCTTCATCTTCATCATATTCCAAATCTTCATCTTCTACTTCATAATCCTCATCATCATCTGCAGCCTCCTTTACGGCACCTTTAGCAAGATGAGGCATTGGGTCAGCTTTACCAGCACCACGATTTACCACATCTCTAACTTGAGCTAAGATAGCAGCAGGATCTTTTAGTTTTGCACTATCATTATCTGGTTTGTAATCTTGTGGTGTAGGTCCTCCTAAATCTTCCCAACCAGCTTTTTGACCGTCAGGAATATTGTTAGTTAATTTAGGCATTGGCTCTGCTGGTTTGGCACCAGCATTAACAACATTTTTCACTTGCTGAGTGCCTACTTCCATTTCTTGTAAATTTTTTCTTCCACGAGGCATTTGTATTCTCCGAAAAGATTATTGTTTATTTCTGTATATATTTATATTTTTAGGATTTTATATTAATTTTAAGTAGTTTTCAAAGTGTTGGAGCATTCTTTCTTCATTTAAATTTCCAGAAATTACATCCTTCTCAATCTTATTTTTTATTCCAGATGCAATCCACTCTTGCTTTCTGCTATCATATAGCCATTCTACACCTTCATAAATTCCATTTACAAATGCAGCAGGAGCAGATGGATCATGTACAATATCAGCAGCAGTTGATAACATAAAATCTTCACTTACTTTACTATATCCTTCATTTGTTGGTACTAATGAGCCAACACCACGAGATGAAACTCCAAGTTTTACTCCTTCTTCATATAAGCCAGCAGCAATCTTACCCATTGGTAGTGTAGTAAGTATTTTAGCCTTTCCTATAATATTTGTTCCACTTTCTTTTAATGAAATTATACTATGTGAAACTCTATCTAAATTTATAGATGGTCCTGCTGGATGGCCAAGCTCACCAACAGCCCTTCCCTTACTCAAATAATTTTCAACATAAATTTGTACTCCTCTGCGAAGAGTTTCCATTGGGTACATTCTTTTATTACGGTTGCAAATATCTCCTTGAAGAAAAATTCCTTCTATATAAAGATTTTTTTTGCCGTTAGTTTCTTCAACTATAACTTCTACCTGATCGATTTCTTCGGTGATTAGTTTCATTTTTTTAAGCGTAAGCGTTTACTTGAATTTCTGTTATATGAACTTTATTTAAATCAGATCCTGCATTGTATGCAGCAACCTTGGTAACTTTTCTTAGTTCACCTTCTTGATCCGTAACTGAAGTCACAGAAGAAGTATTCCAATCTAAAGTCAATCTTGTATTATGATAACTATCAAAAGACATTCTATCATCTACAGTAAGAACAGTAGCAAAATTCGTATTAATTCCAGATGGAGAGCATCCAGAAATTGAAACTACATCTCCAACATTAAATCCGCCACCAGTTCCCTCTGGGAATATGATAGTTGTGGTAGAACCAGTAATTATTCCAACAAATCCTTTTGAACCCCATTCTTCTTTTAGAACAATACTTTCATTTGCAGGAACGTATATACTTGTTGAGGTATTAATTCCAGGATTTGGACCAACTTCAATATATGAATTTTGAGTTGGAGTAATAAGAATGTATCCAGTTTTCATTGCAATTGGTACAGAAGTAGATACACCACCAGAAGATGGTATATTAATTGCTGCAACTTTTTGAATTACTTTGAACGTCATTATATTATTAAATACTTTATTAGTTATTTATTATTTTTTTAAGTTAGATCGTAAAAATTCAAAGATCCAATAACATTTCCGTCAGAACCACTTAATTTTCTTATCCCAAGAGTGAAAATATCGCTCACTTTAGATTGAGTTCTTCCTAACTGTAAATCAAAATTATATTTTTCGTCTTGATTGATAGAAACAAAAGCTTTATTTGCAGAAGTTATATAATCATTATTAAAAGTAACTCCTCCAGTCATTCCCGTAGAGCTGATATCGTATTCAACATTTGGAGAATCTGAAGATGTAAAAGCTGCTCCAGATAATACGGGATTTTTAATTAAAGCAACTTCCCAAGCACTTTCTTGTTGACTGCTAACTATTACATTGAATTGACTAGGAATAACAATTGAGTCTTCTCTTCCAGGTTTTAATCTAATGCTTACTAGAGGTGTATAAGAAGATGTGGTTCCAATTCCAACTTTAAAAGTATCTCTTCTAGCTACATTTTGAGCTACTGTTTTCTCATATCCACCATTAGATTGAATGGAAATACATATCTGTTTTAAAGTAGATGCTGATGTTGTTACCCCTGTATTTAAAATTTCATAGCGAACTGGAAGAGATGCAGTAGTCATATAAACACTGTCTATAATATTAGCGTGCTCAAATCTATGTGCTATATGAAAATTTCCCTCCTCATGGGCAAAACCACACCTAACTGCACCAACTCCTAGCCATTCATATTCAGTAAACATCAACTGTACTTTGGATAAATCTAAATTATGTCCAGTAATTCCAGTTCCATCAAATTTATCAACATTCCATTCATTTTGTGGAATTCTAATTTCAGTAACAATTCCAGATTTAGATGTTCTCATCAACCAAAAAACTGTTGTAATTCCAGAAGAAGATGTTGCTTGTTCTAAAAATACACCATTTTCAGATGAACCATATCCAACTCTTTGAGTAAGATTTCTTTTTGGTGAATTCAGTACAAATGTTTGAAACACTTGTAATGCTTTTCCTGGTTGATAAGAAAATATTCTTTTACTTTCTCTTATAATAGAACATCCCGCAGTAGTTCCAATACCTAATGTTGCTGTACTTTGATGAGTTATAAACCCAACAGTAGAACCCGTTCCTAAAATTACATCATCAAAGTCACCATCTTGACTATACCTATGTGTAGAATCAAAAAGGGTATATGGTTCAGATACTTTTAATCTGCCAAATAGATCTAATGAGAATCCCTTACCTAATGGGGATTGATCGTATAAGTGAGACATTTATATTATTCTCCAAGAATTACCTTTCCAAATAAATGTTAAACTACCATAATCATAAGCTAATACTGCTTTATCTCTACCATCAATTAAATCCAATCCTGATGGATAAATTGTTATGTGTCTATTGTTTCCCCTAGAAGCTTCTCCAAGTTCGTCTTTTATTACGAATACTTTACCTTCTCTATCTACTTTTGGGAGAGTTATGGAAACTGCCCCTGAGTAATTAACTCCAATATAATAATCTTGTGCCTTTATTGTATAAGATGAAGTAACTACAGAAGTTACTGGAACATCCATATACGTAAGATTACTTTCACCTCCTCCACCTAAAGTTGAAAGTTGTTGTTGTATTCTAGAAACTAATAAATTATAATGCTTATTTAAATCTTCTAAAGTAGCAAAATTTTTATTTAAGGGGGTTAATGGATCATTTTGCTGTTTTACATTACTAGGTTCTGATAAAAGACCTAAAGATTTTTCTATTAAAATATTTTTACTCTCGGTTACTGTAGGAGATTCTCCTCTCCCGATCAAAGAAACTTCAGAGGATTCAATTTTCTTTTTCTTTTTAGGTTTTACTTTAGGTTTATCTACTTCTTTTTCTAATTCTTTCCAAAAATAATCTTCAAAGGAGTTAGAAACTAACTCCTCTATTTTTTCTTTCTTTTCCTTCTTAGCTTCACCAATTAAAGAAAAGAAGTCATTTAAATCTTTTGATTTAAAATCGAAATCTTTCACTCTTCCTCATCTTCATATTCATCTTCACCAAAAACTGATGCTGCAACATAAGGCTTTAATGCTTCAATATTTTCAGCAGATTTCGTATATAAAATTTCTTTAATTTTATCTGCAATATCAGATGCATTGGCATCATTTACGATTAAATCTACAATAGGATTCATAATAGTAAAAAATATTAAGTATAAAGTATTTAGATTTCTCCTGGCTCAACATTTGAGGTAGATATTCCAGGTTCTTTAGTTGGAGAACCTAAAGTATCTACATTTCCAGGAACTTGTTGGTCCTGTCCTTGTTGTGCAATCATATCTGCAGGATTTGGAATTAATCCTTTCTCCATTTCATTTTTAATCTGCTTATCAATTTCATTGATTTCATCATCAGATTGATTTAATATAGATCTCCTGACGTAATCTATAGAAAAATACCTACCAACATAAGGTTCCATTGCAGATACCACACCCAATTTATCATTCATTATTTCATTTTTCTTAAGTTCCGCAAAATGATTATCATATAGAAAATCGAACTGAATATGATCAGATAATATTTCCCAATCTTCTGGAGTAACTATATTTTTTAAGATCAATTGAGTCTTCAACATATCTATAAAGAGTTGAGAAAATCTCTTTCTCAACCTTCCTACAAATCTAGTGAATTTAAGTTCATCTCTTAAGATTTCTGAAGAACGACCTAAATTAAACCCACCACCAGCATCAAGTCTTGTAGATGGAACTCCTAAAGATTTGTATAATTTTTTTTGAAAATATTCAATATCTGCTAGCTCACCTAAGTTTTGTCCTCCAGGTAATGTAGTAACCTCAGTACCTCTTCCACCCTCTCTTCTTGGAAGCCAATAGTCTTCCAACATAGCCATATATTTTCTATCATCCTTTATTTCTCCAGTGTCCGCATTATATACTAATTTATTTCTATAACGATTCATTACATCTCTCATGTATTGCTCAGCCTTAATTTTAGGCAAATTGCCAACATCAATATAAAAAAGTCTTTTTTCACTTGCTCTTGACAATCTATAAATCACAATACTATCCTCAATCATTCTCAACTGATTGAGAGATTTTATAGCTTTATGTAAATATGAAAGAATAGTTTGTCTATTTCTATCTACCAGTCCAGAAGTTACACTTGTTATACTATCTTTAGTTAACTTTATAGCTTTAGATGATGCAGAATAACTAGAATGTAAACTAGAAGCCGTTGGTGTATATCCTACATTTGGATCATATAGATAGAATTCCTCAATTTCAGGATTTGTTACCTCATCAACATTTCCTTGGTTCTGTTTAATCAATACACTTTTTATTTGTGCTGAAAGTGTACCTTCTTGATTCTTTTTTATCCTTCTTACATATTTTATTTTTAATGGATCAATATATCTAACTTCCTTTATTCCATCATCAGGTTTTTTTAAATCAATTACTTTATGATAAAAAATTCTACCATCTATATACCAGTTTCTAAAAATTTCATGGGCTTTTTTATCAAAGTCCATTATTTCTTTAAGATATTTAAACTCTCTTCGTATTATATCTTTTAGCTTATCTGAAGCTGGTAGATTAGTTAAATCTATTTGAACTGGGCTATCATTTAAATCTGATACAATAGCTTCGTTGACAATATCTTCAATTGCACTATCACATTCTGGATGCAGAGACATCTCACGATATCTTCTTACTAAATCAGCTTCATTTTTATATACACCCTCAATATCTACATATTGACCATAAAATCCACTAGATATAAAATAATCAGATTTATCCTCATCATTTTTTGGAACTGGAGATAAAATTTTAGTTTTTTTATCTCCAGAATTTTCAATTTGAAATCCAAATAACTTAGCCATTCAAAAAAAATTAAAGATACTAAAGTTATTTATTTAGATTCATTATGCGAATTTTATTGCTGTCCTGCTGGTGGGTTTACAGCACCATAACCAGACAATCCAGTTCCATCCGCAGTATATGAATCCCACCACTGATACTGTAAAGTAACACTAAATTCTTGGATAGTGTCTGAACTTTCGTAAGATACTTCCATAGGAGTGATATCAGATGGCCAGCAACCATAGAATTTGTATGTATGTAGTACTGGAAGATTTGAATCTCTGGTAGGTAGTGCTCCAGAATCTGTAGCTTGAGCAGATATTCCTCTTCCAAGTTGTCTTACCATCATTTCTTTTTGATATGCCACTGGGGTTATAACCCCAGCATTATCATCATGGCGATTGATAAAGTTCATCCATTTTTCAAAAGCATTACGAATTTTGAAGTTTGTATCATTTATAACTGTGATAGTCCATGGATCAAATGATCTATCTCCAGCAATTTTTAAAGTTCTTCCTCTAAATGGAACTGGAATGGTACTAATAGTAGAGCCTGGTATTTGAGCAGCTTTCACTAAAAATCTATAATCTTCATCTACTGTTACTCCAAGTCCAGTAGGAAAAGCTAATTCACACTCAAATAGATTTGGTCTTGCTCCACCACCAACTAACTTGGATTTAAAATCATCTACAGTTCTATTTGAAAAACTAGGTAGGTTTGTATTTGGTTGCTTGTCCGCCATTTTTTAAAGTCTCCTTTTAATAGATTAAACAGTTCCTACAACTTCGGAGAATTCAACTCCTGTTCTTGTAGCTACGAATGTTAGACCTATAAAGTTTATAGACCTAGCTGGCTTCACAAAAATATCAGCTTTGAATTGATTAGAATCTATTACATCTGGGGTATTATTAGATTCATCACAAATTACTAAGTAATCAGTAATTCCACGTTTCGCTCTTACATCTCTCAAATATGGCTCTACAATATTAATAAAGTTAGATCTCGTTATTTCATCGTTAAATTCAAATAATTGAGCCCTAGCAGACTGTTCTATAGATTTCTCTAATGTTAAGAATAGCATTCTAACATTAATTCTATCAAATGCAGAGGAATAAGATAATGCAGTTTTATCACCAAATAATATGAATCCTGCCCCAGGGGATGCAATAATTGGATTTATTCTATTTGTATAAAGTTGATCTCTTTGTGTTTGAGATGGGTTGTAGGCTAATTTTATACAATTGTTTAGAGCCCCTCTAGAACTTCCTGCAGGTGAGAACCAAGGATAATTATTAGCTGATGTTCTGGCAATAAGTCCAGCGATATCTGAATTGCAAGGAATATAGACAAATTTATTATTAAATCTATCTAATGTATACTTATAACCAGAATCAAAAATTGCATATGAAGAAGAAGTCAGTGAACTGAAGAATTGTATAATATTTTCAGTTTGAGTGGTAGAACTTGTAACATTAACAATTCCAGTTTTATATGGAGATATAACTGCAATACAATCTTTCCTATTTTCTGCAATTGCTATCAAAGAGTTAGCTTTAGCCTGAGCATCATAGATATTTGATCCTGTTGAAGGACCAGAAATTAAGAAGTTTATATCATATTCTTTGGAATCACCTAAAATTTGATAAGAGGAAATTACCTGGGAATTTGAAATGTTATATCCATCATTTATACTATAATTATTACCTGCTGAAAGGGTATAAGTTTTAGCTCCAATGCAACCGAACTTAGTATTTTGTGCTGGGTTAGTCCATGTACCATTAACTGTGGTAATAGTAGTTGAACCAGCTCCAGAAGAAGTGAAATATGCAGCAGTTCCAGTATGTGCAGCACCAACGTAAATATTATTTGAATATGTTGCAATATAGTCTTTGTAGTATACTGCTTGTGATGGTGAAACCTTAGCGTCACTAGCTTTAGATAAATTTAAATGCTTTTCAATAATATTGCCAGAAGTTCCAGTTATACTTCCAGTATCATCTACTACTACTATATGTACTTCATCATTTTTGGAATTTCTTTCTAAGGCATATTGACTTGTTTTTGGCTTATTAGCTACAGACTTCCAATATACAACAGAATTGTCTAATTTTAATGTTTGACTATTGTACCAATCTCTAATACTTACATTAGCAGTTTCATATTGTGTAAATGTAGTAAGTCCAATGTAAATAGGCTCATCCCTTAAGGTATCAAATGAGAATGCATTTACATTAGTCTCTGGATTACCAGGATCTGAATAATCTATTGGATATGAATTTCCGCTAGGATCAACTCTATCTACAACTTTCACTGAAAACTCATTTGCATTAACTTCTGTAACCAATCCTCTCAAATATCCATCATAAGTTACAACTGAAGATCCAATAGCTGCAGACTTAGAAAGTCTTTGAGTTATTGCCATTCCAACTGTTATTGGTCTTGTATTAAAAACTGGAGTGATAGATCCAAACTGTACTGTAGAAGTTTGAACGGCAACATTAGTAGAATTTGGTCTAAAAAATACTGTACCACCATTAGCTGTAGAAATTCCTTCTACCAATGAGTTGAATTCTATTGCACCTTCTACCAGATTTATTGCCATATTTACAGTTATACCAGTTGTATCAATACCAACTAGTCTATCTGTAGTTATTCCAATCTCTACATCATTACGTGTTTGAATTGCATTAAATCCAGTATTTGTAACAAAACCAGTAGTTCCTATTCCAGTTATAGTTTGATCTGCAAGATTGTCTATCATACAAACTTTAAGACCATTAGCCCAAGAACCTGGAGTCTTTGCAGCTAACAACCAATTAGTATCATTATAATTTTCTTCATTATAACTAGTACCTGATTTTATTCTTACAAAAGTTGAACCAATTCCAACAGATGCTACATTAGCATTTTGTAAATATGTACTACCTACTGGAACTCCAGTTCTAACTATTCTCAAAACACCACCATAAGATAGGTAGTTAGATGCACTCATCCAATATTCATACTGATCATCCTCAGTTTTAGGAAGTCCAAAGACATCTATTAATTGCTTCTCACTTTCTATTAAAATTGGTTCATCTACTGGACCTTTCTCAAAAGGACCTGCAATGGCTCCAACATTTTGTACTGATGGAACTATTCCACCTAGAGTTAAATCTATTTCTCTAATATTAACTCCAGGAGATACTAAATTAACCGCCATCTTTTTACCTCGAAACGAAGTCCTTATTTCCTAGTAATATTTATAAAAACTTCATTTTAGATTATTACCTATAGTCCCACATGTAGGAAATGTCACCATATTCATCTAAATTCCATACTTCCAGTGGAGTTGTATTTTTATCATTGGCTAATAACCAATAGTCTCCAGTCTCTTTCTCTAAAAATTCATCATTTTCACTTAAAATACCATCATTTATGAATCCAAATGGAGACATATCTTGTTCTATTTGATCTTTTTGTTCTTCATATATTCTTTTTCTAACATCATTATTTGTCATCTCCTTGAAATAATCTTGAACTATTAGCCAAGAAAAAATCACCAAAGTCATACATAGATCATCATTTGTCCCAACTTCCCCCTCAAATGAATTATTTTTTGATACAAAAGTCGTCAGTTCACTTATAATATCAAAATCATTTATTATCAATTTATCATCTTCAATAATAGTTTTTAAATTTGAACACCCAACTCTCTTGACTTGTTTAGACATTTTTATGCCAAGTTGAGAAGTTTTTCCAGAAAATCCTTGACCAACTAATTGACCAGCTCTGCCTCTCATAGAACACATAAGCATATTTTCATATTCCAAGTCGAACATTAAATCTTTTGCAACTTGATCCCCAACACTTGCAATTTCGATTAAAACATAAGCCTTGTTATATGAATTTGCCACCTTGTATATTATATCTGGGAGAAGCATAGGCTTCAATTCATTATTTTTATATTTTGCTACAACTCTATAAGGTATAAAGGTAATATCTATAACTACAAATGCATGATAATCGTTACCAGTTCCTTCGGACACATCAACAGTAATCATATAATTGTGATCTGGCTTTGGACTTTCATATACATCCAAGCCCTCAGATTTAGTTAATGGATCACTGTATACTAAGCATTGAAGTTTAGATGATGTTATTAATGTATCAACAGACCCTAAGAAACTACACTCAAACTCTTGTTCCCATTGCTCTTGAGAGGTATTTGCAATAGTTTGTTGCTTCCATTTATCATCACGACCAGGAACTTCACTCCAATGAACTTCAGTTGGAACGTATTCATTTTTACCTCTTATTGCATCAGTCCAAAATTTGTAAAACGCATTCATACCCTTAGGGGTACTTACCATTATAACCTTAGTGTTTGCACCAGATGTAATAGTAGGATATACTGAACTAAAAAATTCATCTGCAATTTGATTTGGAATGAATGCAAATTCGTCCAAAAATATAACATTATATGATCCACCACGAATCGCAGATCCTGAAGTGGAGGATGCTATAATTTTAGACCCATTATCTAATTCTAAAGAAGCTTTATTCCATATTTTAACTCCTTGCTGCATCCATTGTGGTAAGTTTTCATAAGCTAATTGTAATCTACCTAATAAATCTTTAGCAGTTTGAGCTTTGTTAGCAAGTAAAGCTATATTAGCATTATCATTAAAAATAATATAATGCATCAAATAAGAAATTGCAGTGGTACTTTTTCCACACTGCCTCGGCATTTTACAGATGTTAAATCTATTTTTATGAAAATTTTTAATAAGTTTCTCTTGAAACTTATACATCTTAAACGGAACTAAACCCTCATCCAAACTTACAATTTTTACATAATTTTTTGCAAAGTATACGGGATCTTTACTACATTTTACCCATTCATCTACCCTTTCTGGAGTCCATTCAACTTTAACGTTAGCTCTTTTGAGTAGCGGATTACCAGAATAATTTTCAGTTTGAGCCATAAATTAAATATTTTGAATATCAACTATACTTTCTAGAGTTGAGAAATAGAGCTTTAAATAACATTTAAAGACTGTCTTCAATTCTTCTATATCTTTACACTCATCTATTTCATTACATAGTTTAGTATATTCAAATAATTTAGTTAAATCTTTAATTTCAACTTTTTCTGGATTTTTCATTACATACTCCAAAGAAAAAATAAGGTTTTGTTGGATCTTTTAAGGAAGGTTTAAAATTTAGTACTTTAGCCCCAGGATATATTTTATTTACCTCATTAGTTATATCACTTTTAGATGGTCTAATAAAACTAGGAACAAAAAATTGAATCATTCTATAAATTCCTTTCCAAGACAATAGTATAGAATAAGTATTTCCAGCTTCTTGTAATCTTGTATACTCTTCATTTACTTTTTTAGATTTGTTGCCCCAGTTATCTGCCCCTACTCTTCTGCAACGAACAAGAGCCCCTGAAGCATATGCACTTGGCCAAACTTTATATCTAGATCTCACTTTATAATAACATGCATCTTTAGTTCCACTTCCCTTCCCAGGAATATCTTTAGTTGCTTCTTTTAATGTTGGTTCTGCTTTTATATAATGTTTGTGCTTTTTGCCCCCAGAAAATGTTGGAACATTAGTAGGCTTTGCTGCTCCAGATTTAAGTTGTTGGTTTTTATCTTTTTCTCTTTTACGTCTAACTGCAGATCTAATTAAAGCTAACCCAGTTTTACCTTTTCTCTTTAATGCTTTTAGTCGATCACTACTAAAACATTTTGGAGTTTTTGTTTCACCTGGTTCATTAGCACAAGGGGATCCATCTGGTTGGACCCACCCTTTTGCGGTCTTACCACTCTTTGTTTTTCCACTGGAACCTCTATACCAATGGAATAAGGTTCCCTCTTTAACTTGAGATTTACTTTCTACTTTTTTCAACATATCATAATAATTTGGCACTTCATCTATATGTTGTGAGGCAATGATACTGGCGAGTTTTTTATCCTTAGTATGCTCTAGTTCTACTTTGGAACCCTTCTCTAATTGCTTATTAATATATTCAATAGAAACATTATGTTTTTTTGCAAGCTCTTCTGGAGATTTGTGAGATTTAAATTGTTCGCTGTAAAATCTAAAATCTTGAAAAGTTTTCATCCTACTTCTCCTTAGAACTTTGTTTGAGAAACTTTTGAAGCTCAGCAGTAGAACCTACAAATAACGCATTTGTAGTATTATTCGTAATTTTTCCAGAACTATCTTCAGATTCTATAGACTTAATTTTTTGCTGATTATCTAAAAGTTTATCTGATAACTCACCAACTGCTTTTAATAATTGACCTACAACTTCAAAATCTCTAGCTTTTTGAGTTTCCTTGGCAATATCTAACATTTCATAAGCAGCATCACTTCCTAATTGAATAAGCTCATATACTGTATTTCTAGTGTGAACCTTATCACTTTCTAAAATATCTGTAGTTAAAGGCTTTTTAATCTCTTTTTTAGCTTGACTTAATATTTCCTTAGAAATATCTTTTACATCAGGCTCCAATTCAACTTCAATATCTAAAGCATCATTTATTGAATCAAAATTCTTTTTCATAAGTCTATACCTTTTCTTGGACTATAAATTAGACCATCACCAAAATCAAAGGTTTCTTCATTAAATTCAAAATCATCTCCAGGCTCAATAAGTTGATCATCAGAAGAGGATATTACATCTATGACATCCCCTTCTAAGTGATCAGCTATCACAGTGCCATCCTGACCTCTAAGGACCTCAATAGTGTTTCCATCTATTGATTTTATATACATATTTTCATTATTTATTTGGATATATGATTTTTCTACTAAAGATGTACTATCTGAAACTAAAAATTTAGTAATATTTGTAGATATATCCTGAGCTATTGTTGTAGTATTATCATTATTATAATCTTTAGTTGCTCTAGGAGTTACAATATATCTTCTTTGTCTAGATGCAGAATTTCTATTGGTATCTGTATAATAATCTACTTGTACTTTTTTGATAATATTACCATCATTGTCAGTATCGACAGGACCAAAAAAGAATATTTTTGCTACAAAATTTAATTTAGTAGTTATAAATCTTCTAGTATCATAATTCCCTTCATAATCATCTTGAAATGGAGATATTCCTTGTAAAATTAAAGGTACATCTCTTTTTTCTCCAATAGTTGAAGATAAATTAATTGATAAATTAAATTCGGGTCTAAAAAATGGTAGAATTTGTTCTATAATTTGGAACATATCATCATTATATTTTGTAGCGATTGTAAGTTCAAAAGGCAAGTTATATGGAACTGGCATATATAATTGCCTTGGAGTTTTATTTGGACCTACTAAAGTATTAAAAGTTTGTAATGATGAAGACTTTCTAGATACATCATAATTTAATTGACCTATCTCAAATGTCATTCTAGGTAATGTAATGGCAACTCTATTTCTCAAGTCTGGCTTTTGTTCTATTCTAGATAGAAATTTTTGAATAGGTCCATATGAAATTGGAACTTTTATATAGCTAAAATCTTCTCCCTCTTCATTTTGATGACGGATATAGATATTATTGAACATCGTGCCAAATGCAGCAGATGTTCTTCTTATGATTTCGTGATAATAAAAGTTCCCGTTCATTTTAGTACAGTTTCTCCTTAAAGTATTTAGAATTCTCCAAAAGGATTAGACTCACTAAAATCTAATATTTGATCTGCCTCGTCCTCTATTTCATCGTTTGAAGCAAAAGGATCATATAAATCGTCAGTTTCAATAGAGTAAATTGTATGTGTAGCAGCAGAACCAACTACACTTTCTCCTAAAGCAAAATTTCCGTCTATTATAGAAACTTTTAAAGTTCTAGTAACAGAATTCCAGTCTTTAACATATGCACTAGTTCCAGTAGATACTCCACGAACAACTTCGTTAAATATGTATTTCCCTGTGGATATTCCAATTGGTTGAGATACTGTTATAATTGGATTTGTAGTATACCCTGATCCAGCATTTATATATCTAACCGTAGATATATTTCCATTTGAATTTATTAAAGCTATTGCTTGAGCGTTAATTCCAGATGGAGAATTAGATATACTCAATGTTGGAGGTTTTGAATATCCACTTCCAGGATTTAGTATTTCTATTTGGGGTAAAACTCCATTGTTTATTATAGAAGTTCCAATAAATCCAGAACCAGAACTAGATTGTATTAAAACTTTTGGTGGAGTTGTATATCCAACACCAGGATTGACAATTAATATTTTATCTATTGTAGAATTTTGATTTGTTGATGTTAAAATTGCTACAGCACTAGCATTTATACCACCTGGGGGAGCTTTTTCTATAATAACTTCAGGAACAGATTTATATCCATAACCCCCATTTATTATATCAATATAAGATACTGATTTTTGATTTGGATATAATAAATTTTTATTTGTCATTTCGGCTTTAATTACTCCCACACTAGAAAGCGGACTTGCCATCTTAATAGTTGATATGTAACCAAAATCTTTCACTGTATTATCTACAGAATTTAATCCAGTATCTATAATTTCATCTTCATATTCAAATAATTCACACCTTAGTTCATATACATATAAATTATTTAATTGATAAAATGGTCGTTTTCCTTCAACATATTTTATTTCAAATAGACCATTATCTAAAGGGAGATATATTAAATCTCCTTCTTGAGGTCTAGTTGCAAGTTTTATATTAGATTGAGATAATAAAAATGGTGATATTAAATCTTCATATCTTTCTTTTGATATTATAAAAGTTACCTCATCAGTACTCCTAACCCCAAATTTTGATAATATATCTCCTTGACCTCCAAATCCATCTGTAGTTGATATATAAGCTTCTAAATGAAAGCTATCATCAAACTTAGATACTAGAATCTCTTTTATTATTTTCTTTTCTGTTATAAATTTTCTGGGCATGTATACAATATCTTGCCCAAACATCTTCAACTGTTCATTTATCAAATCTTGTACTAATCTTTGTTCTGAACTTGTACCGTTAATGAAGTATGGATTGAGTGGCATAATAAATTATCCAATTAGACCTAAAGGTGGAAGTTCGTATTCATCTCTCAATTGCTTTTCTATTTCTTCCAATTCTTTTTCTGCATCGGCATATATTTTTTCTCCGTTCAAAGTTATTCCACCAGGTAGTTGAACACCATTAAATTTTATTAAATTTTGTCCCCACTGTTTTTTAATAGAAGCAGTTAGATATTTCTTTAACCAATAATCATTATAAACTTTAGGAAATTCAGATGGATTTATTATTCTGTAACAATCTATAATAATATAACTCTCATCTGAAACCATATTCCAATCTATATCTAAATATAATCTATGTTGTTTTTTATTAAATCTTAATTGAACATCTGGAGTAATTATTCTACTAATATCTTCAAGATATTGTTTTGTCATTCCATAATTTAATATATCTAAAGCTCCATAGTAATACAAATCATTCAAAAATATTTGGTATTTAATATTAAACATTGCTCCAGATATTGTAGTAGCATCAGTTTTAAATACCATATTTACCCCGATAACAGTATCAGGGAGCGGAATAAAGTTTTGAGCTTCTTCTATGATTGATGTAGTTATACCAGAACTAGATTTTCCAGTAGTGTATGCAGGCTGATTTCTAATTAAGTCTAATTCTGAAGATAGTAATTTATGTTTTAAGAAAGTTCTCTCAATGCCATCAAAATGTCTTTCTTGAAAGTATTGTAATGCATCATCTAATCTATCATTCAATTGATCATCATCAACATTAATTTCTAGAACTGGATATCCTAGTTTACGTAAACAATAATCAAGTAATTCTTGTCTAGATGATGGTTGAGACATTATTCTACTACCTCGGAATCTGTAAATTTATCTAAATTTACCTTTTTTTGAGATCTTTTAGCCAAATTATCGTTTTCTTTTTGTAGTTCAAGATTTTTCAAAAGTATTTGTTCTTTTTCTTTTAAAAAATCTTGAATCATAGACTGCATTTTTGATTCTAATAATATATTTTGATTATATAATGTAGCAATTTTATTATGGTAGTTTTGAATTAATATATTCACATCAACATCATTCATTTTAGAAAGTTCCTCCGTCTATAGTATCAGTCCAAGTTGGTATTCCAGATGCATCTGTTGTAAGTATATAGTTAGATGTACTGATACCAGAACCTGGAGCCACTGTAGATTTTAATAAACCATTAGAATCAAAATAAGTTACTCCATTAGTTGAAAAATCACCAGTTTGATAATAAATTCCTTTAATATCTAAAAATCCTTTAGTACCAGTAACTACATTTCCTGCTATACCAGCATCTGGAACATATGTCCATCTAGAGGTGCTATCTGCATATCCAAAGAAACCAGTTTTTACAACTGCTTGAGTTCCTATACCAGAAGAAATATATTTAAATGCAATACCCCTATCATCATTAGTATCTACACCTTGAGTTATTGTGACCTGTGACTGAGCATCAACAGTTCCACTAATGGAATTTGATAGTGTTATTACCTTGGTTCCAGAATTTACTCCAGAGATAATAGTATTGGTTGGTATATTAGTTCCAGTAATTACATCACTAGTATTAATTCCTGCTACGCTATCAATAGTAAGCTGATTGCCACTTGCAGCAGTAACTGTAACTGTTCTTGTGGTAGCATTATCACCAACAACGTATATTGGATTATTGCTAGTTACAGTTACGGAATTTACTGTAGTTGTAGTTCCATCTACTTGTAAATCACCTTTAATTATTACTGTACCTTCATTACTTAAACCATCAGGATATGGGTCAATATAAAGTTTATCTCCAGTTCCAGATCTAGTGTAAATGGTATTTGAATTTATACCAACAGCATCTACAAATAACTCTCCAGTAATTGTAGTTATACCAGTTTGACTTACATTTCCAACTATTGTAACCTGATCTGTAGAGGCATTTCCAAGATTTGTATTACCATTGACTGTAATATCATTTGCAAATGTAGCATTATTTGAACTTAATGATATTACATTAGCACCTGTACTAGATTGAATGTCATTACCATTAACTCTAAGGTCTCCGCCAACTGTCAAATTATTACTAATCGTAGTAATACCAGTAGCAGCACCCAATACAACATTAGTTGCTGCACCAAAAGCATTTACTCTAGTTATATTAGAATTAAATAAAGTTAATAATCCAGTAGAAGATCCAGCAAGTATTGGGTTTGCCCCATTGACATTAACAGTGGTTGCATTAGGTAAAGTTAAAGTGGTATTATTAATAGTAGCAATACCTGTTGTAGCACCCATTACAAGTGCTGTTGCTGCACCACCAAAGTTTAGGCTAGTGGCTACTGTGTTATAAAGGTTTTGAGTTGCTTGAGTACCAACAACTGTTGGGTTATTGATAGTAGCAATGCCTGTTGTAGCACCCATTACAAGTGCTGTTGCTGCACCAGCAAAGTTTACAGCAGCAGCATTTGAGTTAATGAGATTGAATGTTGTGGAGGTTGTTGTAGCATCTCCACCATTAACGGCAATATCCCCAGTTAATGTAAGAGTATCAGTGTTAGATACATAAGAAATTCCAGAATCTACATAAACTGTAGTTGATGCAGTACCTGTATTACTTACAAATAATCCAGGATAATATGTTCCAGTAGGAGCTGTTGTAGTATCAACTCTTAATGCTCTAGTTGCAGTAGATATTGTACCAGTTATATTTCCTGCTGTTATATCTCCACCAACATATAAACTTCCAGCTATTCCAACACCACCAGATACGGTTAAAGCTCCAGTTGTATTTGATGTAGCTGCAGTAACATCACTTATACTTATTGCAACACCATCTGCAAAATTCCAATCTGCTCCTGTTACTTCAAGTCTATTATCAGTTAATTCATCATATCTTATTTTAGAATCTTTACTTGTACCAAAAGTTAAGAATGTATCATCTGGAACTACAATCTCTCCAGTCCCATTTGGATCTAAATTTATATCCCCATCAGTATTTGTAGATGATAACGTATTTCCATCTAAAGTTAAATTATCTACATTCCATTGATCAACTCTTCTATTTTGATCTAATATTGCAACAAATCCATTAGCTGCAGTTGTGGGATTTTGTTGTCCTGCAACTAATCCTGGACCAATAGACAATAAATCTGTATAATATCTACCACCAACTACTACAGGATTTGGAACATTATCACCTACAAATAGTCTTCCTCCACTATTTCCGTAAGTTCCAACTCCAGTAGTATAAGCAAGTTCCCCATATTGAATTGAAGCTGGGGCAACTGTTCCTGTGGAACGTTTAATCTTAATATAACTTGCCATTAGAAGTTACCTCCATTGATGATTAGATTTTGTTCCTCACCTGAGGTGAGAATATTAGTAGAAGTCCATTTATTTGTATTGGAATCATAAACTAAAACACTTCCATTGGATAAATTTGAAGTATCTACATCAGCTAAAGCTCCTAAACTTGCAGCCCCAATTGATGGTATAACACGAATTTTATCACTTCCTCCAATTTTTACTTTTATGTCTGCCATTTTTTTAAGTAGTAACTCCTGCTGTAACTAATGCACTACCCTCAACTACTCTCTTTTTTTTAGATCCATCATCTATTACAATATCATAACTATATCTTCCAGGTCTTATTGAAGATGTTATAGACGAGCCCAAAGATATTAATATCTCTCCAGCCTGTCTATTTGTAAATGTAATTTGAAATACTGCTGTAGTATTCAAAGATGACGGATGCTTTTTCAAATGAGATTTTGCAGAATAACTATTTAAATCAAAATAACTATCATCTACAGCATTTTCTAAGGTGAAAGTTTGCTCAAAATCTTCACCTGCTGGAATAGTAATGTTACTTACATATACCGCCATTACTGTCTAAAATGCATTCCTTAATATATTTATATTTTTTCCTTTAAAGCTTTAAATAGAAGGGTTTTCAACTCTTTCACTTCATTTTTAAGTGAATCTAATTCTCTTTTTTCACTTATTCTTAATGATTTTAATTTAATGTACTCTTCATACTCATTGTCATTGCAATTTAATATGGATCCATTTTTTTCATCACGATATAACCCTCTATGCCCTTCTACTGGTATCATAATGTTGCAATGGCTCTCAAGTCTCTTATAAGAGGAACGTTTGCTTGATTAGTTCCACTCATCATAATTTTAATTTGGAATCCACTAAATTGTGGGAGATCCTTTGCTGTAAATTCATAGTTTCTATATTCATTAATATTATTAGAAGGAGGAACATTTACATCAGCACTTCCATCATTGTTAGATTGATCAATAGTATTTTTTTTAGTATTTAAATTGTTATAGCCTGGGAACAATTCATATGCTTGTTGCTCTATTGGGATATTGTCTCTTATTAGTCTATATGCCACTCTAATATCATTAGTAGAATGCTTATATGCATCAAAAATAACTTTTAGTGAATCTGCTGATTTCTCAAGTTTTATTATTTTTGAAACATACACTGAAGCGTGTGGATCATCGTATAAAGAATTAACTCTATCATCCAATTTATAATCTAAAACTGGTTTATCTATTCTATTCATTGTGCCAATAATGTTAACTCTATCTAAATCTATCATAGGAGAAACTTTTGGATCTGAAGTGCTCAAAGAAATTTCTAAAGTAAATGATTTTTTATTTGGAAGTTGATCTAAATATTCAAGTTCATTTATTTTAGAACAAATCATTCTAGGCTCATTGAAAAATGTAGTTGAAGATATAGATAAATCTTCAAATCCTTTATCTACAAATGAAGATTCATTACCACTAACACTTGTACCGCTAACAGTCCTTATTCTACATGATATATCTGTAGTTTTTGGAGTTAAGGTTTGTATATTTGGACGAATTGATGTCATTAATATATTTTGTGTAGCCTTAGGACCTCTTATTGTATTAACTTGGTTTTGTGTTGTGGAATATGACCCACCAAATTTACTAGATTTGAAATATAATGGATTAGATCCAGTATCTGCGCTTCTATCTTTACCATTATTTTTCATATCTAACTTAATATGATATCCATCTAAGCTTATTGGATATTTTGTTGTAGAATCTACATCACTCAATGTATGAGTAGTGTTTATTCTCATTAAAGATATTCCATTAAATTCATATTTAAATACATTATCTCCAATGAAATGATTTTGTGGATAATAGCATATAGACAGTAATGGGTCATTACTACCTATTACATTTCTACTATATCTGGTTACACCAGATAATGAGTTTGTTACATTACTATATCCAGTATATTTTATAATTTCATTATTTACTAGAATATAGCCAGGATTATCTGAATTTACAGGAAGATTCTCAAATGTAGTTAAAATACCAACAGAGTCTACAAATATTTCAGTATCAGTATATGCTACGTTGGCAGTTAGTTTTACTGGAGTTAGATCAGGCTCTATTCCAGAGAGAGTCACCAGATTTTGATATGAATACATACCATGATTACTATGAGTGACTTTAAAGTGCAATCCATCTGTTATTATTGATGGAGGGGCAACAACTGGAGCTGAAGTTAAAGTAGTCCCATTTGATATTATATCTGAAGTTAGATCTACTATAAGATCTCCTTGAATATTATCAATTAAGATAGAATTGAATGCTGTAATAATTCCAACTTTATTTGGGACAGTTAATATCAAATCTGTTCCTAAATTATTGGTATCATTAGGATCTATGGTTAATACATCTCCTTGAATATAACCATTTCCACCATTTGTTACAGTGATAGTCTTTGCAACTCCAGCTAGGACTCCAATATTTGCTGTGGCATTTTTACCAATTCCAGTAAATGAAACTAGCTTAACATTAGAATATGTAGTTGTAGTATTACCAAAGCCTGTTCCTAAATTTGTAATAGTTAAAGTAGAACCTATACCTATAGAACCAACAGTAGAAACTAAATCTGCTCTAAAATATGAATTTGATTCTTGTGTTATAGTAGCTCCAGGAGTTAGCAACAATTTATCAGAAGTGGTTAAACTTTTTCCTATGCTAACTAATGCAGATTTTGAAAATGATAAGATTGGATTATTTGTTAATGATACTACCTGACCATTTCCTATGCTTAAATCTGGATTGTTGAATCTTACTACCCCTTGATTTGAAGTAAACTCTGCTCTATATAATGTGAATTTCAAATCTTCATATTGACTAGAATCCCAAGTGGATCCATTTTGTGATTTAAATAAAGATCCTAATAAAGGTTGTTGGGATATTATTATTCTATTACTTTCTGGCAAATCTAAAGTTGTTACTTCAGTTTCACCCATTCTTGATATCCAGACATTATATTCATTTGATGCAGATAATAAAACAATTGCGTACTGATTTCCAGCTTCTAGATAAACTGGAGATTCGAAATAGAATGTTGTAGATACTGTACCATCATTTGAAACATTTACAGAATCGGGATTTATAGTTATCTCTCCAAATGGAAGAATAGTTTGAGTTGGAATCCCAAGTTCAACTGTTCTTATTTGTAGTGTTACTGGTATATTACTAGAATCTTTTGTTCTAAAGAATACATCACATTTGGTCACACATACTCCATTTGGATCTTCTACTAAGAACGATTGTGCCAAAGGATCTATATTTCGCCATATAGTAACGCTATTGGATAAAGTTCTTTCATCTTGAACTTCTATTGTTTCAATATTAGCATTTCGTATTCTAAGGGTGGTGCTCTCTGCAGTTTCTAATAAGCCACTTGAGGTAAAGTCGGCAACACCAGAGCTATCACTTAGTCCATATACGGTAGAATTAGTTTCACTTGTAGTTAGAGATAAAGTTTTCGTACCAGTTTCAAACGTAGGTGTTGATGGTACTGTAGGATCTGGAATGAAGAATGATCCTATGAATGTTCCATAATCATCACTAATTAGTCTCAAATCTGAAACTTTTGCAGTAGCTCTACTTTGAGAACCTACTAATATCATATCTTTTGATATACAACCAAAAAATTCAGATACCCCATTTATTTCTAAACTAGCAGTATCAACATTTAAAATACTACTAGTGGCAGAATAAACACTAGGTAAAGAATTTTCTGGATTATATGGATTGGTTTTAAATACTTCTACGGGATAGTTACTTGGAAGTTGTGAATTTGTAGAAGATTCTACTGGCCCATATTTATGATTCTGCTTAGCTAATTTAAATCTTATTTGTTTTGATCCTAATACTCCAGTTACAACTTCGCCTTCAATGAATGTTCCAGAAGTCATGTTAACTTCTATCAATTTTGGAACAAAATATTCTGTAACATTTACATCATCAAAGAATGCATATAATCTAGTATTTGGTTTTAATCTTCTAGCAATAACTTCAATATTCCTAGATCTCATAAAGTTTACAGATGATACAGATACAAGTCTGTCACCTAGACTTATATTATCTAATCTTTCGGATACTAAATTCCTGCTTCCAGATCTTTCTTGTCTTGTTGTAGTTGTTATGACATTGCCAGAAACATTAGAACCTGTCCAAATAGTTTCCCATGAGCCCCATTCAATAGGGGATAAGCCAGTATTGGTATCTACATTTAATCTTCTTATTGCATCTAAATAATCTCCTTCTAATGTACCAACTACTCTATCATCAAGTCTTCTCGTTTCTACCCAATCATCACTAGATGGATTTAGTTCTAAAGTACCTATCCAATTGATTACATTAAATGGATTTATATTTTCAGTTCTAGTTGCAAATGAATTTTTTATATATTCAACATCATTATAGTTCAAACATATTACATCACCAACTTTTTTAATATTACTTGAACCTAAATCTAGTGAATATCTAAGGTCTATATTATTATTTTTATTGCCAGATTCATCAATAAGATCTAGAGAAGTTGTATAATGTATAGGTCTTAGGATACCATTTTTAATATCTAAACTAGCTCTATAATCTGGATTTGTTATATCTGAAGAACTAGAATTTCTAAAATTGTCAACAAAAAATCCAGATTTAAATCTATCTAATCCAGTAGTCTCATCTCTAATAACAAGATTTTTGGTATCAGTTTCTAGTAAGGACAATAAAGTATATTGCTCTACATTATTAATTCTATTTTCTAAACGAGATATATCTTTCATTGTATATCTCTTATGTTGATTTAGAGATATAACAGCGTCTGAAATATTTCTCAAATATGCTGGAAGATATATCGTAGCTATCTCTAAAGCATTATCTAAACTAGTAGGAATTGCTAGGGATTCTGATGCTGTACCTTTATTCAATATGAATTTGCCATCTTTGAATAAAAATAGCTTATCAATTCTAGGCAAATAATAATCATATGAAACATTTATAGTAGAATTTTTAGATACTATGTGAGGAGTAGAACTAGAAGAAGAACTGAATATTCTAGATTTACTTTCAAAAGGAGAATAACTTCCTGAATATGAAGATACTGCAGGTCTCAAATCTATGAAATCTGAAGAATATCTTGAAGAAGTTTTAGGTAAATCGTTCTTATATCTGTCAAAATCGTAAGAACTTACCGTTACTAAATCTCCAGAGTCATTGCTCAAAATGTAATAACCATTGTAAATAATTCTTAGTTTTTTACTTGGAATATTTAAATTACTTTTTCTAATTATTCTAGAATAATCCAAATATTGATCTCTATATCCACCATCTAAATCATAAGATGAAGTTACTTCGGTGTCTCCAGAGAATAAAGAATTTATAGATGCTGTAATGCCACTTTCTTCGAATACTAAATTCTCACCAAGTATGAAACTATTTTCATTAGCTTTTACATATTCAACATCAGTGCTATTCAAATACCCAATAAAATAGCCAACAGCATTGCTAGTAGATCCAATTATCTTTTCCCCTTTAATAGCATTTGAGATAGTGGATGAAATATTATTTAAAACTAATTTTGGAGCTTTTGGATTGTCCGTAGATGTACTTTCATAGATAGCAAGTACTTTAACTACATCTGGAACATTTAATGATATTTCTTTATCTTGAACTCTAGTTCCATAAGCTTTATTATAAGTTAAACCATCATTTAATGTGGTGGCTCCAATTCCAGAAGAAATTTTACTAGACTTATTTACAATTAATGAAGAACATCTATTAAAAAATTTCTTTCTAGTGGTAATACTGTTTATCTTACATAAAGCTGTGAAAATTGCAGGACCAGTTTCAGTGAGTCCAGTTATTGTAACTTCTTTTCTATCATTAGAGAAATTAATATTTACATATTCTTTCAATAGAACTACGTTTCCACTATTTACAAAAGATAATGTATAGTTTTCTTCATCGAAAGATTCAAAACTCAATTCTGGATCAGTAAGAGTTTTTGTATATGAACTACTTACTATAGATTCTGCATATGTTTTTTTGACTGATATATTGGTAATGGATAAATCTACATTAGAAACATCAGTTTTTGTTAATGGTAGATAAAAATTTGTAGTTGGGTTGATTATAGTAGTTTCTACCTTTTTTAAATCACTAGTTACAACTTGTGAAAAAGGTAATCCACCTGTACATACACCAGAAACGGTAGTCAAACCAACTACAGTAAAATAATTACTGCTTTGATTGATACTTACAATTTTATTATAAGTTGGTAAATTCTCTCCAGGTTTTGAATATTCAATTACATCTCCAATACTAAGTGTAGAATAGTATGTATCTGAAGAAGATGTAACATTACTCTGTTCTCCAGCCTGAGATGAAATTGTAAATATTGTCCCGTTATCAGAAATTTTAATTTTATTTGAAAGTACTGTATCTGATGTAAAGGTTCCTATTCCAGAGACACCAACATTTGCTACAATTTGATTGACATCTCCAATGTTATAATCTTTTATTTCAACGATAGTTCTATTACTGACAATGCCATCAATAGATATTGATTCATTTAAATTAAATGTTCCAGATACATCATATAAAAATATCTCATCTGAATCTACTATAGATTGATATAAAAATCCTTTGGCTCCACTACTATTTCCTTGAATATATGATGGTACAGATAAACTCCCAAACCCAGAATTTAATTTTAATTTTGTAAATAGTTGAGTATCATATAAAGATACAACGTATTCTGTTTGGGGACCATTATATCCAGCACTTAAAGCTTCATAATCATAAACTTTAGAGACCCCAATTAAAGTTCCATTTGTTTTTCCAGGGATAGAGTTTCTTTCATCATATAGTGATACTTGAGAATTTGTTGTAAATCCTAGAGGAATAGATCCATATACATTGTTTACTATTATTTGATTTCCAAAATTGAATTGTAAGTTTTCATTTACAATCTTATTTGTGCTCCTAGGCTTTTCTAAATCTATTACTGTATTTTTAGTATCTACTTCATATCCTCTAACGTATGCTTTTCCTGGAGATATTGATAAACAAGCTAAATTTTCAGATGGTATATTTCCCTCTCTAGTTAAATCATTTTCATTAAATATTCCATTATTTCCAACTTTATCATTTAAACTTTCTTTTATAGAAATTCCAAATGGTTTTATATAATAATCTCCACTCTCATCATAAGTTCTTCTGGCTAATTCGTCACGAATTAGACTATATTCAGTATTTTGTACAAATTTAATTATTTCACCATTTCTAACTCTCAATAATTCTATAAAGTTTTCATCATTAAAATCATTTATATCTTTTTTCGCAAAAACTGTTGATATAACTAGTCTATCTGCACCTGGAGATGCAAAATTTGAAAATCCTCTAGCATTATCATATAAATCTTGGTAGTCATCTGAAGCTACTGCAATTTCTTCAATTATTGAGAGACCAACTCTGTATGAAGGTTGATTTTCATATTGATCTAATATAATTGTTTGTTGAGGAACTTTTATAAAGTATCCTCGTATAAAATAAACCCCTTCCGCTATTTTTGCAGCAGAACCAACAGAATTAGAATCTATGGATATACAAGTTGCAAAGGTACTATTTTCTCGTATGGTAGAACCAGGATAATTTATATTACTTAAAGATATTAAATTTTCACCATCAACAAAAGTGGATACGGTAAAATTATTATTACTGGAAGAAATATATTTTACATATAAAGTATAATTTGATTTTTCAGATTCGGTATCACTAATTATTTTCTCTACTTTAGCTATAACGCCACTAGTTTGACCTTTTATTAATTTTCCTACAAAATTATCTATGTATGTAGATATTGGTATGCCCAAATGACTTTGATTTACTTGGACACAAGTATAATTTGGGTCATAGGCTATCTGGCCAGGAATAACCATTGCACCTTCTTTAAAAAAGTGCTGACCAAATTTTTCAATTTGATTTTGTAATATTGATTGTAAAGTAGTTAATTCTCTTGCTTGTATTGGAGTACCAGGCTTAAATAAAACCCTTTGATAATTTTTAGATTCATTAAAATCATCAAAATATGGAGATATGTTTAAATTAGTGTTTTGAGGCATTTTTGTTTAAAACTCCAATACAATTTTTATATCTTCTTTTTGATTTACAGATCTTGGAATTGGATATCTATTATCCAAATATATTATATCACCAGATTTTGTATTATATTCGGCTGAAGATATGCCAGCAGAAAAGTAACTTCCCAACTGATATGTCCTATTATTTATTACGGTAGTTACACCAGTAAAATTATAATCAATAGATAAATCTGTAGCTGGAGAAGTAGATCCAGAAATGAATAGACTTCCATTATCCCCAGGATTTGAAGTAAATTCATTAATTTTATATGCTACAAGATTTGTGGCTAATCCAACTGGCTGATAATATTTTAAGACACCAGTTATATTATCCCATGAAGCTACAAATCCAATAGCAGTTTTTCCATATCCTATATTTTGAGTAATTATTCCATCTGTAGGATATGTTGTTAATGTTGTTATTCCAGAAAGCTTTAGGGATTTCAGTGCAGACACTTCTGAAGTATTTAATAATTCTGTATCACTACCAGTAACTTTTGGATTTTTTATTATGCCAACCCTAGCAAAGTCATTTCCTAAAATTGTATCTGGATTGCTACTTTCAGTAACAAACCTACTATAAACTAGAACTCGATATGCTCCTAGTTCACGGTATATATCATACCCATGCCCACCTTTAGGTGGAATTATAACATCAAAACTTGCTAAGGTTCCAGTATTTGTTAATGATGTGGTAATTCCTGGTGCTCCAGGCTCAAATTTTATTATTCCTTTTGTATATCCACTTCCACCATCAGTTACAAATATATCTGATACTTTACCAAAAGAATCGACTGTAATTGTAGCTTTTCCACCTTCACCATCACCTAAAATTGGAATATTAGTAAATGTATTTGATATTGGTTGATAATTAGTTCCTCTATCTTTTATAGTTATTACTTCAATTTTTCCATCAATAGAATTGCCTTTCATTGATATACTTTCACCAACAGTACCCCAATTTTCTGGTACTGGCATGTATTCGATGCTATCAAATTTATATATTTCTGATGGTTTTATAGTGAATAGATATTTCCATATATAACCATCATTACTTGTTCCAGCAACTCTTGGTTCCAAATCAATAAAAGTAGGCTCATCAAAAGATGGTCTACCTTTTGGATAATCTGGATTAGATCCATTTTGTAAGCATATATAAACTCTAAAATCTTCATTAACTACATAATAATTCGCTTCATAAAGGCTAGCTTGAGCTGTTATAGGAGTCCTATTGTAAATATTATAATCATGCCTATACATTTCATAGGTTGTTCCTGCAACCCATTTATTTTTCTTTACAACTCGTCTAATATCCTCAGAAGTTATCTTTTTGAGAGTTAATAAAGTACTTTTAACCTCATTAGATTCATTGAATCCATCTAAAGGTGGAGGTCCCTCTCCCCAATTTTGAGTTCCATGTGCTAGTTCATTATTAGAATTTGGTTGACCTATAAAAGTAAAATATGCATTTGAAGTATTTCCAATAGATATTAAACTTTTTACAAAGTTTTCTGCATTTAAAATTCTGAATTGATCAGTTATTATCGCGGACATGGTTTAATCTTTTTTAGTATTTATATTAGATTAGTCCTCTTGTTCTATAGAGCATTGGGCCAGTTTCTAGTCCTACCAATCCATTATCTGTATTTACATCAAATGATTTTGGAAGTTCTCTAGAACGATTTTGATAATCATAAATTGCTCCAAAACTATAATTACCATAGAATCCAGTTGTATTAGATCCAAGGTTTATTAAAATTCTATCTGCACCAATTTGTGGTATTGGTGCAAAATGACATCTTACAGTAGTTATCCCTAAAATTGAATTGCTAACTCCATCTACACGATAAACTCCATCTATAAAAGTATTTGTAGTTCCAACTTTAGAATTTGGATAATTCGACATTCCACCTAAAAATGTTGTTATTCCAGTTAATGCATGACCACATGTTACATTACTATTTGAAATAACAAAATAATCTCCAACTTCTAATTGGCTATATTCCATTGTAGGAAGTTGAACTGGATAATTGTTAGACTTTAATGTGAATAATATAGCTGGAGTTGTCGTACCAAATGCTACTACATTTCCAGTATCAAATACTTCTAGATTTTGAATTGTTCCATAATCTCCTTTGGCTTTAATTGAGTAAATTTTCTCTAATTCTGCTACATCTGTTTCAATTATTATTGGAGTCTCTTTATCTCTTGAGTATCCAAATCCACCGTTCACTATGCTGATTTGACTCAACTGACTATTATTAGTTGTGGATATTGCGACAGCGTTATTTAATACTGGTGTACTATAAGAAATAAAGCCTGAAGATCCAATAGATATATATCTTTCATCATCATCATATTTTTCTGCAAAAATAGATTTTATTTGATAAGTATTGAAAGAATCTCTAATATCCCAATTGACTAAATCTAATGAAAAATATAACAAGCCATTGGAATTTAGAATCGTGTAAAGTTCATTGTGATAAAATATTCTAAGTATATTTGAATTTATATTATTTGTATCAATAAAGTTCCAATTAATTCCATCTTGAGATGTTATGATTGTTGAATTATTTCCAACGGCTATAAATTTAGTTCCATCCCAAATTACATCATTAAGATTTTGGAGTGTAGCTTTATTAGATATACTGTTCCATATTTGACCATCTTGAGAGTATATTATAGTTCCAGTTTGACCTACAATAACAAAAGTGAAATAATTATTGGCAACAGAATTAAAATCAAATGTCAATATTAAATTCTCATATAAAGAACTAGTAGTAATTCCTGTAGCACTAAATACTCCCCCAGAACTTCCTACTGCAACTATGGAATCATTTATTGGGTTATAACTTATTCTGTTGAATCTTCCAGAATACTCACTTGGCTCAGTAGTTATCCTTCCTAAAATATCTTTTGTTGCAGTTAATAGATTTATACTCTGCCATATAGTAGAAGTACTAATTCCAATTGATTTATAGACAGAACCATTATCTCCAACTATAACGTAATTATTGTTATAACCAATTACGTCACTTAGATCATTATTAGAAAAATCTTCGATTCCACTCTGCCAATTTTCTCCATCATAGCTAATTAAATTTAGTCCGTTGTTTCCTACTGAAATGTAGGCTGTTCCATACCCTATAGAATTTAAACTTAGAGTTGTTGCTATACCAACATTAGAACTCCATTGATAAATGGGATCTTTTCTTGTTATAAATCTAGATGATATTGAAACAACAGGATTTTTTATATTATAATATCCACTTCCAGGATTTTCTATAATTATCTCAGATATAGTACTTCCATATGAAATAACAGATTTTACTAAGGGAGGCTCAATTTGTTTATTATTGAGTACAATGACATCTCTTAAATTCTCACCCAATCCTCTAGTTTCATCTAAATCTGAAAATAATGGTATTGCACTATCTACATAAATTTTAGTATCTTCTTTGGATATATCTTTTATCACCTTTGAAGAAGGTATCAATTTAGATTTCAATCCAAGTCTAGACTTTGAATATAGAACTCCATTTATAACTTTATCTTGAGTTTGTTTAGTCCAATTTAAAGGTCTAATCTTATTTGGATCTGTGGATATTCCTATACTATCATAAGTAAAAGTATACAAACTATCTGTAGTGAAAATATCTTTAACAATTCTGTCAAATTGAGGTCTATCGTATAAATCAAAAATATTCTCATCAATTTGTATTGTATCACCTTCTTTTATAGTTTGGATTGGCTCTACTTGCTCTACATCTAAATCTGAACCTTTGAAGAATAGGATACTACATTTTGATCCAGATTTAGGAGCTTCTTTAAATATTATTCTTGTTCCTGTAAAAGTATATGAATCATTTGGTATTTGTAAAATATCATTTACAAATACCAATAAATTGTCTGTCATACTTATACCCTCTACAGATCTCAAGCTTAATACTTGCTTTTCTCCTTGAATTGTGACAGTTAAAGTGAATCTTTTTTTAAGACCATTGAATAATGATGATATATCATCAAATTGAATAAATTGTCCTGGATACCATCCAGAAAAACTATCTGTGAATGTTTCTAAAACTGTTACTTCAAATTGATCAAAGTTTAATGCCTTAGGATCTGTAGATATTCCAGGAGCAATAAGTACATCACCAACTTTATATGCAGTTCCTGGAGAATCTAAATTATATGAAACTATACTAGATCCATTACCAACAACAACTGATAATTCAGCACCAGTTCCAACTCCAGAATATCCTGGTGCATACACCAAAGGTAAATTATAGTAACTTTGGGGCAAATCTATTCTAACTTCTGGAGCTATTGTATTAGTATATCCATATCCAGGATTTATTATAGTTAGAGAAGTTACAGTTCCTCCTACACCAATAGTAGAAATTATAGAAGCTCCAACTCCAATTGTAGATGCTATACTTACTAAAGGTGGATTTCTATATCCTTTACCAAATCCAGTTAGATATACATTACTTATTGTACCTGCTGCTGAAACTGATACTGTTGCTGAAGCCCCAACTAATGGAAGATACCCAAAGCCAGTATTCACACCAATATTAACAATTTTACCTGCTAATGGAACTCCACTTATAAACTTTATGGTGTTCTGTCCTGGTGTATCTATTATATAATCCTGTCCTCCTATTTGAGGAATATTATTAATCAATATTATAGGATTATTATTAATATCTACATTTGCAGAGCCACCAGAAATACTATTTGTATTTGTAAATATTCCAACTACGTCATTTTTATTAGATTTTAATATAAATTCTGTAGCAGCTATTCCAGTAAATTGATTAGAAATATCATCAAATATAATGTTCAAATCATTAGTATAATTTGGATCACTTCTTCTAGAAAAAGATCTTCCAGAAAATGATGAATTTATTTCTAATCCAGGAAATCCATTAGGACCATAAGGAGGAGTAGTAAAATATATTTTATCCTTTATAATGTTATAATTTCCACCAGAAGTGTAAACAGGATCTCCAATACTATGAACACTTTTTACTGTTCCTAGAATTCCACGCTCAACTGATACTCCATTTGTACTTGCTACACCAACATTTTTGACTAGCATGTACTCATCGTTTACAGATAATATATCATTTAATACTAAAGAATTTAATCCAGAATTTAGATAAACTATATCATCATTATAAGATACATTCTTAGTAAGTGAAAATTCTAAATTTTTTAAATAAATTGGGGTTTGAATGACATTATCTATAGCTATAATAGAATTTACATTTGGATTTTCTATTGAAAAACTATGAGTTCCAATTCCAGTAGAATCTAATTCCAAAATTGGAGCTGTAGATAGTCCGGCAACTTTAAATACGTTGTCATTTATTTTTTCAACATATAAATTAGTTGGTAATTTATTTGTTCCTAAAAGAACAGGGGATAGATATAAATTATCATTAGGAGTAGATCCTCCAATATAAGTTCCAGCAATAGTAATATTATCAGTTAATTCATAATTAACTCCTCCATATACTACATCAACATTGTTTATATCACCAAGAGAATTTCTATCTATTGTTATAATGGCACCAGTTCCATATCCAACACTAGATTTTGCAGGTATATTTGAATACTTAGAATTTGCCTGAGCTGATATCCTAGTGCTAGAAATCTTAGAAACCTTGAATGACAAATCATTAGAAGGAGTTTGTCCACCAATATAAGTTCCAGCTATAGAAACTGTATCTCCAATAGAATACCCACTACCACCATCTCTTAATATTATTGATGTTGATATTGGTGTTCCAGTAGTTGAATTATATACTATAAATACGCTAAATTTAGCATTTATTCCAGATCCAGAAGTAGTTTTTACTGGAATATATGGCTCTTCATATCCCCAGAATCTATTTTGATATCCAGAGAAATTTGGAATTATGGAAGAAGATATTCCAGATATTGAAGTTGATATAGCAACATTATAACCATTTTCATAAATTGCACTACCAATTCCACCTCCAACTTTCATTAAAATATCTTTTCTGCCTTCACTATAAGAAGTAGTTACAATTCCAATTTCTCCAAGTGAATCTAAGAAATAACCATATCCAGGATTTGTAACTATTATACTTGTTATTATTCCAGTTACAGGATGTATCAATGGATTAAATGTGGCTTTTAGTAAAGGAGTTTTTGTTCCTATAATTTCAATTTCTGGTTTATTAATAGAACTATATCCACTTCCACCGTTAATAATATTAATTTTAGATACAGAATTTCCAATTCCAGAAAAAACTGGTTCTAGAATAGCACCAGATCCAACTGTAGTTGCAGCAATAGCACTGTATTGTTGATATTGTGGAGTATAAATTATTTTTTGTCCTGTATGGAAATTATGTTCTGGAATATCAAAGCTATTATTCAATAAATTAATTGTAGTCGTAATTCCATTTGAAGCATCAAATTCTATGTAGAATAATGGATATAAATTGTGAGTTAATTTAAATGATGAAACTCCAACTGTAACATCTCCAGTAACTCTTCTATAGAAAATTAAATTCTCTGTTATTGAAGTTGGAACTCCATTTGCACTATAAAGTCTATGTGGAGTATCGCTACTTACACCAATATAATTATTATCAATTGATAAAATATATGTACTATCTGGATAAAAATGGTAAGTAGAAAATCCAATTTTATCTCCAACTTTTAATCCCTCAGTAGAAACACCAAGTCTGTATAAATCTGTAGATATGAAAGTCACATCTTTATTAGTAACTATCTCTAATTGTGATGTTCCTGTGAATTGTGGACTGATATCATCAATAGAAATTACTTTATTAGACTTAGATAAGATATATGGCTTTAATGCAATTCCTTCATCAAAAATAACAGTTTCTATAGAACCATCTTCATATTGATCTTCTTCAGTTACCATAGAAAAATTATTTTTCGTATGGACAGATTTAATATTATCAATGTTTATAGTTAAATCTAATGAAGATTTAGTACCAACTTTCATTCTTGCAGTAGAGCCTCCTACTACAGTTAAATCTGAAAACTCTTTAAATCCAGAAGGGTGAATTATAGACTTTACAGATTCTTTCCAAATATTATATGGAACTCTACTTTGAATTGAATATGAGAACTTTTGATAATATTCATTATCAGATATTCTTTGTTGGAAATCATTTAAAAATCCTACTCTATATCCAAAGTCATTTACTTTATCTCTAGTTACATTACAATTAGATTTTAAATTAAATATGTTAACATCAGTGACCGTTCCATTCAGTAATGAATTTTGTCCTTTTAAACTATCACCTACAGATAATGTTCCTTTTACATTAGTTAATCTCAATTCATTTATATCATTATCCCACCCATTTTCCAATACTTTTGCACTAAAAGTATTCGTTCCTTCTTTATTGTAACCTAAAACTGCCTCTCCAGATGTATATTTCAAATCATTGGTGATATACATCTCAAATTCAGCCATATCTTTTCTATTGATTACATATCCATAACCAAAATCTGGATTGTAGTCACCTAAATTGTTGGTTATGCCATCTACACTATATGTGACAGTATAGTTTTCTGTGCTGATCCCAGTTACAGTGAAAAATCTATAGTCATAATCTGAAGAATTGTAATTATCTTTAACAATTAAATTACCACTATTATCAAAAGCATTCGATGAAATTCTACATCTTTCTATGAATATTTCATCCCCAAGTGAAAATGGAAACTTGACCTCTGTAGAACCATAACCAGCAGTTATTAATGGATATATTTGATTATCTGAATTTAATAATTCTAAGGTTACATCTGTTCCAGATACTTGAATATCATTTATACTATATCCATTAGAATTTCTTGTTGGAACAATTCTCAATGGAGAATTTAAATTATTAACATTAGATAGAATTTTTACATCTACTATACTAGTTCCTTCAAGTATTGGATCTAATGCTATGTCATCATTTCCTATAACCTTAAGTTTTGGTTTAATATTATAGTTTATTCCACCAGTAATTATTCCAACATAATCAACTCTTGATATTCCTTCAAGTTGAACAATAGCAGGAACACTTAATTTTGGAATTAAAGTTATATCTGTTGGATAGTCGAAACCATCTTTTATTCTTTCTACGGAATTTATTTTTCCAATCTTAGTAGATTTTGTCTTTAATACCGCATTTTCGCCAAGAGAAGTAACTATATTTTTTATTTTTAAATTCTTCTTATAACCCTTTCCACCAGAGTTTATTTTTACTTTGGATATTGGTCCACTAGAATTTAAAGAGTTAGTTGTATAGTATAGGCTAGATAGATTATTTTTATTATAATTTAGATTCTCTACCTTTCCTCTTAAATTAATCTTAAATTTTGTATCATTTATAACATTAACTTTATAATTTATATTATAATTACTATTTACAATTTCTATGAGATTATTATTTTTTACTTCATAATCTGGGTATATTTTTTGATTGGACTTACTGAAGTTGTAATATAATTCTCTAGGATAATTATTCAGGGTTGTAGATAGTTGAATTTGTCCAGAAGGTAGAATATATTTGTAAGTTTCTAGTTCTTTTTTAAAGTCTATATCTTTAAATATATTCATTGTGACATCAGTTAACGTATCATCACTAAGATCAAAATTAACTATATTACCAAAAGTTAAGTTTATCTTTGGATTAATTTTAGCAATACTTTGATTTACTGTTCCTAATGAAGTAATTTCAATAAAATTGCCAGAAATTGCATCTGAATGATAATTAGCTAATCGTATTTTTCCAGGATTTGTCTTGATTATAAAATATGTTTCATTATCCACTAAACCACCTAAGGTAGTATCCCCATTATTATAATATACTATTTTATCACCTGTCTCTAAATTTAAGTCTCCAATTTCAATTTCAGATGTACTAAGATTAACTTTTGTTGAATTAAATGGTATTAATTCTGTAGTAGCTCTTCTAATCTTAGAATCATATCTAAACTTTATAGTTTGTACTATATTTGGAGTGATATTAAGGTTAATTATATCATTAGTTTGTAATTCATGATCAGTTTTTGTATCTACTATAATAGAATAATTTTCTAGTTTTCCAACAATTTCAGTATATTGTGTAGTAAATGAATGCGCTATACCAATTCCAATAGTTGGAGAACTAAAATATAAAGATTGATATGTGTTTCCAATTCCAGAAGTTGAGGTATAACCAATAGTAGATATACCAACAAAATCTACTCCTAAGTTTAGTGCATAAACTGTTTGTTTATCTTCTAACTGGAATACTGATGACTCATTTTCATATACATACAATCCAGTTCCGCCAATGCCAACATTGTATGTTAAAGGTTGCCCAGTTCTATATGTATGATTAGGTATATAAATTGATTGCTTTGGTATAACTATAGAGCTTGAATTTGAGTCAATGTAAGTTTTGCCAGAATTTCCTATTGCTACAACTTCATTAGGATTGAAATATACATTTGTATTATCTCTTATGATAGAAGTGTATGTATCGTCAAAAAATGTAAATTCTGTTGGTAATAAAGTTATATTACTAATTCCTGAGGTGTGAACACCAGAATTTGATATTCTATTAACAAGTAAACTGGAATTTTCTGGAATAACCTGAAGTATTCTAAGTATTTCATCATCTATTTTTATGTAATCGTCTACTTTAAATCCTAAAACATCTTTTGGATAAATTTTAGTTATGTTGCCTGTAATTCCTATACTTGGAACATCTGTAGTTATTCCAACAACTTTACTTAAAATAGTTACTTGTTTTGATCCTTCTAAGAATTTATAAGAATTGTTAGAAATACTACTAACTATCACAGTATCATTATTCAAAACATCCAAAGGTGTTTTAGATTTTCCAATAATTTTATTGCCAGTTTTAGTAAAAATAACTGGATATGACGTAGATACTCCAATATTAAATGCTGTTATATCCTTTCCTTTAATATTAGAAACAGTAGCATATGCTCCAGCACCTTCATCTACAGCACCAAAATTTAGAATATCTCCAACTTTGTAGTTATTTCCTGGATCATATATTGAAATGCTATCGATTCTAGAAGAAGATACAGATTGTACTTTAAAATCTTGATTATATTTTTCTTCTACATTGTCTATCAAACCATAATATGAGTTAACAGAATTTAAATAATATGGTGAGACATTTCTTATTAAATTTAAATTTGATAGATCTATATTTTGATTAAAACTTGGTTGATAATTTAAATTGTCATAATGATTTTTAAATTCTTTTGAGATTACGTATGGGTATTGTGGAATAGAATCATTATTAATATCTACATCAATTGTAAAAAAGTATGCATAAGTTCCTTCGGGAAAATCTTCATTCTTAATATATTTTCCATTATATTCATCTAAATCTCCTATTGTTGAATCATAAACATAATCTTGAATGAAGAATCCATCTGGAAACATATTTCCAGTGGGTCTAAGATTAGAATTTCCTTCTACATCTTTCTTATATGAAGATTTAGACCTTTGTATCAATCCGTCTATTTTTGAATATGGTCCATAAATTGGGAATCCATCATAAGACCATCCTAATATGGGGGAAGTTGATGAATTTGGGTTTTCTTTTCCTTTTGGATCTAAATTATCTTCTAATTTATCCCTCAATACTTTTGGTGGATAAAAATGCACAAATTGAAGCCCATCTTGTTGATTTTTACTTGGAACTAAAATTCCTTCATCGGAATTTTGGAGTAGATTTTTATTCTTTTCAACCTGATTTATTTTCCATTGGAACACATTTGCTAAGAATTTAGCATCAGATCCTCTAGACTTTATAGTTATTGTAGTTTTTTCGTCATATCCAACTCCACCATTTATTACATTAACTGAAACAACTTTTCCATTTTCTATTACTGGATATATTTCAGCAAAATTACCATTACCAGTTACTACTAAATCTACATCTTTTCCATATCCAGAACCATAATTTAATATTTGAACATCTATTATAGATCCATTAGATATTAAAGGCTTAAATATTGCTTCAGAGGTTACATTTCCAATTTTAACTAATGGTCTTCTATGGAAGTTAATTATATTTGGGGTACCATATTTTTCACCACCAGATTCTAAAAATATATTTTCTACAGAACCCAATACAATTGGTTCCAATTCAGGTAATATCAATTTACCATTAGAACTTTCTAGTGATGCTTCTACCTTTAATTGAATTGGTGGATATGAAAATGTATGGTTTCCTGATCCTAAAGACTTAATTCTAACGTAATTTTCTAAAATATAATTTGTGTCAGTAATAGTATTTCCAGATCCAGCTAATGATAACTTAAATCTATTTTTATCTATAGTTTTGACATAATATTTATTTTCGGTGCTTATTCCAGTAATTGAATTTCCAGATGTGGAATAAACTATTAAATCTTTATCTTTAAAATTGTGGTCCTTAGCGAAAATGTAATTTTCTGTAGGGTTAATACCATTTTGCTTCCCATAATCATCATCAATTGATGGTACTATAACTTTTTTATTTGAATAATTAGTTCCAGGACTTACTACTGATACTCCAATTAAAGTATTCTTACTTTCTATACTTCTAAAATAGTGGAATCCAAAGCTAGGAGATGTAGTTAAATTTATTTCATTTATTTTATTTGCGGCATCTTCTTTAGTTCTATACAGTTTTATTGTTTTATTATTAATTACCCCAGCAAAATAAAATGAATTCTCTGATAATTTTCTTATAGCACTTCCAACTATAGTTTCTACACCATCAACTAATCTAATTACTGGATCTGAATATTCAATTTCTACATTTGAATTTGAAAAATATTCTATAATTTCACCATCTTCAAAATTGTGTGGGAAAACAAAATTTATAGTATTGTTTGTTGGATTTACTCCTGTACCATCTCCACGGAATCCAGAACGTATTCTATCTTTTATAACATTTGCTTCTAATGATGCTCCATATCCATTACCACCATCTATGGATATCTTTAAATTATTATCATATCCAGAACCGGGATTTATAATTTTTACTCCAACAAAACTTCCACTTAAGTTTAAATGTGCCTTAGCACCAATTCCATAACTAGTATCTCCAACAGCATCATCTATGACTAGACTGGGAGTATTTACTATATCATACCCAAATCCAGCATTGGTTATTTCTACATCATTCAATTTTCCATAATAGATATTTTCATCATATAAGGTTGAAGAATAGAGTTCAACTCCATTCAATAATAATCCAATTGGTTTATTATTTGTTGATTTATCATCCCCAAAACTAGTAACTTGATCTATATTATCAAATGGGAATTTTTTAAGTAATTTTTGATGCTCTAAAGTTTTATATTGATAATCTTCTTTTACAAGTTCTCCTGTGGAACCATATGAAACTTTAATATATTTCTTTGAAAATAAGTCACTGTTGCTATATGATAAAGATATTTCATCACTATCACTATAATTTCCTATTGTAGAAACATAATATACGCCAGTAGTCAATCCTAAATTTGAAGAAGGAGTAACCCAAACTTTTTCACCAGGATAAAACTTATGTACTTTATTAGTTTTTAATACAGTAGTATGTGCTATACCAAGGGTTGGATTTGGGTTTTGTGGGGTAGATATAATTATTTTTCTATCATCAGCCAATATTCTATAATCTGGCAATCCTGATGAAGCTACATATAAATTTTTATAGTCTTTATCAATATAAGTATTTTGGATGTTTGAAATTAAATTGTTTACCTCTGGATAACTTAAAACATCACATTTACTTATTACTTTTGAAATATAATCTACAGAAGAAATGTTTTCTAAAACCTCAATTTCAATGGTATTTTTAGAAATTACATTAGTAACTACACCAGGTATTAAATTTATAGTTTCTTTACTAGAATCATATACGTCAATTATCTCACCTTTTGTGAAGTAAACTCTGTCATATAAAGTAATTCTCTTTTTATTTTGGTCTGAAGTTGAATCTATATTTTGTATTCTATGTTTTGTTGGAACATTATAAATCCATTTGTTGAAATATACATGATCGTCTAAGTCTTCTCCAAATGTAGATACACTTAGTGTATCTCCAACATTCATTCCAAATGTAGATGAATAATCAATAGATTCTATTATATTAAGGACTCTAAATTTAACGTATTCTGAATCTATATCAACATACGCAAAGTTATCTTCAATGATACTATCACCATACTTAAGATCAACCAAAACATTGGTTACATTTAAGAATTGATTTATAGTTTTTTCTGCATATGAAATATAAAATGGTGAAGTAGAATTTACACTATTGACTAGCAATGAAGTTGTAGAAAATCCTACAGTGTTGTCTACAATTATAGTATTGCTATTAGCTTCTACATCTTGTAAAACTTTAGTAGTCTTTGTAGATTTGAAATCTAAATTGAATGATGTAGAATCTAAAGAAATTTCATATAAAATTTTATTATTCGCTACAGGTCTAACTTCTACATTATAAATTGTAGCACTTGCCAATCCATTTGGAACATTTTGGAATAGTGTATATCCCTTTAATGATAATGGATCTATATCTCCCAATACTTTTTCTACTAAAATATTTTTGGTTATAAAATAATTATTAGCAGAAGGTCTAATCATATAATCTTGAGGTTTTAATACCTCAATATCTTCACCATATAATACTTTAAATAAAATTTTATATGATGTATCAGTGCCCTTTGAAATATAAAAATCTTTTGCTCTACTCAGTATTGTTTGTAAATTTATTCCTTCATAGAAACTACGATTTTCAAATCCTGGAATGAATTGATATCTAAATTTTTTAAATATTTCAGCAAAAAATTTAGAATTTAAATTATCTACTTTAGATCCTGATCTATGCTCTTCAGAATTTGTTATTGAAAAATTAAAAGCTGTACTAAAATTAGACGCAGATATATTATCAATACCACTAAATCCACGAATACATCCTTCAAAAGATGTATTAGTTTTTGAAGTATATGTGATAATTTCATTATCAATTTTCAACAATCCATATTTCTCTGGATATCCAATAGTATGATTTACATTAATTGTAGTATCAAATAGTTCTACGTCTTGAGTTAAATTTTGTGGAATGACTTGAGAGCTAAAAGTCTCATAATTAAAATTAGATATCTCTTTATAAGAGTTTAAATTATTCGCTAAATCTATTGTTCCAGTTTGATGCTCTAATGAGATATAGTACTGATTTAGAAATTCCTTAAATAGTGGATTATCTACGTTTAGAAACTCTGGTATTTGAGTCTCTATGAAATTTTGTATTTTTACTCTTTTAACTTCAGTCATTTATCTCGTGTAGTTTCCGTTAGAATAGCTTGAGGTTATAGTATAATTAGATCCAGATAGTTCTTCACCAGAGCTTATACTATCTTCTATTATATTTACCACAGTATTTTCAATGCTAAAATCTAAATACAGATCTCTAAGTGCAATAACATCATTTGATTCTGGAATAGCTTCAATTTCAATCCCATTGGGTTTTACTGAAGATGTAATTATTATTGGATTTATTAAAATTTCACCTTTTTTATAATATACTGTACCTGCATTTTTACTTACGATAAATGGTAATCCATCATTAAACTTAAATATAAACAATTCTCCTATTTCATCATTGATTGGAGTGTCACTAAAGTATAAAATGCCTTCTGTACGATCTATTGTAAATCCACTAGATTTTATATTGTATCCTCTATTATCTTTAAAATTTAATTTCTTAATGTGAAATTCATTTCCAAAACATATTTCATATGATGCCAATTTATTCAATAATGGCTGCATATCTCTTCTCATTTTAACTTTAGTAATGTTAGAAGTTATAGCAGAATTAGTGTCATCAATTAAACTTATTAATTTACTATACTTAAATCTACCTGCAAAATTGTTTACTTCTGATGTATTGGAATAATTAACAAGAGTATTTGTAACTTGTTTATTGATATCATCACTAGATGATACTAAACTTTTGTTATAATAAACATTTACATTAAGTTCAATAAACAAATATTTTAGATCAATTATTTCTGGCTTAATTCCAGCTATAGAATATTGTTTTAATTTCTTTAATATATCATTTTTAGTAGTTGTAGATATATAAGATCCATTTTTAGGCTTTATTGATATAAAAACTTTTCCATATTCTGGGGGAGTTACTTCCTCTCCCCCATAAGCAATAACACTTTCAATATTTGAATATAGGAAAGGAATAAGACCTTTATAGTCATTGGCAGTTACTGCACGATATTGTGATGAATATACTCTAGGTGCAAGGTATTTTACATTATCTATGGACTCAATATCGTCGCCATTCTCAGAAGCTTGTACTGTAGTTAATAGTGATATCCCTTTTGTTATGGAGTTTCCATTATTATCTTCCAAAACTCCAGAAAATGTGAAGCTTGATGCATTATTTCCAGATTTTCCATTAGTTACAATATAAGATATGTCTATGGCACTACCAGAAATTGGTCTTTTTCCTAGAATATTATCTCCAAATATGATTTCATATTTTTCATCTTCTATTTCTTGTATTAAAAATATTTTTGAATTTTTATCAATGTCAAATATATTTTTATATGAAATATATTCTTCTGTTGTTGTGGAAAAAGCTTTAACTCGTATTGTTGTTGTATCTACACCAGAGTTAGGAATTATAAATCTTTGATTTGGTTGAGAATCATCTATCGTATATCTTTTGTATAAAAATACACCCTCAAAAATTTCAACATTATTAAAATAAGCTATTCCAGAAGCATCTACATTTACCGTAACTGGACTTGTTATTGAAAAAATATAACTTCCAGATTCTAATGATCCAAGTGCAACTACTCCTGGATTCAATGTAACTGTTCTTGAATTGAATCCCGTAGTATCAACTGAAAAATTAATTATAGCACGAGATGATCTTTTAGATCTCGGCACATAACCGATATTTCTAGCTAGAGAAACTACATTTTCCCTAAGTGTTGCGCTGTCAATAAACGCTTCATTGACAGCCATATTTGTATTAAAGGCTGTTATATAAGAATTATATGCTAAAATATCAATTAATACTGAAAAATTAGAGCCTTCAAAATCAAAGTCAGTAAAATTTCCATTCGCTCTCAAATAATCTTTGATTTGAGAGCGAATGGTATTAAAATCTAAATTTGTAAACTGACTAAACATTTATATTCTTGCGGAGACTAATAAGAATTCTATATTTTGTGTTGGAAAGGGTAATCCAACAATATCATATTGTATTTTTATATTTAATTCATTACTATCTTCTATAGATTCAGCTAAAACCTCAACCACACGTATTCTTGGCTCATAATTTTCTAATAATATTTTAATCTCGTCTGTTAATACTATTTCAACTTCAGCATAATTTAGTTCAAATAATGAAGCTTCTATTGAAGTTCCAATTGCTTTATTGAAAAATCTTTCACCAATTCTAGTCCTAACTAAATTAATTACAGATTTCTTTATCGCATCTTCATTACGAAGTGGTATTATATCATTAGTGACTGGATTTTTAGTGAAAGATAAACTTATATCCCTAAAAGATCTAGAGATTTGTAGTGCCATTAAATGGTATAATATTTCTTTAGTATTTATAGGACTTGTTGACCTTTATTTAATTTATAAGTGGGCTCAATTCCATATTCAAATGAATTTTCATCTGAGTCTTCAAACAATTCTACCATTTCAGGCTTAGATTTTTTAGCTGGATCATACATTACTTCTTGCAATATTCTAGATTCACCATCATAATCTGTAACCAATTTTGTGGTTCCCCACATTTTTTTCATGTAATTTGAATCTCTATCGGTAATTGAAATTGCCATTTTAGCTCCTGTTTTAAAAATAAAACAGAACTTTTAAGGAGGTTGCTATCTCCTGTCAATATTTAACGATTTAGTGTTCTGAGAGTATAATTATCAGAATTTAAATACTTCAAAATTTCTAATACAATTAAGTTAGGATTCTTTGGACCACAAGTATAGGCATCAATAGCAATACAACCTTCCTCTGGCCATGTATGACAAGATACATGGCTTTCTGATAGTGCTATGACAATTGTAACTCCATGAGGAAAGAACTGATGTTTAAATACATTTAAAATTGTCATTTCAGCACGTTCAATTCCAGATATCATCACATTCTCAATGGTTACGATGTCATTTAATTTATTATATTCGACATCATATACCTCTAGTAATAGATGATTTCCCATTGAAAACTTATCCAATAATCTAAACTCCTGAAATTATTTTAAACAAGATATTTATTTGATGTAAAATCCTTTTCTTTTATACTCAGAATCCTCAATATAACTTAAATTTGTATGATTTTCCTCTTTATCATCATCCCAAACTGGTATAGCAACACTATTTCCATACCTAAAATTTGGATTTCGTCTTATATGAGCCTCAATTAGGTTACCATTGATAAATTCACAGTTAATCCAATTATAATTACCATGTAAATTTTTCAAAATTGAAGGAAAATCTACTTTTCTATCAATTTTTTCCCATTTTCTCCATTTATAAATTGGATCAGTACTGTTTTTTGTACCTTTTACTACTAATTGTGCCTCTTCTTGATAAAAATCAACACTTAAGTGCTCTCCTTCAAACACTTCACACCAAAAATCTGATGGATATAGATGATCTGTAGTATTTTCTATCCATTTTATTTCTGCAGACCTACTTAAACCTAAGAAATTAATCGCAGGTCTAACAATATAAAAGTCGGGTTTAGGAACTGTGGTCCCAATTGGACCACATGTATAACCTAAAACCCGACTTAATTGTAGTTTATTGTATAACCAAAGGTCGTTATGATGAATTGCTTGCCACTCATCATTTACTTCCAAATGATACATACTACCTTCCTTGTCCTCTATATTTTTTACGAGCATTATTTCGACTCGTAGAACTATATTTAGTATTCTTACCGTCCCCTTGACGTGTCCTCTTGGGAACACTTTCCAACTTCATTTCCTTTTTACTTAAAGCCATTAAATATAATCTCCTTTGTTTAAAATACTATAAAAACGGGGTATAAAAGGTTTATAAATTTAAGATTCTAAAAAAATATAGTTCTTAGAATCTTAAATTAAATCTAAATTATTTCAGAAATCGTTTTTTGAAATAATCACCAGTACATTCTAACGAATATTTGGTAAACTGTCAAATGAGTGTTCAAATAACACGAGTCTTTTCATGTCCCACACGACATAGTGGATCTACCCAAATCTCAAAACCAGCTGCAATAGCATCTAAACAGAAACCTACATCCTCTCCACAAAAATCAACAATTTCACCTTCGTTAAATTCTTGAAGCTTAATTGGGAACCATGGATATTTGATTTCAGGATGCTCAAATACTCCTTTCTTAATCATCGTCCATCCAAATCCAGTATAATCTACTGTAAATATCTTCTTACGTTTTGTAATGGTATCAATCTTCTCATGATTCATTACCCCACCATTACTCTTAAATGAATCGCCATCTAACCAATGAGCACATGATGTAGTACGACCATCTTCTGTAAGATACCATCCTGCTACAATATCTTTATCGTGTAGTACTAAACGATAAAATTGCTCAACCCCAAATACAATATCACTATCAATCCATAGCTGATAGTCATAATTCAATTTACCATCCCAAGGTTCCTGATCTGGTCCACGAAGAACATTTGCACCTAAACACTTACACCTAGCAAAATTAACTACTGAACTATAATCTTGTGATATTTGAATAGATGCTCCATTTTGAACTAACTCAAAACATAACTGAACAAAATTCTTTAGAAATGTATATGAACAATTTCTTCCAGGTAAACAAAATACAACACTCTTCCCACGAATCATCTCTCGTGCTTTCTGTACATCAATTGCTCCTTCCTCTATACTATTCTCAGAAGCTTTTGCCTTTACTGTAAAACCTTTAGCCATTTGTTAAATCAACTCCATATTTGATATAAATCAAGTCATTTTTTAATACGACCTTGAAGTATCTATTATACTCAATTGTTTACAGATTTGCAAGAATTTTCTGTGATTTTTATATCTTCATCAGAACCACCAGAAGTCCAAACTAACCCACGCAAGGTTTTTAAAGTTTCTTCGATCTCCTCACATGGAACTTGTTTTAGTATTTCTTTTCCATTGACTGATAGATTATACGTATTCATCTTCTATCTTTCTTAATAACTCTTGCAAATCTTCTTTTAAAAATTCAGAAATTACAAAATCTTCGTCATTCTCTAAACGATATTCTATAGTTTCTACCAATAAGTCCTTTTCGAATTCATCTAAATTAAGCTTCATAACTGTTTATATTATTTTATTATAACCTTATATAGATTTCTCGAAAAAAACCTAATCCACTCAAAAATTTTTCGGCGCGATTTTTTTAATACATTTTCAAATCAATGAGCACTTAGCCACAGCCTTTTCAGATTATGGGACTCCTAACATTATATACGCCCCCCCCCTTATAACCCTTAACCCTTATAACCCTTAACCCTTATAACCCTTAACCCTTATAACCCTTAACCCTTATAACCCTTAACCCTTATAACCCTTAACCCTTATAACCCTTATACGGGGCAACGGTTTTACATAAGAATCACCCCCAACATAAATTAACTGCTAATTCTAATTAACTGCAATCGTATTCACGAAGTAATTATAATCACGAATACTTCGTTATTATTAACTGAAACTAACTGTGTGATTCTTATACATAACCCCCCGTCCGTATGAAATAAAGAACGAACTGCGATTGATGATATAAAGAATACACGAACTTTAGATGATTATAATCAAATAAAACTGTGTGATTCTTATACATAACCCCCCTAGGGTATAAGAATAAACTAAACATCTTCCAAGGGGTATAACGAACTGCCCGTGAGTATAATACACGAACTGCCCCTCATAGTTACTATAAACGAAGTGCGATGCAGTTACTGATAAACAGGGCTGCTTATAAAGATCTGTTTAGTAACTGTGTGATTATAATGCATAACCCCCCTGGGGTATGAAAGAATCACGAAGTGAGACTAGAGCATAAACGAAATGAACGAAGTTGGTAGAATCATAACATAAACGAAGTAGAATTGTCAAGAAACTAATGCACGAAGTCTAAGTTTCTTGACACTCAAAATAAACGAACTACAAGGGCTTCTAATACAAGAAAGATGAGAATACACCTGATAGTGAATCAAAAGCCCTTGTAGGCGATTGTACATCACGCAGAAATAAGTTCTGCTTCGTTTACATCGTTTACTTCATCTTGAGAAGGAACAATTACATCAAGGATTTGCAGAAGTTGATCTCCAGTTTGACCCTTACGCAGCATACCAATCATCAGGTCGCGGGAGAAAGTAACAGTCATTTGAGTTTGTTTTAGTGATGTGAACTTGTGGTGGAGCGGTTCCTCCACCCCTCTATAATACAGCATTTTGGGCTCCGTGGAGAGTGTCTTGTGCCAGTGCTACAAGTGGCTTGAGACTGTCAAAGACTCACGGTGAGATGGATCAGCAATCCTTATGAGAGTTGTGATTAGTCATTCTTATGAGGGTTGGGGTTGACTTGACAGATTTTTGAAGTTGTGGTAGAATCTTATGCGGGCCAGGACGACTATAAAGATTCACATTTACAAGGGCTTTATAGACTATAAGTATGAAGCTTTATAGACTATAAAGATTCACATTTACAAGGGCTTTATAGAGTATAAGTAGAGAGTTTCTTTCAACGTTCTATGAGTAGTTAACCTTTATATATTAGACTTTTTTACCCTCTATTTCACAACAATAAAAAACACTACATTATATTTTTTTATACATTTTCTTTAAGTTAAGAAATCAAAACATTCCTCAACTTAATGAGTATTCAGTACATGAATATAATCAAGATTACATACACACCAACCTGTATAATCAGTTACTTCTTCTACTAGAGCATCAGCAATCTCTGTATCATCAGGATCATTGGATACCTCTACTTCAAAGACAGTATTCAATGTAGACTCTACTACATCATCTCGTTCCTCTTCAGTGAAGTCTTCATCATCAAAATCAAATTGAATCTTTGTAACTTGAAGTGTAAGAGTTTTCATGAATCAAAATCCAAGGAGAACTTTAACTTCATCATCACTACTATTGATGATAGAGTATTGACCTTTCATTGTAATATCATCAATCTCTACTTCTACATCTTCATAAGAGTTATAGATTAGAACTTCTACATCAGGACCAACCTTTTCTTTTGCAGTTTGTAGATAGTCAATCAGTTGTTGAAGATTCATTGTTGAATAAGAAAATCGATTTGGTTTTGATAATACTCAATATCAGCTTCAATCGAATCTATGAAGTCTTGAGTATATTGAGGATTCTCTTTCAACTCTTGACTTAAGGTTTGAATACGTTTCATCAAGAGTTGAATCTTTTCTTCAGTTATCATCAGGTGATCTTGGTCCTTGAATGAAGTAATTGATTAGTAATGCCATAAGTGATAATAGTAACCACAAAGAAAGTAATTCAATCATGAAAACTTTTTAGCGCATATTGGACCGATTCCCATTTGTACAGAGAGAGGATCATTCAGTGTGCGACCACAAACAGAACAGTTACCAGATTCATGACCATACAGTTGAGCTAAGCGCAGGAGATTTTCATTGGCATCCTCTAGAAGAGCTTTTACTTCTTCGTTTGGAGATTTGATCTCTAGTACACCTTCCTTTGTAATCTTACCAAGATATTCATTATTCTCAAAGATATAAACTGCACCAACATTTGCTCCTTTGGTTACAGTGGAGATTGTAACTCCACCAGGTAAGCGAACTTGAAACTTACGGGAGTTTTCTTTAACCTTAGCATACATCTTCTCCACTAAAGACTTAAACTCAGCAGGAAGAGTTTCTTTATGAAGTTCTTTGTTCAGGTGTTCGGTAGCAAGAAAATGTACCCAAGCAATCTGTTTCTCACTTAGTTTTGATTTCTCAACTAGATCCATTGCAAAGTTACTGAAACTCATGTTTTCAGTTAAGTAATACTTTGCAATCTCAAGAGAAGAAAAAGCAGAATCAAAGTTGATTTCTTCACCTTGTTTAACAACAGTAAACTCAGTCATCTTGGTTTGCTGAACTCCGTTCAGTATAGCAGGGTTTGCTGGGCTTTGGGGGGTGTATTGTGCCACTAGGATTGGTGGCACATCTCATCATTGGTCTCGGTCAGTTGTGGAGATAAGATCAGCAACAGTGTAAAGTGTATTTGCAGTTAGATTCCTCACAGTTGGAGAGAAAATAAATGCAACTACAAAGATAAGAGTTACAGTCCTCATCTTATCTGGTGCCTTGAATGTAAGACTTTTCATTTTTGAGTCTTTACAATCGCTTGAATTACATTAGTCGTAACACTTTTTGCTAGTCCTTGATTATCCTTTACCACATAAACAAACTGATTATCATCAAGAGTTGCATCAAGAACAGTTTTATACTGTTGAGGAAGAGTTTTGAATTGATAAACTTGAGTAATCATCTTTCAGTGGTGATGAACTTCGTTCAGTATAGCACCTTTTCAGGGCTTGTGCTCTTTTAGTGTGCCAGTGCTACAGCTGGCACAGCAGCTATGAGACTCACAATGAGTAGATTTCTTATTTTCACCAAAAGTGAATATAAGATTATAAAACTCATTTCGCAGTTAGTGTCTCAATCTTATGCGTTTTAACTCGTTCCTTTGCATTTAGATACTCAAAAGAACAACCAAGATACTTTCGATCTGGTGTGAAAGTAGCCCAACATCGAACTGCTTTCTTATTGGTCTCTCCGTAAATCCAATAACCAGGAACTAGAAAATACTTTACATACTCTACCATCGTAATCTTAGCATCACGACGTGGATGAAAACCAGGCTTTAATGTCTTCATGTGTTACAGATGAAAATAAGAGTTACACAGTTTGAAGTTCTTTAAGAATTGCTTCAGCAGCAAGTGCAAGAGCATCAACCTTTACTTTTGCTTTGATTTGAGTATTCGCCTCAGGAGCGATTTCTTTTGTTTTAGTGTCCGTTACACTCGCTTTTGGTTTAGAATGAGTTACAAGACCAGCTAGAATACGCTCAGCGCGATCTTCAAGTTGTTGTTGATACTTAGCTGCTTCCTTTTGTTGTTTACGCATTGCATCATTCATTACTTTACCTTCCTTGATCCACTGATTCACTTTGGCGCGGCGAGCTTCGATGTTGGTCATTTGAATGAATGTAATGTGTAACAGATAAACTAGATGATACTATGCAAGAGCACCATCAAGAATGTCTACCCAAGCATTGGGATACTTGTCACTGAACTTATCGACAGCTTTATCAGCTGCTTCATAAGTTTTATAAACACCAAGGACTTGATAAGTTCCATCCTCAACAATCTTCACAACAGGAATTGATTTCTTCATTGCGTTTGGCTGAACTCCGTTCATCATAGCACCAATCTGGGTCTTTGTCAAGGGGTCTACGGTTGTTCTACCTATCAGCATCCCTGATGGGTATGCTTACAGATGCGAGAGTACTTTCATCATTGCATTCACTTCTTCTTTAGTATTCCAACCAAATACATCTTCAGTCATATTACCATTTGGTCGAAAGATTGCAACCTCATAAGTATTATCCGTCACATTACCATACAATCCACTACCAGGAAGTCCAGAAACAACAGAAATACTCCAACCATTGTGAAACTTATAACTTGCTTGAACTGCACCAGGAATGGGGTGTTCTTGAAACTCAAGTTGATCAAACATACTAATTACGCAAATTGTTGAGAAAGTGCATACTTTACAATATGTTCTCGATTATCTTTATAATCTTTCACCAGAACATATATTCCATCTAGGAGATCTTCATCACATAGTAGATTTTCACTCTTCAAGATTACCGACAGAAGTTCCTTCATTTCATTATCATTACTAAAAAGATTATGTCGATAATCGTCAAGTTGAATGAAAGTATCAATACCGTTCTGTGATACTTGATATGGAGTTGGTTCGAGAAATCCTAGAGTTGCAAGTCTCTCTAGAGCACCAAACATCCACATTACTTGTGCTTCAGCGATGTCAATCATTGTTGTAAAAGAATAAAGAATGAAAAGGTGTGATTAACTCACACACCACAGAGTTGCTTTGCAACAGAACCAGATGCTTGTCGATTCAAAGAAACACCAGCACCAACGTTAGAACCAGCATAAGCACCAGCACCATTAGCGCCATTCAGTTTCTTAGCGCGACCGAATCGCATTGAAGACAGTTTGTTACTCACCGCTTCTGCATCATCATGAACTCGACCCTCTGCTTCTTTCATTTCACGCAGGCGCAGAGCAACCTTATCAGCAAATGCTTTACGGAAGTTCAGCTTGAAACTGCGAGAAACAGTTGCACCAGTCAAAGAAGAAATAACCTTCTCTGCTTTATGTGCAACTTCTGCCTCCTTCTCCATCACCTGCACCAGGTAATCATAATAGAGGCGCACTTGAATTTGCTGTGCTTCACTACCAATCACCTGAATGGATTTAGTATCACCATTCTTCAGGTATGCTTTTGCATCATAGAAGTTTGCAACAGCATTAAGCAGAAGAGACAGTGCAGCATTAACACGCTTGAAAGTAAGAAACTCTTCATCAAGAACTTGAGTTTCAGTTGCCTCATTGATGGTAATACCATACTGCTTGCAAAGTTTATCAATCATTGCAGCGGCAGCAGATGCCTCACCATCAAAAGTGGTATTTTCTTGCAGTTTCAGAATGGACTGAATCTTTGCAATAACTTGAGTGCGATCCATAATAAAAATGAAGAATTGGACTCGGGCGGGACTCACTCCCTCCACCTTCTTAATCTACCAGAAAAAAGTTGATGTGCTCATTTACTGTGCCAGCGGTACAAGTGGCACATGACATCACTTACAATAGTGTGGGTTCTTTTCACAAAACTCATCTGCTTTCTGTTCTTGATACTCATTGGTTGTTGCATGTGAAATCAAACCAAAGCGAAGACCAAGAGCAAGAGTAGCAATCAGAAATGCAATTCTCATTTGTTTGATTTTTTGTGACGATAAGTTGCAGATGGGTCTGGATCATAAAGACCACCACCATCTCTATCTTCAAGATAAAATAGTGTCAAAAATGTGGAGAAAATAACTCCACCAATCACAAGAGTAACCATCAAACTTCAGCGAAAGGATTAGCAAGTTGGGGAATCGTATTAAAGTCTACAACTTCATACGGAACCTCACGTTCAAAGTAATCATCAAGTTGAAGGCTCATCTCAATTCGACTGAGAAACTTCTTAGATTGTGTTTCACCTCGAAAAGACAATACTTTCAGAAACCACTCTTCGGATACATTACCCATTGGAGTTTTGATGGGGTAGAAATCAACCACCATGTTACCATCTTTAGATTGAAGTTTCATACTGAAAAAAATAAAATGAATCAGGCGCAGATTGAACTTACAGGCTTAAAGTCGTAGCAATTATTTTCATCAATCACTTCATAAACAATCACATTTTCACCAGAGAGTTCTACACTCCAATCCAGTGCATCTTCTTTTGCATCAGCAATGTCTTCAAACCATTCTGCATCTTCCAGTGGAAAAGTAACAGGACAAGCAATAAACATTGGCTTTTGTTTGAACTCCGTTCAGTATAGCAGATTTAAGGGTAGCTTGGAGGATTATAGGGACAGTGCTACAACTGTCCCTAGACTTCACTTTGTAGAGGCTTTTGCAAGAGTAACTAAGTGATATTGTTGAGGATATACAATCAAGCAAACGTCTCTAGATTTTTCTTTATCAAACTTTATAATACAGACTGTAATATACTCTTCACAAACAAATCTAACTACACCGAAATGTTCTTTGTATATAACTTCTAATCCTTCAGTAAACCTATGCATATCTCAATATGAATAAAATGAACTCACATAAGCATCATATGCAGCTTCAGCCATACCTTCGTTAATCTCATCAAGAATTACGATAGGATCTGGAAGTTCTTTATCATCATTCCAGTACTCTAGAATTGTGCGAAGAGCAATATCATCATCAAGTTCCCATTCATAATCATAACTGGGATATAATGGATCAACAACTTGCTCTTTAAATTTTACAAGTTTAACTTCATCCAGGACATTCAAATAATCCAGGAACTCTTGCGGAAGTGAGTTCCAACTATCTTGATTTTCAGGATAGTTTAATTTAACTCTACTCATATTTAAAATACAATGTAAGGATGATTTTCATCAAGAACGTCTGTAGTTTTTGTAACTCGAAGATCCTTACACATATAATACTCATCATCAAGACTATTATAAACAGTCACATCCATTTTGAGCTGTTCATGATCCATTGTCTTGAGAATCTCAAGAAGATTGTAATAGTTCATAGGTTAGTGCTAATGACAATAAAAAAGAGAGAGTAGTTAAACTCTCTCTAATCAAAATCAGGCAGACACTTCAACTTCATCTTCTTGAATAGAATCATTCAGTCCAGTAACAATCACATCAAGAATCTGGATGAGTTGATCTCCAGTTTGACCCTTACGCAGCATACCAACCATCAGGTCACGAGAAAAATCAACGGTCATAGTTAATAATAAAGTAAAGGACGGGTTGAGTGAAAGCTGCCTTCCACCCTCTTAGAATAGCACAGTTTGGGGGCTGTGCTCGTTTAGTGTGCCAGAAGGATTAGTGGCACATCGCATCATTCTTCCAGGAGTTCGGGATAGTATTCTTCACATTCAGTGAGCAATTCTTCATCAGAATACTTAGCATAACCCTCATTCAGAAAATCATAACAAAGCTGGGTCATTGTCTTAAGATCCATGTCATCCAACATGTTCTGGATGAGTTGATCTTGAAGTTCAGTGCGGTTCATAATCAGAAACGAATTACAGGGTGGTCAACATCAAGAACATCACATTCATCAGTTGTAAATGCGAGATCTACATCAAGTTGAATGTGTTGATCTTCCCAACTGTTGTAGATACAAACATCTTGATTCAGTTGTTCTTCATTCAGTTGTTGCAACTGTTGTAGAAGTTCTTTGTAAGTCATCATCAAGCGAAAGTGTATTGGAAGAAGAGAGAATCAACCAGGCGATTGCTATTCAGTTTCACCCAACGATAAACTTTGGGAGTAGCAATCACAATCGCAGCGATGAAATCAATTACATTCACAGCAATGCGAATGAGATTAACTTGCGTTGCTTCACCATTCTCATCCCACCACAGTTGAAATGCAGTCCAAACATAGGAACTTACAGCAACTGCAATAGCAAATGCAGTGATGGAATACTTAACTACATTATCTCCAAACTTCACATAATCAAACTCTTTGATTTTCTTTGCCATTACATCAACAGGAGGGAAAGAATTAGTCAGTTCCATTGTTGTAAAGAATATAGAAGAGGTGGATCGGGTCCATCCCTCACCACCCATATACAATACCACATTCTGGGGTCTGTGCTCGTTTACTGTGCCTCTTCCAGAAGTGTCACATCAATGCCAACTTCCTCACAGAGCTGTGTTAATACATCTTCATCATAAATTGTAGTGATAGTATCAACCAGATCTTTAGTAGAATATTCCCTAAAGCTTTCTACCATCATTTCAAATAAAACTTGTCCCATTTCCTTATAAGACATATCATCTACACATTTATCACAATAAGCTTCAATGAGTTCTTCTTGTTGTTGAGGGGTAATGTCCATAATAAAATAAAAAGATTTAACGGAATAGTGGTGGATTGATCTCAGAGAATGTTCTACAGAAAAATGCTATCGTAAGTCTATCTTGAAGATTCCCATAAGTTTGTACTGCATGTGGAACATTAGATCCAAATAGTAACATTCTGTTGTAAACATTACTTACAACTACAGTCTCTTCAAATTTAGAATTTACATTTTGCAATGCGTTTTCATATTCTTCATCATCTACTGATTCTCCTGTAAAGTGATCAAACTTTAACTTTAATTTTTCATTAGTGATATTTGAAAATCCACATTTTTCTTTATACAAGACTGTTCCAGTATCTTTTTCTGGATTTTTGTTCAAGTAAATTATACCACCAAACTGATAGTTTGTATCATAGTGAACCCAACCAATGTTTTTAGCATCATATTGATTTTTAGTGAATGGCTCAATCAGTTGAAAATAACAATTTCCAAGCCATCTATAGTTGGTTTCACAATAAAAAATATTATTGATCTTACGAAATATGAACTCATATAAATCCTTATCCAAATCTACAATGTTGTATGTTCTTTTTCCTGGATATGTTCCATCATTTGGATGAAAGGTTTGCATTTTTGCAAACTTTACAACTTCATCTGGATTTGGGAAAAAGTTATCAACAATTATAGATGGATACATATGAATTCAATTGTAATAATAAGATAATATTATCTACTAATTAGATTCTATAATTTGATCTAAAAGTTCTTCTAAAAACTCTTCATCATAATTTGATAGAATTGTACTTTCAAGTTCTTCGTAACTATATTTTTCGTAGCTATTAACCATGATGTCAAACATAGTTTGACCTAGATCTTTATATGACATATCATCTATAAACCTATCACAATATAGTTCTACTAAAACTTTTAGTTGAGATGATGTAAGTTTCATAAACTTTAGTTAGTTAAAATTAATCATGTTTTCTCCAATCTCCATCTAAATCATCACGTTTAAAAAAGTCTACAATTTCATCTACAGTATTGAACCCAGATTTATGTGTAGATGGATCTGGATTACCTAGGTCTAAAGCATTCATAAATCCATCAAGTCCATCTTGTGTCATGTTAGGATTAGTTGCTTGTCTACGTGCTCTTCTCAAAATTGTAGCAGCACTTCTATTTGTTTTAGATAATTTTTCCGCCCATATAATATCTTCTAAGCTGACTTCTTGTTGTTCTATAATCCGTTTACAAATTTCTTCCAAACGTAGTCTATAAGCAGTAGACAGCATAATGTCTCCTAATGATGTGTTATTTATTAAATAACATTCAATCGAATGTGAAATAATCATTGAAAGAATTCATAACTTCATCATAAATTCTTTCAATTACAGCATCATCTGTAGGATCATCCGTATGTTTATACGCACGATTGTAGCCTCTACGAATACCTTCAGTAAGTGCTAATTCTAGAACAACACTAAACTTTGGAGTTAACATAGAATCACAAAGAAAACTTACTGTTTGGTCCATATTCTACCACATACTCAGGAAAAGTATTGATTAGTTTCTCTCGATTGGTAGGATCTGCACGCCTAAGCGTATTTGCAAGAGAAACTACAAATGAACCACCATATTTTTCCATACGACAAATCATGTTGTAGATTTCATCATAGCTAAGCATAGTTTTTTCCTGACCAGAACTCATGTAGTGTAGCAGAAACCGATGTGAAAAGGCAGATAATGGGGACAGTACAAAAACTGTCCCTAGCTATCAAGATTCTACAACTTTCAGTGGGATCTTAATGGCTTGTAACCAAGTGTTTAGATTTTCTGCAAGTTGTTCAGTATTAGGATTATCAAAGTTGATTGAAATATCCCTATGTGTGTCACGAGTATCTTCATCACGAGCAGAATAGCTGAGTGAATAACTTACTTCAAGATTTTTAGCCATAGTTTTTAATGATAAGTTTACCAAATGTTACGTTGAACGAGGATCTTACGAATCTCCTCATAAATGAACTTTTTCAGCTTAGGATCATCAGTAGACTCAAATGCTGTATAAAGCCTTTTTAGGTAGTCTTCAGTTTTGTTTACTTTGACTACTTGTGCATCTGTTACGCCAAGATCTCTAAGTGAAGATCCTGCTTTTACTTTTGCTTTTCCAAAATTTCCAGATAATGCTCCTTGAGTGCGGAGTTTAGGTTTAATTTTTGAGAGATTAGATGCAGCCATCAGTCAGTTGTTAAATGTCGATACTGTAGTTTATCCAAATAATAGTATAGAGTGTTATCATCATAAAATTCATAGAATCTTTGAGGATTATAAGATCTCATTTTAGAGAGCATATTAAGCCACTGATAATCACAATCTATTTCATATCCAATATGTCTTTCATTCATTATTAGATAACCTCTACTTCAAAATCAATCCACATAGAACTACAAAAATCATAAGCCATTTTAGCTTCTGTATCTGTAATGATCTTTAGTGGCTGTTCTTTATTATCAACCCAACTTTTCACATAGTAATTGTCTTTACCTAAGATAGGATGATATTCATATATCACATTTTGTGTACTAACTCGAAAAGCTGGAGGATTCATAACTTAGAGATAACTAGGAAAATTCAATAGACCAAGTTCTACACTAACATTGAATAAACTAATATAAATACCTACTAATTTTCCGTCAAGAATACTAAAATTCAGTTTTATATTTGGCATCCAACTCCAAAAGGAAGAATGTGCGAACCTAAAATCAATTACAGTAGTGTTTCCAATCTTAAATAATTGAGCGATAATAGTATGACCAAAATCATACTCGTAATGATAGCGAAGTAGTTTCATTATGTTATAGAATAATGGGACACATTAAGTGTCCCGTATCATTTACAGATCAAATAGCCAGAGCTTCTTCTTCAGTCAGGAAGTGCGCGAAGGGAACATCATCCCCAAGATCAATAATATCACTCAGGTCGATGCTATCCACATCAATGTCGTCCAGGGAGATAGTCTTAGGATTCTTGAGCATTTCACGCATCAGCTCTACTTTATCTGGAGCATTGCGGACATCATTGAGGAGATTATCCAGATCAGGACTATTTTCATTGATCTCTACTGTAGGAGCATCGTTTTGCGAGAAATAATTCTCGCAAAAAGCTTTGCTATCTTTGAGAGTTTTAGATACGTTTTGAGGCTTTCCCTTCACCGAAGGATTAGTGCAGAAGTAAGCAATCCACTTAGAAGCATTGGCTTTTTGAATATAACCTACCATCTTACCATCTTCAATAACATTGTATTCGCCAGCTTGTTCACGCACAAACTTGAGAGTCATAAGCCTTGATTGATTACTCCGTAATGATAGCAGGGATTGGGGCGGTTTGGGGGTGATCAGGGACGGTTCAAGAAGTGTCCCAATGAGTCAAGAATAGATAAAGCCTACTAAGTATACTTACTCTCAACTTCTTTAATGTGCTCCATAAAACTATCTTCACAGTAATCCCCACTGTACAGATAGTCAATGTGACGCATTATTTCTGCCATCTTATGCAGCTTGAGAACCTGTTCTTCCAAATACTCAATCACTTCTGGAGAATATTCTCTACAATAACCCCATTCATCTTTTGTGAAGTTGTTAACAACTTCTTCCTGAAGTTCATGAGCAAACTGGGATACTTTATAATAATCGTACCCACAATAACAAAAATGTCCACCACTCATTGTTGAGCCTCAATAATAGATTTGATTTTCTTAAGATCTTCTATACGACTCTTACATAGATCATATTGCTCACAATACCAATCGAGGTCTGGATTTTCTTGATTCGTTTCTTCACGAATATCCCATTCATAACACTGAAGGTGTCCTTCTTGATCTTGGATAAAGTAATCAAGAGTTTCAATCAAGTTCATCTTCTTTGTTTGAACTAGAGTCATTATAGCAAAACTGACCACCAACTGAGGTAATCAGTGGTCAGTTTAAAAAGTGTCCCTAGATGTAAACATATTGCTGCCATTCAGTATCATTAGTTGTTTCTATGATAAACATAACTTTATTGAATGGGGCTTTTAGTATTGAGCGATTGAGATACATACCAGCTTCTTCTGGAGTTCGATTACTTTTTTTTATGTTACAACTATAACAGCAACATACAAGATTGTCCCAAGTATTCAAACCTCCACGAGAAGTAGGAATAATATGATCGATTGTTAATTGTCTGGTAGACCCACAGTATGCACATTTATGACCATCTCTAACGTGAATAGATTTACGAGATGGTCTTGTGTTTACTAATCTAGACATAGGAACGTAAATAAAGTTAATCAAACGAATGACTTTATCACTAATAAACTCTGCCTTGTTCTTTAGAAGTAACTTAATAGCTTTTTTTGCGTTGGCAATATTTATTGGATTAAAGTCAGAGTTCAGAACTAAAACTGAACTGTTAAGTTTGATTTTTCTAAAGTTTTCCATTGTAGTCTACCAGATTTTTTAGGTTTAACGTTTATCCCAATGATGTTTCCAACTATAGTCCTCACGATAGCCACTGGATACAATGTCATCATATACAGTTGGAAGATTGTGAATCTTTGATTTTTCCCTATTTGTTAGCTCCACTTCTTCTTCATACATCAGCCCATCTAGCTGTTTTCTTTCATTGAAAGTTTTTGGGTAACGATATGGGTAAAAATCAGCTTTTCTTCCGTTACGAACTGTTCTAGACATCGCAATACCTCCTAATAAGAAAGTCAATGTATTCTTCAGGTGCAGCTCCAAGGTCTTTATATTCCTCAGGTACTACAACATATGTATCACCAAACTTACTAAGTTTGATGCCTGCTGAATCACTGTCACATACTACAATGGTTTTTCTTGGAATGCAAGTAAAAAAGTTCTTGTAGTCTTTTGGTGGATTATTACAGCAGGTTGCCACACAAGAAATACCTTTAGAAGTAAATCTTGTAGCATCAAATACTCCTTCCACAACGAAAAGAATATCTGGAGTGAAATGATAACTTTCTAATCCAAATAATGCAACTGTTGGATAATTCCTATTTCTGTAAGTGTAATACTTTCCCTGTTTTGGATGTTGAAATGTATTCTTATCTCCCAGTGGTCTATATTGTTGATAGCCAACAAGTTGACCAGAGAGATTATAAAGAAAGAACGTTGCTACATTTTCTTCTTCATCAATTAAAGTTCTATGAATTTTAGTGTCCAGGAACCTGGAGGAGAGATGAGAATGAATGTTGAATGTCATTTCCTCATCTTTGTTGGTCTAGCCATCATAACACATTCTACAGGCTCCTGGAGCGTTATATGGACAGAGCACTTATTGTCCTATGATGTAAAGAAATATGTGAGTTTTCTAACATATTTCTTGACAAAAATAAGAAATCCTGAAATAATAAATCTGTTGATGATGATTCAAGTCTTAATAATCTTAATACTTAAAGAGATGTCCGTAGGACAATCCCGAAGGGATTTAATTAAGTATCATAAGTTCCAGAAGAAATAGATGCAGAGATATTCTTTACTTCTAAAGCTTTATTGAGTAATAATTGAACCTCTCCAATAAAATTTTCTAGATCTTCATCAATTTCTTTGGATAGAACTTCTTCTAGGAGTTGAAAAGCCACTGCGGCTTTTGGGATATGAGAGTAATTCATATATCACAAACTACTTCTCGTTTTTGAGTATTAGATTTTTGAATAATATTGAGTTTTTTAATTAGTTTATTAGTTGGTTCTTTGCCAATAAACCATGTTTGATCTTCTAGCATGTATAATCCATGTAGAATAGTGTTTAGTTCTTCATCTGTAACCTGAATGTTAATCATAGTTCTTTGAAAGATTGTATAAGGTCTAGTTTTTGCCTTTCCATATTTAGAAAATAAAAGAAAAGCTTCAAAGTATTATAAGCATCTACAGGGGCTCTGTGAGGTTCACCATCAAACTTCAATCCATAGATATTCATTGCTTTACGAAGACCACCACTTACAGATCTACCACGCATCATTTGATTGAATACGTAGACAGTTTTGACATCAAAGATACGACGACCAAAGAAAGGAAAATCTATATTTCTTTCATTGAACTCACATTTTAGTTCTTGTACATCTCCTTGACCCCAGGTGATAGGATTCGTAAAGCAGTTATAAGTTTTTATTAACTCACCAAGTTCTTGAGCCACATATTTGTGCTCTGTAGAATAGTTTTTAATTGTTTCATCATCAATCCCAGTCAGTTTAGTGATGAAGGGTGTAATTGGTTCTTGTGGGTCAAGGTACCAGTTACATGTTATGATTTCATCAGGACGTGTAGGAGATCCTATGGCAACCCCAACTTCTATGATTTTAGGTACAGTCCCATCATCTTTATTGTTAAGTTCTAGGTCTAGCGATATAAAGTTTTGGTCTCTGATTGAGTTCATTTACAATACTTAGACTTTAGGTTTTTGAGACGTTTTTTAGCATTTTTTAATGCTACTGGCTTTTTCTTACCTTTATCGTTGCGATTTGGGTTATCGCAGTCTTCATATTTTTTATAATGATTGGAACTTTGCATAGCTGACCTCTTTTGATGTGACCATCATAGCAAAAAAGACCCTCCGTTGGGAGAGTCATGGACACTTAAATAAGTGTCCTTTATATTATTTTAAGTTATTGATATATTTATTTAATAACTTAGTCCCAAATTCATTATCAAATCTAGAGTCAATGACTTGCATCAACTCTAGAATCAAATCTTTGTATATAACTGGAACTCTTATGACTGTAGTTTTATTACTTCCTGGTCTTTTGAGTTTTGGTTGAAATACCATTTTTCACATGTGTTATACTCATTATGTAGAAGCAATGAGTAGTTTACCTTCAATGAATAGGGTATCAATCACAGCTTGAAGACGTTGGAGAATCTTATCACCACGACCATCATTGATAGGAACTGCAATGAATCCACAAGATTTCTTGTAACTGTCAAAGTCACCAGATACAATCTCACCACGCTGAATGCGTTGAATATCTTCCTTGTGAAGTCGCAGGACACGACCAATAGTTTGAACCATCTCAATGATATTGAGATTGCGAAGCATCAATACATGTGAAATGCCAGGAACTGAGATTCCTTCCGTTAGGATTGCAACGTGAAAGATGATTACTTTTTTATTCTCATCATTACACAGAGTATTCATTGCTTCGAAAAACTCTGGACGAGGAATCTTCTTTCCATTTAGAACTGCACCAAGTTTGCTTGTGATGTGCATAACTTCGTATCCACGATCTTCAAGTTGAACTAGAAGGTCTGTCTCTGTGAACATATCAATCATGGATTGAGTTGAATGTGATGCTACCAGAACCTTTGGATTACCCTCTAGACTGTCTAGAAAGTTAGTTACATTCTCACTATCATCAGTGGATGCTTCGTAACTCTCAAGCTTTGGGGGAAGGATATAACCACCAGATACAAGCTCTTTAGGGCTCAATGTAAAGATAGTTCCACCATAGATATCACTATTCAACATTGATTTTCGGTCTTTTGTATCTTTTGGTGTAGCTGTAAAGAAGTAACTTTTCTTTGCTGTGTTGGAAGTTTGTGCTACACCAACAAAGTTTGATTCTGTAGTAGAATGATGAGCTTCATCAAAGATTGCAACATCAATATTGATGTTTGCATCGTGAATCTTTAGAATAGATTTGTAAGTAGTAAATATAATCTGATGCTTCTTTAGAGTTTTATAGAGATTACTGTAGACTTTAATTTCTTCTGGATTAGTCACACCATCTTCTCCAGAATGAACTAGAAGTGTAAAGTAATCTACTTGCTTTTTGAGAGTTTCATCAAACTCTATTGCAAGTTGATTGCATAGGAGAATCTTAGGAGCAACGACAACAAATACCAGAGGTTGTGTGGTTGATAGCATCCGTTGCTTCACATCCTCGATAAAAATCGTGGTCTTACCAGCAGAAGTTGGAAGAACACAGATTCCTTTGTTATGTTTTTTGAGTTCTTCCACGGCTTTGATTTGATAAGGCCGAAGTTGCTTCATGTATTTAAAACAGAGAGTCTTTTACTTTACGAATAAGATAACTGATAAAACAACTGGCAAATAAGATACCTGACAGCTGTAAGATGGGAAGTGAAAACATCCCTAAGAATAGAAAGACTCCCCCAAATATGAGGAGGAATCCTTCTAGCATGTTCAAGTCGCTATCATAGCTTGTGTTGTCTGTATACGTTGTGTTATATGTGCCACTTGAACTTTTGGATTCATAAGAATAGTCTGGAATCACATAAAGAACTTTTTCTGCTCCAGTTTGTGATAGAGCAGCTCTTGCAGCATCATTAGGTTGAATGTAATCCTCAACAAATACTTCTTTGATTTGTGACGAATCAGTTTGTACTGTTACTCTCCAGTTAGCCATATAGGTTCTTATTTAGTTACTAGTTTTTCTTCTAGTTTAAGTTTAACATAAGCACAAACTTCACTATCACGATCTAAAGCCATTTCTTCAAGAATATAGATTGGAATATCATAATTCCTAATAAGTTTTGTCTTCACTCTCCAATAAAAAAACTTAGAATATTTTTCTAAAATGTCAATAGGAAGTTTAGCACCAACTAATTCTGAAAATATTTCAGTAACTATATTATCAATTTGAATGTCATTATCAATAAAGAGTTCTAATTTATTACGATCATAGTTTTGATAGTCAAACAGAAAGTCAAACTTAGAAATATTTCTTAGAAGTTCTAGTGCAACATCTGGTATAATATTGTAGTTCTCTCTCCACATCATATACTTGAGGCGTTTAATATCTTTTACCGCTTCATATTGTTGAAAGTAACTTTCCATCAAAGAAACTCCATAATGTAATACGCTAGAGATACGCCCAGTTCTTCTGCCTTTTCCGTTAGAAGTTCCTCATCACTTTTTTCTTCAAAAAGGTCTAGACTGGACTCGTTCATTTTTTTAGATTTAGATTTACGAAATGAAGAAAGCCCTAGAGAATAAATCTCCAGGACTTTAATTAGAATATCAGGCAAAGGCAAACTCTTCAGATTCTTCAAACTCATTTACTTCATCAAAGAAGTCTTGAGTTTCATCTTCGGTCCAATCAGGAATCTGAAGCTCTACAGTTTCAACTTCTTCATCTACTTCATCTTCTTGAATATCAGCTACAGGAGCGTTAATGAAATAGTTTTTAGCAAATTCCTTAGCTTCACGGAACAGTTCACTTTCATCTGCAATGGTAGAGATCAGCAGAGTTTCAGGAGTCATGTCAGGCTCGTTGGTGTTGTATGTAGTCCAAGTCGTGACTTTACCATCAACTTTTTTGGTGATGTAGCCAACGAGTTCACCATCAAGAGTGACGTTGTAGAAACCAGCTTGAATGCGAGGAAACTTAACAGAAGGTGCTTTAGCCATAATAAAATAATTAGAAAATGTTGGGTTTGGGTTTGGGTGGAAGTAGGTCGTCCCCTGACCTCCATGAGACTATAATACCAGAAACCCCCTGGAGGACCAGAGGGTTGTGGACGGTTGAAAAATTGGCTCCAGAAGAACCCTTACTCAAAAAATGCTTTCATTACCTTTTGGAGTCGATTGCGAATGTCAAAGATCTCCATATCATCCATGTCTAAGGAATCAAGATCTACAGGAGCAAACTCCTCTAAGTTTACACTACCATCATTGTAAATAGGAGCATAATAAATTTCATCACTATCTTCTTGTGATACAGTATAAACGCAACCGTGATTGGTCGAAGTAACAAAAATCATTGGTGGTTTCCAGAACATGGGTAGTATATCAAAGCACAGAGACAAACTCAAGTGCTTGTGTGACACCTTAAAAAGTGTCTAGATCGACTTCAAAATTAGGATCAAAGTCAAGATTTAATCCAGAATTATTATAACCATTATAGTAACCTCTAGGATTACAAATAACTCTACAATCCCCAATCATATAGTCGAAAGACGTGTGAGTATGTCCATGACTCCAGTATTTGATTTGTGGATGATTTAAAATAAAATCATCCAGATCACTTACATAAGCGCCATTTGCAATTCCACCAGTTTTATACATTTTGTGGACTGATTGATACGATGGGGCATGGTGAGTTAATACCCAAACATTATCAGTTTTGAATTCTTCTAATTTTTCAGTTAGATATAGTTTTGATAGTTTATGAAACCCAAGAGTATCATTGGGGTTCATTTTACGATACTTTGAAGTGATACGAATAGTTTTGTAATCATTCATACACTGTGCTGCTTCCATCATTTCCAGAGCATTTTCATTACGAAAATCCGTCCAGAATGTAGAACCAATAAAAATCCAATCCTGAATCTTTACATAATCATTCTCAAGCAGATGAACGCCTTTAGGCATTTGATTTTTTAGAACATTCCAAGTCCCTTCATAATTGTATCCATATGCTTCATGATTTCCTGCAATATACAAAACATCATTGAAATTTTGTGCACATTTATTGAGAAATTCTACATAAACACGATTTAATTCTCCATCTTTCTTGAAATGACGAGCACAGAGAATATCACCACCAAGAATAATAACATCACCTTCGCCAAGATCAGGGACACCATGACCATATTCACAACATTCAAGATGTAAATCACTAACTACTTTTACTTTCATTTTTTATTCAGCATGTGTTTCATACCTGTAGCTTTTACGAATGTCTCCAGACCTTTGTTTGGAACATAAAGTTTAATATAGATTTCATCTGGAACTTCTCCAAAAAATCCTTGTAACCAAGGACATAGCCATACTTTATCACATACTACTTCATCAAGGTATGTGGAGCCTTCATCATCAGTTTCTTGAAGAGTTAGATATGTGTCATAATCATCTTCATTTTCAGGTTTTTCAGTTGTTAACGTGATTTCAATTTCATCACCAGGAATTGGATTCTTTGCAGTAATGAAATAATAATGAGTGTCAATTACTTTTTCAGTACCATTACACAGAAGTTCCTCCACAGTATCATTATGAGGATGATTGAAATGATAAAGATCATCTTCACGTTTGATTGCTAGTACGGTAAGCTCCATTTCAGTTCTTGCATTTCAAGTACTATAGCACAAAAAAAGACCCCTTGCGGGGTCTGGGGACAGTTTGGAAAGTGGTATCACTGTGGCATTGGTTTTCCAGGAGTTCTACTTCTAGCAACTTGAGAATTGTATCTTCTCCTTTCTTCTCCAGTTGGACCTGCACCTTGTCTTGGTTGCATACCACCTACACCACGGTCAATATGAGTATCACCTTGTTTGATCTTTTCTCTCTGACCTGGAGTTGTAGTTGTAAATGTTCCAGGAACTGGTTTATTTGGACCAACACCGATATTAGTTCCAGGAATACTTATAGATGGTCTAACTTTAACTGAACCAGGAACTCCACCTTTCATAGCAAGCACTTCTGCCTCAAGAATGGTTTGTCTCCACTCTTCACTCATATTGGCCATAATCACTAATGCATTATCATTAGTATCTGCATATCCCTCTGCAACCAAATATTCAAGAATAACATCAAACAAATCTGGTTCATAATCTTGCTTCAGAAGACCGCCAACAGTTTCCTTTGCTTTATCATACATTTGCTGACCTTGATTTCTACCTCTTCTTTCTCCTTCGTTTTTAATTACATCACCAAGAATAGGAAGATTTGCACCAGGAACACTCTTTGCTTTTTCTCTGCCATAAGTTCCACCGAGTTTGCCAGCAGTATCTCTAGCAAACTTATCTAATGAACTAAGAGCATCATTGGCAGGTTTTGGTGCTTGTGCTACTGGTCCTGTTGGTCTTGGAGTTGTTACTGGACCCCCAGGAGTTCTTACAGGTCCACCAGGAGTTCTTACTTGTCCACTTCCAGTAGTTGTTGGTCTTTTATCAAATCTTGGGTCAAAACCACCTCTAGCACTTACATCTCTATTTCTAATATCTTCTTCAATCTCTTCACCTTCTGGTTCATATGCAGCATTTTGTAGTGTTGCTTTAGGAGTATAGATTTTCTCACCCTTTGGAATCATTTTCTTCAGTTGTTCCTTTGCAGCACGGTCAGAAGCACTCTTTAAAGGAACACCAATCTGCTGCTCATAAACATTAGAATATGCTTCTTGGAGATTTCTTAAGTCTTGAGAATCCATATTTATAGTTTTTTATTTATTTAGGTTTAGTCAACTTTTCCTGTCATCAATCCTGTTTTTGCGGACTTTTCAGTGCTCTTTTTGCCGAATACTTTCTTATAAAGTTTTGCTCTCTTTGCTTCACCAGTTTTCTGGTCTTCACCAGACATAACTGCTGTTGGTTTTCCAACTACAGTCTCACTTTTTTTTGCACCTGCTCTCTTGAGATGCTTTGGAGTATCTTTTAGTGCTTGGATAAAGTTTCTACCTCTTTCCATTTGTTGGTCCTTATCACCTTTTCCAACATCACTATCACGGTGCATAATATCTACAGTGTGAACTGGACCTCTTTTCTTTGCACCTGATTTAGAGATTTGCTTTTTCAAATCCTTTACTCTTCTTACACTTTCACTTGAAGGTGCAGTTTTCAATCTAGTCATTCCAGTTGGAGTTTTTCCTGCTGGTTTGTATTTCTTAATTAGATGCTCACCCTTTGCTGCTTTTCTTGCAGAAGAGTGAGTGCGGATGTAATGGTCCTGCTCGGTGCTACCATAATCATCTTCAGTGTCTTCACTATCATAAGTTGTATAATCTTTTGTTTTGGTTCTCAAATCTTTGGTGGAATACTTACCAGTTCCTTTGAGACCTGCTTTCTTTGCAATCGCAGCAGTGGTTCTTTCTTGTCGAGTCATATCAGCACCACGACCACGAGCAAGAGTTACCTTACCTCGTGTTCTTCTACCACTTCTTTCACCCGATGAACTTTCTTCAAGTTCTTCAATATCTTCTTTCACACAACGATTATAAGTCTTACCAAAGAGTTTTTGTGTGCCTTTCTTCTTATATCCAGGCCAGCACTTCTTTGCTTCAGAAATAAATTCCTGAAAAGTCTTCATCTGCCACCACCCATTGAACGTGCTCTTTGTGCTTTCTTCAATGCAACTTTATACTCTGGAGATGGACCTGAACCAACTGGTCTTTCTCCCTTTTCTCTTTGTGCTTTATCAATCTTTTGTTGTTCTAACTTACCAACACCTCTCTTTCTTCCAGGTGCTTTTGCTCCACTTCCACCACCACCATGTGCGTGTCTAGTAGCACCATAGGTTTCTGCTTGTCCGTAGGTATTGAGTGGGTTTTTCATACCCTGCTTCAATCTACCGATTGCTGCTCTAGGTGATAGTGAAGTTCTTGTTGATTTTTTAAGTTTCCATTGATTATCTTCAAGTTTTCTCTCCACTCTACCAGAAGTTTTAGTCACATAAAGTGGAGTTTTCTTCTCACCCTTAACTTTATCTTCTTTACGCATCTCAACGAGATATGCTTCTTCTAGGAACTCTCTAAATGTTTTCATCTCTATGAATAACTTTTAGAGTTATTTATAATCTTGAGGGTACAAAGTTAAACATTATATAATGGTAAAGTATAAATACTGGCAGTTAGTAATCAAAGATTCGAATATGAAAAAAAGAAAACGTACTAGTCCAATTTGGGATATTCCAGCGGATCAATTTCAAGAACTATTAAATACCTCGAATTCTTTTGTGGATATTTTAATTAAAGTTGGATTAGATCCTTATAATGGAAATCATAAAACACTTAACCACAGAATTAAAGAAGAAGGTTTTGATATTTCTAATTTAGAAAAAAATAGGAGGAAAAATCAAGAAAGACATATCAAGTCTTTAAGTAAGAAAAGAACTTATAGGTTAGAGGATATTCTGGTAGAAAATTCTACTTTTGATAGAAAAAATTTAAAAAATAAAATATTAGAGTATAAATTGTTACCATATAAATGTTCTATATGTAACAATATTGGAGAATGGATAGGTGAACCTTTATCTCTACAATTAGATCATATTAATGGAATTAATAATGATAATAGGATAGAAAACTTGAGATTTTTATGTCCTAACTGCCATTCACAAACAGAAACTTTTTCTGGTAAAAGAAATAAGGTAAATAATTTTTGTAAAGATTGTGGAGAAAAAATTAATAGAAAATCTAAAAGATGTTCTAAATGTTCTCCAATCTATAATGGAATTAATAGAAGAAAATTTGATGTAAGTAAAGAAGAACTTGAGAATCTTATTAAAAAACATCCAATGACTACAGTTGGTGAAATGTTGGGAGTCAGTGATAATGCCGTCAGAAACCGATGTAAAAAATTTAATTTATTATGAAGCGGGTAACGAGTGCTGCCCTCGTGCCTAGACTTTGGAAGAGTCTCACGCTACTGTTACGCCATACCCGCATAAAATATGAATACACTACTATGTATTCAACAGGCTCACCTGGAATCGAACCAGGGACGACCGCTTAGAAGGCGGTAGTTATATCCGCTTAACTATGAGCCCAAAATATTGTGGGAGCGGACACAAGAATTGAACTTGTTCCTGGAGCTTATGAGACTCCTGTGCTACCTTTACACTCGTCCGCAACGATTAGCAATAGAATTATTGCTAATGGAAATGCTGGGGATTGAACCCAGAACCTCACGCTTATAAGGCGTGTGCTCTAACCAGTTGAGCTACATTTCCATTGTGACAATCATAGTTTATATATGCTTGATTGTCCAGTGCGAGTGGGGAGACTTGAACTCCCACAGGATTAACTCCTAACGGATTTTAAGTCCGGTGCGTCTACCGATTCCGCCACACTCGCAGTAAGACAATCATAAGGCATAACCCACAGATTGTCAAGTTCTCAGCATAAGGATTCGAACCTTAAGTTTTTTAGTCACCTACCTCAGGAGATTAACTCCCTTCTGGAATAGAGGGGCACCACCCGACTCTATGACCGTTACCAACGGTGTCGCTGAGAAGACAATCATAAGGCATAACCCATAGATTGTCAAGTCCTCGTTTCCAGACTCGAACTGGAACCCATTTCTGGAATGGTTTTTGAGACCATCGCGGCTACCGATTACGCCAAACGAGGTGTAAAAACAAGCATTTTGACTTGTCTTTGTCTGTCCCCTTAGTATAGGGCATTGAGTCGGGAAAGTCAATGTCTTTGTGCCAGAAGCACAAGTGTCCGTGAGAGGATTTGAACCTCCAACAAATAGATCCTTAGTCTATTGCCTCTTCCGTTGGGCTACACGGACAAGAAAAGGAGTAAGACTCCTAGTTCGTTCAAGGTACTATTACTTAAGCAGCAACAGTAGCTCTACGGAAAGATACGATGTTGTTGAGATTTATTCTCAGTACCCTCTACCCGGTCGATACCAATTTATCCCCATGAAATGGAGATAAGGAGAATCGAACTCCTGTGTCGGATAGATTGTTGCTACTTTTGTAGCAATTCCAGAACTAGGATTCGAACCTAGACAAACACAGTCAAAGTGTGGTGACCTGCCAATTAGTCGATTCTGGATTGAAAAAAGGGATTATCCCATTAGTAATATGAAAATGATACAGAATTAGCAGTATTTACTGCATCATCATCATCTTCATGTTTACGATTTTTAAAATACATAAACAGTGGAGATTTTTCAGTTGCAACTAAAACGTCAGACCAAAAAGTTTCTCCAGAAGAGCATTCATAAAGAACATCACCACTATAAGGAATCATAGCAACAGCATTGCAATGATTATCTTTGACGTAGTTGTATTCCCTATAATACACTGGTCGATTCTTTGCTGGTTGCATAGCAAACACGGGTTCACTAATACCAACAATAATCAAAAACAGAAAGAACAATTTAATGATAAATTTCATAATCAATTGTAGTTGGTTTATTATCTCAAAAGAGATAAGAGTTCAGGGTGGGATTCGAACCCACGATATAGCAGATTTGCAATCTGCCGCATTTGACCACTCTGCCACCTGAACAGAAGCCCCCTGTCGGACTTGAACCGACGACCGCTCGCTTACAAGGCGAGTGCTCTACCACTGAGCTAAAGAGGCGGGGTGTACGACGAGACTTGAACTCGCATTTACCAGATCCACAATCTGGCGCATTAACCAATTATGCTACGTACACAGTGGTTGTAGGTGGATTTGAACCACCGACTGCTTCCTTATGAAAGAAGTGTTCTACCACTGAACTATACAACCTGGAGGTAGCGACTGGATTCGAACCAGTGGAGGTTTTATCCCCTCTTGTTTTCAAGACAAGTGCAATAAACCAGACTCTGCCACGCTACCAATATTTTACGGAGTGTTAAAGATTAGAAAATATAAATAATTACATATTCTCCGTTTCATTATTTATATGATTAGTGTAAAATGTTTAAATTGTAGTACACTTTTTCAAAAATTACCATATGAAGTCAAAAGAACAAAAGGAAGAAACTTTTGTTGTTATGATTGCTATGGAGAATATCAAAGAAGAGAACAAAAAAATAACATAAAAGAATGCACTAACTGTGGTAAAAAATTTTATAAAAGACCAGCAGAACAGAAAAAAACAAAAAATCATTTTTGCTCAAGAAGTTGTGCTGCAACTTATAATAATACCCATAAAAAATATGGAAGTAAGGTATCAAAATTGGAAAAATTTCTACAAGAAGAATTAACTAAAAAATACTCTTATAATTTTCATTTTAATCGTAAAGATACAATAAATTCAGAACTTGACATTTATATACCCGAACTCAATCTTGCGTTCGAATTAAATGGCATTTTTCATTATGAACCCATATTTGGAAAAGAAAAACTTAACCAAATTCAAAATAATGATAATAGAAAATTCCAAGCATGTTTAGAAAAGCAAATTGAATTGTGTATTATTGATACTTCTTGGATAAAATACAACAAAGTATCAAATTTTCAAAAGATTTATGATATTGTAGAAGATATCATAAATCTCAACAGGAACACAAATATATGGGAGATAAACTCCCAACTCCCCCACCTGGACTCGAACCAGGAACCAAGTGATTAACAGTCACCTACTCTGCCAATTGAGCTATAGGGGAATAAAATGGATACTTAAGTATCCAACGACGATGAGGGGATTTGAACCCCCGATCTCCTGCGTGACAGGCAGGCGCTTTAAGCCACTAAGCTACACCGTCATGGTGGAATCTAGGAGACTCGAACTCCTAACCTTAACCTTGCAAAGGTTCTGCTCTACCAGTTGAGCTAAGACCCCATTTGGCGAAGGGCCAGGGATTTGAACCCTGAACTGCGGTTTTGGAGACCACCGTGTTACCAATTACACTAACCCAACAAAGATGCCGAAGAATCGGCAAGTCGGAATGACAGGATTCGAACCTGCGACATCTCGCTCCCAAAGCGAGTGCTCTACCAAACTGAGCTACATTCCGTGGTGGGAGAAGAGGGAATTGCACCCCCATCGGTTCTTATGTAACGCTTTTACAGAGCGCCGCCACACATATCTAATAGTAGCCTTTCTCCCGAATAGTTTATATTTTATGACCGAACTACTGCGGTCAATGGATCTGGTGAGGCTCGAACTCACAACTTCCAGGTTAAAAGCCCGTTACTCTACCATTGAGTTACAGATCCATTAAAGGTTTAGATTGTCGAGGTGCAGGTGGTGGCCTCTCAACCACCCTCTTAGAATACCACTGATTCCCTCAGGAATCAAGTGTTGTGTGCCAGCTTCAGGAGTGGCACTTGAGGTTTGGGGTCTCGTTCCCCCACCGACTCAAGTAATATACCAGGGCTTAGACCCCAGTGGAAAATGATACGACCAGTTGAACAAGTGGCACAAGGCATAAAAAAAGAGGGAGAACCTTTTAGATTCTCCCTCTTGATTGCTTTTATGGTTTGTTCTTTTAACTTTGACTTACCATATTTACAATCAAGAGGGATTTTTCCGCATACCAATTTGGAATGGGGCTAAAATCTCTATCTGATTGTAAATTTAGTTTAGTCATTGTTTTTGATTGCATGAATTATATATACAAGTTTTATCTTGATAATATGATACTCAAGATATTTTATTTTTAAAATGTCGAAATGCTGGGGGATTGAATCCAGAACCTCACGTTTATACAGCGTGTGCTCTAACCAGTGGTACTACCACTGGTTGACCGTTACCAACGGTGTCGCTGAGAAAAATAATTTAAGGACTGTACCTTAAATTATCAAGTACCCCCAGTCGGATTTGAACCGACAAGCCGAAGCGGTTGATTTTGAGTCAACTGTGTTTACCAGTTTCACCACAGGGGCATGAGACAATCATAAGAGATAAATCTTAGATTGTCAAGCCCCCGACTGGATTTGAACCAGCGACCGACGGTTTACAAAACCGTTGCTCTACCACTGAGCTACAAGGGCATAATGGGTAAGAATTAACTTACCCAATTATTCAAACGTTTAGCGGAATCTCATACTCAACTTGATCCAGCTCATAAAAAGTTTCGTCAAATCCCTTTTCTAGATTTACATAATCTTCATATTCAATACCAAGAAACCGATTTGCAAAATCTTCGTAGTCATCGTGAAGAACATAACTGAAAGTCATTTGTGAAACCTCCCTTTGAACGTGAAACTACTATACCAGGATTGCAGCCTTAAGTCAAGTATTTTGGACGGTTTAAAAAGTGTCCTTTTGCTATATTTAGACAGATCTTGGATAAATGTCCAACCGATCAATCACAACCATAGATAAGTCACATAATACATCACCATCAACATTACCTAGTTTAGAAATGATTGCATCACCAACAATTTCTAACATAAAATCTAAATAACGTTCATCCTCACGGATATAATCACAGACTTCATATTGAAGTGCTTTAGCAAGGTTTATATATGTAGAATTGGATAGAGCCATATCAAATATCAAACACTTTTTCAGATAGAATTAGGTCTTTAAAAGTTTTATTTTCCCAATCTTCATTCCAAGGTTGAGAAATTAAACTATTATAATGGTTAGTCCACATGCTACTAACTACTTCAAGATATTCATGTTTAGAAATAGCTGAATAAAAAAGATCAGTCATAATTGGAAATAAAATCTTGATATTCTTCTTTTAGAAAACTGGAAATGTGATTAAAAATCTCAGTCTTACCATTTTCTCTAAGAAGACTTAGGACTTCGATTAGTTGATTAGGATCTAGTGGGATGCTGTAATAGCTTTATGTAAATACATCAGGAAAGAGGTCTTGTGGCTCAGCTTTTAAGACCTCTTCATATAAGGAACTAATCATTGAGTTAGGAGTTCTTGCATTTCTCGTTCTTTACGTTTCTTATTACGTTCTTCTTGGATAATCATTGTTAGCTCTTGAATGTCATCATAAATGATTTCCATTTGACTACAAATATCATCATATTCGTAGTCACTTCTAGCTTTATTTGCTTTCTTAGCCAGTTTTTCGTATTGCTTTTTCGCAGACTTAAGTTCTTTTTCGTACTCTTTCAGGGTTTTAGTCAGTTCCATATAAATGATAATGATTGATTTATTTATTACAAATCACTTACGCAAAGGGCTGTTGTAGTATTTCGTGAATGCCGAAACTACAATAACAGCAGTAGAGATTACACCGATGAAGCCAAGGAAAGTAACAGCGTCTCCAGTAAAGTTGTAGGTAGAAATGGTTTCCATTATGGTTGTTTCGAACTTGTTCAGTATAGCAGAGACTTAGGAATTTGGGGAGGCTTCTGGGTCAGTTGAAAAAGCGTCCCCATATGGATCATTAACTTTGAGTGGATGTTTCAGCAGAAATAGCTTTATCCACTCGATCATTGATAAAAGCTTCAATATCAGCATCAATACGTTCCATCACATAGAATGCAACCTCACGACAGATTCCAGAGCCGTAATCGTATCGAATGGTATCAATAACTTGCCTTCGAAACCAATTAGTATCCATCTCTTTTTTTACCTCTTCAAGAATATTTTCTTTAGAAGTTATTTGATCTTTTCGGGTTTCCAGCTCCTCAATCAAATAGTTTGCTGCATTGATTAGGTTATCGAGTTGTACGAGAGCATCGTTTACAGTTGTGGTAGTCATAATCTTTTGAGGTTACCTAAGTATTATAGCAAAGAAGAAACCGAACTGGACTGGAGGTAGTCCAGTTCTACAATTGTCAGGTAGCTGAGGTCTGGAGAGTTCGTAGATTGAAGAACATCGAACTACTTTGTGGATTTAGCATCCCATCTAGAAGATTTTGAATCACAGCAAGAGTGATTGATGCTGCAAAGAAGTTAGCAGCAATCAGTTGTGGACGGGATGGTGCATTAAGTGCACAACTACCTTTGCTTGGAATACTATCTTGGGGATTTTCGATATTAGGATAGATTTCTGCGGGATTGATTCCCACATTTTGACCTTCTACTCGACCCCAATATAGAGTTTGACCTTTTACGGTTTCCGTTCCATCTGAATTGCCAGGACTAATGAAGAAGAAATCACCAGTGCAGGTAGATTTGATAGAGTTAATGATTGCAAGGCGAGTCGCATCATTATCTACACAACAAACTACCATAGGGCAAGTTGCTTTACGAAGCATTGGAATGAATGTAGAAGCTGAAATAAAATCTTCCTTACATTCAATATTTTCCATCAGTCCTTGGAATGCACAAAAGTCTACCATAGCTCGTGCTTTGTTTAGTCCAACCTGAGCTTCACCAACGAGTTGTCGAGTGATATTTTTTTCTTCAAACTCATCACCATCAATGAAGATTACTTTTGCATCTTGAGTATTTGGGTGATATGCAACAAGTCGTGCAAGAGGTGCTGCGAGATGACCACCAGTGCCACCGACGCCAATAACAAAAACATAATCAGGAGTGAAGTTCATAATCAAGTGCTTGTACGTTCCTTAGTATACGATAGATTGAATGATTTGGGGGAAAGTGGGGACAGTTTCAGAGCTGTCCCACCAGCAGACCAGTGGTTTCTCCAGTAGAAGAAATGAACCAGGATTTCCCTACTGCATCTTCTACTGTTTTGTAGCCACGATATAGTCCACCATTACGTTCAAATGAGTGTTCCATTACTGGGATTAACATAACGTGTGGTGCTTTCTTTAGAGGTTTGAATCCTGCCATCAGCATCGTATAAAATGCTTGAATGTCAGCTTCTGCATCTAGGAGAACTAGGGCATCACAGTTTTTAGTTAGATATTCCTCTCCTGCAAATAGTCCTTCTGTATCATAATCGTCTGTTCTTGCCTGATACCTAACTTCACTAGAGTTCTCCATAAAGGTCTCAATAGGAAGTAAATCATTGTTAAATGGTGTAGTGAAGAAAAACGTCACCATTTCACGGAGATTCTTTGGTTTTTGATTATATCCCCAACAAATGTTCTCTGGAGAATAAGCATCTCCAAATACATTAGAAGCCATATATGGTCTAGTTGCTACCAGTTCTCCTTCTTCATTGAGACCACCAGCTTGAAGCCAAGCACTATCTCCAACATATTGGAAACGGGGAAGTTCTCCAAGATGTGTGAGGCGAACAGTGAAAACCATAGGTGCTACAGCAAACCGAATCTCCTCATCTTTCTTTTCATATCCTTCAGGGCAGGATTGTCCATGATACCCGTCATGATATACATCACAGTGTCCTCGCAGGTCTGGATCATCCCAATCAATATCTCCATCTTCATCTTTATATTCATCTAGAAAGGAATAACAGTTCCTCGAACATCCTTCACAGTGATCTTCATAAAACTCATCGTTTGTGGTTTCTACAGTTTGCTCTACATGAGTGAATCCATCAGGCATCCAAGCCGAAATAGTAAGATCATCTTTCACTCGATATGTAATCATCTCAACATCTTTTGGAATGAGATGAAGATTTACAGTTGCAGGTTCAGTTGGAAAAATAACAGACATTTTGAACTCTTCAGGTATGAATCCAGTATAGCAAGTGTTAGTCTCAAAATGGAAAAGACCAGGACGGTTTGAGAATCGTCCTGGTCTATATCACATTAAAGTGTATTCATCTTCTAACACAAATTCGAGGTCTTGTAGAAAATCATAAAGTTCTTCACGGAAATCTTTTAGAGCTTCCATGTTTGTTCGATTTTCCGCCACAAAATCCTTCATAGAATCAACGATATTCCAAGTGTTGAGTTTGGTGCCGTTTGTATAAGAACTCCAGAAGAATGGATCTGAATAGTCGTCACTATCCCAACCCCAGTTCTTAAGATCACTCCAACTTTCTTTGATACTGTTATCAGTTTTAGTCTCTTTTTTGGTCCACTTAGAAACAGGATAACTCTTGGATACGGTTCCAGTCTTATACTGACTTACTGGAGTAGTATAGTCAACATAGTCAATAACTTTAGGATGAAACTCTTGTCCTGGAATGGGAGTTGCATCAAGAAGTTTATCATAACTCATCTCAAACCTACGACCACTACCTACAACAGATGCAGCCATAGTATATTTCATATTCTTAGTGTCGATAGAACCGACAACAATATGAATACCAGGATCTCCAAGCTCATACTTATCATCAACACCACTAAAGAAGGCTTGCATGGTATTGTGACTATGAGAACTCCCTACAGGAATCCAACCATCTGGAGGATAATGTGTGATTTCCTCACCTGTTTCAATGTCAATAGCTTCATCAAAGTTATCTACACGAACCGAAGCTCCAGATACTTTCTGCCTGGGGACAAGAAACCGATATACACTAGGATCATCCGCACTACGGAGAATCCGCATAGAAACTTCTACGCAAGCTTGAACTTTATCGACATAATAGAAACAAAGTTTTACCCACTTAGCCCATAGTTCTGCTGGGATTTTGTGAATGTTTTCATTCAACTCAAAGTGCTCAAGATGCTCTTTTGTGATTACAGCATTTGCATCTGGATCAAAAGCAGGACGTAGATAACTACCCCAAGTTCCTTTATATACTTCCCAACAGCCTTGATCTGCAGTACGAAGAACTGAAGGTACTTCTTTGGGAGTTTCCACAACATCTAAGGAAGTATTTTCAATATCTTTTACTTCTTCCTGGAGAGTTTCTTGAGTTTCTTCGGTGATGGTAGTCATAGATTTCTTTGGGTACTTAGATATGGTAGCACAAAGACACACTGAAGTATTATGTCTTGTGTCAGTTGAGATTTTGTCTCAGTTAGGTACAAAAAAAGACCCTTTCGGGTCTTTCTCAGTACACCAAGGCAACTCAGCCTTTAGATTCACTAGAAACTGCAGCACGTACAGTCTCACCAGGACGGACAACGGTATCACCAGAAACTGCCACACCGTTGATGATGTAGCGATTTACGCGAGATACATCAACAATACCACCAGCATATTCAGCCACAAGTTGAGAGACGCTCTTTCCACGATATTGAGCTTCAGTCAGTGAAATGCTTTCCTCATTGACAACAATGGTAACAGGAGCATCGTAGGACTGAGTGCGGACGGAATCGAAGAATGACATAATAAAAACAAAAAGTAAAGGACAAAGTTGAGTGAAGGTGTTTCCCTCACCGACCCAATCAATATAGCAGAAAGGCGACTGCTTTGGGAGTGATGGTGGACAGTTCCAGAAGTGGAACCGAGGGAGTTAAGAGCGAGGAACCTCTCTCGCTTCGACCCCTTTAATGTATCAGGGGTTTGGGGAATCTGGAAGGGTGAGTGGACAGCGCAGAAAGCGTCACATCTCATACTCCCAGTCAGCATTTCCTGCTTTATCCAACCAAAAAGTTTGCATAGATTTAATCGGTTTTAGTAGATACATCTTTCCACTATCTTCTAAAACTTCACAAGATTGAAGACCAAGCATAACTCGGTCATAGTAATCATAAGTTTCTTTAGTCTTAGGCTTCAGGTAAACAAACTTTTTACGAGTCGCTGGCATAATTTAAAAGTAGTGAGGTAGTTTAGCGTTTACATCATAGATGCAGAGTTTTCCATTATCACTTCCACATTCTGCATCTAAAACTAGAGATTTAGTTTTAGATAAATCAATGTGAACTTTGTGATAATGTCCTGCTACACGAATCCAAGAATGTGGACTTTCTTCAGTCCACCACTCTATTCGTTTATTGTTTGTTACAGGACCATAAAGACATTTTGATTTTGTATGCTTACTAACCAGTTTTAGTATATACTCATCTTTATAATCAGTAGGAACTAAGATTTTAGAGGAAAAGTATGCGTGAGCACACCTATACTCCAGATTGTCTTTATCTCTAAAGACAATCCCATATGGAAATGAGTTTAACCATAATAATAGATCTTCATTTGAAACATTACTATTAGAAAAATCTTCAATAGTAATGTCTAAACCATTATTGAGAAATACATTATTTCCTTTTAGATAGCGAATGTACTTATCCTGATGATTTGATTGTAATATTGTACAAAGACCTGAGTTTTGTAATGATCTTACAGTTTCATATACCCCAAGACTGTTGGAGTATTCCACTCGACTATCAAATAAGTCTCCTAAAAATATGATGTAATGATTTTCAATGTTATTTTTAATGTATGTAAGTGCTTCCGTAAGTAGGTGATATTGTGAATGAACATCACCTACTAGAACATAATTTTTCATAACTGGACCTTAGATATCCAGTATAATATCATATAGAAGCTGGGTTTGGCTAGTGTTAGGGACGGTTTCAGTTTTGGTCCCAGGTACAATTAAATCAAATCCTTCTTCTATGGTAGGAATAGTATATTGAGAATGCATTTGCATAATAACTCTAGGTGGAACTACTTTTCCTGGTCGATTCTTATTTCTACGGAGAAGTTCTTCTAATGGAACCTCAAAATATACAGCTATTTTGTAGTAATCTTCACATAACCTTAGTTTTTTCCGTCTAGATTTTACACTGATATTTGTTTGATCTACTATAAAACTCTTTTTTTGTTGTGAAAATAACTGTAGTTTTTCTACAAAAACTGAAACTGCAGGCGTGATAAGTGAATCAAAAGATTCAGTATAAGTTTTACCCATAGATTTAGCTTGATCTTCTATCCAGTTGTCTGTGGACAATACTTCTAGATTTTCCTCATTGTTATTTTCAATCCAGGTAGATTTACCACTACAAGGTGGTCCACATAGTATAATAATTTTAGGTTCAGTATTCATTCCAGTTCAAGTTTCCAAATAACCAACGATTTTCATTTACCTTGGTTTGTGTAGACAAAGATTTATGTATTTTATCTAAAATCAGTTCTTTTATTGTTTTCCCAGCACGAAGTGGGAACATAAAGGATTGATATTGAGGTAAAACTGACGGTACAGCATACAGCGCAAAATCTTTTTGTGATTGACCTTTATCTATAGATTTATATAAATCATAGATGTCAGTGGCAACATCTTCTACTGATAACCAAAATGCTTTTTCAAACTTAGATAGTCGAGAAGCATCACATTCAGTCAATAATGGAAGTAAATCATCAACAGAGTTATTGATAATAACCCTAATCACATTTTTTTCCTGACTGATTGATTCCTTAGTTTTATGACGAAGAACATAATCGTCCGCCTTAACTTTGACCATATGGCCTGAGTCAAAACGAATAACTACACCTTCTCCATCATCCCATTCACGAACTTGTGTTACAAACAAGTTAATATTTTGAACAGCAAGACCATTTACTGCTTTAACTACAGGAATATTCCAAGCAGTTGCATACTGCAACATAACATTATATTGAACATAAGAACCAGTATCGTTATAACGCATACCAGTTAAAATAAGTTGGTCCTCTGAGTAATATACTACAATACGATTCTTAAGAGAACACCATTCAAATAACGGAGTGACATTTCGTTGAATACATTTAAGAATGAATGTAGAATAATTTGACTTATCTACAATAAACTCTTCTGCTTGTTTAGAAATATCAGTTATTCCTGCTTTTGTCACTAACACAAATCCATCTTTAGTTGGTTGAGCAGCAATTTGGCTCCCATCAAGTTTCTCAAGAACTTCGTGAGGTTCATAGAGATTTATTTTATTCAGTTGAGTATCTTCCCTCTCATTAACATTGAAGAACTTATGATATTTTCGACAAAGTAACTTTCCACTTTCATCAAAAGTTAGTCCTCGACACTCACGACGAATAGCAGAACCTAGAGGGTCACTGGAATCCCATTGAAAGGTTTCTTCAAATGCAACCATATAGTTGATTACTGTATAACCATCTTTATAGATTACATTAAACTCATCTCGACCTTTAATGTGAGGAAGAACGTCATCAATATTTTGTATTGTAGGAAAGTTATAATGCATTTAGATCAACCCCAATATTCGTAATAAAATCCGTGATCTGTAGAATAATGTACGTGTTTGATTCCATATTCTGTCAAAGCTATTGAGCAGATTGGACAAGGTTTAGCCATACGAAGTTCTTTTCCCCCACTTCCACCAACTCTTGCAACAACAATAGTGTCTCCTCTACCTTTACTTCTTATTAGACAGTTAACTTCACTATGAAGAAACCTTTTTTCCATCAAACCTTTATTATTGTGAAGAAAACTAGCCCTTTTACCGTAAGATGCTTGAATGGGATGAGTTTTATCCTCTACATTTACTGCAGATGCAATAATTTTATTTTTCTTATAGATGATAGAGCCTACTTTTTTCTTTGACTGAGAAGACATAGCTACTGCTATGGCTTGATTAAGTATTTCAGGTTTGAGTGGAGAACGAGTAGGCATCTAAAAAATTTCGTTAAAGGTAGTATACAAGAAACTTGTTGAATTGTCAGGCTCAAGTGGACAGTTCAAGAAGTGTCTTTAATTATAAATCTTACAATAATTCTACAATTTATTTTTCTTAGCTAAGATCAGTTTTATAAGTTAAAAATACTAAAAAGGAGGGAATTTCACCCTCCTAAAAATTTAATTGAGAATCAAGTTATTCATTTTTATCCTAAAAAATAATTAAATTAATCCCATGATACATCCTTTACTAAAACTCCAGGCATTACATAACTGTAGCCACGAACACCATCAATTTCACCCACTTTATACTGCCAAGAGTATTCAAACTTATTGTGAGAATCCCAAGTCATAAAGCCACGTTTATCAAACCATGACTTAACGGTAAGTGCAAAGCGATTAGAAAAGATATTACGAGTTCTCAATGCTCCACTATCCTCACGAGTATCAATCACAGTACAAAGATCAGGAATGAAATGTGTTGGAGTTTCAATGTAACAATCAGATTTGTATTGATGTGTAGTGAAAGCAAATGCTGGAGCAGAAGTAAATATTACAGCAGCGACAGCAAGGAGTTTTTTCATCATTTGTTCATTTGAAGTGTAGGAACGGGCATCCCACCTTCGGTGGGAACATAGATGGTAACATTACCATTCTTGCTACCATCTTCAATACCAGTGATATACAGGTATTGAAGATATTCACGGTTATCCTTCAGGCTATCACCAATAATTTGGTTTGCCTTAGCAACACCTTGAGCACGGATGATCTCTGCTTCAGCAAGTTGTGATGCAGAATCTTTCTTTGCTTGTGCTTCAAGCACAGCCACCTGACGAGTGTATTCTGCTTTTTGAAGTTCTGCTTTACCAGCAAGCGATTGCTGCCACACATTATATTGTGGACCACCAATGAAGATGAGACCACCAATCAAAACCACACCACCAACAAGCAGAACAGCTGCGGGGTCAATATATCCGTTTTGTTGTTTCATTTAGAAGATCCTCCAGTATTGTAAGTAATCATGTTGGCAAGGGCAATGATAGCAAAGTTCTGCCAGAAGGTCAAAGATACATTAAACCAAGACAGAATAAGTCCAAGCAACCACGCTTGGAAGAATAGTCCTGCGGTAGCAAGAACAATTATACTAAAAGCAACGCCAAGAGCAGTAGAAGTTTTCATTTTTTATTAATTATAAATTGAACAGTATTTGCAATATCATCCATTGCATCTTTTAAATTATTACTTTGTCCAGATTCTTGCTTTAGAATTGGGCGACTTGAATCACATAAAGTCCACCTCCATTGATTCATAGAATCACAAAACCATAATGTTATTTTCATTCTAAGAAAATTTTATTGCTATACTAAATCTATGTTTATTTCTAAATGATGTTGCTTTATGTAATAAAGATGAATCGAAATAAATTAGCCTATTTGGCAATGGTAATATTCCATGTATGTTATCCTCGATCAAAAATTGAGTTTCACCACCATCATCTAAAATCCAATCTTGATTAGCATAATATAAAAATGTTAAGCCAAATTCCCCATCCGTATGGAAATACGGATTTTCATTTGGAGAAAAACAATTTATATACATCCTAGAAATATTTAATTTCTTTACTTCTATAAAATTATTTCTAATTTTATTTTCTAGAAAACTATAGAAAAAATCATTTGGTTTTATTATAGAAACTGCTCCAGTTGGAGGAATATCTACATCATCACGTTCCCCAAAAAGATAGGATGAACTTCTACAAAAATTTATAACATTTGTAAAGTCATCATCTTCCAGGAAATTATCAACTATTTGAATCATGTATCTAATGGCAATAATTCTGGATTTTCTAAATCTACTGGGAATAATAGTGGGTGCGCCTCTTCCTCTATTAGATAGAATGAAAGATAATAAATCTCTTCATCACTATACACATGGTTTGCTGTGGCTTCCAGTATTATTTCAGCATCATCCTGAGCTATTTTAGGTAATTCGTCAAATGTGTATGGAACCCAATTTATAAAGTGCATCAAGACAATTTTATTCTCCTCTTTAGTCTTATACCATCTATAACTTTTTGATAGTGTATAGGACATTGGAGTTAAATATTCTTGAAATATTTATTCCAAGAATCAATCCACCCCAGAATTTGATGAAAGAGGAGGATAGTGTCCTGTTAGTTGTTGATATTTTTCACACAACATAGATTCATACTTATAATATGTTTTGGTAGAATATTGAACTTCTTCTCCCCAAACATTTAGAGTAGCTTGAGCCAAGGGAACTTCATATACATACCATTCTACTTCTTTACCATCCCGAATAGCTGCATATTGTGCTTCTGTAATATTAAAGTTTGTAACTGAGCATGTACCTTTATTTCTTGCTTTTCTAGTTCCACAATTATAAGATTGATGTCGTCCCTTCATTCCTACATAAGTTCCACCAATCTTAGCAACCTTTCCATCAATAGCAAGAATATAAATCATCTCGCAATATTCATTATACTTTTCTTCTAATCCAGGAACAACGACATATTCAATAGGATTAACCTCAGGATTTTTAACGAATCTTTGCTCTGCCTTTAGTGTAGCATCAGCAATCTTATAAAATCCATATTTGAAGAAATTATCGACTTCAAGTTCATCATCTAAATCAATACGATATTCAGGAAGAACTTCAGGTAGGTAAGACATCAATTACTACTGTAAAAAATTTTTAGGAGTGAAGTTGGGGCATCAACGTCACTCATCTAATATACACCATATGAGGGAGCTAGGCAAGCCCTGGTGGACGGTCCCAAAATTGGTCAATCGCTTATATTCAACTCAGCTTTTTTGTCACAATATGCTTTAACTACCAAAGATTTCCCACCAACATTTGGAGCACCCATATTAGTGACATATTTACTCCAATCGATTTGTTCAAAGATACTCCTTACGTACTTCTTTTTTGGTTTAAACAAGTAATGAGTTGTCGTATTTGGAGAAACTTGATCTATCTCACATATTCCTATTTTTCCCCAATATTTTAAAGCAAAATCCCAATATTCTCTATTTTTTAATTGTTCTCTAACTTGTGGTAGTTTTGGAACATTATCACAAGTTAGAAACATTTCAAAATCATCATGTCTAGTTGGAGGTCTTGTTGTAATTCTAAGGTTATCAAAACCATTTGGATTTGTTTTAGACCAAATTTGCATACAACATGGAACATGATATGGCTCATTGTCTAATAGAAAACTATATTCTGGAAGTAGTTCACTGTAATATAACCCAAAAGATTTATCTAACTGAAATTGAACTTTCCAAGATGTAGACCATTTTGCAGGAACAATGAATGCAATTAAATCACTAAAAGTTGCTGCATGATTAAAAAATGCTTTTGCCAATGGATTCATATATCCAGAACCAAATGGAGGATTTCCAATGCAAGCAATTTTTATTCTATTATATAATGGATGATACGGTGAAGTATATTCAAAAAAGTCTTGCTCTATAATATTTTCTGCCTCAGGTTTTAGATCTAAACCAATAGAATTTTCTGGAAGATATCTAAGTATATTTCCAGATCCTGCAGAAGGTTCAAGGACTAAATCATAATCACTTAGAGGAAAATGAGAATTTATCAAATTTACAAATTTTTCTGCAACAATTGGATTTGTATAAAATTTATCCAGCTCTTTTGATTTTTTACTCATGTATTCTCATAAGTTGCATGATGATATTTTAAATATTCACGAAAAGTCATTTTCATCTCCTTATTTGTCATGCCACAATGTTCTGCCGCTTGAGGAAGATTCATTTTAGACGAAAACAAAGACTCATTAGCTTCTTTCACATTTTCTGGACTGGTTTTTACTTTCTTGTCATTCATTCGGTGAAACTTCTTAACATCCATAATCTTTTACCAGCAGATTCTGCCAGATCATCTAATACATTGCAAGTTGCTCGCTGGTCTTGTTTATCAGCTTCATTTGCAGCTTCACGATATAAATCTATGATAGTTTGATTATCACGAATTAAATCATCTACCATTCCCATATCATCTAGTTTACTATTTGCTTCTAGAATATGGGATACTTCTAGTAATCTTTTTAATGTACTAACTGGTTTAATATTAAGAACTCTCATATGTTCACTCAATCTATCAATTTCCCTGAACATCTCTTCATATTGATCTCCAAAGGTACTATGCAATTGATGAAAATCTTTCCCTACAACGTTCCAATGATAAACCCAAGTCTTTTGAAATAAATTGAAAAGAGTAGCTTGAGAGTCAGAAAGTTTTTTATATAGCTTTTCCATATTGAGGTTTTTAGATATTTATCTTCAAACTTCTATATTTTTAAACGTTCCGTCTTTGCGACACTCATTTATGAGTTTTCCAATACTACTTACAGTCTCAAGTTTGGTTTCTATTGCATTTAAATCATCACATAGATACAAATATTCTTTATTTGGATTGTATGTAAAAGAAATTCCTACTAAATTTTGTTCATAATTAAAAGAAATTTTTGAGATAGAAGAAGATCCTTTGATTTCAAGAATTTTCATTGATTAACTCCTTACATTCAAGATAATTCATTCCAAAAATTTTATATTATTACTACAAAATAAAAAAAATCTTTATATTAGTAATTTGTTGGGCTATTTAACATTGTCCCATCTCCTTTTCCATATAAGGTTTTTACTAGTAAATCTGTAAATTGTTCCATTTTATGTGGAGCTACACTTGCGGGATTGTGACTAATTGCGTCCTTAAGTGCTTGTAATTCATCCCATTCGTCTTTGGATAATGATTCTTCTACCATTTGTTATGATTTACACACATTTCACGATATTTAGTTTAGAATAGCCCACCAAATGGTTCATTTTTATCATTCTTTAGCTTTTCTTCAAGTTTATCTGTAAACTTGTCCATTTGAATAAGACCATCAATATCTAAAATCATTTTAGAAATCATTACAGATACATAGGCTTTCTCTTGGCGAGCAGCAAATGATAATGAATTTCTTAGTGCAGCTTCTGCTTCCTTTAGGGAAGATTCTACAGTTTCGCTAAGAGCCATTCAACGTTCCTCAATACTTAGTGTTTTACTTATTTTTTTCATTGTAAATGAACCATCATCATTTAAAATCCACTCCACATAATCTCCTTCTCTTAGCTTTGCTGCATCAAGCAAGTCATCAGGAAAAATAACATAACATTCTCCAGAAGGACCATCAACTTCAACAGGAAGTTTCCACCGTACAACTTTGTCTTCTTTTTGAGGTGGAGTCCAGAAACCATCAGCAGTCATTTCATAACCAGCAGAAACTGCCTCTTGATAATTAATATCAAGTTGTGCTCTCTTATTATAATATTCAGCTTCTCGTAGATTATATTCACGAGTTTTTTCATCTTCATAAGACTCTAGGAGAATGTCCACAAGACTTTTTATTTCCTTCATATCATCTACAGATAAACCATCTAATGTAAATAGATGGTTATCGTTAGGACAGATTGATATTGAAAAATCTCCAGATTTTCCATCATATGTGCCTGTGGTTTGTAATCTAGTCATAATATTCCAACAGATTTAAGATAGTTGCGATATGCCATATATCTATTCATATGTGGTTGATTTTTTACTCCTAGACTTTTACAAGCTTCACAATAATAGTTAAACTCTGCCCAGGGAGTTGATGGGTCTATGGCTGGATATCGAGAATCACTATAACCTATAATTTTTTCTAGGTCAAGAAACTTTTTCATTCGAATTCTTTTGTAGTAATTGTTGCTGAACTATAAACTCCTTCAGCTCTAAAGTTTCGTTCCATTCCCACACGGTTCCATTCTTTTGCGTATAACTCTTCTGCATAGTTTTGATTTTCATAAATTTTTACCTCAATTACTGTTGGTTGATTATTGTCCCAATGTCTCACTGCATTAGCTATAATGAAACAGTTGGTCACAAAGTAAGTAGTAAATAGTATTGTTCTTATTATTGCAACTTTATCTGCAAGATTGTCATCTTTATGAGCTTTTTCACCTAAGCTTAATGCCCACAAATGCCATAACTTTTTTATCATTATCGTCCTGTTATATCCTCATAATCTAACAACTTACCAAGTTTAAAATGTAATCGCAATCTTGGCCAGTCTTCCCACTTACCTCCCCAATCAGCAGGATAAACTTCCACATAATCAGTCACATAGCAAGGTTCTACCTTACCATGTTTCCCCGTTGGTATCCATTCAAAGTTTAAAAATCCTCTTTCTGGATCATACCGCTCATCATTTTCGTTAATCTCCACAAAATCGTGAGTTTCTCTGTGAGTAAGTTCATACAAACAACCATCAGGAGCAATCCAATACCGGCACATTGCACAAGCAAGTCCCTTAGTTTGCATTTCTACATTAGTGAATTGTTCTCCCAAATCATAAGAAGAACGAATCTCATCAAATAACCCCATTTGTTTTATTCTCCAAGTTTAATAGGAAAATCCTCATCACTAAGATCAGTATACAATAGTTTGGCAAAGATTTCGTAAGCAGGTGTGCCAGTTTCCAAAGCGGATGAAGTAGCAACAGTCCACATAATACGCAACTGAAACTTATCAGGTAAGGTCTTCATCATTTAACTCCACCTCTTTTACGAGGTCTTTCACTTTTTCAATAACTTCATCCATAGGATATACCTTTTCTTTACCAGTATCAATATCGTGAGAAATTTGAAGCAAACTATCTAAGAAATATTTGGGATAAATGTCATCTTCAAGACTATCCCAAAAGCATAGGATACATTGTTCTAGTGGATCATCAGTATTAAGGAGAGCATATTCTTGATAGTTATTGCCCATCAAGTCCGCCCAGTTCTTAAAGGCATACCAACAATCATACCATCCCTGAATAATACAGGAGTGCCAGTAGTATTCAAACCAAGACAGTTTAGTTTTCTTGGTATTTGTTCCTAAAATAGGTCTTGAGAATATCATATTACTTTAAAGATTTTGGACCTTTGATTTGTTGAAATGGAATATTTAATGTATCTTGATATGAATGTGGACACCCTTCAGTAGTTTTATATTTACCTACCCACTTTTCTAACATAATCTTTGCATACTTTGGACGAATTGCAAATGCTTCTCTTCGAATATTGATATTTTCTGGACTTTTTGGAAGATACTTTTCAGATTCTTCCAGAATAGAGTATTCCAGCTCATTAAGCGTAGCCAAATATTCAATGATATTTTCTTCAGTTGGAAATTCAATAACTAAATCCAGTAAAGAGATTAGATTTTTTTCTTGAGTTTCAATAGCTGTCAACATAATGTAATGTGTTTTGGTTTTCTTGTGTAATAATCAGTTCAAAAACTTGACCTAGACTAGTAGCGTGTCCAGTATAGTAATCTATACCTTCTGGTCCTGTCCAGAACTCATATGTATAAGTTCCAGTAATAGAATCTCTATTGATATGATATTTCATAGCTTATAATCTATATCTCCACTATAAGTTTTTAAAGTTTCATCAACTATATTACCATTCTTTTCTTCTTGTCGAACCTTAAGTAAAAATCTAGTAGCAGCAATACATTGTTCTTCAGTTAGAGATGTAATGAGTCCATTTTCATCTTTATCATAAGATTGATAAGTTCCCCATCTTTTTTTCTCAACATAAAATTCATCGTCAACTAACTGTTTTTCCGTCATTTAATAAACTCAACTGTCTTTGTAATTCTACTTTTATTGAAATTAGTCTTTGATATATGTACATCTCATATTTATTTCCTACTATGAGCTTAATAATAGATTCAATATGATTCAACATTGTTGTTATTTTATCTATAGGACTCATATTTTCTATTAAATATGTTTCAATAGTATCTAAAAAATCTTTTTCAGTAAAGTAATTTAATATAGATTCTTTAGGGTCATTTTCATCCCAAGAGATTTCAAGACTCCCTGGAGATAATTCCACTACTTGTATCATTTATTACAATCCATAAAATATTGATATTTTGCTCCAGATGGAGGTGCATATCTCAATATATCACAACCTTTGTATGAATCTATAACTTCTATAGTTGGCTCTGGAGATTTTTCCTTTGGAGAGTTCTTATTTTTTACGTCAAATGAACCATATATGATATAAAATAATGACAAAAAGGAAATACTAAGAACTACACCAAATATAAACGCTCCATAATAATCGTTTATTTTCATATCAGTCATCCCAAGGTGCTTTGCGTTCTAATACTCTACGAATTTTTTCCATATTTTCTGGATCTGGTGGTGCATTGATTGCTTCTACTAGAGCATCATATGCTTCTTTTGACACATAGATTTTTTGAGGTTTCATTCCCAAGTGCTTGATGCACTTGCGTTCCCATCTCCACTCTTTATATCTATACCATAATGACAGTAGAAAGTTCATCTTTTGAATACTTCGGAATAGTATGGGTCTCTGCCTGATAGATTATATGGATCAAATCCTGGTTGAAACATAATCCATTCATCTGTCATTTGCATGAATCCACTTGATAGTTCTTCAAAAAACATAAGTCTATCAATGTTATCCTCTAAATTCAAACGACAGTCAATACAATTCTTCAAAGACCATAGGGCATTTTCAATCCACTGTTTCATAAGAGTCTTGTGATTATAAAAGTATTATAGCACAGAGGTGGTGGGGTCGTGAGAGGTCTTGTGCCAGTTTTTTCAGTGTCCTCATTTATTTTTTTAATCTACCTCTTATCCAATCTCTGCTTTTCTAATACAGAAAAGGTGCTCGAAAGCACCCAATCTTACCTACGAAATTGCACTCTCAATAGGTTAAATTATTTATCCCAAGTTTCGTCACTCCAAAAATAATTGAGTTGATTATCTTTTGCTACGATGTTTAGGTGATAAATTTTCCCATCTTGAGTATAGCAACCGACCCAGAGGGCATTAGAATTCATGCTCTCTAGATGAAACATTTTGAGATTCTCCAGTACAATTTCGTCTGGATTCTTTACCCATTTACTCATTTTGCTTTCTGTTCTGCATTAGAAGTTGAAAAGTGTGGTTCAATATGAACTGCTGAAACAACAATTACCAGACCACAAATTGCAGCGAGCATTACATCTCCTAGTTTCATTTTTTTCTCCTTTGTTTTCGCTTTTATATAGGTTTTATTTCAAAACCTCATCAACATCAACAGCATCATAATCATCAATACAAAGTTTGAATCTTACGAAATCTGTAAAGTCCATAGCATCACACTCATAAACGAAATGATTACCATCATTATCACTTTGAGTATAATTGGTGAAGTAATCATCAAAAACCAAAAGTATTGCTAATGCTCTTGCTTCATCGTGAGATGTAAAATTTTTATGGGGATGCGCCACAATCTTTTTTACGCATTGAAATAATTCTTCACGAGTATAAGAAAAAGCAGGTGCTTCACTATTCAATCCATAAGTCATTGGAATTTCATCTCCTTAATCAGAGCAGTAAAGAATGCCACACGGTCTTTATCATATTCTACATCAACACCAAAGTCATTACAGAATTTAGCAATACCCTTCTCAAGTTTTGTTGGGTAATGGATATTACTGAATTTAGCATAAGTGATGTGCTGAATGAACTCATCTTTCATAATCTCAAACAGACGCACTTGGTCGTCTTTTGAGAATTCTACCTCACATTCAGTAGGAGAGTGTCCGTTGAATTTGATTTTCATTTGATGCTCCAGTTCTTGCAGTTCCAGTTTTGAGTTGTAATTACAAATGTAGAATTAGTGGTAATTCCTTCTCGCACAATCATTTTAGCATTTGGTTTGCCTTTAGGTTGGTCGGGAATAGAAATCAACATAGCACTGGAAAGAATACCAGAGCATTTACCCATTTTATTACCCTGGTGTTCCCAGTGCTTACAGGTTTTACACTTTTTCATTGGTTTGGTTGTGTATGAGAATATTATAGCACATCCAAATCCTTACGGGAGTGCCCTTGGGACAGTTCTTCAAGTGTCTCCATATCTTCTAAATCGTGAATAAGTTCCCAAAGGTTTCTACAACTAACGACCATATCACCACATCCGTGTTCCCTATATTCCTGCAATTCTTCAACAACAAACCGAAGTGCTGTTGCAATTACTTTTGCTCTATCATTTTTCTTTGGTCGTAGAGTGCAACACATTGTTGCTTCTACAATTCTTTCAGCATCAGACATCATAATTTTAACTCCCTATGCTATGCGTTTTCTTTTAGAAGTGTCTATACCTTTTGCCCTTTGATAATGAGTAAGTGCTCCAGGTGTTGTAATAAATCCAGTTTCGGTACACATCCATTTCTGCGAACTAGTTTTTCTTCCCGATGTTTTACCTCCTTTACTTCTTGCCTCTTGTTTTTCTTCTTCACTCATTCCAAAAATGCCTCTTTTGAGTTCAACATTTTTCTTTCCGTTTATTTTTCCAGTTATTTTTCCATTCCTCTTTCCATTTTTACTTCTTTGTTTATAAGTTAATCCATAAAGACCAACACCAAGTTCTTTACTTCTAGAAGCACCTTTCAATCTTGCTTCTTGCTTTTCTTCCTCAGTCATAGCAAAAATTCCCTTTTTCAATATTTTATTTTTTTTCCCAGATATTTTACCACCTTCAATTCTTGCTTTTCTTTTTTCCTCTTCACTCATTCCAAATAATCCGACACCAAGTTCTTTTACTTTATTTCCACCTTTCTTTCCATTTTCCTTCAGTTGTTCTGTTGTGAGTGAATGAACTCCAAGACCAAGTTCTTTTGCTTTTTTTCCACCAAAAGAACCATCAGTAAAATAAAATTTTGTAGAAGTTTGGTATGCTCTATTTGCAAAGTGTGGGTTTTCTACTACCTTATAATGTTCTTGTAAAATAATTTCATCAGCATATGCTTCTGCTCTTGTCTCATAATCATCTTTGAGTATTATTTTATGAGTTGGTTTAAAGGTTTTATCTCTTGAAGAACCCAGATACTTTACATCTTCCTCTGGTAAGCATTTACACCCTCTGCTACCAAAATAACCTCTACCCCATTCCTCATAGGAATAATAGGTATAGTAATACCTTGTTTGGTTCATAGTTCCACTCTATAGGTCGCAATACTATTTATACAAGAAAAGGAGCATTTCTGCCCCTCTTCTACCTATAATGCGACCTACAGGCACTTCTATTTATGAGTAGTTAAAATGAACTTTCGTATAGAACTCTTTATAGCATTTTGCATTTGATAATTTCATCATCACTGGGGGAATGAAGTAGGCATATTCAGTATAGAAATCTTCCCTACTCAAAAATCGCAATCCGTGAAGCATCCAAGTGCCAAACTTTTCGTGGAATGCTCTTACAGCACGATATTGTTTGGAGTTGATAGGCACATACTTATTTTCTTCCGTAAAGTCATCGGCACGGGCATTTGCTTGGGTTAGATATAAACAAGTAGTATTTCCCTCCCCTGTTGCCCCATAATCACCAATCATATACACCCAGTATTCATCTACTGGGAATACATCACGACCATACTTCTCCTCATACTCTTTCATACAAGCATCAGCAACCAGTTGGAAGTTTTCTTTCTTCTTTGCTTCTAGTTCTGCTCGCAGTTCTACTTTCTCTGTTTCAGAAAGTTCTTTGAGAGCATCAGAATACTTACCAATCGCACCACAAGCAGTTTGAAATTCAGTCATGATAAAAATACCTTAAGTGTGCGTCCGTTGTCTTGTTCTGATACTTGGATGTTAGAGCATTCGCAATTAACATACTCTCTGCCATTCGGCCCAATTACCTCCACCCGATTGATGAGTGGATAGTTCTTGATGTAGTCTCCATTCGGTGCTTCATAATCCAAATGACCTTCATTCCAAGGTTTCTGCCCGAAAGATTCATAATCAATCCCAAGAGATTCTAATGCTGCTTTGTTTGCTGCTTCTCTCCGTGCTGCTTCTTCAAGCATTTCTTCGTGTGTTGGGTCAGTCATCAATCCAAACTCCATCTAGGGTTAGGGTTAAGTTCATCTAGTTTGTCCTCAAGTTTTTCAATTCTATCACACAATTCGGTGATAACACCAATCAAACATTCGTAATCAATATTCTCAATATCCTCTCCATATTCTGGGTCATTATAGACATAATGGTTGAGTTCTTTCTTGAAATTTCGTTGAGTCATACACTCCACTCCCTTGCTTCATAATCCATCAGACACATATCAGTTTGTTGCTTGTCTGTGTAATTTTCATAAGCATACTGACGACACTCTTCTTCTGTGCCCTCAAACAACATTTCATAACTCTTGTGGTCTCCCTCGTAGATGATTTTATAAAGACCCCACTCATCGTAGCAGTCAGGAAAAAATGGCATTACTTTGCCTCACCAAATCTAAAAGGATAAAGTTTTTTCACACCACCAGAACCATACTTGATTTCATTTTCCAGTTGAACGATATACACATAAACAGGTTCAGGAACCTCAAAGTGTTCCAGTTCTCGTGTTTCCTGATTATAGCACGAAATATAAGAACTCATTCTGCTTCCCCATAAGCATCCTGCACCATCTCTGCGATTTCCATTACTTCTGCTTTGAACTCTGGTTTTGCGGTCTTTGCAATCTCATCATAGAACAGAGTAAGGGCAGTCGTCAATAGAACCAGTTGTCGTTTTGTGAAGTTCATTAGATTAGAGAAGCAATAATTACAAGGATAAAAAACCCCCAAGGAATATTCAAACTGATGACTTCTCCCCTATCGTTTCTATCAGCATAAGGAACAAAGAACTTAACGATGTCAAGAGTGCTCATTAACAATTTTGGGTTTTATGCATATGAGAGTATTATAAGGCACAAGGGCACCAAGTTCAAGTGCCCTTGTGCCTGTTTGGAAAGTGTCCTATGCTATTCGTTTTCTTTTAGAAGTGTCTATATCTCTTGCTCTTTGATATTTTGTTAAGTTTCCTGGATTAGTAATAAAACCAGTTTCAAGACATTCCCATTTTTGTGCGTTAGTTTTTTTACCTTGATTACTCAATTGTTCTTTTGTAAGAGCAAATATAGCAACACCATTTTCTTTATTTTTAGCAGCACCCATTTTACCTGCTTCACTTCTTTCTTCTTTTGTTTGGGCAAAAATACCAGTTTTATTTTCTTTATGTAGTTTTCCCATCTTTTTACCAAGTTCCTGTATAAAACCAGTTTCTACATTTCTTCTTCCAGATATTAAACCAAGATTTTGTATATGACCTGTTTCAACATTTTTTCTTCCTGCTATAGAACCACCAATCTTACCTGCTTCACTTCTTTGTTCTAATGTAAGTGCCCCAATACCAATACCATTTTCATACTTTATTTTAGATATTTTACTTCTTTCTTCTTTTGTTAATCCAAATATTCCTAAACCAAATTTTTGTTGTGTTTTTATACCATTCCTTAAACATTCTAAAGATATTTTAGCACCACAACTTTCATTTAGACACCATTTATCAGTATTGTAGAATGGTCTAATTACTCTTTCTTCAACCTTAAGTGCTTCCAACCAACCTTCATCTGTAAAGTCAAAAAGTTGAAGTATTTGTTTCTTTGGAGTATAAAGTTCCCAGCACCATTTGTTGGTTACAGGAGAACCCATATAATACTCATTATATCTTTTTTCCTTATGAACTCCATAATAGTAATATGGAACTTCTTCAAAAGTAATTTTATACAAGTATACTCTTGGACTTTGTGAAGTCATCGTTATTCTATGTAAACCGCAATACTATTTATAATAGTTTATAACAGAAAAGGTGCCCCAAAGAGCACCTAATCTTGTCTGTAGAGAATTGC
>VFQS010000041.1_pt1 | contig 191353 bp, 291 predicted proteins | sample 3512361 | NCBI WGS metagenome assembly VFQS01 (sample SAMN10412375, study PRJNA504923) | tailings metagenome | isolation source: Relicate 1 Philex TSF3 active mining | place: Philippines | reverse complement strand
ATTTATTCGTACCCGCATTATTAATGATATTGATTTGTCCCATAATTTTTCCTTAGCCTATTAAGTATCCAGAGAACCAAGAATGCCCAGAATATAGGTTAACCGCTGGTGCACCGTCTCGCATTGTTAACGTAATGTAATCATTTGCAGCCAAGTTTACTAAAACAGATCCCATTGTCATATTATCAGATGACACGCCAGATTGCCCGCTATAGAAGATTGTGCTGTCGCCTGATAAAGTTAATTGACTTCCATTTTTACGAATGGCAAATGATTGAGCGGTATTACCCGAACCATTATAAACATACATATTAACTTGGAAACAGTAGATCCCATCTACTGGTGCAACAAATCTACTAGTTACTGTATTAAAACAATTGCCTCTATTAATCTGTGTGCTGTTAAATGGTATTAGCGCACCGTTACTGAATGATCCGGTTGTAAAACCAAATGCATAGAATGCTGGTTGAAATGGCATAGTAACTCTACCAGCAGAATCACCTAATAAGAAATCCCCAACACTTGCGTGTTGCAATCTCATTTTATTTGATGCACCGTATTGAATCATTAACATGTCTGCACCGGATGATTCAATACGATTTGTTGTACCATCCCACTGGCCCATCGTCAGAAATTTTGTGCCATCTGTTACTCTTGCCTTTAATGCAGTTCCAGAAATGGTCGTATTCTCATTAATTGTCAAACCATTTCCTGCAACAGGATTCTGGATAACTGCGGTCTTCATCGTGGTCTGGCTTAGATAACCACCATTAGTTGTCGCCAATGTGCCCTGGACATCAAGAGTGCCCTGAACATCCAAATGATCTACGACCATCTGGTAACCAGCAGGAATTGTTAATGTATCGCCAGAAGCAACCGTATCAGCAAACATCATTCCACGATTTGCTATAACACCGCCAGAAACCAAAACACCCGTATTAGTTGTTTCTATTTTCTTGGAACCATTATAGTATAATTCAGTTGCTCCGGCAGTATTTGCTACCAATAATGGCGCGTAATTTTTATCAACTAGATTGATGTTATCTGCGGAAATATTTGTTGTTCCTGCAACATACGTGTTTTCCAGATTCAATGTACCCCACTGATTCATCCAGAAATCACCATAATTACCAATCTGTAATTCTGGAGTAGAAATAACTCCCGTAAATGTAGCGCCAGATAAATTAGCTTTGCTTGCAATTGAATTTGTAACAGTTGTCGCAAAATTAGGATCATCACCCAATGCCGCAGCCAACTCATTTAGGGTGTCTAATGTTGTTGGCGCAGAATCAACCAAAGCGGCAACAGCAGTATTGATTTGACCAGTCACGTCTAAAGTGTTCCAGGAAGCTGAAGTACCATCCGTGGTCAGATATTTGCCTGATTGACCAGACTGACTTGGAAGTGTAATTGGCGCATTCTGAGCTACCCATTCTCCACCAACAGATGTCAACAATTGACCTTCCGTACCCGAAGGTAGAAGGTTTTGTTTCTTTTCATCCAAAACAGAAATGTTTCTGTCTGCTAAAAGAATCTTGTGAAGATGTGATTTATGGCCGATGAATCCAACTTCATCAGTAGCAAGGTTTGCTAAGTCAGTAATTTCAGTTACTGACCCATCGGCATTTTTGACATAGTTCTTTGTCTTGTCTAAAGAGACAGGAATACCAGAACTAAGAATATCGTACTTTGACATATTAATCCTTATCGTATAGATAACATAGGTTTTAACCTATCGATTTGAAATTATTTATACGAAAGTAATAATCAATCCAACAATTAATAATGATAAACATAGTAAACCAATTGCTTTATAGAATTCTAAAATTGGCGTGTCAAAATATGTTTTACCAACTGTAAAGCACTTATGCATTGGCGAAAACATATAACCTGCATAGTCGACCACCAAGAATAATGGCAAAAACTTAATACCAAAAATCTTAGTTAACAACGCAACGAATCCAGCATATTTACTAGACGATCCCATTGCAAAACTGAATAAGAAACTAAATAGAGTAGCAACAGCAATAGCACCGCTATTTGTAACAATATCAATCATTTCCTTATCAAATGTTTTGATGTAATTACCAAGAATGATAACGCCTGTCACCCAGAATAAAACTTTCCAGTTTAGCCAATCTTTCCAAGTTGTCTTCGCTTTAAAATCGTGAGCACAACATCCAGAATGTTTATTAAGATCAATATCAATATCTTCCTCTTTAAGAACAAAAAATATATAAAATAATGCAACGACTAAACATGTTACGATTAATGGCCAAACAACAGATAAGAATCCGAAGTAACCTAAACCTAATACTGCCATAGGTAAGATTACCGTTTTCTCAAGTGGCGACCAGAAATAGTAATGGTGTGTACTTAAATAATCAATAATTCCGTAAAGTCTTCGCTTTGGTCCATTTGGTGCAATAGTATCAAGGAAACCAGCAGAAACTGTAACTCGGCCTTCAATAGGTAAAATGCCAGATAAGGCGCTGATAATTGCAACTACGGCTCGTTTTGATTTAACATTTTCAGCAATCCAACTATACACGGGCATAAAAAATCCAGTTTCTTTGGCTAAACCGGATAACACCATAATTGCAGCTAAAAATGGCACATACCATAAACCTGCTAATAAAAATTCCATTATTTACTCCTAAAATTAAACGGGCATTTCGGCTTATAATGTTCTTCATAAGCCTCTTTTGTTTTCTTTCGATTAAACAAGAAAGAAAACGCATTCAAATACTTTTTCTTTTTAACCCAAGCCTTGTCATGCTCATCCATACTTCTAACAATAAGATTGTACTTCTTTTCTGTCATTGGTATAATTTGAACAAGCGGTGTACCGGCTTTGATAACGCCTAATTGATTAATATAACCTTGGATATTTATTTCATTACTAATTGATGGATCCAAGATTCCTGTTGTTGATTCAAATGCAAATTGATCTGTGTATGAAATTGGTAACATCAATAACTTAACACCTTTTGGCGCAATGATATGCCATGGCGTGTTAATCTTTAGAATATCGCCATGTGACCATGGTCGTTTAGGCATATGTTTTGCAATTTCATGGCCACCCTGAACTTGCACAGGTGGGCAACCTAACATATCTTCTAAATCAGCGCTTGGTGCATAACCGATTAAATGTTCATTTTGAACCTGAACATCGATATCATGCCAAGCCTTAATAATAAATCCAGTTGTTAAAATATCAACAATTCCAGGGCATTTATAAACATTTGGAATCTGTTTATTTGTTAGATACTCTTGTTTTGCTAATCCGATCCAAGATGGTAAGCAATCCTTTGCGTGTTGTACAGGAAATGCATCAATCACACCATCAATAGTTGAATAAAATTCTATTTTCATTTTTGAACCACCAAAATATATAAACCATTCCACCACATAATTTTATCCTCAATATTATTAATAATTAGTTTAGAGTATAAAACATTTAGATTGGAATCTGTAATCCCAAGATCTGCACCTTTAGTAACATCTGTCCAATTTGCATCATCAAAAATAAGAATTGCCACATCAGATAAACATTCTTTATAATAAGAAATTGCTTTCCTAGTACTTTCGATATCATGTGGTCCATCATAAAAGAATAGATCAATGTCTTTTATTTTTGATCTATCAATTGATAGAAAGTCGCCTTTGTGGATGTTTAGATTTGAAATATGCTTTGTATTTTTATTAAATTCATCTTGTGTATTAAATGGCAGATTGAATTCATCTTCTTGCGGTTGAATATTGTCCTCCCATTTATCAATGCAATGAATGCAATTCATGTTAATATCGGAGATTGCCACTGCGGTAGCTCCCATCGCAGATCCAATTTCAAGATAATTTTTACAATGTTTGGATAATCCATGTAAAAGATTTTGAACTCTTATTGATGTAAGCCCTGGAACCTTCAGTGTGTTTTGGTAATTGACACTATTAACCAACTCATTAACAACAACTTTAACTAATGGATGTTTTTCATGATTGGATTTCTTTTCGTAAACTTTATCGCAAAAATTGCAGTCCCAACAATCGAACTTACAATTCTTAATAATCTTTCGCCATGCATTGATAGGTTTATCAATCAAATTTGTATCATCGATATATTCTTTGAAGTCATCGAATAGAATCTCTTCGTTTTCAGCATATTTCTTAATGATATTCATGCTATTAAAAAGTTGATTAATTGATTCGCGACCATGCATTTTAAAGACATCAACAAATTCTAGTAATTCAACCCAATCTTCTCGCCAAGGTGGAATATTAGCAGTTTTTAATGGCACGCTTGGATCTAAGACATCCCATTTCGGGCATGAAACTCTTGAAATTGGATCAAGGAAATATGTTGGTCCATCTGTTCGGCTATTGTTGAACTCAAAATGCTCGTCCATCATCGAGCAAGTTCCCAAACATCCTTCATTTCCTAGCAATGATAATTTAACGTTATACTTATTTGCTGCTTTACGTAATTTCTGAAGTTCATCACGATCTCGCATAATTGATCTATCTAGATTAATATAATGAAACCCTGCATCTGCCAATCCGGCAATTTCATTGGCCCTCGATACATTACGAAGAATTGTATTTTTAATACATAGTTCTGGAAATGCGGTCTGAATTTGTTTTGTGGCAACCCAATGTGTATGCGGAATTGTAGCTGAACGCACGCCAGCATCGTACAACTGTTTAAAGTTTTGTACGAATAAATCTAGATTTCTTTGGGTTGGGGGAACCTTAATATTATTAAAGGTTGCTGAGACTGTGATGCCTAAAGTATTTTGAATATGCAATGCTGTTTCAATTGCAAAATAGGCATCTTCCTGATTGACGATAATATCACCCATTGCATCTTGGGTGAAAGGTGGCATTCTACACGTAAAGTACAAATCATAAATATAATCTTTATATTTTGCACAAAACTTATAAAATGCCTCAAATTGTTGTTCGCTTAACTTTTGGTTAATGGGTAATGAAAACATGTCATCCTTCTTTCTCGCTTATACCATTAATTTATATATCAAAAATAGCTGAATATTCTATTCCTTCGGCAGTTCTTTGTTTTACGGGCATCTCAATACCAAAACGATTATGCAATAATCTATTACAGTCATAAATGCTTGCGCATTCTCTAATTTGAGTTTCGATCTGTTGTTTGGTTGCTAACATGGCCGCAATATTTGCATTATATACAGCAACGGCATTATTAACTTTATCAACCATTTCTGATAAAGTAATTCCGCGAGCGTTTGCTAATGTTTGTAACATTGGCAGATTTGTTTCACCATTTAGAAATGCCTGAGCTTCGGTTTTTTGTTGAAGCCAAGAATTTTGTTCTAGTACTGATGAACCAATATTTGCTTGTACCAAACGTTTATCAAAGATTTCATCAAGAATTAAGTACATTGCTTCTTGCATTAATTTTGTTGTGTTTGCAATATCCGTATCTGTAAGTTGGTATTTAACTTTTTCACCGGTTGCTTCTTCTGAATTAATAACCTGTAATCGTGCATTTTGTGGAGTTGCTGGTCTAACAGAAATTTCTGTTCTGGCTGCTCCAAAGAACATCCATGCCCAGGCAACGTCTTCATCAATAATGCGAGCATTTAGATGACGATATTCTACAATTTCTTTATGCGAATCTGGTAAATAACCGATTCTATAGTCCATCCAAGAACCAATTACTTGGATAATACCAAGTTGCTGTTGATTAACACTTTTGAATAAGAGGTACATTTGATGGTGTCTCCTGAGTTTTATTTTCTAATTGATTGACGAATTCGGTCTTTTCAATTTGAATTAATTTATTAATGTCTGAAACCGTTTGACCAGATTTAAGTAGATGAACGACACTATCAGAAATTTGATTCATTCTGTTTTCGTTGGTTAGCAATACTTCATACGCCATTGCAATACATTTATTTTGTGCATCGCCATCAAGTTGCATAATTGCTTCCATATTGCCAATACCAATACGCCCATAAGCGATCATATCTAATGCAGCCTGCTTGGCTAATCTATATTCCCAGTATTGTGCTTCAATCTTTTCAGATTCAACAGGATCGTTCATTAGATCCATGTATAGTTTACCTTCTTCATTTTTGCCTTCTGAACTATTATTGAATTCATCAATTAGACGAAGATACTTTTGAACCTCTGTATTTGCATTTCTAAATTTCTCTTTAGCAATATCAAGAGTTCTTGTTTTTACCATGATTTCAAGTTGAGCTAATTTTTTCTCAGACTCATATTTCATATCAAGTTGCTGTTCTTCTAATAATGCAATTTCGAGTTCGATTCTTTTGATGTCGTTCTCAAAGATTTCAAGATTTTCGTATCGTGAACCAAGTTCCATTAAGTACTGTTTAATCTTATGAAGTGGGTGAATATGAGAACCAGCCACAAAGTGCTTAACTTTAAATTCTGGCACAGACCAATCATGTCTGATTGATCTTTTAATTAATTCATTATCTTTATTAATAATTGTTGGTAGCATATTTTTCCTTTTAACCTTTCCATCCTGTTGCGCCAGATGATCCACCAGGAACACCCGTTCTTACTGAGCCAGCACCTAATGTAAATCCGGCATCTGTTGCATAAAAGAACTTATGCCCGTTATTATTTTGTGCACCATTATAGTTGCCCATCATATATTGTTGGTCTTGGCCCATATCAAAGTTTTCTTCACCAGTATTACCTTCTACTTTTGCGACGGTTCCCTGAGTAGTATTTGTTGTCATATCTGTACGGCGGAAGTTATAGCCGCCATTATATGTACCTTCATTACCGGCATAGCCTTTATAAAGTTTTGAGTTGATTGCTTTTTGTTGGTTATTATTACCAACAACTGGCACAGTACCACCATTTCTAATTTGGTCAGTTGACGTAGTGTCTGTAGCAAATTGTAATGCTGTTGACCCACCGTCATTATAAAGTAATGCGTGTCTGTCTGATGTAATCGCCTGAACACCGGCGCCGGTACCGTTGGCAATAATTGATAAACCTGATAATGCAGAGACCTCTGTTGTAAAATTAAACTTATCTGTTGTCGTATTTGAAAGAACATGCACATATTCAGTTTCTTTAAATGCAACGCCGGCATCTTGACGAGCAGTTGACATATTATTAGAACTGCTATATGCAATTGCGGTTTCTGTGGCCATATTCATAGCAACCGCATTGGTAGATGCTGTAGAATGAGCATTTGCCGCACAAAATACCCATGCCTTTGTCTTACTTGGTGCACCTTGAATATATGACGCGGCATATACCAATTGATCGCCAAGGTTTGTGCATATATCTGTGGCATGAACCATTCTATTTACGTTTCTCCAAGGCGAACTATCTTTATATCCGCCAAGAACATAACCAGTCGTGATCACTGTTCTATATTTAAAACCGCTATCACCAATAGCAACCTGTTGCCATGCTGAACCATTCCATTGGCGCAGTTGTCCTTTAGTCGTATTATAATAAACTTGCCCAGTAACAGGTGACGCGGGATCTGATGCCAAGTTTGCAAAGTTAATGCCGTTTGCCGAAATGGTACTTCCGCCAACAGATAAGTTACCTGTTAATGTACCACCTGTTTTTGGAAGATATCCTGTTAGTGTTGTGTTTACCTGACTAATTGCAGCAGCCTGTGCAGCATTTGCCTGTGAAACGGCGGTTGCCTCGGCTGCGGTTTTTGCTGCGTTGGCCTGGGCGATAGCTGCTGCAGCAGCAGCGTCAGCCGCTGCTTTTGCTTCAGTTGCCTTTAATTCGGCTGCTGCTTGTGCCGCTGCGGCTTCGGCAATTGCTTTTGCTTCAGCTGCTGCTCTGTCATTTGCTGCCTTTTGATTAGCTGCGGTGATCGCAGCCTGAAGTCGCGCCAATCTAGTATTCAATAGTCCCATGTATTACTCCATTATACGCTAGGTGTACTTAAGTTTTCAATTTCTGTAATTACATCATCGAACATTGCATCAACTTCGGCTGCAGTATATAAAGAGCCAGTGATTGTTTCATTTACTGTCGTTGTCACTGCTTGCACATCAGCTTGTACAGCTTCCCCTGTTGTTGGGTCTGCGTGGACTTTACTCATAAAGTCGGCTATTAATCTTGTTTTTGATTTTGCCATTTTAATTATCCTTAAAGCACAATTTTTAATTATTTATATAGACCAAGTCGACAGTGTATATCTATCACCGTTGTTAACAGTATTGACGGCATGTGAAATATTACATCCATCAAATACTAGGACTGACCCCACGATTGGCTTAATTTGATCATACAAATCAAAGGTAATTTCGCCACCATCAAAATTATCATTAAGATAAAACACAGCGGTTACTATTTCTTTTGCTAAATCCACTCCATCTGGCACCATATCTTTGTGCTTAATTAAACTGCCGCCAGTACTTATTTTCGCAAAAGTCATCCATGATAAATTGTAACCATTATTCACTTCATATACTTTAGTTAATATCAAGTTCTTAATATACTCATCATGAACATCATTAATTGTGAACATAACACTTTCGTGTGAACTATTGACTTCCATTTTATTTTGACTATTGAACCAGTCAATTAATTTATTGCATTCATCAATTAAAAGTTTATTTGTCAAGTGAATCATAGACGTCAATCTTATATCCAAGTTTCTTAGCATATTCAAGAAAAGTTGATTCTCGTTCTAATCGCTTTTCATATGTATTTCCTGGATTGGTAGTGCATACCCATTCCATAGGTTCAACATTATGATTTGTAATTTCAATGTTGTATTCATCAAGGTTATTATAGATGTATGTCTTTGTGTAAAGAACAAACTTCCCGCAATGTTGAATCTCATTAAATGCGCCGCGATTATATTTTCGATAACGATCAAGCATTCTTAAATTTTGTTCAAAATCTTCATCCGTTTCAGTTGGGAAACCTACAAAGATTGAGATGTTATTCTTAATACCGTATTTATGACACATTTCAAAATGCCAATCTAATTGCTCATCGGTATAACCTTTGTGCATTTGCTTTCTTAATCTTTCTGAACCAGATTCAATTCCAAGATCTAACGATTTGCATCCAGCCGAAGCCATTAGTTCATAATATTCATCAGGGTGTAATGATTTATCCTTAGGCACAAACATAGCATTATATTCAAATGTGAAGTTCACATCTTGTTTCTTCAATTCAATGATACGTTCATTGAATGCTCTAAAGTGTTTCACATGACCATTGGCCAATGCATCAGTTCGTTTAAACCGTGTCACACCTGTTTGTTTATAGATATCATAACATTCGTTTGCAACTTCTATCCCATCTCTATATGAGGGGTAAGGAATGTATTCTCTAATTGAACAAAATGCGCATCTACCAGGACACCCATTTGCACCAGTAATAAAGATTTCTTTTTTATTATTTGATGTATCAATTAATGGGATCTTTTTATAGGACGGTGGTACATACTTATCCTGAATCTTTTTAACTAATTGCGTCCATTCTTCAACACCGTTCTTATTGTACTTTTCATTTGTATTTACACCATACAATTCATTTGGTTTAGTACCCATTAATTGTTGTGCAATTACTTCCTCAGCATTACCAAGTGTATAAGAATCAACTAAATTATTTGAGCACAATTCAAATCCATTAGTTAATTTTCCGGTAGCAGGAATATACCAACATCCAGGACCACCAGCGGTAACTTCTATATTTGATCTATTGCGCAATCTCTCTAAAAAGATTTTTGTAATATGGTATTGTCTATAGGAAAATATTGAGACTAAAATTAATTCCGGATTATATGAAATGATTTTACCAATACACTTATCAATAACACTTAATATATTATCGGATGGATTCTTTAATGTATTATGGCGCAAAGAAGAATATTCATCTTTTGATAATTGTGTACTTAATTCAAAGTTAAAGTCAATTACATCATATTCAATATTTAGCTTCTCAAATACACCTGACATCCATGCCAAAGAGATCGGTAATTTCTCTTCGGCTACGACACCAAAACTAATTGCTAAACATTTATTATACATTAAACTATCAATATTCTTTGATCAATTGATCCCTTAATATCATTGATCAATTGATTGATTTGCTCTTCACTAGATTTGATAACACCATCACATTTAACTGCTAGAGTTTGCAATCTATAGAAGTTTGTTATTTGTGGATTATTGTAAATCTCTTCTAATTCACTTGCCGTTAATCTTTTTCCAATGAATTCAGTTTGTGCAAGAGAAATATCGCTGGCAGAAATATAAGTTACTACAAACTCGCAATTATATCTCTTAAGATAATTAAACATTATATCCTTTGGTTTATTCAATAATGGTGAAACTAGACCTTTCATATTGAATAATTTTACCACTGGATAATATGCTGCCATTTCATACATTAAATCGTTTTCACCAGCAGAAAAGTAATATTCTGAAGTATCAAGGTTCTTTTCATTTAGAACATCTGATAGTTTTTGATAATATACTTCATTACCAACGTGAATCTTTAAAAGATTATGTGTATAGCAATTATTTACAAATGAATCTACTGGTGTTGACCATAATTGTGGCACATTTGATTGAATCATAAATGGTAGCACATTATCTTTACCATGTGATTCAATTAAATTTAAATATGTGGCTAAACTGTCCTTACCACCGGAAAACATAAGTAAAAATTTATCCATTATAGTCTCCTAATGCTGCTAACATTTTTCCAACCATTAAGTTATTTTGCGCATCATCTTCTAACAATTTTTTATCAAACTTTAATTCAAATTTATAGATTTCATACTTATTGACATTTTTGTAAAATTCAATTCTGAAGAACCCAATAAAGCCTGCCATCATATGCTTTACTAATGCAATAATTGGAGCCGGGATTCTTATATTTGTCGTGAATACGCTATTACCGTTTTCATCAAGAAAGATGCCGCCATATACTTGCATAAAATTTGAATTTGCTGGCTTTGGAATACGTACAAAATATTTTGGTTCTTTATTGAACCATACATTATCAATACCATCTTTTAAAAGCAATTGATGATTTTGAACAATATTTTCAAGCGTATCAGTATCAATAATGGTTTCACCACCATTGTCAATTTTAATAAAATCAAATTTGATGCCATTGAACCTATCTTGGAAAATCTTAAATGAATTATTATCAATAAATAGGTGTCTAGGTGAAGTACTAATCTCATCAAATTTAGTACTCTTCGTTTCAACAAATTGCATCATTGAATGTTGGTCAATTATTGAAGTAATAGGATTCATCATATATGGATGTGAACGCCCATTTGTAAAGAATCCTAATACCGTATCAATATTTGTTCCGAACACATTTGGGTTAGTTAACCATACATTAGCCAATAATGGATCTGCTTCCAATGTACAACTCTTGCTTGTCTCAATTAAGGCAATATCATTTGCATCGGTTGAATATATTTTAAGAGGCTTCAATATCTTGTCTGTCATATGGGTACTCCATACCTTTTTCAAATTTAACAATATGTTTAAAATAAGTTTCTAAACGTTCTTCCCAGTCGTTTTGCCATGGGAATACCAATCCACTCATTTTAGAATTAATGAATGTACTAATAACTTTGTAATTATGTTCAGTATCTCTATATTTGAAATGTCTATACACTGGTGCGTACATCATTGAAAATACATCATTCCATTTACACACAATACCAAATTCTTTTTTCTTTAGTGCGGCGATTAAACCAATTTCACTATTATATGTCGTCCATAACATTTTGGTGCCATCAATTAATGGTAACCCGGCAACGTCTTGACTAATTAAACGATCGCCCCATTTTGATTGTAAACGCTCACTACTAATCTGAGTCATAATAGGATGAGGTTTAATCATTGCATCTGGATAGTCAATCATTAGTTCTTCAATCTTTTCCCAGTCAACGGTGTTAAAAAGATTTGAACCAGGCAAGAATATAATCTTTTCTGGATTTGATGTACTATCTTCTAAAATGTACTTATCGTGAAGGTAATCAAATAATTCACTTGGATATGCTTCATCAGATAAAGTATCTAATATAGTATCCGCGTTTCTTGAATTAATTTCGGCATTTCTTGTTGAAACTAGAATACCGCCCATTACATCATGGTATGCCATTCTTGTCACTTCGTGGTTAACGATCTTGGTTTTATCTCCCTTAGGAGGTACACCACCAGTCATTGGTCCTACGTTGTATTTACATGTTAGATCGTATTCACGGCAAAGCTGAATGATCTTGTTTTCAATATCAATAAAAATTTGCTTATCATATGCAGGAGTATTCAGCCCGATTCTTTCTTGCTTTTCCCAGAGTGTGTTAATGTCGTCCATTATTACCTTTCTTATACCTTGCCAACCCACGTAATAATCCACGTGCTGTATGGCATAGTTGTTGTATGTGATGTTGTTCTTGTTCCGCTAGCAGAAGTTGCCCATGCTGTTGGATTATCATAATTGGTAACCCAAGATGTCGTTGCATCTGTTGGTGCTGATGTTGTTACGCTTGTTGATTGTGAAGTGCTTACATTATAGTTTGTAACCCATGCCGTACTCCATGAAGTAGGGATTGTTGTGGTCTGACTTGTCGTGGCACTTGTTGTCACCGAATAACTTGTAGTCCATGAAGTAGTACCCGACCAAGATGTTGTCCATGCTGTAACAATTGAAGTAGTGCCGTACACATACCCGGTTTTACTTGTCCCAATAATTGTTGACCAACTAGTGGTTTGGCTCGTCGTGCCTGAGTAACCGGTTGTAACACTTGTTGTATTGGATGCTGCTGTTGCCCAAGAAGTTGTCCATGCTGTTGCCCAAGAAGTACTTTGGCTGGTTGTTACACTAGTAGTGTTTGAAGCCGCAGTGGCCCAAGATGTATTCCACGAAGTTGGCCAAGATGTACTTATACTAGTTGTAGCACTTGTAGATTTTGATGCCGCAGTCAATTGCGACGTACTTATTGACGTCGTATAAGCTGTAGAATATGAAGTAGTAAATGTCGTTGTACCATTGTATAGGTATTTTCTCCATACTGGAGTTTGACTATCCACGTATAAATCAAATATCTCTGACCCGTTAATATAAACGTTGGAGATGGTAGACAGATCAACTATTTGCGTCGCCATCTTTTATCTCCATTAAGTTGTAATATATAAACTTGACCCAACAACAGTAATTGTCGGAATTGCGGGTTTATTCTGAACACCCTGCCAACTTATATTTGACACTTTTGAATCAATCACATCTTTAGTATATGTGTTTGCGACCTGGAATGTGCCGTATGCAATAATGTCAACAGTATCATTAAGCGTAGCGCCATAATTAAGAACAACTGAAGTGCCATCTGTTGCAGTAAAGTCTACGGTTGGCGTTAACTTGATGCCGTTAAGATACACATCCACGTTCCCAACAGTATATGTTATAGGGAATGAAGTCTGTAATGCCGTCGCTGTAAATGTTGCGCGCTCAATACTAGATGCTAAGTGTTTATATGTACCATCACCAGCAAGATACATATCTGCACCAATATTTGTTGGCGGAGTATATTGTGTGATTGTTTGCCAAGATGAATTTGTACCATCTGTTACTAGGTACTTTCCTGATTGACCAGATTGAGATGGCAGCCCAACTGCATTACCATTGGCATCTGAGATTGATCTACCAACCGGTAATACAATATTACCTTCTGCGGTAATAATTTCATGATCTCCAAGATTAAGACCATGTTTAATTTTAAAGTTTTTTTCTGACATAGGTTCACTTCCCCTGATGTTTATGTTTTATTAAGCTATTGTGTGTATTTTTGTAAAATTAAAATCGATATTTGGATTTAAAGTATTCGCGATTAATTCAATATTTGCACCATTCACAACGAATGAGAATGTAACAATATCATCGCCAAGTGTTGCATATTCAACATAGTTTGCGACAGATCCATTATGTTGAACAAGTAATTTTGTGCTACCAATGAGTGTGTTGCCAACATTTGAATATGAAACCAAATATTCTGTACTTCTGTAACCAGACATTGGAATTGTATCAATCACTGTATTTGTTGACGCAGATGATACTGTTGCTGATCCGCTTGCAACCATTGAATCAATCTTTTGCTTTGTATACGCATTACTTAATGTGAAATTGGTAAATCCAACTAGATCAATAATATCACCGACTGCAGCTGGTGTTACTAGAACGATATCTGTTCCATTAGACGCATATTCGTCTGAACTAAGTTTAAATCCGTTGTAGTGCACTTGTACATAACCAGGTGTGTGCGGAATTGAAAATGTTGTTTGGCCGGCGGTCGCGGTATATGTCGCTTGTTCGTATGATGTATTGTTGCTTAAGATTTGCCAACCAGTTGGTGTATTAACCTTTACCTCATTTGTAGTTTTATCATACCAAATGTAACCAACACCAACGTTTGTCGGCGCTAAGTTTTGAGCACCATAGATATCTTTTAGAACATCATATGAACCATACTCAATAACTTCAAGATTATCGTTAAGATCTAATGCTTCTAACAAAGTTAATACACCAGCATTCGCAGTATAATCTGTTGTTGCAAGTTTTAAACCGTTTAGGAATACTTCAAAGTTGGTTAATTCTAAGTCTGTCGTAAATACCGTTTGTCCTGCGGATGCTGTGTATGTTCTTGGGCGGCGTGAACCAACTTGTGCAGTAATAATTGCGCGGGTCCACGCATATCCGTTATAAACAAATCTTGAACCGTTTACATAAATTGATTGCCCTGTAGTTGGGTTATTTGGAAAATTAACAGCCATGTCTTATCCTTGTAGTACGTTCAATGTAACGATTTCAATTTCATCGCCTACCTCAATATCAATATTAATCGTAACAGAAGTAGCATTTGTTGCGGTAAATTCGTTCTTTCTTAATTTCATTCTATTGATATATACCTGAACAAACCCAGTATAATAATTAAATGAATATGTTTTTGTTGACGCATTTGTTACAGTAATTACATCTGATTCATTTAATGTATATTGTGTATCAGTAAATGCTGATGCGCCTGATTCCAACCAGAATGTTGTCCCATCGGCGTCAACGTTATATTGGAATGTTTGACCGGTTTCTTGGTTAAACCAGATCTGACCAGCAGTTGGTGAAGTTGGTGGTGTTAAACTTGCAGAATATGCAATGCCCGTAACTGAGCCGCCCTGTACATCAATGTTACCTGGCCCAAGAATTGATACACCGTTAATAGTCTTAATGTTAGACCCGGAAACAAGTTTGTCCTGCTTCGTTTTCTTTAATTTGCCAATGAGTGCGGTATTAATTATGCTCATGCTGCACTCCAAACTGTACCAACCAAATCTTTATTAACATTATATGTTAATGTTTGAGTGAATAACTTTGTAATTCCATCAACGGCAAAATAATCAACATAAGAAAGATCGCCATCAATGTCATAATGTAACACGAGTTTATTCCCGGTAACATATGTCACCGTTTCTAAATCACCACTTGTGGAATTATATGTCATTGACGATACGTCAGTTGCATTTAGACGTTCATCCATGCGCTTCATTTCGGCAATGCCGTTTGCGCTATTTTTATAGTAGATGTTGCCATCGTGATAGTTAATCGCGATTTCGCCAAGAGCTAAGTCTGTAGGCTTTTTGTTCTCAACACCACTCTTCTTAAATTGAATAGTATTAGCCATTTATAGAAATGTCCTTAATTGCCCATATAGATGGATTTAAAATTATTTATACGAAAAAAAAATGCCGCCGAGTTATAAAACCCAGGCGGCGTGGTTTTCACCAACTAATTAGTATGTACCGCAGTCGATAGTAATACCTGAAGCAGCAGCGATTGTCTTTGTCGGTACGAATGTTGTACCATCATGTTGTAATAGATCGTATTGAACACCAGTAGTAAATGCAGCAGTTTGTGCAGCTGCGATATTCCAACCAACAGAAACGTTTACGCCGTTTTGGAAGATGTTTCCAACTTCAAAATCACCAACGGTACCAGAGAATACTTCCGAAGTATTTGTTGCATCAGGGATGAATGTGAAGCGACCAGTGCTATCATCAAAACCGAAGAAACCGGTTAATGGCGATGCAGTTGTGCCATGTTTAAATTCAATACCACGATCTTTACCGTCATCAACTGCAAGTGTCTGACCCAATGTAAATACCGGGTCATTAATTTTTACTACGGTAGATTCAACAGTTGTTGTTGTACCGTGTACAACTAAGTCACCGTTTACAGTTACGTTCTGTGCAGTTACATTACCAGCCGTAGCAATGTCACCAGTTGTTGAACTAATTGTAACTTGACCGTTTACATCAACACCACCATCTAATGATGCTAAACCTGATGCCGTTACTGTACTTAACTGCGTGTCGCCAGTTACTGTTAAAATACCGGTAACATCTACGTCATCCTGGAATGTTGCAAGCGCTGATGCAGTTAAACTAGTTACGGTTGTTGCACCACTTACATTAAGTGAATTGCTTAATACTACTGCACCATCAACGGTTAATGTACTATTAAGATTTGTTGCACCATCAACATCCAATGTACCAACAGTATATAAGTTGCCATTTGCACTGTTTACAGTTAGTTTTGATGTACCCGCCGTACCAATTCTTAGGTTACCGTCAACACCCAAATTCTGTGCTACGCTTAATGCACCCTGAACGGTGGTTGTTCTATTTAGATCACCAATCGTAACGATACCGCGGATTGAATTAACATCATCGGCGCTATCACCTAACGTTGTTCCACCGTCTACGGATAATGTGCCAGCCGTGTGAATGTTACCAGACGGTGATACACTAAAATTACCAGCATTTACTGTAATGCCACCATTTAACGATGCCAACCCAGTAGAAGTTAGACTATTGTTAATTAATGTTGCGCCATCTACAGTTAATGTACTGTTGAAGTCTACGGCACCACCAATCTCCATCGCTGAAGTAGCAGCAAAAATCTTACCAGTTGTTTTGTTGATTGATAGATAACCGCCAAATGCATCAGCAACTTTGATCGGATTATTACCATCAACACCAATGTATAGCGAGTTATTTGTGTAATCCCAACCAAGTTCATACCCGGCTAATTGGCCGGAAGCTGGTACACCACTACCTCTTTTAATTTTGATTATGTTAGCCATTTAGAATCCTCTACACTTTTGAATTATTTATACTTTCGGATTACCAGTTACCACCGTTAATGGTGTCTGCATTATGATAAATCACAGGTTCCCATATGAAAACGTTACTTCCGGATGGGTATTCTCTATATACGTTGAATGTTTCATTTACCATATCATACCAAATATCACCCTCATTAGCGCCTTGGGCTGTTGTTGGCGCAGTGGTTTGCTTAAAAATCGTATGTTCTAACTCGGTAATTCTATCAGAAAGAGATGTTTCAATCTGGTTAAGAGTATTCTCCAGATTGTAAATATTGTCCATGCTTTTTTGAATAATTGCCACGGCACACTCCTATTTCATTTTGTTAATATTTATACTGCCGCAAGATACGTGATCGAACATTCAAATCCATTTAATAAATCTGCATTATCAAATAATACTGTTAAACCATCGTTGCTAATTGTACATGTGTATTCAGTAATTACATGTGGCGCACCAGATGTTTTATAAATGAATGCAATACCGTTGAATGCTGATCCAATCGCGCGTCTTGCCAACTGTACTTGATTATTAGTAATCACTGTTCTTGGTAAAATAATCACTGTTCTATCGGCCAATTCGTCGATTGCAGTCTGCACATCTGCGGCAACCAATGTACCATTTGAATTATCATATGAGATATTCTTTGCGATTACGTTTGAACTTGTGTTTGTTACTAAGATTCTGCCAGCGGCGTTTGCGTCTAACACATATCCAATTATCTGCGACTTTACCTTTGTATTGGGCGCATTGGTGAACGACCCATATTGATAGTAAATTACCTCACCTTCGGCAAATCCGGTTAAATCGATTCCGCCTAAAATACCAAGCACCATAATTTCGCCAAGCTGTCCATCAATTAGACCATCTTCGCATAAGCCAATAATCGTATCGTCATTGGATGTAGCAGCTGTTACATATACCGCGTCAATAATGTCATTTTGTACTAACTTTACTGGTGTACCTTTTGCAATATCACCAACCGCCGTTGCTACGAAATGAATTGCATTAGCATGTACAAAGTTCGTTACACTATCAATAACTTTATTTGTTAATTCAGCATATGAACCAGCTGATAATTCAATTAGTCTATCATTAAGTGTGTTTAATGATACTTTGTATGATGTGTCTGGGTCAGTAATAAGTAAATACTCTGATCCCAATAGATCGGCTACAAGTTTTTCATCTAAGTCAATAATTGTCGTGTATGACATATTTGCTCCTAATTAGCTTACGATTTCCGTTATTGTATTTGCGCCAGCATTGATCATTCTGATAGTAACAAATTCAGTTACATATGTTGGTTGAACAGCAACCTCAATAATGATCTCATTATTTTCACCAGCTTTTACATATACCCTAGCATCAGTAATGCCGTGATTTGTTTTTACATCTTCAAGATATCGTTTTACTTGAGACGCAATAATTTGTCTAACCTTTAATGTATTTTCTTCAAATACATATCTGTTTAAAATTTTCTTTGTGTTCTTTTCAATATGGTTAAAAAGACTTCTTACATTCACTCTACTGAATGCGCTTGGTCTATCATAGAAGGTTTTCTGTGACATCAGTGTGTTATTCTTCATGATGTTCAAACCTTTCTTATAGTACTCATCACCTTCCTTATCAGTTAGAACCATGTGCATCTTTTGAAGATTCTTAATTGATCCTCTTTCTAAACCAGCTGATGCAATCCATGGTGATGACAATGATGTTTGCGCCTTTAATCCAGCAATATCAGCAGACACATTCACCACCTTGTAAGTATTTGTGAACATATCTAATTGTACTTTTGCGTTCATCGTGAAATGCGTAAACTGACTCTTCGGTAATGAAGCAATGTACTTATTAATCTTCTTCTTAGCGATATCATTTAATTTACTTGGAAGTTTATAAACATGCAAAGCAATGATTTTGCCATCTTGTGTATATGCTACTTCTTGCGGATTATTCGGCCCCATAAGTAACTTTAAGTAAGTGATAATCGCTGTTGGTAAACCGATAAATGCAATACAATCTTTTCTTTTCTCGGCAAATTCAATTGCTAATTCGTTTGCCTTTTCATTACCGATAACGATGTCAATATCAAATGAATCTGGATTTTCTAATAGCCCGTATGATATTTTAAAATCTTCATCTGTTGGGAATGTGTTATATCCGCCCTGTAGTTTTATTTTGTTTAACCCATATAATGATAACTCATTTAATTGAATGGAATCGTGTAATTTCACATAAACATATAAACTATCATTATTAATTGTTTCAAACTCTTCTAAAGTTAAATAATATTTTTCAACTAATGTATTATTTCTAAATACAGCAACACCAACATAATTATCTTCAAAGAACTCAAGAACATCCTTAGCCTTTGTCGTATCATTTAACTGAACATTATTATTCCAATCATTTTTAGTAAATGTACATACATTTATTAGGTTACCCCAAATACCAGCCGTTCTTGCAATGAATCTAATTGGCTCAGAGACAGTGATAGATGCCTTCTGGTTCTCCCAATCTGAGAACGTGTTCAGATATACATCCCCACCATTATTTGCATTATAAAGTCTTGCACCAGATGTTCTTACAACCCAGATACCACCGGAATATTGTAAGAAATTGTAAACTTGATACCAATCATGATGATATTCGCCAACCCCTCTACCAAACAAGAACTTAAATTGATCAATCGATGTGATCCAAATTGGCAAATTAACAGGACCTCTTTCAAAATGCCCAACAAAACATGCCACCTCATTGGTAATATGAGGTACATAGTAAGATTTGTCGATTGTTGTAGCTGAAACTGATGGTGACGTACTCATATCATTCCTATTTTTGTTTATTTATACGGATAGAAATTCAAGAGTCAAAAAAACCGGACCATAAGATCCGGTTCTTTGGTGGTTAAAAATTAACCGCCGATAACTTCAGCAAAGCTGTTGGTACCTGCATTGGTGAATCTTAACTGGATGAATTCGGCAACGTAAGTTGGTTTGATGTAGATGTCTACAACAAGTTGGTTACGAGAAATTACATCTGCAGTGTTATTAGACTCATCGCAGATTACCAAGAAGTCCTGAATACCACGGCCAGCTTGCACTGAACCTAAGTACGGCTTGATCATAGAAACAATACGGTTTCTAGTGAAGTTGTCGTTGAACTCCATAATCTGGTATTTAGCCATCTTAGATAGAGCACGTTCCATTGTGTTGAACAAGCCACGAACGTTCACACGGTCGAATGAACTTGGTTTAGCCAATAGAGTTTTCTGACCCCACATTACAGTACCTTGACCTGGGAATGATACAATTGGGTTGATGCCGTTCTTGTACAACATATCGCGTTGGCCTTGTGTTGGGTTGAAAGCCAACTTAGTAACGTTCTTAATCTGACCTCTTTCAAGACCAGCACTTGCCCACCATGAAGCACGGTTCATAGATGTTTGAGCGCGTAGACCAGCGATGTCACCGGCCAAGTTAACCCAACGGTACTTATCGTTATAACGGTCGTATTGGTACTTATAGTTACCTGATGCTACAACAAACATGTTATTGTAATTAACGGCACCAGAATTTCTCCAGGTAATTAAAGCAGAAACAGCATCAGCAGATTTCTTACCAACCGTATCGCCAAAGTTTGCACCTAGGAATGCAATACAATCTTGACGAGCATCAACTAAGTTCTTGGCGCTTACGCCACCGTCTAATTCGTTACCGATAACAATGTCAATGTCCAATTCTTCTTTATTAGCGAAGATGTCATAAGCATTTGCTAAATCGTCAGCACCAATAGTTGAATCTGAACCATACACCAATGTTAATGTGCGGCCAGCATAACCATTTGCAACATCGTCGTATACTAATGTGTAATCAGCAACAGCATCGGTATTTGCAAGGTTATCCTTAACGAATACATAAGCTGATTGATTGTTAATAACTGTTTCAATGTATGTTGACTTGCCGTTGTGGTCTTTAGCTGCTTGATCAAAATCAACAGTAAACACTTCAACAACTGCGCCGTTTAACGCAACAATAACACCAACTTCAGTTCCGGTTGGAGCATATTCAAATAACTCGTCCAAACCAATACCTTCAAAAGCAAAACGTGAAACGTGTGTACTTGGTGTAGAGCTATTAGCTAGGAATGAAGCAGGCTTAGCGATTGCGATTTGCAAATCAGCAGCCCATGCACCTGGGTTACGAGCGATGAACTTTAGTTTTGAACCTGTTGGGTTAACGAAAGCTAAACTTGATTCTTTAGTTTCAAAATCTGATGCATTATTAACTACTGTTAATGAACCAACATAATCGCTAACTGCTGTTACTGCCGTATTTGGAACAGAATAATCAAACTGGTTAGCTGCGCCAAGATTTACTTTTACAATAGCGGTGTTATTCACATCTGTTGCCTCAACAGTGCCGTTCATTGTTTGAACCCATGAATTTACTGATGCACCAGTTGTAACTGTGCCTTCTAAATCGCGGTCTAATGTAATTTCTGAACTTTGCGCATTGATTGCTGTAATTTCATATACATTAGCATTGGCATCGAATGTAATTAGATCGCCAACGGTTAATGAAGCAGTTGTTGAAACTTCAACCACATCGCCTACATTACTAACGAAAGTGCAACCAGAAATAGCAGTAGCGGTACCACCTACATTTGCGGCACGTGAAACTAAAAGTTTGTTACCGTACTGTAGAAAGTTGTATGCTTGATAAAAGTCATTATAGTTTGTGTTTGTTGGCTTACCATAAAAAGATAGTAAGTCAGAAACGCTTGTGATAAGCGTATATGCGTCAACTGGGCCTTGAACAAAATCACCACCGAATACAGCAACAGAATTTGAAACTGTTGGAACGATAGTTGATGCGTCAATTTCTGTTACGAATACGCCTGGGCTTAACATTTCAGCCATTTGATTCTCCTATGAATTTGTTAATTTTACTTTCTGTATTTCAAAGAACATTTATTCTAAGATTCAGAAAAACCTTTGTAATTTATTGGACTTCATAAATCCAAATCTGGATGGACGAACCTATCCAGCAATACGTGGAATAGTTTATTGAGTTCTCGCTCTTGTTTTATTTATTCTTTTTATTATTTTTCTAAGATTATTCGCTATCGCCAACAAATTGTTCGTTTTCAATAGCTTTCTTAAATTCTTTTAAACGAGAAATCGCTAAATCATAGTTAATTACTTCGCCATCTTTATAAAGTTTCTGTGTTTTAATTATGTCACCATTCATTTCGCTTTCGACATAATCTTCACCAGAAATAGAGATAACGACTTTCTTACCACCGTTGTTTACCCATACACCTTGGCCGCCAATAGTGTCTAATAGTGCATTAACTTGGTCCAATAAGTTGCCGTATGCTTCTTCAGATGCCTCATTAAGAAACTTCTTAAATTTCATTGCTTTTACCATTTTGTGTCCCCTTCTTCATCTTGACCATAAAATTTAGCATATAGAGGATCTTGTTCCTCTTTCTGAATTTTCTTAAACTCTTCTTCAATTTCTTTATCAGTGAATCTGAAGATATCTTTTAGTACAGTGTTAACTGAGAATAACTTACCTTGGTGTTCAGCCGCTGTCGTATAAATTTCCAACTTATTCATAAAGTTATCAAGTTTCATTTTCTCAATGAATTTGTTTTCATTAACAAAAGAAATAGCGATTAAGTCTTCTTTATCGTTCCATTCTTGCTCTGACATAATGCCAGTTGAAATAACTTCGCGCTTTAGAATTTCCTTAAAGATAGAAGAATATACTTGACGGATGCGGCTAATGAACATGAAGAATTTCATATCTTCTTTTGTTGTTCTAGTCTCGTCATAACTAAAATCTTTATCGCCATCTGGATTAATATCAATTCTGTTTGATGGGATCTTCATTGCTCTATATAACTTACGAGCAAAGTATAAGATATCATTTAATTCACCAAGATTACCTGATTCGTCTAGCACATCAACGGTTGTGCCTTTACCACCAGAACGATTTGCAAACCAATAGTCTTCAACCATTGAAGTAATATGCTGTTGGTTTGAAACTTCGCCAGTTTCATTATTGTAGAACTTCTTGTACTTAAATTTGCCTTGGTAATCGCGCATTACTTCAGCACCGCGCTTAGCAGGTAAATCGCCAATGTCAACGTTGAAAACACGACGTGAGATACTGCGGCTGAATCTTAATGGGATTAATAAATCTTCAAGAGTTTTTAGAACGTTTGCTGGTTTAATAGCATACTCTAAATAGCCTAAGTTAATTTTCCCATCGTATAAGCCAAAGTCTTCTCTTACTAGTTCTTCGATGCTATACGATGTGTTATCAGTATGTTGAAAAATAACCGTCTTATCTTCTGACATATACTTATATGTATTTGTCTTTGTATCATAATACAGCATACACGGTTCAATCATCTTAATTGATTTGATACCGTTTTTCGTATTTGCCTTATCATAAGCCAAATGCATGATAAGTTGTCCATCAATGTAACTATTCTTTACAATCTGGAAAAGATTACGCTTTACATTCGTTAATTTAACAATCTTATTGAATTTATCTGTAATCGCATTTACTAACTTTTCGTTTTCTTCGTCAATATCAATTTGAAGCGGGATCTTGTCATCATATGAGAAAATGATCTCATTAGTGATTTCATCTAAAGCATCTGTAACATCTGGCGTCATTGCCAATTGTCTGTACTTCATAATCTTTTCTTTTTGCTTAAAGATAATATCGGAAATTTCTGATTTGCCGAAGAGACCACCCTGAAATTGATCATTATCAAAGAATGATCCAGTGTTGGGATATGAGTCCCCATTTGTTAAGTCAACGACTGTGTTCTTTTGGCTTACTACTGAACTATCCTTATCTTGAGCTGTCTTATCTGGCTGCTTAAGGAAATTTTTAACCATTTCATTTAATTGCATTTATCGTTCCTTTCGGTAGATGTTTTATTTATTTATAAATAACGGTAGAGGGGTCATTATGAACTTTAATATTTCTAAACAACCTGAATACCAATTAAATACTAGTCTAATTGAAGAAGTAATTAGACTTTACGGTGTTCTTGTTAAATTTCTAGTTACTGAAAAAATTAATGAAGACCAAACAGTCTTCGGGGATTACAGTCACATGAAATCTGATAACAATAAGATTTACGATATTTATATGCTCCCAGAGACATCAGAGGACTGGGATAGCGGTGGTTTTGGTATGAGCAACTTTGGTCTAATGTCCTTAGAGAATATCACACTGTTTGCAGCAAAGAGTGCGTTTGATACCGTACCAGATTCTATTGAAGATCAACATGAAATTTTAGGAAATTTAATTGTACTTCCAAACAATCGTGTTATGGAGATTACTAATGTTGAAGCAACCACCCCTGGCGTGAATAATCTATTTACCTATAATGACGCAAAATCAATTTATAAATTGACATGTAAACCACATGACTTTAAATTGATCAATGAATTAGATACTGTTGATATTGCCATTGATCCTACTGTCCCATATGAAACTTTGGACGTTTATTTCCAAGAACTTATCGGTGATAAAGTACAAGTTGACAATGCAACTAATGTAACTCCTGAAGTAACGACGATTGATAAGACGACAGTTTTTGATACCAAAGTTAAAAAACCAATCGTAGATAGATCTGAAGATGATGTCTTCGGCGGATTTTAACCAAGTTCATCTTCTGTTAAAATTATAAAGCGCATCCCCTGTTCTTTAGCAAATTCGCCAGCAGCTTTCCATTTAGCTTCATTAACGGCATATGTTTGAAGGGCCCTCTGATAATTCAGAAGGGCCTTTTGTGTTTTATTCTTTGGTTGTTTTGGCGGGACTGTTTCGCCCTTTGATTTAATCTCAACAATAAATTTATCGCCAGATGCAAATTCTAAGAATAAATCAATAAAATAACGGTGCACTTTACCATCGGTTGGTTTTAAATATTTCACATGGAACGGTTCCAATGACCATTTGGCAACATACTTATTAAAATCGGCGTACTTAATAGCTTTTAATTCCAATCTTGACTTAAAATTTACACTACCATCCTTGTATGACTTCATATGCTCGTCAATTGGTTTGATGAATTTGTCGGGATTCAATAGTTGATACCATCCCTGATATGAATTATACATATTTACTCCTTCCAGTATTTATAAATAATGGTAAATACCTATAGGAAGAACTATGGCAAGAATAAACTCAAAAGTTGCGCTGATTAATTACGTAAAAACACAACTAGGCGCACCGCTAATTAACATTGAAGTAACAGATCCGCAAATCAGTCAGATCATCGATGATACTGTTCAAAAGTTTACGGAATATGCGTACGGGACGCTAGAGGGCACAGTGGTCATCCAATTCAGTGGGGCAAAGGAATACAATATGCCTGATACAATGACCAACGTTATTAAGGTTTCTAAGGGCAGTACATCAAACATTACAAACTTTGGCGCCAATTTTGGTGCCGGCTATGTTCCAAACTTATGGTCAGAGCAATTTTTTAGTGGTTCATTAACGGGTGATATTATTCCTGGTATTTTAGCAATATCAACAACAAAGGCAATGTTAGATAAGTACTTTGCCGATGATATCGTTTATAATTTCAATCCTCATAGAAAGATTCTTCAGGTATTAGAAAATTATAATGGGCCGGCAGTGCTTCATTATCAATACGAATATTTAGCAGACGAGGAAAACGATCTTGTCTATAATCATGAGTGGGTAAAGGCGTATACTAAGGCTAAAGTTAAAGAACTTTGGGGTGGAGTTACTGGTAAGTTTGATCAAGCATTGGTTGGTGGTGCAAGAATCAATTATGCCGATATGAAGTCCGAAGCTCAAGATGCAATTGAAAAATTGAATGAAGAGCTTCTAACAAAGTGGTCAGATCCTTGCCCAATTGATGTAGCATAAGGCTTAACATTTTCAAGTGTCAAAAAAGGGAGCACATGCTCCCTATTTTTATTTCCTGATTATTCTTCAGTCTTTGTAACTTCAACATTACCAGATTGCTCTGTAAGGATTTCTTCCTTGCCTTCTAGGGTATCTTGCGGTGTTTGTACTTCATCGACTTTGTCAGCTTTCTTCTTTTCTGCCTTCTTTGGTTTCTCAACCTTCTCATCAGCATCAGGCTTTACCACCAATTCTGGCACATCTTCAACCAAACCAAGTTCAAACATTCTTGTAGTTGGGTTTTTAATCTCATCACCAGCCTCAAATAACTGATTTCCGACGGTGATATCTCTTGTCGCTCTGAACATATTATTCTCCTTTTAATAAGTTTTAATTAATATAATAAAACATTTCTTTGCAATTACACGATGATAAGTCATTTTTTCTATGAACGTATTTGTTAAATCTTGCGGTAATTGATTATCTCTTTGTATTTTAACGTCACCATAAATTTTCCAAATTTTTCTTGAATCAATATCCCTATGCCAAAATAGATTAGAATTGTTATTTCTAAAATATCTTACGGCCCATGAACCAATTCGTATTTGCCAATATGGTTTTTCTAAATTACCAGTAAAAATTTCCACCATCTGATAATCCTAATTGATCAGCATATCGTGGTAAATTACATGACCAATAACCTGCTTTTGTTTTATCTTTCTTTGTATCACAATTATGGCGAGCAACAAAAGATTTGCGTGCTTCTTCATCACTAAATTTTACAGAAAGACCAGGGTCGCCAAAGGACACTTTAATTGTGTTTCCAATTTCATTTTTAACATACACATAAAACTTCTTTGGACCACCACGTTTTGGTTTATTTAATTCAATCTTCTCTTCTTCGGTTAATGAGTTTTCTGGTACACAGTTTGGCACTTTCTTACCATCTTTATCCTTCATACCGATCATCACATAGCCTTCCCAACACGGATTATCATCTTTCTCAATAAATGGTAAGTCTAACGGAACTTCTATACCTTCGTAAATCCCAAATGTCCCAATGTCGCCGTTAATTAATTCTTTACTGAATTCATCTAAGAGGAACTTATCTTTATTTTCTCGTAGATATGAAAAGTATTGATAGAACATATCGCTTTCACGTCTAAAAACACATTCGGTTAGTGGTTTTTTATTAATAAGATTGTATTGAATTGCTTCGTGAATTAAAGATTCTTTAAAGTTCATGGTGATCCTTTTGTTAATCGTTTGATCAAATCAACTGTGCTAATAGTTTCCGTTGAATTGATATTCAATGTATTATTTATTGTCTTGGGGCCATCAGCGTTTTCTGATTTCTTAATCTTATCAAGGTTCAATAGAACATTTGAAATTTCTTTATATGCAATCATATAAAGTTTCATGTTATTAGCAATTGCTGTATTTAATTCAGCAAAAGACATAACAAGACCAGCCCGCTTATCGTCATCACTATCAAGTAAGTCGAGAGTAATGGAATTAAGAACTCTACGACCATTGTCTGTATTTTCTTTAAGAGTTTCCCTGACATATTTGAAGTCCTCAACCATATTATTTAGGTTAATTATTTCTGCGGCCAATAAACCGCCATCTTCATATAGTTTGACATCTTGTGTCTTTTCCTCGACATATTCAATGACGTCATCACCCGTCAGAACCATTTCGTTAGCAGTGTCAATATTCTCGGTAAACTTTGCAGTTAACCGATTCATCTTTTCGGCCAGCGATTCAGATTTATCTTTAAAGTCCATGATAGCAAATTTGAGTGATTCCAACAATCAGAAAGACAGCAGGAACTACCCATGATTCATTGAATATTAATGCATATTTTCTGATTGTATTCATATTATTTCTTTGATCCAATAACGGATTTATAACGAAGCAGTGTAAAAACACCGTCAATGAACTCTAAGTCCAATCCGTCAGTACCAGGCCATAGAATAAAATCACCCTCTTTAATGTCCTCAATATCTTTACCAACGGCCACGACTGGGCCACTTGTTGGACGCGACAGTGAACTTGGTTTTGGTTGAATCGCCAAAATAAGACCAGATTCTGTTGTCTTTTCTTGTGCTTTAATTTCTTCTGGTTTTACCAAAATATATTCATTCTTTGGTTGAAACTCTGAACTTAGAAGATTTACTTGTTGTGCTAATTGCGACATCTATCTATCCTTATTTCTGTTTTGGTTGGGTCTTTTTGGCAGCGCTCTTTTTAACCGGTGGCTTCTTTTTTGGCTGCGATTGCTTTGGCTGCTCAGCTTTTACAATTGGTGTAATCGGTGCTGGTTCAACCTTATATGGCGCAGACATAACTTCGGCAACTTTTACCTGTGCTTCTGTTGGTGGCGTTGGTGCTTCTGGCAACTCTTGGGTTGTGCCAAATAATTTAGCAAAAAACGATTTTAGTGCATTAAACATTTTTCTCTCCTTTATTCAAATGAAGTGCTCTGGATATTTATCCTTCAATTTCTGAAGATTTGATTCTTCTCTTTTAAGACTAGCACGAATTGCATTTAACAGTTGTTCATCAAAGCTAGCAAGCAATAACTGTTGTTTGTATTTATTGATCGACCCTATGACAATATTTATTTTTGTCTGAATGTCTTTTTGTTCACGTTCAGCCGGTCCTGTTATGGAATTTTTCATGTTCATCTCTTATCGGCATCGCGATCTTTGGAATCTTACGTAAAATCCACAATAGTTTCGCTTGGATCAACAACCTTCTCGGCGTCCTCTGCACGTTTCTTATAGTATTTATAAAGCCGCACCTGAGTAGAAAACTGACGAGGATAATGTTCAAAATTAACCAATGCCTCGCCATAGTGTGCTTGAAGTTCCTCATAAAACGAAATAATTTCTTCATTTGTCATACTTTATTTTCTTCCTCCAATTCAACAATTGGGATATCCGCCCACTTGCCATATTCGTGATGAACATCATAAATGCCCCATTTCCAGAATGCCCACCATGGGTAACTTACTTTTGATTTACTAGTTACTGTGCGGTATTGCTGAACAATATCACCATGCCGTTTGGCAAGTCTAAACTGTTTATAGTGGGTTGTCATCGGCCATCCATGCATTAGCTTCATTAAATTGGTCGTCTGTCATAATAGAATTATGCAATGCCATAAATCCGCAATCCATTCCCCTACTATACATATCTGGACCAAAATTGAACACTTCATATAGTACGTATCGGTAACTACCTTTTACTTTTATTTCACCTTCAAAAATCCGCGAAATAACGGCATGAAACGCATTACATTTATCTTCATAAGAAAGACCGTTCCAAAAATCGTCGGCCTTCTTTTCCATGTTTAGTCGGTGTTCTTCATAAGCATTGATCAATCGTTCAGAATCCATGTTTATAGTGTTCCATTTCTTTTTCAACAAGGGCGGCCACATCCTTAAGATAATTGATTGCTCCAATCAATTGATCAACTTCGTCAAAATCTAACCGTAGAACTCCGCCAGGTCCGAATTCATTGGGATCTTGTTTAATAGTAAAGAAGATGCCACCGGCATCATCCTCGAGTTCTACTTTAGTAATAGATTCACCGAAAAGAGGATGATCCCCCTTTCGGTAAATGCTCATTGTTGTTGGGATTGAATTATATTCTGTAGTCATTTAAAAACTGTAATCATAGTATTTTTCGCGGCGGCCAATCGAAAGACCGCCTACGGTTTTCTTAAAGCGGCCAGTATCTGGGTCTTTATAAACCTTCACGAAGCCTTTATCTGTGATGCGGAATGTTTCCGTTGCTGCATCTTTATTTTGCGTGTACTCGTAAATCTGAGATTCACTCATACCATTTTGATCAATTCTTTGGTAATCGTCATGTTGAACAACGATGTATTCGAATTTTCCTTGTTTATACATGTTCACAACCGTTGCTGGGTGGCGGTCAGACCAAGAAAGCAATGTTGCACCAGTTACACCAAGAACGACATCCTTAACAGATGTATTTGCCATCATGTGGTTGATCAGCGAACCTGTTTGAGTACCGAGTTTCATATTGAACCTTTCGTTTGTTGATAGGTTAATTATACCATGAAAATCTGTACTGGTAAACAATTTTTTAGAAAAATATGAATTAATTTCTTCGCATTGTTGAATAATTCACTGGATTGTCATCTCTACCAACGGGCACAAGATTTGATTTGTGCATTGTTGCAATACCAATCATATAATCACCACTGTAGATATTCGATTCGCGCTTTGTGCAATTACCACCATTTGACATCAAACTTGGGACACGCAAAGTCGTACGATGCATAGGTTTACTTGGTTTATATTCTTCAAATGTTTTACGCGTTCGCTTAGTCGGTGCAAATAATTTTGCAAGTTCACGTTCTTCTTTTTGTTTTGCGTGTTCTGCGGCTCGCGCCGCCTTCTTCCATTGCGGGGTGCTCATCTTATTCACCAAGCTCCATTGCCATTTCACGAAGTTTCATTACTTTTTCCAATGTATCCGTCTCGTCTTTGTCATTACGGATCTCAATGAAACGTGGGTGGCTCAATGCATAATAATCATTACCTTCAGCTTTAGTAAGATCATTAAATTGCACTGTCATAATCTTATTCAACAGTTCTTGTTGATGCTCGGTGAAATAATCAAGTTGTTCATCGGTGAAACCTGATGTGCGGCCTTTAATTGTACCTTCGTCATTTGCGAACTCAATAGCGCCAATCTTGCCTTCACGTTTAGTGCCTTTAGAACCTTCGGTGAAACCAGTGATTCGCATCTCGGCATCAATTTGAAGTTTCAGTTTCAATTGTTGCTTAGATGTACCATCTTTGAATACACCTTCCAAATCTTTTAGAATCGCTCCCTCAAATCCTTGGTTCATCCATTTTGAGCAAGCGTCCAATGCATCTTTCAGTGTTTGCACAAATTTGAACGGGATGATGCTCACATTAGATGGGGTTTGAGTATCCATGATATTACGAAGTTGGCGGAAGCGATCGTCATATAGAACTACGCATGGATTTTTCTTGTCCTTTTTACCAGCTTGTGCATATTCAAAAGGAGAAATAAAATCCCACAATTCCAACACAATGTCATCATGAGGTGGTTCATCGCTATTAATTAAACCATTACCTTTAGCACGATCATGAATGCCACGAACAGTGAGTTCGCCTGTATAAATACCATCGGGAAATGTTGACATCTGCTTAAAAATAACCGGATATTCATAATCCTCACCGGATCTGGAACGCGCAGTAACTTGACCAGCATCTACGGTAAACTCGCGATAAGTACCATCGGCCTTCAATTGGACAATCGCTGGAAATTTAATGTTCTTTGCGGTCTTACTACTATAAACATCGCATCGCATATACACAGGTTTTGTGATCAAACCAGGAAATACTTTGTTAATGAGTGTCTTACCAGCATTAATACGAAGATCACGATTAATAATCTTCTTTGCAAGTTGAGCATCATCGACATTCAGATCAGATAGAAGGTCTGCCGCATACTGCAACCCGGCATGGCCGGTAATTTCACGCGTGCATAATTTTTCTTCAATTTTATCCAATGCATACACGAGATTAGATGCACCTGATTTAGAACCTTCAAATTTTTCAATTTGTTCAATAGACATACCGTAAGTAAATGCCACATGATCGTATGTCATCTGAAGAACACGCTTAAGAAAGTCATTCTCTTGGTACTTCTTTAACACAGCGATTTTGTGATTTGTGCTATTACTTTCATTGATTTCGGCAATAATTTGATGAATGTTGCTCATTTCAGTTCCTTCGAAGTTGTTCGATATGTATATTATAACACAGAAATTTTAAATTTTCATAACAATAGAATGATCAACCAAAAATGCATTTGATGGAAAGTCAATTGTTTTAAATGTTTTAAGATTTTGCATATTGTCGTCATACATTTCAATAAATGTTACATCTTGACGTTTTGCTAGAATTTTTTGCACTACGTGTTTTTTGCGGTCATGTGATCTGCCAAATGACTTGTACTTATCTCGGCCACACCGGGCAATGTGGATTTTGTGATCAAGGTAATGACCGACGGGTAATCCTAATTGATTAAAGTATTTTGTGATTGTTTCTTTACAATCAAAGTTTCCTCGTGCAGTAAGTAGAAGAACTTCGTGCCCACACTTATACATATCCTTAACCATATTGATCATCGGATAATTTGGAATAGATGTACGAGAAAATAGTTCAGAATCTTCAAACTCAGAAAAATCATACGATTCACCAAGTTGGAGTTCATAATCATTATACTCCGAATTTGATAGTTTTCGTGTTGATTTTCCGTTTTTGATGACATTTACCTTTGCCGTTGTAAAAAGCAGTGTATCATCAATATCCATAAAAATCATCTTCATATTCGATCCTTCGACTAGTTATGTGTCTATTATTAACTACAGTTAGTTAATTTTCGGTTGATATAAATATTTTTAAAGGAGACAGAAATGCCAGCAAACACAGTTAAGTCATTCGCCGAAAAGACAGGTAAGTCCGTAGCAGAGGTTGAAAAACTTTGGGATAAAGCTAAGGAACTTGCCAAAGAGGCAGGTGAAGCAGAAAATTTTGCCTACATTACAGGAATCCTAAAGAAGATGCTTAATCTAAATGAGACAGCACAATCTTTTAAAGAATTCCTTGAACAGGAAGCAAAAGAAAAAGAACAGCAAAAATCAGAATAACGCGAAATCGCGTTCATGCACAGGAAACTCCTCAGGATTATATGATGTGTTTTTCCTGTGTTCATATTGCTTATAGAATATTCCTCCGGGTTTTCTAAACCCAAAATCATCCACAAGATCAAACACAGTAAAAACTTTCTTACTTGGGTGTAAACGCATTCCTCGCCCAATACTTTGCGTAACAGTGGTGTAAGCCTTTAGCGGAGAACTTAGGACCATATTATGTAACTTCTTAATGTTTACACCTGTACTAAGCAAAGCATAATTGGCAATCAGTGTTGCATCCTCATGATCTTCTAGAATTTTTCTAGTCAGCTCGCGCGTGTTGGCGTCATCCTCACCGTTCAGAAAGTACACCCCATACTTCTCCTGAAATTCAAAAGACTTCTTCCCAGTAATATCCTTATTCTCTACCTGGACATCAGGATAGAGTTGTTTCATGACATCCAAGAATAATGCCTTACCGTGTTCGGTATGTTGAAATAGTACAAGCGTGTTTCCGTTGCCTCTTAATTTACATGTCAAATTAACAATGAACTCGTTTCTCTTTTCGTGATCTTTAATGAACTTCAATTGTTTGGCATATGCACCAGTTTTGGCATTACCGGTTGCCTTTGATGTTTCCTTAAAAATGGCTTTATCATTATCACTGTATTTGAATGTAATACCGTGGATTTTAATCGGAGTAGCAAGACCCCGCTCAATCAGTTCACGACTAGTAATGTAAGTTTTGGGCAATCCGAATAGACCAAATAATTCCATCTTCATCGTTGGATCTTCTGGTAATGTACCAGTGAACCCCCACTTGTACTTACAATTGATGGTGCCCTTTACAATAGCCGCCGTTTCCTCAGATGCAAATCTATGCGCCTCGTCAGTAATAACGTAATCAAGCTTGTTTAATTCATCATGCCAATTTTGCATTGATTGCCATGTACTGATCGTTAAAGAATTGTTGAAATGCTTTTCAGAAGAACCACCACCAATAATATGTGTGTCATTGTAAAGCTCAGTAAGATTATAGTCTTTGATGTCATTCTTAAACTGTGTCAATAGGTTAATGTTTGGAACCAACAATAAACCCTTCTTACCTTGACGACGAAAAAATTCGGCAATCAACGAGATTGTCATTGATTTACCTGAACTTGTGCACATCTTATTAATTTGTTTTACATTAATAATTGATTCTTTAAATGCTCGTTCCTGGTAATCGTATGGTTCAAATGAAAGTTGGTTCTTTACGGAATCCAAATATTCATTAATCTGTATTTCTGAAAAATCCGATTTTAAAGATTCTCGTTGAACACCAAATTGCTGTAGAAGTTGCAGGTGTCCGTTCATAATCAACAGCTTTTTATTTTGAACAGAGGCAAAGAAGTCAAACGGCGACTTAAAACCAGACTTGACCATTGGGTCAAACCAAGCACCTGGTCGTTCAACCTTTAAAAAGTCGTGAAGTGTTTGTAATGTTTTTAAATCTGCATCAATGACCGAGTATGATTCATTTAATTTATGTACTGTGATAGCTGTCATATAAATTCTTCTGGATATTCTTTCTTTAACATACCAACGACTGTGTCTCTATTAACTATATATTTCTCGTTGTCATTTGTATAAATTGTGACAAATTTTGCTGGTGAATTACGCGTTAACAAATGGTCATGCATAAATTTCATACACTCCAACCAAGTTCCGGATCGCATTTCATCACCAATTGGTACTGCATCTTCATACATATAGACTGCAAGTACTTCCCATTGGAATCCGTCCATATCCCATTGCAAGCACCACTTATTTGACATAGCCGTAGTATTCTTTCACTTTTGGATCAACGACATATCCACGATGCCCAACAACGCCTGGTTCATTTTGTTTTGTTACTCTATATCCACACTTATCTAGGATGTACTTCAGGTGCTTATCTTTATTGATATTCTTTGGTAAGTATTCGTCCCAGATTTCTTTCTGACCATAAGCAAGAAGAACATTATAGAAGTGCAAATCATCATTCTTACCTTTGATAACTGATTGTGAAACCAAGTGTTTAACATCTGTATCATCCCAAATTTTCTTTGTGTAATTGAAAACAACCCTAAAGTATTTTGATTTCTGAATGAACCCACGATCTAGCAATGCGCATTCCAAAATTTTAGACTTAACTTGCGCATTCGCGGTATCTTTAATCTCATCATCAATTTCGGCAAGAATACGCATTGTCTTATCGGCGTCAGCATCCATTAATAAAGAAGTCTTTTCGATTTCGTTAAGGGTTAAGAATTGTTCAACATTATTAATAAGAATAGTTTGCTTGTCATCCCTGATTTGTGTTTGGTATTTATGAAGTACATTACCAGTGAATGCGCTATTAACAACTCGTGGTTCTTTAATGAAATGATATTTTAATAACCACATCATTGCTTCTTTGTGATTGAACTCTAGGATGTTCTTAAAGGTGTCGATTTTAATAGCCTTCTTACCAATTTCTGAAAGTTTTGCTTCACCGTAGTCATCAATATCAAACAAATAGTTTTGCTCAATATTTCTACCGATGTTGCCCATGTACTCATCGCGGATGTCGTTATAAGATGTCTTTAAATAATTGATCTTTTCTTTAATGAACATGTGAATCTCTTTGGTTTTACGAGTACGCTTAACCATCTGAATACTAGAGATAACATCCGTTGACATTGAACTATCATAATGAAAATGATAATTCACGACATTCAGGTTTGAAACACCAACGGTGAGGGTGGGACTATAAATCAGAACATCCCACTTATCATGATCGTCTTTCTCGAATAGTTCATACACAAGTTTCTTTGTACTTTCTGGTGTTTCTGCTGTTAATGTCACTACCTTAAGACCACGTTTCTGCAAAAGCATCTGCATAGAATTAATGAAGTTCAAAGAAGTGGCGCTAATTGTTACTTTGTGTTTCTCTGTATGAACCAGGATTGATTGTACAAAGTAATTGAAGTCATCATAACTATAAAGAGTCGTTGGATCTCTGTAGATGTTATCAATCATGTGAATATTTTTCTCTTTGTTTGATAAGAGGAAGTTTTCATATCCAGTTAGGAATGCATCCGCAATTACCAATTTCTTGTTAAAGCAACCAAAGAACTTTGCAATGTTGATTGAACTATTATTAAGGTTTGAGCGGCTGTGCATCATTAATGAAATGAATTCATCCATAATCACAATATCAAAGAACTTAATATTGTATCGCCATAAAGAATCGTACTGACAGATAAGTGAATCACCAATCTCATACTTGTCTTGATTGTACACCTTAATTCCGTACTTCTTGCCAAAGTCTTGTGCGACAGAAATTCTGTTTGTTACAATAAGAACTTTCATATCCTGTTCATGGCATTCTTCAACAACATGATTGATAATCGTCGACTTGCCTGTGCCCATTGGCGAGCGAATACTTAGGAGTCCGTTATCATGATTTAGAAATTCTTGAATCTTTTCGTGAATTTCGTCTGTTACTTTAAGGAACTTTTCATTTACTGAAATAACTGACGTGTCAGTATTAAATTCAAGAAACTCGGAATCATAATTGATTTCCTTCTTCATAAGTTCTTTTGCCGCAGGCAACTTGCGAACATTATCAAAGATGTTCAATGACTTTGTACTATTGCCATGGTGCATGGTGTACGGTGCAGTGCTGAACCAAAAATAACCACCTGGAGTCTTCTTTTCGGATGGATGTTTGAAACTAATTGATCCATTAGGATTGTTCTTAATAGCAACAAACCCCATCGATTGATAAACTTTCAAGCAAAGTTTTTCCATTGTATCTGCTTCAATATCTTGAAGTTCAGAGATGTTAATTTCTACACCTTCGCCGATGTACTCTTTCTTAATCTCATTGATGTGTTCAATTGCCGCCTTCTTAATGAACTTAAAACGAATGCCGTCCTCGTTATTAAGAAATACATTACTTTTTAATATCGGCGCGTTCAAAGAAGCCTTACGAATGACCGATTCATCAATCACGCATAGATCTTTAAGGTCATGGTGAATAACGGAGATCGCCATCTTTGCGTCATCGAACGGAATACATTCAGTAAAAAGTAATCCCTTCATGTTGAAGTTTGATATGCCGTCATAAGACTTGGACTCGCCAAGGATAACCTTGTAGTCCTTAAAATAGTCTAGGATTTTTTGTTTATCAAATTCAGACTTTACTTGGTCGATATCCAGAACAAAGTAATTAATGCACTCACTATAGTAAGGCTCAAGGTTTGCCTTTCGTCTGAATGTGCGTGTTGGCTTTTCCAGCTTATCTAGTGGAATGTTTAAAATGAAATGTGAAACCATAACAGAGTACATCTGTTGGTTACTTACTGCCTCATACGTCTCAAACACGAATGTATTGTCATCATATGGAGACAATGGTGTTTTAGATTGTGTCTTTTTGGCATGAAAAATCGTAATCTTTTCCTGCATATCCGTCCTTACCGTCAAATATCTATTTATTATATACTTCGAACCATTAACAAAAAAGGAGGCCGTAGCCTCCTTGTTACTTCACAATGAAAACCGATTTATCTTTGATCTTAATCTGAAAATTAGATAACACCTTCTTAATCTCATCAGGGTTATAAAGTTTAGCAAAATCAATTTGTGTTCCGAACGATGTTGGCGTTATAAGTCGAATTTTATATCCGTTAGTACGAAGAACGTCCTCAGCATTTATTTCTTTTGCCTCATTTACAATATTCTTTGGTGACGGCAGCGCAGATGTAGACGGGTACGTGTGCCCGTTAGAACACTTATCATTGCCATTTAGACGTCGCTCGCGAACTTCCCCATTAGCACTACATTCTGGACAATACCCATATGATACGGTATGATTTTCATTTGTGACTTTATTTTTTAATAAATCAACAAAGCTCATCACTTCACCTCATTGACAATCTCGATCAAACTTAATGCTTGTTCAACATCTTTAACTGTCCTAACGTCAATCGTAACAGATGAACGGGTGCTTGTAGAGACAGTTTTATTCCCAACCAATTTCAAAAATTCTACCATAGAAGAGTTAAGACCCGTGATCTTTAACTCTTTTTTCTTTTTGTAATAGACGGTCTTAATCTTTTTATTATCTAACCCGAACATATGCTACCCCTTAGTCTGTAATTGTAAACTTGAATAGCATTTCGTTATCAAGTACATGTAGCGGCGATGCAGCAATACCAAATCGATTAAAGATAAAGTATGACATTTCACCAGAATCAGGATCTTGTGCTTCAACAACGGTCTCAACATATGGCGAGAAGATTGCAGATGATTTACTTGGGTTAATCGCATCCTTTAAACCAACATACGCAGTAGTGTCTGTTGGGTTTGGATTCATATAGAATTTTGTGTTACCGATTTCAGAAATAAACAATCCGGATTCATCTTTATCCATACCACCAACATACGTGTTCAGAGCCGCGAATGCTGCTGCATATTTAAATGGTAGAACACAGAATGAATCGTATGTTCTAATACCTTTTGTATTAGCCTTTAAGATTAGTTCATGTACTTTCTGACCGATCTCAAACGTACATGTTTCTGCATTTAACGCATTTGTCAAGTTTAGTGTTGGCTCTGCTTTTGCTTGTGCTGTTAAAAATGCTAAGGTGCGGTCATTTTCCTGATCATTGGCTAAACCACGAAGTAAAGTGCCAATTACCTGGTTTGCATTTGCACCATATTGATTCTTAATATCTTGTAAAACTTCAACAGTCAAACCCGTTTTAATTGATTCGCTTGGGTAGACCTCAAGATTATTTCTGACCAATTCAAAATTGTTTGTGCCGGCCTTCTTTCTAATATTGAAAATACCAGAAGTTGGGCCAGAAGTTGGAATTACTGAAAAAATCAATCTGCCAAGTGATGGTAGCGCGGTTTGCTGAAACAGTTGTTCAGCGGAAAGATTAGAATCTGTCGATGCAATATTAGGATCTTCAGACCCGGTTGTGTCTTCAACAATCGGATTCTTATAATCTAATTTTTTCATAGTTATTATCTTCCTTAAGTAATAGTTTTATTTATTTATATTCTTCATCACTATCACAATGTGTACGGAAGTCGCAAAATTCGCACAATTTACCTTTGTTTTTGATCCAATCTTGGTCAGTTTCTACATTTGTAATTAGTTCATTTAATTGACTAACATATGTATCAAGATATTTTCTTTCTAGAATTAACGCATTCTCCATATCAGCGTGTTCAACATAAACATAAGATATCTTAATTGTATCGATTTTTGGATATCGTTGAAAGAAGTAAATACCATAGAACATAAGTTGGTCGTATTCCTGCCACTTAGGATCTTTATATTTACCTGACTTCCAATCGCATAAATGCAATACGTTGTCAATTGTACAGATGAAGTCAACGCTGCCTCGAAATAAGGCATGCTTATCACTATATGATGTTGGCTCCAGCGTTGTTGTTAACCCAAAATCAAATTCACGAATACTATTAACAGTTAAATATTTTTCACCAAGATTTGTTGTAATAAATTTGTCAACAATGTGTTGGTATTTTGGGGCTAACTTATGTGATGTCTTATTTGGATAATGTTCAATAATTGAATGAATGGCCCCGCCTTTCAGCAGTGCCGTCATATCGGTTTTATCCTTAGGAGCCTTATCAATATAGCCGTACTTAAACTTGCGCGGGCACTGTTTATGAGTACTTAAACGACTAAACGAATAAGGCCTAAATTGCATGATTATTTCGCAATCAATGCGCCGATGTCATTATCGATGTCGGCATTAGATTCCAACCATTCTTTGATTGTATCTTCTTCAAAACGTTCAGAATCAGATTTCTTCTTCTGTGCTTTGATTTTATTAATCACAGAAGCAACGATACCAACCGGTACACCCTCTTCCTTGAATTCTTCCTTAAGTGCCTTGATATCTTGATCAAGGGCCTTCTTCTGCATTTGCAAATTAATAAATCGTTTCGTAAACTCTTCAATATTTGTACGTGCTTCTTCAGATGTGCGAATTTCCATTATTTCTCTCCTAGTTCAATGATTACGTAATTAACGTATGATGCATAATGATTTTGATCATTAAAGTTTACATACACAAATTCAGATGTAATTTTTTCTTTTCCGTCAAAATCAGTAAATGTAATTGGGTGACTTAAGTTAAAAATCACTCTCAATTTTCTATCAGAAAATTTTACAGAACTTATCTCGTTCTTATTAATAAATCCATTTCCAGCAGTTTGATTGATGAATGTCTTATCAAAATACTTCATAGACTGAAGTTCTTTTAAATTTTCACTCATTTCTTCAAAACTATTTGCATCCCAGTAAACATAGTCACTGATGAATTTAGTCTTTTCTTTTCGTTGTACTTTATCGAAATATGCAATTTCGATATTGTAATTCATGTTAAAAATAATACGGTTACTATCCTTAAGAACGTTGATATTTGAAACATTCTGTAGGTTAATAATCCTGTCGTTGGTTCTCAAAAACAAGTCCTTCTCCTTAATGATTATAACCAATATTTATTTAATTAAAGCTTGGTCTTTAACCGTACCTCGGCAGCAATACCAGTGAATAGATTTTGTTGTATCATTAATGATACATCTAAGTCCTGATGATTCATTAATAGATCATTCATATCTTTTTCATTGTACTTATCAGGTTGAATAAAGACCTGAAATCCTCGGCGGGCATATTCAATACTGTTAGTTATGCCGGTTTTATCATTATCTAATACGAAGACTGGATATTTGAGTTCCTTTAATCTTTCTTCTGGCATCTTTGCACCCATCAAAGCAATGGAGTTCGGTAACCCACCAGAGATAGCATCAAAAATACCTTCGTAAATAAAGGTTGGTTGATCCTTCTTAATATTAAACCAATTCCATAGCTTATAGCCGATATTTGCATCATGCATATATGTATAGAATGTCTTGTCAGCAATATTACGAGAATAAAACCCGTACATCTTACCTTCGTAATATAAAGGGATCACAATTGCATTTGTAATCTTATAAAGCGTCTCACCAATTTTTAAATCTTGGTACCCATAGTACCACTTACCGAAACGAGATTCTTTATAAGTATAACCACGGCCTGCGAGATATGCTAAAGCCTCAGGAACCTCAGCAATATCTCGTAGGTATGGCGTTAGATCATGAACGAGTACTTCGTTTTCCTTCTTTACTTCTACTTTCTTGAACTGACCAAATACATCGTCGGTTTCACCACGAGCCAGTTTCTCAACCGTGTGCCCGAATTGTTCCTTCTTATATTGACCAATTAATGCAGGGAAAAAATCCCTCAAGAAACTGTACATCGTCTTGTTATGGACAGGACAGTCACCATTAAAGCAGTTGACATTAGTCACACCATTTTTGATATACAAGTGGAGCCTCTTTTTGTTCTTGTGGGAACGTGAGTCTCCGCATATCGGGCATCGTGCGGTAATGTCAACTTCATTCTCTTTACCGATGCTATCAAATCCAACAGCAAGCTTGAAGTATTTAACATCAAGTCTGTCTAACATCATCTATCCTTCAATCTATCTTACCAACCAAAGTCATCAGCGGTCAGTTCTCTCTGAATCTTAAAGTGATTAGGTAATTCCATCAAAATAGATTTTAATTCATTTTCAATTAAATACTGCTCAAAGGACTTATCATTATAATTGCATGGTGCCTCTTTATAACGAACGACGATTTCATTCCAAATATCTGAAGGAATTCCTTCCTCCATAACTAGTTTGAAATTACGTTCATAATGAGGTCTGTACAATGGATGACTGTCCAACCACTTGTCCAAAGATCCAAACTTTTCCAATTCCTTTTGCAAAGTAACTGGTCCGAACTTAATATCTTTGTAGATATCTTTAACGCCGGTGCTTTCCTTCTTTCTGTTTAGCTTGTACACATCAAAGTCAACAATCAGTTTGGTCTTTTCTTCCTTACTGATGTTTGCTTCTCTGAATTCAATAGGGTCCTTGATATTGTAACCTGCCTCGGCCAAGTAATCTAAAAATGATTTACTAAACTCCGTATGGTCAACAACCTTAGGTACTTCATCGCCAGCATCGCCTAGAACGACGTGCTCCATAATCCAATGGTCCATGTGATCATGTTTGTTTTCTGGCACGATCCACTTTTTAGTTAAAGCGCTGTACTGGAAAACATTTTCAGTATCACGTTGAGCCTGGATCATGTCCTTATCTGGGCTGTGAATTAGAATTTTTTCGAATTTATTGAATTCTCTTGCAAGAACTAACATAATATCGTCAGCTTCGGCTTTCGGTACTTCAATGACTTTCCACGGTAGGTTAGTCTTGATCTGAGTAATTAAACCTTCGATCTCTTGAAATACTTCGCCAAAGTCGATTTCTGATTCTTCACGACCCTTCTTACGACTGGCTTTATAACCTGGGTATACATCTTTACGCCAATAGCCATCAGATGATTTATCTAATGCAATGACGATATCTCCGAAGTTAGGACCATGTTCTTGTTTAATCGCAAACAGGTCCTGGAGGATGTAGTACTTGGTTAACCCAATGAATTCTGATGTAATAAACTTGCCGTCCTTTTTATTTGGCTTAACATTAGCCACGGATGTGTGAATCATCCGATGAATGATAGAACTAAAGTCAATCAGAATCATTACTTAACCTCCTATAAAAGGGCGTGAGCCCTCTTATACTAATCCGTTAAGTAGATCATCCAAACTGTTAGAAGCAGGTTTTGCGACCACGGCTGGTTGTGCTACGGTTTGCACAACAGCAGGTGTTACTTCAACAACAGGAGTTGCTGCAACCGCGGCTTCTGCAGTAAGTGCACCGGTAGGTACAACAGTTTCAACGTCAGCGAAGGTTACCCAACGTAGCTTGTCTTGAAGTTTGTTGTAAGGCATGAATGACTCAGGCTTGATCAAATCTGATAGCTTGTGAGTATTCTTTTTGATATCTTCCAAAGCTTCTTCAACTGAACCATAGATGCTTGTAACATCATTAACAACTTCTGAAGAATCATAGTTGATTTGACCATTAGCACCCTTCTTAGCAACCAAACGGAAACTATTACCAGCCAATGGGTTGAACAATTGCTTAGGTTGTGCACCTAACGCGCGGTCTTGTTCAGATGGGTCTACTGCATTTTGGATTTTGTCCTTCATTGCACCAGACATTTCATACAAGAAGATTTTACCTTCGTTCTGAGGATTAGCTGGATCTTTTAGGACCTTGATGTTGGCGATGTACTTGATGCCGCGACCGAATAGCTTTGCGCCTTCTTTGTCACCGGCATTCCAAAGTTTTTGCCACTCTTCTTGGAATGGACACGGTTGTCCGATTGATGATGGTGAGAACTCAGAAACGAAACGCTTCTTACCGTTCTTTGTGATGGTTGTATTTACTTTGAAAAGTTTTTGGATCATACCCTTTTCAGAGTCTGGGAGGAATCGAATCAGAGCGGCACCATTACCGTTCTTGTCCTTGCCCAATTTATAGAAGCGGTTATCCTCAGCATACTTGTTAGATTCCTGAGCAAATGGGTCAATACCCACGGCTTCTTTCATTGCGTCAAAATTAAATGCACTAGCGTCGATCATATTATTCTCCTTAATTTACGTCGATTATCAATAGTTTAACGTCATTCGCGGACCATTCGAAAATTATAACTGGTAAGTATTTAAAATGCTCACCAATTATAATCTTATTTATACAAGATACTCAGCAAATTCTTCTTTAAATGCCGCCTCATCTAAATAAATTTTAGCATTAGCAATACTTTGTATATAATCATTCTTGAATGATGAACACGTGAAGTTAAACCCGGTCTGTGTGCTCGTAATCATCCTAGAATAATTAATAAAGCGTGAATATGCTCTGTTTTTGGGTGTTAAAACTGGCATGTGTTGTTTACCAGTTTCTAAATCTGTAACGGTCACTTGGATCCGTCTTGACGATCCGCCTGTCCAGCGGAATTCACCATCATATCTAAAGTACCGCATAAGGTTATACTTTAACTGACATTAGTACCTTAAATCCTTCAAGTGATTTGTTAGTCATAAGAATACGATAAGAATCACGAGAAGAATTGTATTTAACATCTACAGTATACTCGGATGCTGGCAACATTTTGAAGTTATCAACTGGTATTTTTACTTCAAATTCTTTAGATGTATTCGCTTGTTTAGTTACGCTGAACGTGTTAGATTTAGCATTGAACTTATTGGTTGCACCAAGACTAATTTTCATATCTCCATCTTGGGATTTGAAGATAATTTCCGAGAGATCTTTGAATACACCAGTTGCAGACTTTAGGTTTTTGATGTCGTCAAGTGTGATATCAAATGTCGCAACAGATGGCACCGCCTCGGTCTTCGTGAACTGTTCTGGGTCTTTGTTATATGCGTCCATCAGTGCAATGTTGTCCATGATGTACGAAGAACTTGTACTACCTGATGCAATATCAATGGTGTTACCTTCAATTTGCACCGAACGATTTTCTGCAAAAAGTTTAAACAATCCCAGAAAATCAGAAAGTGAATCTTTAAGGCCAATATCTGGAAATGAATCGCTATCCAATTTTGAGATATCAACCAAAAGCATTAAGTCCTGTGATTCTGATACCGCAACAGTTTGTGGGTACTTCAAAATAACGGAGTTTGTTACACCGTTGATTTGTTGTAAAACTTCAATTACATTCTTATTAAACATATCCATCCTTTATTAATCAATCAATTATAATTCCACGGTACTTAAATAATGTACTCAGGGTTATCTTTCTTTAAACGGTTGACATAATACTGAAAGTACTTTGAACTTTTATAATTATCAATTGATTTACCAGTTTTTAAATCATTGATAAGTTTATCATAAAGCGCATCTTTCCTATCAGTGTACACAGTAAAATGTGTACGATCAAAGATATCACCGGCAGCAATTAATTGACCATCGGCCAACTCATACACTGGAACGATATCTTTACCGCAAAGAATATACTTTTCTCGTTCTTTACGCATTATGCCTTTGTGTTACCAAATAGATAGAAGCCGATGCTGTTATAGTACTCGTGCTTCGTCTTTGGGATGCGAATGAAACCATCGTCGGTGCTCTTGAAGATTGTAGAACCACCACCAGAGAGACTGATGAAGTCACACTTATCAAGAATCTTACCGTACTTGGTTTCAATTAAAGTTAATAGATCTTTTAGATAAGATTTCTTAACTTCATCGACATAAGGTTTAAAGTCGTGCTTAGTGCCACGGAGCTTGTAAATCCCGGTGTCAATAACTTCCTTGGCCTCGTGCAAAGTAATACTACGGCCATGAAGTTCTTTAACTTTCTTAGCTACGAGTGTAGCAATCTTCATAACACCTTCGCGTTCGATACCTTCAAACAAGTTCGGGGATGTCTTACCATCAGTAACCAAGAACATGTCCAATGTATTGAAACCAATGTCACACCCAACAAAGGATGTACTACCGGTAAATTCTTGTTGCTGATTGGGGAAGTTATTGCCGTACTTATCAATGGTTAGTTTTGAACCAGCGCCCTGTGGAAGGATATAAACTTCTTGGAAGTTAAATACCTCACCGCTTACGGTAAAGTTCATTAGACCTTCTTTAAAGTGACCTGAATTTTCAATTTGCGCCTTTGATAAACCAGACACAATAATATCTGGCTTATAACCAATAAGTTTAATTACGTGATACAAGAATAGTGGAGCATAGTATTCCAAGTTCTTATAGTCAGTAATGTCAATCAAGTTTTCTGATGGAAGATGCAACGCATTCTCACCAACATAATAACTATGCTCACGGAAGTCATAAATTCGAGAGTCCTGTACGTACTCATTACGCTTTGTGATACCGATTGTTGAAGTGAATTTAAATTGTTTGTCGACTTGTCCTTCAGATGTACCAACAGTAACCTTCACATCGCCGAAACCAATATCAATACCTAAAATAGTTTTCATTGTCTTTCCTTTTCGAATATTTTCTATAATAATCTATGGCCGTTTAATATTTCATCAAATATCAAGATTTTGTAATTCTGATGCAACTTTAACCGGTCTTGTGCTTCTATTTATTTCTGGAAGTTGCACTACTTCCTGAGAAACATTCCCAAAGTCAGCATCAGTATCTAACAATTTTTCATGCTTTACTGTCGCTTTTTCTGCCTGTTTAGGTTCTCTAGGAACTCTTGACGTGCCAACCACAGCAGAATTGCTCCCGCTAGTGACAACGCTAGACCCATCAGAGAAGGTAATATGTAACTCATTTATGTCCTTCGTAGACTCTATATTTAATTTAAACATTAGAACTCCAGATTTTGCATTTCTGGTGGAATGTCCTTATGTTCTCTAACCGCATTGCTTGTTAGCGGAACGTTTGCTGTTGTATCACATGTGACGGTCCAAGGTGGATCCATTGGATTTACTGGAGTAGTAACAGGCCCATACACTGGAAATGGTACTGGAACTTGCGGAATTGGAATTGTTTTTACAATGGGAGTACCGTCTTCCTCAAACGTAATGTCAAACGTGATGTGTTTAATTTTCCTATCACTTGGAAAGTCTTTTATTTCAATAATCATACGTCTATCCTTCAAAAAATAAGGGAGCGAACTCCCTTGTGTTTATTTATTTTCGAAAATTCTTTCTGTCCATTCGGTAATCTTACCACGAACAACTTTGTTCAACTCTGTACCGAAAATATTGATTTCTTCATTCTCTTCTTTTGCTGCTTTAATCAATGTGCTCAAACCGTTTGTATACTTATTGATATATGGATGGTCAATCTGACGGTTAGAACCAATACATACAACTTTAGATTCTTTATCCAAGCGAGTCAGCACAGTTTGCAATGAGGTCTTTGCAAAGTTTTGAACTTCGTCAACAATCACGAATGCTCGCGAAATTGTTCGACCACGAATAGAACCGTTCCACATTGTTTCGATATTATATTGCTGAACCAATGATTGTACTTTATCTTCAATCATCTGTTGGCTTAGTGGGCCGTCAGATTTCTTAAGTTCTTTTTGAGCAATAAATTCAAGAGTATCATAAAGAGGATAGTTGTAAATCTTGAACTTTTCTTCTAAACCTGGTAAGAAACCAACCTCTTCTGCTTTGTCAACGGATTCGACAGAGTTACGAATGTAAATGATTTTGTCATACTTATTCTGACGAACCATCTTCATGCCAGCAGCAAGAGCAAGCAATGTTTTACCTGAACCTGCTAAAGCTTCAATGACGCATACGTCAACCCGTTCATCAGTCATGCCGGCCATTGCGAATCGTTGCCCAAGATTCAACGGCTTAACAGATAAGCCATGGAAATCTTCGTCGTCAATAAAGTTAATTGACTTATCAACAATGTATGCAATTCGTTCGTTGCCATTATCGGCAATAAAGTGATAGCAGTAATTCTCGGGTTCATATGCATCATCGTAATCACGAATGTCTGCACCTTCCATTCGAAGACTGTCAATGTCTTCAAGATGAAGAACCTTCACAAATTCATTCTTAAGTGATTCTTTGTTTCTTGTTAGACCTTCCGCTTGAACATTTAAACTAACTGCGCGTGTTCTGCACATAATATCGTTTGACAATAGCACAGTTTCACTTGCCATTTTGTAGAACACCGTTGCAAATTCCGCAACACGGATAATCTTGCGATCATTTACAACAGATGGATCAACACCTTGCAATTCATAATCTTTAAACGAAATAATATCAATAAAGATATCTTTTACTTTTAAAGACATCACCGTTACGTCTTTCTTTGCGCCGGCCTTTCGCGTTTTAATAACTTCGGCCTCAGATAGAATTCTTCCGAATTCTCGTGCTTGGAAATTAATCTCGCTAAAGCCAGACTTCTTAGCATCAAGTTCATCAATTACCGTTTCTGGTAGAATGATCAAGTTTTTGCCAGATTGACCGATTGTGATTAGTTGGTTTGCATCCTCTAGGATAATGTTAGTATCCAGGACATAGATTTTTTCAAAGCTCAATTGGTCTTCCTTATAATGTGAATTTTGAAGAGAGTTCACCTTGAATTTTTGGACGGATAAATCTACCGCTTTCAAAATAAGGTGTCTCTGTGAACTTAACTAGATAATCATTCTGACGAAAAACTTTCCAATTAAGTTCTGATTCGAACCTCCCAGGTTCTTGCATATCTTGCGTTTTTTCCAATAAGATTTGACCAGGGTCAAGGAAGCCTTTCACCACCGGATGAGTGGCTAAGCATACCCTGTATTTGTTATTGTAATATTTTCCCATGAACCACACTTTACCAGGATAATCCTTTGTAAGTTGTTCACCTTCCTGCCTATTCTTGATTGTAAAGAATACCGCATAATTTGATAGACGAGCTTCTCGTAATGGTTCGTTCTCTACAAATTTTAGTAAAGCTTTAAACCCAATATCATTGTCACGTCGTATTAATAAATATTCTTCATTTGGTCTGAGCGGTTGAACTGCGCCAACCATCCATTTTATCTCTGATTCTGTAGCTACATCATAATTGACCATAATTGGCGCTTGGTCAATTTTAAAGTACCAATTGAATGGAGTCTTTGTGCAAACAAATTCTTTAAACTGAACCTGATTATTTTTGAGTGCTTCTTTGCACTCATTATAAAACTGCGTATTGTAATATGGATCAACGGTAACGAACATAATTCCTTCCTTTGATATTATTTATCCCGAAGTTCAACAATATCGTACCTCACAAGAGAAATTAGAGCCAATCTATCAGATTTTATTGTTGCCGTAATAATGCCTTTACCGCCAGGAATCAGAAACATATTAATCAAATACCAAGTATTTAAAACCGCAGAATACATCGGTATAAGATTCATTAGGAATACAAAATACGTCTTAAACGATGAATTGTATTTGTTAATGTACCATGATCGCATTTTACTGAACTGCATAACTTGCTGAAGTTCACCGTCTGCTAATGAACCCGCGCGAAATACAGTAAACACAAATGCAAGAACAATTGAGACAATGTTTGCTATTAGTCCAATTTCAATAAATGCCCATGTTTGTGCGTCAATAAAGTCCATCAGATTTCCTCTGACCAAAGTTGTTCAATCGTCTTCTTAATCAATTGATCCAATTCGTTTTTCTTTTGTTTGATATCTGATTCAAGTTTTGACATACGTTCTTCAGTTAGAGAAAGAATGTTCATATTCAATAGATAATCGTAGGAGTCATCTTTTGTAAGAATATCTTTTACTTTATCAAGATCTTTGATAATGTCTGCCTTTTTGCGCTTAGATACAATAAGCTTATTATCGACGATCATTTTGATGAATAGGTATTTACTATAGTCATATCGGATTTCCTCTTCTAGACGTTCTTTCATGAACTCCTTACGATCTGCTAATGATACCAATTTAACACGAATGTAATGATCCATAATTTCTTCGGCGGTATCATATACGACAATTTTATTGTTCTCGTCGATCACTGTGTAATTTTCTGACACCTTCTTAATAAGTTTCAACTTATTCATCAGCTCGTCCATTGGCCAAGCCTTTAAATCTTTAGATGGTATCGTAACTTCAAAGAGGAAGTTATCATCTTCTGACTTATCACGGTAACCTTGAATTACTCGTTTATCCTCAAGGTCATCTAGAACATCAATATAAGACTTTAGATCATACCCAATTGGTACCTCCGTAATCTCAACTTTGTTGATACCAATGATCTTTAGAACACCTTTGATTAACCATTGTGAACCGTTCTCACCTTGTTCAATTGTGCCTTTAAAGCCGTTATAGTAAGGAACTAGTTTAGTACGAGGTTGCTTGCCAGCAATTTTACTAATGATGTACTTCTTAACATCATCAGGATTACGAGGCAAAATCTTTTGTGCAAAGCCAGACGATACACCTTCTGAACCATTCACTAAAAGAATAGGCAACGTCGGTACATAGAACATTGGTTCAATCTGCTGACCTTCAAAGAACTGATGTTTCAGGATTGGTGTGTCATCCTTACGAAACAATTCAAAGAACTGTGATGTGCCGTATGTATAGATGTAACGAGATGCGGATGCTTCTTGTGAGAAGCGAGTACCGAAGTTGCCCTTCTTCTGAAGAAGGGGAATGTTATTCGTACCAGGAAAGTCTTGTCCTAGGTTAACAATAACACCGTCCAAGTTGCCATGCAAGTACTCAGCGAACTCAGCCACCTTTGAACCAAGTTGTGATACCTTGATTTTCTCCTTGACATTTTTCTCAAGGATAGTGTATAGAATTTTGCGTGAAGCGTTTTTCTGTCCGTCAACCAAAGAGGCAATCTTACGAAGGTTATCATAAGAAGCTTGGTTGACATAGTCGTTATTAAAGAATGCAGAAATTTTCATATAAGTCCTTTACGTCGATATATCTATTATAATACATGTTTAATTAAAGCTTGGCAATACTGAAGTCATTGGCCAAGATGTACTTCTTACGAGGTTCAGAATCATCGCCTAACCATTCTTCAATAATCTTCTCATCATCGAATTCTAGAATGTTAATCATCTTAGACAGACCGTCCTTTTGAACTACCGACTTAAGATCTTCAACGTCCCAGCTACCCAAGCCTTTGTAGTAGTTGGATGTCTCACCAGCTTTCAGTTTGACATCGTCACTAAGATTATAGTACCAAGATGTTAGTTGATCTTTCTTTGTTACACCAATCACTGGTGTTTGAAGCATACCGATCTTACCCTTAAGTTCAGGGAGATAGCGAACAAAGAAACCTGTTAGCAAACCGCGAATGTGATAACCGTCCAAGTCTTGGTCAGTTGCATAGATGATGTACTGATACTCTTCATTTTGAATAATCTTGTACAATTCAGACAGTTCTTTGTTTTCGGTGAACTTCTTCTGTTGAGCAGAGTATGCATTCAGAGGTTTACCTTTTAGGGTATAGTAACCACACTCCTTGCGACCTAACACTGGACTTAGACCGCCAAGAGCAGATTCACCCTCAACCAACAGTAGATACTTCTTAACACCAATGGATGGCAAGTACTTATCTGATTTGATTTTCTTAACAGTTTTTGTAAGAGCTTTCAGATCTTGACGCTTTTTAAATTCTTCTTTAATGCGATATACTTCAGTAATCGGATCAATAATGGCTTCATTACGGAAGATTTTGTTTACGATGTTATCATAAGGGATCTCACCGAAGTACTCGTTAATTTCTGCAGTACCGTTTGTAATCTTTTCTTTTGATTGTGAATTAAACTTTGTGTTCTTAACATTCTTAAGGAATGCAACAATCATCAGCTTATTCTTGATGTCGCCCGGTTTGATTTCTTTGAACTTTTTAGCAAGTTTATCACGAAGGCGAGAAACGATCTGATAAGAGATGATATCAATATGTGTACCGCCGTCAGGAATTTTCAAACCGTTTACATAAGAGAACTGACGGAAGTCGTCCTCTGCATTAGGTAACACCGCAAAGCGGTAATCTTCGGTTTCATAGAGTTCGGCGTTCTCATTAAACAATGCGATGTATTTCTTGAATGAATTAACATTGATTTTCTTACCGTTGAACTTGAAGGTGATGTCAGGGAATGACATACTTAAGTTAATCAATCGCTGACGAATGACATTCATATGTACTTCATCAACTGCCTTAAGACCGAACTTCTCAAGATCAGGCCAAAACTTTACATTCACGCCCGTCTTACCAGATGATGCTTGTTCTTTTTCTGTAAACGAAGCAGCATTATCCTTGAATGTAATCGTATATGACTTCTTACCATCATCGGTAAAGCCTACGAATTTTTTGGAGAAGCAATTTGTTGCAAATGAACCTACGCCGTTCATACCGATTTGAGTTCTGTTAGCATCGTCATCAAAGTTTGAGCCGGCACGTGCATGTCCCCATGCAAGTTCAGCCATATAGTGGCCGTCGGCGCCCTTAAGAACAGGGATGCCGGTACCGTTGTCTTGTACCTCAACGGTGTCTTCAGTAATCTTTACAGAGATTTCATTACTTGATTTGAAATTCGTCTTAATCGCGACGTCAACAGAGTTGTCAATAATTTCATTGATGATCTTAATTAGACCAGGTACATAGGAAATCTCCTTATACATAATCTTATCATCTTCAAATACATATTCACTTACCTTAGTAAGATCAACAGCGCCAATGTACATGCTTGGTCGTTGAATAATATGTTCACGTTCTGATAGTTTCTTAATAGTCATATAGTTCCTTTTACGTCGAAAGTTGTATTGTATACCAACTAATTTAATTTATATTGCAAATTCTGGATAACTTCGTTTTACCTCGTTAAAGAGATCATTGTATTCAGTTGTTTTATTCGCAAGATCTTTCTCTAATCCGTCAACGTAATTGTTGAGGTCTTTTATCTGTTGAACGTGTTCATCAAAATCTGATTTATAGCTTTGCATCAGATCACAAACCGGGCAATGCCGTCCATCAAAACATACTTCTTCGTGCCCATCATCACATAAGTTCATTTTTCATCCTAAAATCTATGATAATTTAATTATAACACAGTATACGTTAAAGTTTACTACATATGTTGATGTATAAATAATCATAAAATAGACTTTAGGACGAAATCATGTTTCATCACGGAACCATTAGAAAATATACCGCAGCGCTTTTAGATCTTTTTAATGATCTAGAGATCCAATACCAGGATAGCAATGGTAATGTGCGTTCACGCAATATTCCTGTAAAATACAGTTCTATTGAAAAGTATAAAGAACTTGATAGTTATAGTTCTGAACAATTGTTGTCTGGAAATACGAATGTTTTACCAAGAGCATCTCTTGCATTAAGTACAATGATTAAGACTGATCAAAGAATTCAGAACAAAAATCTTAAAATTAATAGAGTAAAGCAAGAGAATTCGTTCGAATATATGTTTAATTCTGTACCGTATGAATTTACATATGAACTTGCTATTATGTGTAGGGGCATGAATGAGGCTGCAATGGTTATAGAACAAATTGCTCCAAAATTCAACCCAACTGTTAATATTGATGTTTGGGATGCCGAAAACCTAAGTGAACCAACAAGAATACCTGTGTCGATCTTAGATATTGGTATTGAGTCAAACGAATACGATGAATTAAGTTCTAATATCGTAACTGTGAATATTGGTATGTCTATTAAAGGTAATCTATATCCACCAATTAAATCAGTTGAAAGAATTAAAGAATACAAACTTTATATTGCAGAACAGATTGAAGATAAATTTAAAAGAACAACAGTATTTAACTTCGATGTTAAAGATGATGGATCTTTACAAACAAACTCTGAAGAACATCTAGCATACCCAAATACTTATGCGCCGAACATTATTGATATTGTGGGTTTTAATATTGGTTTAGGTGATAATTCAATTTCTGTAATTTTTGATGATAGAGATAATAAGGATGGCGAGTTAAGATTTGTTTGGAACGTAATCGGCGACGGCAGTGTCATGCCAACAACTTTGGGTAATGCCACATTGATTGTGAATTCGCCAGGGTCAATAGAAGTACAATGTACAGTTTACGATTCATTTAATAACTATTCGTCCTATACAAAAGTATTCACCGTGTAAACAACAAAGGAACCTAAGAAGGTTCCTTTTTGATTTCTTAAATCAATAGATCAAATAAGAATTCTTTCTTTTGGATCAAGGATGATCCCTGTGGTTGCTTGGATATACACCTTATTTGCTTCTTCAAATTCATCTAATGGAACCGTCCAAAGGATGTTCATCGGGTGAATCTGAATTGCCGCTGGCGCAGATGTCATAACATCTACCATGTACGGCATAATATTTCCAGCTTTAGCGGTATATGGTTTTTTGATCAAAACCTCAACAACTCCGGCTTCTGTTTGAACCGTCTCGCATTCCCCAAACACAATCTCATTGTTAATTAGTTTGAAGAATCTCTTTCCTATCTCTGCCATATCTTTCCTTAATAATCCCACTTTTCTGATTCGCAAATTTCGCAATTTACTTTCTTATGCTTTTTGCATTTCTTGCCTTTTTGCGAATGCTTTTCATATCTTCTAACCATGTCAAGTTTATTATCGACGGTAGCAATATCAGCCGAGGTGGTTTCTTCGGCTAGATCTTTTAGATATTTCTTGAATTTCATATAAGTCCTTGTTTCTTACATTATATCAATATTTGTTTAATTTAAGAAAATTGTTGGCAAAAAATTAGAGAATAATTTTCTTTCAAAAGGTTTAAATAATATTTCTCTAAGCCCACATTCGTTGGTGTTTCAATCACCAATTCATTGCCTTTAATGCAAGTCGTTGTATGTTCATTTCTTGGTGCCCTAATAGCATAAATATCTACACTCTCAATCATAAGTTCATTCATTGTTCTAATGATCTTATCATTGGTAGCATCAGCGCCAAGACCGCGTTTGTATTGACCCATTCTTGAATAAAAACCACCACCGCCACCTGCTTTTCCAACCTTTAGAATGTCGTCTTTGTAAACCATGAAATAGACAACATCCCCAAGTTCTAACATTTCTTGACGTGTAATAGCATTATCAAAATCAATTTTATCACCGTGAAGTTTAAATGATCCGAGATAAATTTGTTGCTTAATTGTCTCCAGCATCCACCGTTTCCATAAAAATATATCTTATTTATCATAAGACATACGCCACACCGGAATTTCACCGGCTCCTAACTATGCTAGGTTTTGTTCGATTTCTGTTTTTTGAACCACACCAGAGAATGATTCAAACATTGCAGAACGATGAGGTAAAATAACTAAGTGAGTCCTATATTTTGCGCTAATTAAATTTTGTTGATTGTTAATATCGAATGTACACTCAATTGGTTTAACGATCATCGTACCAGATGGATCTGTTTGGATAATTGATGTTGTGTAAATCGGTACGTCCATTCCTTTAAGTTTAGACACTTCATCCTTACGACGTAACGGTCTAAAGAAAGGGTTCATATCAATTTCATCACGGCCCATTCGTGATAATGACACAATTAAATCAAGAGGTTCATATGCTTCTTGTTCGAGGATTTCCATAGCATATTCACGACGTTTGATTGCTGATCTATGACCAGCGCCATCTTTTGGTTGATAACCAAATGAATCATCAAGAACACCAGAATTTGTGCGAACTACTAAATAATCTTCTTTAATTTCCAGAACTTCCGTAGAGAATTCTTCTGGTGGAACCACATCCTCAAAACGTTTACCATCTTTAACTTGTTCTCTGTACTTATCTGCAACTTCCTGAGGTAAAGATGTTTCAATAATAAACAACTTTTCGCCGTCGGTGATTAGTGTACACCCATCAAATTTCTCAGCTTTAATAAGTTCTACTGCATCTTTAATATGTTTACACTTTAATGCTTTACGAATAACTTTACCATTACTTGATACTGGTTTGTTATTCACTTCGTTTTTGCCTGAACCCTTGCCTTTACCATCTTTCTTATCGCTATGATTATTCAATGCAGAATTCACCATGCTTAAGTAAGAACCATTCTCAAGAACAGATACACCCTCTGTCCAATCGGTCTCAGTATCGATTAAGAATAGCTGAGATGCACCGTGTTCGGCAACCGTATAACGGCGAACCTTATAATCAGCATCATAAACGCGATCACGAATTTTTGCTAATCGCCATTTGGCATCTTTTGTAGGTTTGCCAGTTTTTCGATTTCTAGGCAACTTCATCGCAACTGTTACGCACATATAAACCTCTAAATGTTATTTTATATTTATTTATATTAACATTTCGGGTCGTTCATCAATCCATTCTATTAACGGTTTTGTGATGTTGATTAGTTGATTTGCCTCATATCTTGAATCTCTACTTGTTGTGAGGCGCTCAATTATTGATGCTGTGCTGCCGTTAGGTTTTACATGTAATGAAACCGATTCAAATTCTTTGTGTAAATATCTTAAATTTTGCAAAGTATGTTTAAATGCTGGCAAGTCTTTTGCTGTGTAGCACTTAAACTCTTCAAGATCATTCTTATCAATCCAATTTATACATAGCGCTATTTCGTGGGGATAATTATCCATTGCTTCCCACACCGTCATCTTACGAGATATTCTTGCATAAGAAATTTTTAACTCTTTTAGCTTCGGCGAATCCACCGTCATTAAACGAGTCAACTCTTGCTTGACCATTTCCCCAACAAGTGGGGATAACAGCCAAACAAGAGCTTTTTTAAATAAGCCAACTAGGTACATCTCGATTTGTATATTTTGATTGCGTCTTCTTTGCGCCGCAATAATATTGACGGTATGCTGTTACCGAATCATCATTCTTGTATTCGTCAGGCATAGCTTGCGGCATTTTAGTAAAACCAATAGATGCAATGTTACGAGGTGGTTGACTAAGTACTACGGCCAACTTTGTACATGTGGCATGAACTTTACCATAACGATGAGTATATTCATGGCATAGGCACACAAATAGTTTGTACAGCCATTGATAGTTTGCACGTGATTCACGAGCCCAAACTGCAGACGGATGATTAGCGTGTGTTGCTTTATACAGCCGATCTTCCATGAAAGAATCACGCATCTGCCAACGCTTAATCTTACGACCTGTGCTTTGATCAATATACTGCTCACCATCAATAATCCGATGAGCAGTACTCAACAACTGAGCCGTCTCAAGTATCATCTTCACAACATGTTTATCATGGTGATACTCGGCGGCCAGCTGAGGATCTTCATCTAGGAAGAAGATATTCATTCTGCTACCTTAACGGCTTTAGCTGCTTTTTCTGCTGCACGCTTTTCGCGTTTACGAATTGCATCTTTAGACATGGACAGCGATTTCGTAGGTTTAAGTTCAGCAGGAATATCTTTGGTTGTCACTGGCGGAATAGTCTTTGTGACTTTCGGTGCCTTTACGGCCTTAACAATTTTTTCTGGCTTTACCATTGACGGATTGTAAACCGCGTTGCGGGATGTGCCCATTGCAGTTTCACGAACAGTTTCAAAACCACGTGTACCACAATTTGGATCTTCCTTAAAATACCAACCGTCTTTGAGACTAACGATAATCGTGTTACCTTGAGCACGTTCATCAGAAATATCTGCAATCCAAGAACGGTTAGAAATTGCTGCGAATACTTTGTTTGCTTTAGACATGATGTTTTCCTTTTCGGAGTAAATTTCAGAAATATCGAATTGCGTTTTGCGATTCGATATGGAAATTATATCACAGGATTGTGGGTTGTACACAGAAATTTAGAAAAACTATGAAAAAACTTAAAATTTCTCAAAAGTGTATCAAAAATGATACACATTTGTTATTTAATCATAGTCATTGTAGTTATCTTCATCGCTATCAATGTACTCGTCATAGTCATTTAAGTCGATTTCACCAACATCATTTACTGTACCGAAGTCATTTGCCATCATCATGTCTTTTACATCGTCTTCACTCATATAATCTAGACATGCCTGAATGACGACGTCTTTGTCCAGTTCATCGTTATCAACCAATTCCAAAAGTTTGTTTGTATATTTACGTGACATGTTAATCCTTTTTCAAATAATTTTTTACGTATCCCTCAAGAATTCTTGCTTTACCGTCTGCCTTAGCTAACATATCAGCCAATACCCCGCCAGTATAACCAGAAGTTCCTTCTGCATCTTTATGTACTGTGTAGGTGCTGCCAGAATGACCATAGAAGTGGATAAGATCTCCTTCTACCTCAATGCCGCTAACACCAGAGTTCAGTCGCCATGAATCTCCTGATGTATAACCACCTCGCCATGTTCCGAACACCTTCAATAATTTTTCACCGTCATCCAAGTCAATCTCAATGACTTTCCAACAGTCTGGGTTGTATGTACTCATGAATTTGATACCTTTACACAAATTGTTTTATAGTACCCTGACACAGTTTGATAGTTTTCAACAACTTGAACATAGTCAGGATATACATTACGGATCAGTTCTTTATCATCATTTGGCGCATAAAAGATTGCATCAAACAGTGCTTGCTTAAACGCATCTGAGTTACCGTTCATATAGTCAAAGAATTCAAACTCGGCTGGTTCTGCAAAATATTCACTCATTTAGTTCCTCCGTTCATATAAATACATTATACTATATGTAAAGTTAAAAATGGAAGGAAAATGAGTCTAAACCAAATTATTGATCAAAAGACTATAGAGCATCTTAAAGAAAATAAACACCTCATTACGTTGGATTTGTTGGATGCGTTAAGACAACACGGAAATGACGGAAAACAGATTGCACTAGATATTTTAGATCTAGCCAAAGATAATGAACAATACTACTTAGATGCATTCGGGAATAGAATGTCGTTTAACGGTAACCGTCGTCTTAAGAAAGCATTCTCAAAGTTAAGTATTTCACCTATACATGAACAAGAGATACTTAGATGTGCGCAAGACATTCATTACTTTAAAGATAACTATGTAAGAATTAAAACAAAGACAGGCGTAAACTTCCCAGATCTTCGTCAGTACCAAGATGATTTCATTAACAGTATCATCCCAGATGAACACGAAGATAACATCGGTTTAATGGGTCGTCAGTCTGGTAAGTCAATTTCTACTGCTATTTATTTAGCACATAAATTTAACTTTGGGAAAGACATTAACATTGGTATTGTTGGTAACAAAGGTGCGCAGGCTCGTGAATTCTTGGCCAATACAAAGAACATTTTGATTGAGCTTCCTATTTGGATGCAGCAGGGCGTAAATGTTTGGAATAAGGGTTCAATTGAAAATGAATCAAAGATGAGGGTCTTGACAGATGTTCCAAACTCTGATGCATTTCGTGGTTATACTATTGCTATCCTAGTTGTGGATGAATGTGTCGCATACGACGAAACTATTACTATTCGAGACGATGAAACCGGTGAAATTTTTAGTATTTCAATTGGAGACTTTTACAATTTATTGTAAGCGCTTTTATAAATAAATAAAAGCACTCTAAAAAAGGAATACTATGTTTGTTGTGTATTTAACACATTACACTGGTGATAAATTACCGCCTTGGTATATCGGTTCATCGAGTGAAGATCGTATAAATGAAGGTTATACTGGTTCAGTTACATCTAAAAAGTGGTTTGATATTTACTATAAAGAACTTGGCGAAAATAGACATTTATTTAAGACAAGAATTCTTAGCAGGCATGAAACTAGAGATGAAGCAGTGCAAGAAGAACATAGATTACAAAGAATGCACAAAGCAGTTACAAATAGTCTTTATTTTAATGAAGCATACGCAACTAAAAATGGTTGTTTCACTAGAGATAAATCCGGTAAACTTAATCCTATGTTTGGACAAGGTGAAAAAGTAGAAGGATCAAGAAATGGTAGACATAAAGATAATTTTACTGGTGATATTCAAAAAGTTTCTGAGAATATTTCTAAAGCATTAAAAGCAACAAATAAAAATAAAAAAGGTAATAATACTGCTGCTAAAAAATATTATGTTTGGGATAGCATCAAAGGCATTTATATTGATATACCTAAGGGACACTTATATGAATATTGCGAAAAATTCCAATGGTCGTATAGTGCACTTTATGGAACACTATCTAGCAAAAAACTGATTAGTAAATCTCATAGAACAAAATACCCAAATTCGGTTGGTATGCAAATGTTTGAAGGAACATATGATGAATCATAAATTCACAAAACAATATTCGGTATTGACCAAAAACGGATTTAAAAAATTTGATGGAATTAAAAAGACAAAACATTCTTGTTCTTTGAAATTTTATTTTTCGGATAAAACGAATATTGAGTGTTCACTTAATCATTTATTTAACATTAAAGATGATGTTTTTACTGAAGCAAACAAGTTAAAAGTCGGAGATATTATTTCTGGTAAAAAAATTGTTGATATCCAAACAAAAGAATTAGAAACCGAATTATATGACCTTTTAAACGTTCAAGATGGTCATCATTATATTACCTCTGGGGTAACATCTCATAATTGCGCATTCATCAAGAGTACTGTGTGGGATGAATTCTCAGATTCTATTTTCCCTTCACAATCTGGTCTTGCTTGGAAAAAGAACATTATTCTAAGCACCGCAAACGGTATGAACCATTTCTATCAAATGGTTAAGTCAGCACGAGATAAATCAAACGGCATGAACATTTTTGAGGTCAATTGGAAAGATGTACCTCGTTATAACCCAGATGGTAGCCAAATGACACCAGAAGAGTTCATGGATAAAATCGTCAAGAAACACGGGATTATTTACTTTAATCAGAACTATGCCAACGAGTTCTTGGGTTCTTCCCATACGCTAATTAGCGCAGCAAAATTAGCAGTGATGAAAGAATCAGATGTTATTAGAATTCGTGATGGGAAGTTAAAAATTTATCATGAACCACAGCCTGGGCATAAGTACATTATGGCGGTTGATCCGGCCAAGGACGGCACAGATGCATTTGCTGTTCAGATTATTGATATCACAGATTTCCACTTTATACAAGTTGCGACGGCGCAATTGCAAATTGATTACCTATTAATGCCAGAGTTTATTGACGAATGGGGTAGAGAATATAATAATGCGTATCTTATCATCGAAAATAATGAAGGTGCTGGGCAATCAATTGCTGACCAAATGTATCAAACATTTGAGTATGAGAACCTTCATTTTGATAAAGATGTTGGTCGCAATAAGAAAAAGAAATACCCAGGATTCAGAACAACATCAAAATCAAGAAAGCAAATTCTCCAAACATTAAAACTGTTTATTGAAAATGATAAACTTGATGTTAACGACAAAAAGACCATTAATGAATTTTATCAATTCATTTTGGTCAATAATAAGTTTCAGGCTGATGATGGTGCTCATGACGATATGATTATGTCATTAGCGTTGATCTTCGTACCGTTCTGTAATAGTAAGAACTTTGAAGATATGAGAGTATTAGTTAAGAATCTTTATGACGACGACTTACCAGATTCTGAAAAGGCAGATTTTGGAGAACTGTTAACAATTGGCAGTTTTGATGACAGTTCAGACGAAGAAGTACGTGAACAGCGTATCACCGAAACGTGGAATGGTATTGTCATCGAAGATGGCGGATTCTTTACTGATTAAATTTTTCCGACAGGTATTTTAAGTAATAAAAGTTACGGACTAGAACATCAAGGCGCTCATCCTGAATCGCCTTGACATCTATACCATCTTCTTTATATCGATTAATGATCTTCCAACCTTCCCACTTAGGGAATTCTTTTCTGTTGATACCGACATAGTTATAGTATAACCTGTCGGATTTGATCACGACTTCATTAAAATATTCTTCAAACAAAATAACTTTCCTATTAAGCGCCTCGACGCACCTTCTTGATGTGACGGCCTTTCTTAATAGCTGTCGCGCGTGATTTTTGATATGACGCAATTCTAACTTTATTTACTCTATAGAAGCGCTTGCGTTTTGAACGATTTAAACGGTTTGCTTTTCGACGAGCAGATAAGCCACGGCGTAATTCTGATTTTGTTTTCTTAAAGAACTTACGTTTCTTGCGGTTAAAGTTCTTACGCTTCATAATGCGTGCAACCGCTTCGTTCGTTTCGTCATCCCCATCAAGTTCAATACTATCCCAATCAAAACCATCTTCAGTTTCATCCGGTAATAGTAAATCCAAGATGTCGATGTAATATTCAGCACCTAATGCGCCAACCATTGCATTTACATCTTCGATGGTGAAGTCATTATAATCGTCTTCAGATGTCTCTTCAGAATCAAAGAATTCATAATAAAGTACATATGCAAATGCATAAATTTCATCTTCACTCATATCAGCTAATTCATCGTTAATTAACTGTAGTAATTCTTCAGATGATAACGTATCTAAATCAACGGTATCTTCCTCTTCCAATAAGAACTTTTTAAAGTTTCCCATATTATTCTCCGGTATTTAAAGTTATTTATACCAGAAAAAAGACAAAAGGCACCCGAAGGTGCCAAGTGTCCGAGAATAAGATATTAGACTAGGCGCAATATAGTAAAACCCCTAAGCTATATTGTACACTTAAATAATATGAAGCGCCTAAGGAATTAAATACCTAGTTCAGCATACAGCTTATCAATATCATTGTCAAAAGGATCCTTCTTCTGAGAATCAGCAGCCATTACCTTTTGAACATCTTCTCTAACGATTGCCTTAACTTCTGAATTAGCGAAGTCTTCGGCTGCTTTTTGCTTGGTTGATGTTATGACCCCAAAGTCATCTTGAAAAGACGCCTTAGGCACGGGTGCATCAAGTCCCAATGTTGCTTCGATATTCAGATCAACCTGTCCTTGGATAAGCATATCGTTAAATCGCATGTGATCATAATCAATATTCATTAACCAAGTATCAGTCTTTCCAGCAAAGCGGTTCTTAGTGATCTTACAGACAATTTCTTTACGTTCTTTCATTTCCTCATTTTGAAGTAAGAACATTAAGAAGTCAGCAGTCATTACAGTACCCATTGAGTCTGACACGTTTGAGTTATCAGCTTCATCAACGTTGTTCGTTGCCGAACGGTTTAACTGAGAAGCTGAAACGATAGGAACATCCAATTTTTTCGCTGACGCTCTAGTTTCCTCAGCGATAGATTTGATGTAACTATACAAACCTGCTGATGGACTCAACAGGTCTGATTTCATAATGCCGAGGTAGTCAACAAAGACGATGTCGAATTCAACGCCCTTTTCAATTCTGTATGACTCTACCAAGGCTTCCAACATCAGCGGACTAAAAGAACCTGATGGGTAATCTTTAACGAAAAACTTACCACAAGTACCAGAAGTTTTCATTTTCTGATAAGCGCTAAGAATCATTTCCTTTGTAACGGCAGGGCGATCAAGCTTAGCAAGTTCGCCATCAGTTTTATTCAAATCCAATAAACTATTAATTGGAAGGTCCATCGCGTTTGCGTGAACACGCTTCATAATTTCCTTGTCGGCCATTTCCAAGGAGATAAGCAAAACATTTTTGTTTTCCTTAATCATTCCGGAAATGAGGTCAGTCATCATTAGTGACTTACCAACACCAGAAGCAGCAAGAATAATTGATAGTGTACCAGGTAAGAACCCAGGACCTAAACGTTTATTAAGTTCTTTGTGCTGAGTACGAATACCTAACATACGTTCAGAATAATATTTGATCATCTCATCGATGTCATCAAAATCTAAACCTAGGTCAGTATCAATGCTAACTTTAGCACGCTCATCCATGATCTTCTGAGCTTTTAATTTCAGATTATCATCTTTCTTCATTAGGCCATCGGAACCAACTTGAAGAGCTTCCATGTACATTGCATCTTTTACCCAAGATACAGTCTCATCACACATGAACTCAATATTCTGAACTTCTTCGGTAGAACTTACTGCTTGCAAAGATTTGATAATCTCGGCACGAATCTCAGCATTAGATACATTCTTAACTTTAGCAACAAGCTCAGTCAGCGAAGGGATGTTATGATACTCACCATAATATTCCTGCACAAGTTTGAAGAGTTCTTGATTGCCGATGTCTGTAAAATATTTTCCCCGAAGGATGGGCATTACTTTTCCGAAGAATTCACCGTTATGTGTAAGCTTCTTAAGTAAAATTGGTTCGAATGCGTTCATTTTTGTTCTTTATTCATTATGCGATTTAATTATTATAAACCGTAAGTATTTAAATAAAAAGCTCAGGGTTCTTTTCTTTGGCAATACGACGTTGATCAGTTACAAGAAAGACATCATAACTAAAACGGTTGCATGATTGTGTAAGATCACGGCCGTATGAACAGGTAACACCTTTTGGAGTAAGCTTGGTAACCTTACCAATTGACAAACCTTTTACGTAAGGTGGATTAAAAGCAATCCAATCACCGACTTGAATTTCTTGATGCATGCAATCTGTTGTCATACGAAGTACTCCGGGCCAGCATTTTTGAGAATTTGCTTAAACTGTTCTGTGGTAATACCGTGGTGTTGTTGTAGGTATCTATCAAACATACTATAAAAATACGCATCAATTTTCCAATGAAGGTCGTTCTCTTCAATTAGATTTGCACTTTGTCCGTTAAATGATAGGTTAATCATAGTCTTTCTTTCATTTTTGGAATCTTAAATTTAGATACAAGTTCTTCAACGCAAACGTCACATAAATCAAATGACCATGTTTCTCCGTCATGTTCAGACCCATATCCAAATTCAATATCTACTGGTGTTATATCCGTGCAGTCAATATGCTTTGCGACTTTTCCACACCCATTACAAGTGATCTTATTTCCCTTACTTTCCGTTCTCATTGCAGATCTTTCCGATGGCATTAGTTACTTTTTGAACTTCGGCCATGATTGCATTAAAGTCTACTTGACCAGCAACCTTATATGTGAACGCATGCATATGACCGATGTTTTCGTTACCAGTCAATTCTAATCTAAGCTTATTTAATTGTTCAGCTGTAACCGGCGCATCTTGGTTAATACGAACCTTAACAATCCCATAAGAATTTACACCAATCACAAAGTTCTTGCCTTGGCGCATTTCCTTAATCATAATTTGATTAAACCAGTCATTAACAAAACAGACAGTTGTATCGGCGGCACGATGAATTAGGTTTCTCTTCTCATACGACTCCATTGCCTTCATATATTCAATGTGTGCTTTATCAACAACATCAAGATAATTTCGTGGCAGTGAATAGTTACCGCGAACCACTTCATTTTTAAACCATTCAATATCTACTTTCCAAAAATATTCATTAAGATCTTGTGCAGTATCAAAGTGTTTATTTTTATCTTGCCATAGATCATACACATCAATAAGATATGTCAACTTATCAAGATTTGTGTTCTTTCCGTTATTACCAAAATATTCATTACATAATTTTGTTGCACACTTGGTCTTATCCCAAACAACCTTCATTTTTGGGAATTCATCCCAAAAACCATCTGCATATAAGTGATGGTCAATATGTGTACAATGATCAAACGACTCATAGATACGACGGAGAGATTCTTTATTATCACTAAATGATACATCTGGCATTACAATGTGAGTATTACCATTGGTATTTTTATAATCAATAATTTGATCAGTCAGATCAACAATATTTGCATAGTTAGTGTGGAAATATTTCTTAGGTACATCTGGGAATTTAAATTCCAAGTTTAGCATACATCCTAGCGCATCTAAATCATTATGCGTAAAAACAATCAATTCATTTGTCATATCAACCTTTCTTTTTCAATTCATATTCTGTGTACATATCAACAATACTTTTTAATTCTTCTTTTGAGATAAGATCCATGTACTCTTTAGCTTTTTCTTCACTGATTTTAAAATGATCAGCTACCCATTCCGCCTTCTTCATCTTATCAATGGATTCATTCTTTGGATAAGGGATGTACTTAATTTTACCAGCAAATGCATTCTTAACCATATAGTACTGATTCTCAATCGGGATGTCAGAGTACAAATTAATCGCATTAGCCGCAATGATAGCATGTGGGGAACCGCTCAACCAACGAGTAAAAATGAAAGACGGAATTTTTTGAATTTCTTCAGTCGTTGGGTGTTTCTTAGGATCTAATGCTGATGTTAAAGTCTTAAACATTATAGGCAATTCTCTGGGTAAAGTTGTTTATATGCGCTATACAATGCCGTTACATTAATACAATCACGGGCGTACTTATCAGCTTTATTACCGCTCTCGTTAATGCAACGAAGATAGTCTCTGCCATCAATTCGTTTCACTGTTGCCTTCATCATTGTGCCAGATGCTGGGAATGCAATAACATCACCGACATTAACAGGTACTTCTAAATAATCTACACATGACATTACCATTCCTCCTCGGACGATTTGATATATTTTACCACAGTAGTGTATAACTTTCTGCGGTGCGCCTCTTTAATCATGTGCGCAGTGCCAGTACTTTCCCCATCCCAGAAAGCAATCAGTGCGTCCGCATATTCCGCCATCTCAATATTTCGTCTTGGGCCAGCACTATTCCCATAGCGTTTCCAATCCGCCGGAAACATCTTAACAGGAATATTGTATTTCTCGCCGTAGTCTTTACCTAAAAGATCTGCTCCTCTTGCGCCACCACAAACGATTTCACCGATTTCAAATTCTTTAAGGACGCGCTCCAAGAGTTCGAAATCAGTGAAGTCACGAGAGCCAGCAACGATGTATTTACCAGTCATCTAATTCCGCCGTTTCTTTACGAAGATCATAATTCAAAGGAGCAACCATAAGGTCCAACGCCTTCATGAATTTTTTCTCAAATTGTGTATCGTAATCAACGCAATTTAATTTTGAAATTTCCTTTGTAAACCCATCATTTGTGTATGCAATAACTTCAGTACCGAATGCATTTGGCGTCTGTAGGAAAATGCGTTTGCATTTATCACCCGCCTGGATTGGTGCATATTGATCTTCAAGATTGTTTGTCTTGATATACTGGTTATGCATAATTGCTGCGCGCGACCCAAACGGAATACCTTTTTCGCCAAGTTTGTAATCAATACGAGATACGGAACCAACATCGGCAATCTGGTTTAGATTTACTGTTGTGAATTCATGTCTGATTGATTTAATCCAATCGCGAAGATCCGATTCATCTTTATCCAAGATGTGCGGAATTGCTTCCTTTAGATACTTTTTTGACCAAGGTGGCGTGGAACTCTTAATGATTTCGAGGCCCATGACTTTAATTTTTGGGGCGTCATCAGGATAACGGGTACCTTCTGAGTCACGGACTCGTGCATAATACTTTTTCTTTGCTGTGAACACAGCAGCATCGGCAATGATTTCACGTTCAGCTCCAATCTTATCTTTGTTATATGCATTTAATTGCTTAGCAAATTCTTCAATAGTCTGTTCGATTACTGGTTGAATTACTTTCTTTTCAAATTTGTCTGCAAAGTCTACATAGTCATTAATAGGTAAACCTGGGTTTTGTTGGATGTATTTTTCTACAAATGGTTCAATGTGATAATACACGGAATCAGTATCACCGTAAATAATGTATGGCTTATCTTGTTGTAGTAATTTCTGAAGTGCTTCTTCAATATTAATAGCGAGTTTCTGAATGAAGAATCTACCATTACCCGTAATGGCCGCAGCCATTAATTCATTGAACAATGGGAACCACTTATTAGCCATAGCGCCATAAAGAGAGTTGATCATTGTCTTTTCAACAAGTTGTCGGGTATTATAAAGAGACTCGCCGTCTTCAGCCAATGAAAGAAGAGTGTTCAATTCTTCCGTTGATAATGATTTTAGTTCATCTTCAGTATATGTAAGTACGTTTTTCATAATGTATTATACGCCGTTCTTTTTTAAAACACCAAGGACGATTTTCATTACATCGGCTTCGTATTTTTTCTTAGAACACGACCTACAGAATTTAGATAATTCCGTTGGATTTTCTTTGTCCCAAAATGATGTCAAACGTTTCTCTTTACCACAACATGTACATACTTTACTATTTTCAGTAATGTAACGATGACGTTCCATTGGCAATAAACTTTTAAAACTCTTCGTCATTGTGCGCCTCGTTCTTTTAAAATTTTCTTGATTAATATCTTACGTTGTTCGAATTGGAACATTGTTTTCTTTGCTGCTTTACGAGAATCATAAATCTCTTGAACCATTTCTGGCACCATACCAAGCTGTTCTTTACTAAATACTGCGCCATTAATACCAAGCGTAACATTATATTGATTCAATAAATCGGTTGTAGCATCCCACACTGATTGGTCTAGGTGTAAACGTGCTTCTTCATTCTGATCATTGAAATACGTAAGCACAATATCGCGAAGATCCGCCGGTAGTTTATGTTTAGGAATGAATGTTTCCGGACTCATATTGAATCCTACCATACCTAACAATGGATACATGGAGTTAACGTCGCCAGATAAAACCCACTTATGTTTACCGGCGTTTGGATCTCTAACATATCCGCCAACTACATGTGGATCTGGAAATTCTTGCCTCATCGGCATAACTTTCATATTCTTAATTGAACGATTAAGAATGTATTGGGACCAAGGTTTTACCGTGCCCATTGAATCGCCAATGGTGACACCCATCTTTTCCGCAATCATTGACATCAGGACGGTGAAGTTTTGTGCCTCGTCAATTCGTTTGATTAGGTATGTATCCTTTGCACCGTAGTATACGAATTCAGAGTGAGCTAACTCTCGAACTTCGTTCCAGTCACCAGCAACCGCCGCTTTGTAAATAAGCGAATTTTGTTGTTCTTCTGTTGGTTCATCTGGGATGATATATTTACCAGTATAGAAGTCATCAAACCCAGCATATTCAGGGTGTTGTACTTTATTTTCGCCAAGTTCAAATTCAGCAACGGTGTCCAATGAATATGATGGCATTGGGTGGAATGTAAATTTCTTATACACATCCATCAAATCAACCCAGAAATGCCCGTCGGCTTCAAATCGGAACTCAAGTTTTCCTTGAAATTCGTTTTCTGAATATGATACTTTGCCATAATTTGAAAGACGCCCAGTATCCATACCAAGATTTTTTAAACGATTATGAATATACGGAAAGTCGAATCCTGATCCATTCCAAGCATAAATGATTAGGGGATCAAGTTTCTTATAGATGTTTAGGAATGTCTCAAGCAAATGGATTTCATCTGTACACTTAACATACTTCACTGGAAAGTTGAAGACATATAGATCTTGATGCTTCCAGTCTCGAAGACCAAGAATGAACATAGTATTCACCGATGAATCATAAAACTGCATCAAAGAGATGGGTTCCAATGCCTTCTCAGGTACTGGGAAACCTGATGAGCAAGTACCTACACGTGTCTCAATATCAAGGTACCAGATGCGAGGTTGTGCATTGTAACCATTCTCTTTACCCCAATAGTTGTCTCGAATATTTCGATACATTGGGTCTAGAAAACCGTAATGATCACGCCCTTGCTTAGCATTACCTTGTTTCTTTTCTAATTTAATTGTTTCATCAAGAATGTATGTATAAATGCCACGTGACGATGGCTCATACCATTCATAAGGTAAATCAATCTTACGCTTGACACTCCGACCAAGTTGATCGTCGTATGTGCGTTCAAAAAAGTTATAACCATCCCTAAATGAAGCCTCGAAAAGTTTAGCCATACGTCATTCCTTCAAAAAATATATTTTAAACCAAAACTATTTAACTTTACAGTTATCAAAGTGCCATCTTTTTGAAGTACAACTATCTACAAACTTTAAGCAATGCGGGCATTCAACCTTTAATCTATTTTTAGCAGAGTTTGACATCTTTTCTTTTAATTCTTCAGAATAAACGCCGCCACCTTTATTCCATGGTAAAGTTCCAATTTTTGATTCTGATATTTTTATTTTAGTTTTTTCGCTAACAACATGGCCCAGTAGTGAACTTGAAATTTTTTTTCTTTGTTCATCTGGGATTGTTTTAATGCCCTTTGTGCTTATACTTATCTTTTTCTTAGTTTCTTCAGAAACTTTTCGTCCCCGCAATGTATTTGATATTTTTTGTTTAATATCTTCATCAATAGTGCAAAATCCGTTATTTGCTGCATTCGCTAAATTATAAAATGATTCATTTTTAGCAACATCTAACCGCTTATGTATTAAAGATTCCATATTATGCGCATCAATTCTTGACGAAAATGTCATAAATACTTTATACTTATAATTTTGAGGATTTTCTTTTTGATCTTTTATAAAAGACTTATCTGTACTTGAACTAAAATAATTAATTCCTATGTCATATTTAGGCGCAATATCAGATGTTCTAACACCATAATAGTATTTTCTTTCAACAATATTTGTAATACGATATACATAGTGATATTTCATAAATAACTCCTTATGGAATTATTTATATTTTAGTCATACCAAGTTGCATCAAATAATTATACCACTCGTTAGATTAATAATTCTGGGTTGGTTTTCTTAATCTCGTTGATGAGTTCTTCGTAACCCCTGAGTCGCATGTACTCGCTGATGAACTCCTGCGCTTCTTTTTCAGTTACCTTCTCCCAACGGATATCCCAGTCACCAGGATACCCTGTTGGGTATCTATTTTTTCTCATTAAGACCATACCCCGTATAGTCTTTTTGAAGTAAAAGTTCATTGAACTCATACACCGATTTTCTTAACGCGACCAGCTTTAAGAACTTTACTAATACCATCCTCTTTGAGGTATGATTGTGTTGCTGTGGTGATTCGTGTGTTTAGACGTTTTGCGATTTCTGAGCCAAGCTCAGCGGGCAGAACCTCATGTGCAGTAAACAACTGATGAAAGTCTTCTTCTTGTAGTTCATTTGCTTTCCAGATATTAAGCGCTTCACTTTTATCAAGTTGGCGAAGTTCAAGAATATCGAATAATCGACCTTTACGAAGCAGCGCGCTATCAATATCATTATACTTTTGATTAGTTGTAATGATGAACTTTGTTTTGTGCTTTTCAACGCCATCAGTAAATGATAGGAACTGATTTAGGAAATCATTCTTCTTTTGATCTTCGGACGATGTAACTTCAGAATCACGCTTGGTCAACATATAATCCAAATCATCGATGATACAAAAATCGGCATCATGTTTTTCTAGTTCCCTCCAGAATTTATCATTCACGAGAACATCGGTACTCTTTACATACACAACAGTAATGAACTGATTATCTAATGCTGGATTATCAGCAAGTTTATCATATGGTAGTTTATCTGGGTTCTTAAATGCATGTTTCAATGCAAGCGTGCTCATCTTTGATTTGCCCAACCCGGGTTCACCAACCAATAGAAGAATATTTTCTGCACCAGTAAAGAATTGATCAAACATTACCTGCGTATCAATATATGGGTAATACTTATCGGAAATATAGTTCAATTCTTCAAACTTGATTTGTTTTGTATTATCATCAAGGTGCCCATTATTAATGAAGTATGAATGCATGAATAAATCAATTGATTCATCGGCATCTTCATATTTAATAACAGCCTTCCAAACTGCATTACAAATTTCTTCAGTTTTGCAGCACACTGTACCAAATACATCAACAGAGTTTCCTCGGACATACATACGAATGTCGTCGCCAAGAAGCTTCTTATAGACGCTATTTTTGTTACGACCGTAATCGTATTCCTTGATTGTTGGGTCGATTTCCTTAAGATCTTTTACGAATAAATTAAACTCGTGTGTCTTTTGGGAAAAATCCTCAATCGGAAATAGATAACCTTCCTGTACATCACGTTGGTATTGTACGGCCTCGTCAATCGTAATCTCTTCAGTTGAATGAGTAATTGTTAGTTGTGGTGTAATCATTTAGTTTCCTTCTTCTTTTGTGGCACCTTAGGTTTTGATAATTCTTCTTTATAACTTTCAACGCCAATGCGAATTAGCGTACCAAGAAGTTGAGCTAGGGACACTGGCCAAAATGCACTTTGGATAACGTCATCAACGCCAACCTGTTTTCCTTGATACCCGCCAATAAGCGCGTTTAGTACAAGAACAAAAAGTGCTACACTAAAATAAAAATTAATTATAGCTAAAAATTCCATTTGTACTCCTTAATTTACGCAAACCGCGTTTACTTTAATGCGTGGGTCTGAGTTCAAAAACTTGATATCTTCAGGGTCTTTCTTATTAAACCGGCAGGCCGCTGGTTGATATGCCACCTCGGAAAAATAATTACCTTCGTCATCTGAGGCGCAAATTACATTAACATTGCCGTGCTGTTCTAGCAATTGTTCTAAATGTTTGATGTATTGTTTCAGTTTCATGATTTTACCTTCATAAGTTCAGTTAAACAAGCTGCCAAGTTTAAATTCTTATCACGGACAGAATCTGACATATGCTGATATTTAGCAATCGTAATCACTACCATTGGATAATGTTGCGGCTGAAAATATTTTGCCGCATTATTATAGAGATATGTATACATATTCTCTGGCCCATTTAGTTTATTGACCTCAGTAATCATTTCGGTATATGAATTCGGACTTACCCATTGCATTACTTTATCAAAAACATTTACGTCGTCAAGTTCACTCTCGGAGACTCGAAATTCTCCATCTTTGGAGAACTTTTGCAGGGCTCCAACCATTGAGCGAATGCGAGGATAATAAGTATTGATAATAGGAACCAACGCCTTGGGGTCATATTGAACTCCTTCATTTCCCAAAATAAATTTCAAACGTTCGAAGATAGGTTTAACCATTTCTTCTTTAGAGAACGAGTTAAAGTCATACACTTCCAAGCGATCCAACAGAGGCTGGATAATCTTTTCTTTATAGTTGCCGGTGAAGATGAAGCGGCAGTTCGCTGAGAATTCGTCAATGAATCCACGGAACGCTGCTTGACCGTCTTTGGAGAAGTGGTCGAACTCATCCATAACAACGATCTTAATGTTGTCGTCAAAACTTGATTGTGAAGCAAACTTACCGACCTTACCACGAAGGACATCAATGCCCTTTTCCATGGATGCGTTAATCCACAGTGCTTCACCACCAATCTCTTTAATGATTGCGTGAGCTGTTGATGATTTGCCGGTGCCTGGGTTTGAACTAAACAGACCAACGTTAGGAATGTCTTGTGTCTTTACATACTTCTGTAGCTTTGATTTGATCTCTTGAGGAATAACGAGATCCTCGATGCAACTTGGTTTATAGCGTTCATAAAATACACTCTTCGACATGTCGAAATTTTTCATATAAGTCCTTCTTCAAAAAAATTATTTTATATCAGCAATTATTAATTTTTTACAATTATTGAAATGCCATCGTTGCATTGGGCTATACGATCCAATCTTTTGACAATGTGGGCACGTAACTTTATCATTATTAATTAATGTTTCTGAGATTTTTCTTTTATGTTCATCTGAATGTAACTTACCATAATTATGGTTGTTTTCTCCAAGTGTTTTTTGTCTTCGCATTAACCTAAATTCATCTGTTTTATATGCTGGATGATTTTTTAATGCATTAGAAATTTTTTGTCCCCATTCAATGGGTCTCTTTTGACCGCGAATAGTATCACCCTGTTTCTTTTTAGATTCTTCAGATCTTTTAGTTCCTTCGGTGTCATATCCAACGGATGTTTGTTTACATTTATTATAAAATGATTCATTAACACCAACATTGAATTTAGCATGTAGAATGATCTCTAAAGTTAATGCATCTTTACGATTTTCAAATGCTTTAACAATCTTATACTTGTAATTTTGCGGGTTTTCTTTCTGATCTTTGATAAAATCTTTATCTTTTGAGGAACTAAAGTAGTTAATACCTAGGTCTAATTTAGGTGCATTAATTGAACTTCTAATACCATAGTAATGCTTGTTCAGTAATTTATTTGTAATTCTATAAACATAATGATACTTCATAAATAACTCCTTTTACAGAGTTATTTATATAACCTTCATACCATATAAGAATTACACATCCATAGGCTGTAATTCTACTTCACCACCGTTTAAATAACCACGGTCAAGTTGACGCTGTAGTTCTTCTTTGCCTTCATAGAAGAAAGCGAACTTCCCGTCAGTCATCATAAATGCAATTTCACGAGCTTTACTGTAATCTTCCGCCATAATGACGGAATAGTAACCCAAAAGATTATTGCCGTAAGTGATGAAAAAGAATTTCATATAAACCTTTCAAAATTTATTTATCAGAAGAAATTATAACACAACATCATTTAACTAAAGTTGTAAATTCCCATTGCATTAATTCCGCCAAATATCACATTCATAACTAATAGGCTAATTTGTTTTGTCCTAAAAGCATAAATGATCCAAGCTATTGAACTGGTAAAGAAAAGTAAGTACCCAAAAAGAAAAAGGCCAGTGTTAGAGGCAACCATCACGGCACCAATAACACCAGCCGAAAGTCCTAGGGCACCTAGAACTTTATTTAGCATATTAACCTCGGAATGGCAAGTCCGCCAAGAGGCATGCACCCTTATCAGTAACTTCGTATGCTTGCGCAAAACTGTTATACTTCAAGATGCCGTGGTCCATCCAACCGCGCATATAACAAGAGTAATAACCACGAAGTTGTTTGCGAGAACCTACTTTACCAAGAACCTTGGTTACAAGTTCATACTTTGAGACCGTTCCATGATCAACGATGTATTGCAGCATTTTGTGGCCTTTAGAACCAAGTTTGATGCGAGTTCCGTCTGCTGTATAGATTGAGTACATTTTCATTTCCTTTCGGTTTTGTTTAAAAATTAAATTATAACACAAACTTGTTAACTTTTCTTGACACCAATGAAATATTTCACACGCTTTGCAACTTCCGTTGCAACCTTAAGATGTTGATAGGATTTGCGATATGTATATGATTGGCCGTTTCTGACACCGTAAATGACCACGGTTTTTTCAGAAGATTTAACTTCGACATTATTGATCAGATCAAATTGGTCGACGATATCAAGGTAGTACATGTTAATTCCTTGTTTGTTGTTGATAGAATAATTATAACAAGATTTTCTTACATGTACATATTTTTTTGGAAAAAAAGTTTGAAAGTGTATCAAAAATGATACATTGTTACATCATTAATGTTTTCCTTCTCCAAGGAACACACCAACGGCTAATGAAACAAACCCGAAACCCATCATCTTTAACCATAATATAAAGGCGCCCCAGGCGGCCAATGCTAGTTCCATGTTAAATGCCCAATCATAAAGACCAACACCAATTGCAGTTAGGTTTGCGGCAACCAAAGAAATAAAACCAATGATAACAAGAATGTGACCAACCGCTAGCTTAAAGTTTCTCATATTAATCCTTTTTAAAATTATCAGGAACCAATGTATCTAAGGCGAATCGTTCAAAATATTGGTTACCGGGATTACCTTGTTTTTGGTCACAGATTGCCTTATCGGCATCGTTAAGTTTACCGTAACGCACAAAGTCTCCATCTTTGTTTAAACCCTTGCGAAGTTCAATAACTTCAAATGCACCTTTCAAACAATCTTCGGCATTCATATTAACTGTCTTAGCCAAGTTAATCAATGTTACGATGGTGTCACCGATAGCATCAGATACTTCGCCCATATCTTCATTGTTCATTGCATCATGGATTTCCACAACTTCTTGCAGTACTCGTTGATACTGACGTTGGAATGATGCACTACCGATACCTCGGATTGCACCCCATTGACGAACATCTTCAAATTGCTTAATCATAATCTTTCCTTTTCTTAAAATTTATTTTAACTAATTTCTTGTTAAATATTGTGGATACTTTCTATTTCAAAAGTATTTGTTTGTGTATCATATGATATCACAATTACTTTTGTGCTAAAGAACCATTGGCGTTGTGCACTTTTTCTACGTCTTAACTTAGAAATTTCTCTTTCCGTACCAGAGTTTGTCATTGTGTGTTTACGCCAAGTCTTTACTTCTGTCCTTGTGCCACCTGGCGAAATTAAGTCGTGCCACTTTGCATCGTCATTCTTATAATTAAATTCTGATGTTAAAATGTATTCACCTAATTTACCAAGTAATGTATCTTTTCTAATATCGTCAAATGTACGAGGCCTTCCTGATAATGAATTGTTATCTGCATAATCTGATTCATAAATTGCTGTTGCCTCTTCATCGGCGGCATCTAATACATATTGTGGTATTTCATCCCTTTCAATAATGAACTTATCGCCAATCACCATTGCTCCGCTTCAGGCCGCGACGGTGTGTCTAACCTTTGCTTAATATTATCTTGCATAACAAACGGTGTACTTGAAATTAGTAATTTTCCTTCCAGATATTCGCGAATCTGTGAACCGATGAATGTTGCGGTCTTAACCGGTACGTTCTGTGAAATGTGATTCCAATTCTTCTTAGCCTCAATCATTTCAAAGTCATGCGGGTGACCCATCAAATGTAGAAGTTCACGAATGTTATATCCACGCTCTTGTGTTGGGTGCAATGAACGATGAATGTTCTTAGAAATAACCGCATTGACATATAGACCGTCATTGGCTAAGTATGTTGTACTATCCCAGTATCCTAATCCCTGCTCACGTTTATTTTTACAATGACGACAAATTCTTGCAGCTCGTAGGTACTTATCCTTATCGGAAGTTTCGCCTAATTCATTGGCTTTCTTTTCAAACCATTCAATAGCAGTATCAAAACCAATATGATCTGTTAGTTGCAATGCGGTCCATGTATTTTTTCCCGGTCCAATTTTTTGCATTGCTTGGTAATATGTTGGTTCACCAGAATATGCAAGAATAAAGTCATAAAATTGATCCTTTGAATCAATAGCAACTTCTTCATCCCAATGTGGCATGCCCTCACCAACGAACGTCAAGTATTCAGCAAGTGGTGTATATGGAACTAATTGGTAATTGAACAGACCAGGATTGCCATCTTTGTAAAACATAATGAATGTACGTTTACGAGATTGAGGAATACCATGAAGCAATGTATCTGTTCTGAATAATTGTGTTGTATAACCTTCGCCATGTGCAATTTCTTTTAGGCGATCGATAACTGCGGCGCCAGCTTTAGTATAAGCAGCTGGCGCATTCTCAAATGCAACAACCTTAGCGCCCATACGCATACCAAGTTTTGTTAAACCGTACATGTTTTGGTTCTGATCGTTGTCAGCATCACCGCGTTTCTTACTACCTTCGTTCACCGCATTCAATTGTGATAGACCAGCACACACCGCAACATGCATAAGAACATCGATGTTCTTTAAAGATAGATATCTGTTCTCATCTTCTTCTGATGCAAATTGTGTATAAGTAACATCCATATTAATGACAGGAATTTTCTTGTCATGTGTTTCATTCATGTACTTAATGTAATGATTGTCGTTCCCAAACCCAGCTGTGATGATTGCTTCTGGTGGAGTACCAAACGCATTTTCAAATCCAATTGGCATACCACCAATCAATGGTTGCGCAACAACCCATTTAATTTTACCACTCATCTAATCCCTCTTTCTTAGTTAGTTCTTGTGTGCTGAATGCACAACCACTTTTATTTATGGCTGGCATTTCTGATTTAATCGTATCAGATAATTTTTTTCCTGATAAATCATCAGAAGAAATGCATTCCAAACATTCGGCGAGAACCTTTCCGTATAATTCTGAGTTAGATTCGAGTTCTGCAATTTTTTGACCTAAATCTGATGGTTTAGTCAAACGAATGAAATCTGGTACATTACAATGTTTTTGTTCATCATAGGTTGGATGAAAGAATGGGATAATACCGTTTGCAATCATCTCTACCCATTTTGCCGTAACCCATCCTGGTTTAATCGGAATAATTAATGTGTACTTAACATTTGGCAATTCATTTTGTAAATCTTCAAATTTCTTAGGTCCCTTGAATCTTTCGTCAGCACCAATCGTTTCTTCGTCCCATTTGCCGTAAATAGCAACGTCTTGCATTGAATCCAACACATATTCTTTGAGCATCGGGTAACGAGATTTCACGCCGTTGTTACCTTCATTGAGAACCATCATAAACCCAATTGACTTATTCATCGCCACCGGTAGTTTCTTATCAATTAGAAAAATCTTTTCCATCCCTGCATAAACGGAAGGAATTTTATTTTTCACATATGTTTGATCTACCCAATTATTGAACGTTTGCATTTCAATTGTTTCGGTGTACTGCGAAAGAATCTTTCGAGGTTGATTCATTAGGTCATTACCTTGGCCAATGTATCTAGGGTCATTTGCAATCATTACCCACGGGATATTTGATTCATTCAAATATTGATACATTGGTGCAACATAATTTACAAACGTTTCCAAAGATTTAGCATATTCTTTATTTCCATTTTTTAATTCATTGCGCTTCCAAGATTTATTTGGGATGTTACAATTTGCAGTGGGGCCGGAAAGTAAAAAGCACCCATCAATTTGTACATTTTTTAAACGATCAACAATATAGTTAACATCTTTACGTTGTTCTGTGGATGCGCCTTCATAAACATCGCGTAAATTTATTGGAAGATTCAAGTCGGTACGATGCCGATCTACATCATTTCTACTAATAATGATGAATGTATCATTCGGATTTAATTCAGCCATCTTTCGAATAAGTTCAGGCGCCTCATTATCGCCACCAATGGGTCCCCATGTACTTGGGTTAAACTTAACAGATTTGCCAATCTTTCCGCACAAGTATGTTGCCATGTCTATCCTTCAAAGTTCTATAATTCAATTAATTATTTTACTGCGATTTCAATTAAAAATTCGTTCAATTTGCTTCCGAATCATTTCGTCTGGTTTCATAATGTAATCATTAATCCGCAGATGCTTTTTTAATTGATCTAATACTTCTAATCGCTTATCTTCATTTTCATTATAGAAATTGATGCGATCTTCAATATCTTCAGCTGATCTTACGACCAACTTATCCTGGATTTCTTTTGGGATTTGTAGATATGTTGGGTCGTATTGCGAATCAAACAATGGAAGAATATTTCTATAAGCATATAATACGGGTCTGAAGTTTAATGAGTCATTAATAGATACGCACCTGAAGATCATACCGTACTTATATCTTTGGATTCTATCATTCAATTCAGACGGCAATAATGAACCCTTAAAATGCTCATGATTTTTTACGTTTTCATATAAATCAATGAACTGTTCACTTTCACTTAACAGTAGTTCTTGCCTTTCAGCCTTACCTCCCCGTGATTTCGTAATACCGTTCTTTCGTAACGGAATGTAATATGAACAATCTTCAGTCTTTACAGAACTTAAGAATTCATCCCAAATAAATTTGCGTGGACCCTTATCTTGAAAGATTGTACCAGCAAAGAACATATTGTGAGTCTTGTCAATCAGTGGTTCGTCCCAATCATCAAGTGTATCTGGTTTGAATCTATTATCGTAAATAATGTGTTGAAGTTGTGCAATATCTAATTCTTCGAAATTTCTTGTACCACGATTATCATTGGCAAAATAAAAGAATCTTGCAGGAATGTTATTCTTGTAGAAAAATGGTGTGTAAATTGCTGGATCAATACTGAAACTAATCACATATCTTTTCAAACGATTTGTTCTATTGATGTATTCAATTGCTCGCATAAACAAATTGTAATCCTGCGTGCTGAATGCAAATGGTGATACATATTTATCATACTCTTTAATAACATGATCATTAATCATGTCAATATCTTTTATAACGGCTTCATCATTCCCAACGTAATCAAAGAATTCGTTATCAAGATCATTTAAATATTCATGCGTCTTTTTTGATGCATATGCAGTTAATGGTAGACGAAAGAAATCATCTGTACCAAGGATGATATAATCAATGGCTGGAAGATCAATAAAAGATTCATCTAACCATTTGTCAAGAACTTCCTTATTCTTTTTACGGTAATCTTCACCGTCTGCTTTTCTTAACAGTTGTTTTGTTGGGTTACGTTTTACTTCATAATAATTATCAGTCAAGCCACATCCAGAACCGATTGTAATGACATTGTAGTCATTTTTGATTTGTTCTTTAATAACCCTTGCTGCACCATAGATATGGGTGTACTCATTTTGATCCCCCTTATCCATAAATACCACCGTCTTTTTATTTTTGTCAATGGCGAGTTTACCCTGTAACTCAAAAATCATTTCTTTCTATCCTTAAATATATTTCTTTAAAGATGTCGTAGTAAATTTCTTGATTATTTCTGTTATGTGAGTGCAATGGAATCATGCTCAAAAACAGACTTGCGCAAATCAATAAAATATATTCACGTTCATCCTTTGAATAATATTTATTGAACATGCTTGTGAACAACGCTTTAATTGGTTCTTTACCACGATTGTATAGTTTATATTCTTTGCCTTCTTTTACATAAAGTTCAGCATCAACAAAATCATAATCAAATAAAACCGAATGGCAAATTTTTGCAATCTCATAATAATGATCACCAAATAATTCACCACGTGGGTCAATCATGGTAATGTTACCATTAAAATCGTATAGTAAATTACTAAAACAATAATCGCCATGCATTAATGATTGACGTGGCGCAATTGATGCCATTGCGCTTTCAAAATCTTCAATAAACGTATTAACCAATTTATTCTCAATTGGAATTTCAATATCTTTAACGCGAGATTTTGTCTTCTCAATAACGGACTTCATAAATCCGTTCTTTTGGCCATATGACTCCATTGTTTTCAATTGTGAGAACATTGCATCAAATAAAGTTTCCCATGTTTCTTCAGATGAATCCAAGAATAGGTAAATTTCGCGCACGGACGGGGCCTTTACCTTCTCCATTTTGTACCATGTACGTCCAACAAATAAATCTTTACCAAAGATTCTGGGCGTGCACACGGCAATGTCATCTGGCAAATTCATAAACCAGTTATATTCCTTGATGATCTTTTCGCGTTCTTTTTCGCTTGACTTTGTAATGAATGGGCCGTCAATTTGAATATCATTAAATGATCTGGATATCTTTACAGAACGGTTCTCTAAATATTCCTCAAGAGTACCAAAATCAATCATTTTAAGATTGATAGTATTCATGTACTCTATATCAGCAATTCGTTGCAATACAGTACTTAATTGAAACTCACCAGCAATTTTGTTATCTTCATCCTTTAACTGAAGTTCAAGTAAACTGAAAAGACGATGTGAACTAACAAAATGATACACCCCACTAACTGATAGATTCGTATCTGGGCGTTCTACAGGTTTATCAATAAATGTTTTACAGTAACCATCGGCATCTGTTTCTACCATGCACCAGCGAGAATAATCGGGCACTTCTTTAACCGAAATGAAATTTGATGTAAATGCGTCTTGGCAAATATCTTCCTGGGCAATTAGGTCGCCAAGAATGATCAACACATTTTCGTCAATGTCAGATTTGTCTTCTGCAGATAATACAGCACCAGCTAAACCATTACGTTCTTCCTGGTGGCAAATCGTGACATTCTTATTATAAAGTTTTAGAATATCTTTTACTGTATCCTCGGCGTGGTTTAGTACAACGCGGATCTCTGTACACCCGTGCTTTTCCAGCCACTCAATCTGATGAATAAGGATTGGTTTTTCTTTGTAAGGCAAAATAGTCTTACTATAGTGTTTGCCCAATTCTTTAAATCGTACGCCACGACCAGCGGCTGGAATAATACCTAACATTATAATCCTTCTAACAAATGTAATTCTGACGGCCTAACCGCCTTATCATCAATGTAAATTATACCGTACGGTTTGTTAAAATCTAAACGATCATATTTAACATTGTATTTATGTAACCAATCACGAATAATTGGTCTATACTTTCGATCTGCTTCAAAACGGCTTGGTGTTGACAGATGACCGCGCGCAGTATAAATGTGAATCAGATACCCGTTATCGTGTAATTCATTTAATCTATTTATGAGATCAACATTTGGTGTGCCACTTGCAATATTTGATTTGTCATTTTCTGGATGAATGCATAAGGTATCGTCAAAATCTACAATAATAAGCTTTTCATAATTCATTACGCTGTCCTATGTAGAGAACCAAAGAACATTGCTAAATGAACTTTCTTTGATCTAATTTCCTTCATTAAATCATCGGTTACTTCAGAATACCCATTTACATCTTTCATTCGCTCAAGATGCACGATTAATTCAGATGGTAACTCTGTGATGAATTTTAAATCTGCTGGTAAAGCGCCATCAATATCAGAACTTCTAAAGTATACATTCAGATAAATTTTATCGCGAATCAAAATTTGAATTGAACTGATGCAATCTGCGCTAACGGCAATAAGTCTACGCGTATCTGAGATATTCACATTGCTGTAATATTTGATTTCCTGTAAACGAGAAAACAATTGGTGCTTCAGAAAATTATGAAAATGTAATTCATTTTTTCTTCTTTCGATTAATTTATCATTAATGTAGTGTTGCCACATCATAATGCCGTAATCGGCGCAATGGACGAAGTTATCAAATTCAATTGCATGCGCAGATGCGCAAATTTCTCGTGAATCGCCTAGATCCGCATATAGTTCATTAATGATATTATACATGCATGTCCTTTAGTAAATCGAAATGACGTTCATACACGTGAAGGTTGGATGCAGTCCAAATTAGATCACCTTCTTCAACACCTAGATCTTGAGCCAATTTAGTTTGGACATGCATAGCCCAATGTACGTCGTTGTTATATCCGAAGACACTATCATTGCTGCGCATGATGTAATGAGAAACCAACTTACCATTACGAATAAAGAATGAATTAGCGAATGTACACATAAAATCATTCATACCATCACGGTTAAAGTCATAATGCATAGACGGACGATTATAGATCATCGTTGCGCGACGAGAGTCTGGGTTATTCTTCAATTCGGCAAGAACATTCTCGTATTGATCAAAGTTTTTTCTAGACCAAATACACCATCCGTAATTAGAATTAATTTCGCCATGCTTAGATGATACCGCTTCCCAGATTGTTGGAGTCTTACCTGGAATATCCTTAACATACAATGACATAGATTCGTACCATTCGATTTCGCGTTCGATGTACTCATAGTTCGGCGTACGAACGATGTAATCTTCATCGGCAATAAACGTTGCACCAAGAATCTCGATAGTCTTAGCACCAGTGCGGTCAAGGGTGAATTCTTGGTTATCGTAAGCAGTCTTAAACATCTTGCGAATGTCTTTTACTCGTAATGAATTATTAATCATATTGCTCCTTAGTATGTGTGATTAATAAAATGCTTCACGCGCTCAGCAACCTTTGTTGCGTCTGAATGCAAAATATTAATCATTAGTTTATGTTTAATTAATGACTTATCATGCGCATTAATAAAATTGTTGATTTCAGTTTGCTTTTTTTCAAGATCAATAGAAAAAGATAAACCGTCATCTCGTTTAATCAAATTCTCTGGTTGATCAATAAGAGTAATTAGATATAGATTATCCCAGATCGGATGAATATGTTTAAACTTACGTTCAATATCGACAACATATTCACCGGTATATCCACGATAAATCGGACCGTAGACCATTTCGCCTAAATGCGATCTGTCAAGAATCATTCCGGTATTCTCGTATTTTGAGCACTCAAACATTAATTGAAACATTTCCGTGTACATCTTAGTACTATATTCAATTGTCTTTGATGGCGATTCCTGTTTCACATTTGAATAATGAAGATTATGGAATGTGAAATTATTAAATTTATTTTTTAGATTCTGAATTAATGTACTTTTACCTACATTGTCAGGACCTTCAACTATAATGAATAGATTTCTTGGTGTCATGTATTTCCTTAGAATCGACGATTAGATTGAATTTCACGTCCAAGACGCATATCTTTGGCAAGGAAGCTTTCATATTTCTTCATGCCGTACTCTTCCAAGCGTTGCACCTGATATTGGTCAAGTTGATAATCTTGAATGATTTTGATTGATGCTTCTACAGCTTTCTGTAATTGCTTTACATCTTTTGACTTGCTGATAGAGTCATGGATAATGTTATAGCCATCTTTTTGTTTTTGCGCATCGATTTTCATGATATTCTTTCTGTAAAAGTTCAAAAAAGGTAGACCGTTTCCGATCTACCTTTAAATTATACCAAATGGTCTGTTAAAAATTATAGAACTTCTGGATAAAGTTCCTCAATATCTTCAAGTTCCCAACCGTTGTCTAACATCCACGTTTTAACTTTCTTTTTATCATGAAGATCAATAGTAACTTCATCATCAAGTTTAGCTGCCTTAGCCTTGATACCTGCTTTAGCTAAATTCTTTAATGTTTCTTTTTGATCTGTTACTTGAACATCTACTGAGTGAGCTTCGTTGACTTGTGATTGTAAAAATTCTTTGAATGACATAGTGTTACCTTAATTTAGATTAAATTTATATAGCTTAGAATCAATAACTTCTTGAAGATCAGTTAAACCATCAGAGATTGACGCCAATCTTGGATCTGTAGTGATGGCACTTGACACAATGTTTCTAAATTCTTCTAATCTTGCGCGTACTTCAAGTTCATCGTAATATGCTGTTAGTGGTAATGAGACAGTTTCTAAACGTCCGCCTTGTGCAATAAACTTCTCAGCAAGTCCGTCTACTTCTGATTGTAACTCGTCATATAATTCGCCAAGTGCCATATGTTTCTGACCATTAGGACATAACAAATGCCATGTATGTGCTTGAGCAATAAACTGTAATGTGTAAGGAATAATATAACCAATACCGGAATCGTTAATACCTAATACTGTTTCGTTCAATCCACCCTGGACTTTCTTCAAACAATTAATGGCTTTTAAAACTTTCTTTGCAGATTGTACATCGGATTTGTCAACGATAACTGTGTCACCATCAATTTTTGCATTAATATCCTTATCGGCTAATGCATGTAGGACGTAATCATCACTTACTTTTTCCGCAATAATGTCTCTGAATTTCATACTTATTCCTTTGATGTTTTAACTGCCTTAGCAGCTTTAGCCGCTTTAACGTCTTCATCGTCTACCTTAATTTCAGAATCATCGCCTGCATCTGCATCTGCAACATCTGGAATATATTTCTGAATAAATTGGCCAACTTCACTAGACAATTCATTAAGTTTTGTCTCTAAATCCTGTACTTCTTTAACAGCGGGATTTTCCGGATTCATAACAGATAACATCTCAATAAATGTGATACTAGCTAATGCGGTATGGATTTCCTTTGCCATTGATAGTGCCTGGAATTTCATTTCTGACTCTGTCAATTGACGCTTACCGGTAATAATGTCTCTGAATTTCATATTAGAACCTATTTTTTATGTATTTATATTAAATGAATTCGATGTACGGTGTAAATAAGTATTTCTCTGGATCTTCTACAATTGCAGAAATATCTTCTTTGGCAATATGTTGATCAAATTCATTTAGGTTATAGACAGCATGAATTTCGTTACCATTTGAGAATACATCAACAATGTGATTGGCACAGTCAAATGTTTGACCCTTATAGTCTTTTGAGTTCTTATTATAATCCATGCGTCTATCCTTTGTTATGCGTACAGCGCTGCAAGTTCAGCCCATCTTGATAGGCCAGATTGTTTCAAAATGTGTGCCAAGTCCATTGAACGAACAGTAAATGGTTTTGTTTTTCTTGCATATTCTGGTGTCATGTATGTGACTGGTTTAGGTGGTTCTTTAGAATTTACACCCATACCTTCCATTAAGGATTCAACATATTCAGGACCAAAAGATTTGTACTTTGCTAATGCAATTGATCTAATTCGTTTCATAACGTCTTGTTGTGCTAAGTAAACGTCAATGAAAATTGAACGAGACATAATGGCACCTTCAATTTGATTTGCGCGCATGTTAGAGATGAAGATCATACCACCTTCAAAGAAGAACTTTGATGGTAACTTGATATCGTTCTTACCTGTACCGATTTGTGTACCAGCGGCAATTTCAGAATCAACCTCTTCACAATAAGAACGGATCTCGGCATCAGATTTGCCAACCATGTTTTCTGTACCGGCCATATATGCCGCCATATTATCGCCAGACGTGTCAAGAATTGGCTTTAACATCATAACAATGTCATTATTCTTTAATAGAGAATCGGCTTCATCGAATACGATAATCTTGTCACGCTCTTGGAATAATGTTCTGTAGAAAGCGAATGGCGCAGCCTTAGTACCTGAATGATATTCCCACTTTCCGCCTGCTGGCCCCAACAATGCCTTTAATGAACGTGGGCCTTCTGTAATATGGTATGTCTTACCAATACCACCCATACCGCAAATGACCAATGTTCGCCACTTTTTCTGAGCAACAACAGATAGTAAATCTTCGATGTCTTCAAACACTGTATCTGGGTTAGCGAATACTTCTTTGTTGAATTCTTTTTCTGTTGATTTTAATTCATCTTCAAATGTGTTGGTTTCCTGCATACCAAGGAATGTTTCCAACTCATCTTCAATACCTAATTGCTCAGCTCTTGCACGCATTGCTTTTTCTGAACCAGCCAATGACTTAGGCATACCCTTTGAAACTAACCAATCTTGTTTTTCTTGAGAAGAACGTGCTTCGCTAATAGTTGTACAGTTGCATGGTGTTTGACCACAAACTGCGCACATGTCTGATGCTTCTTTTAAAACACCGGTAAGTAATACTTTGCTGATTTTATCTAAAACTTCAACAACGTTAAATTCAGTCTTGAACATAACGGTTCTTGTTGGGCGTTGGAAGTCAGTATTTGATGGTTCCCAATAATCAATTGATGTCAAATCAAAACTGCCGCCTTTAGCAACTTTTGCATCATAATTAAAGCGTAGTTGCGCACCTTTCTCGTTCATAGTGCGAACACCTCGACCTGGGCCAGTTTTACGTGTATAAGATTCTGTGGAAATTTTTACAAAATCACCACCCATTTTCTTACCCAAAATTTTGCCATATAGGTCAGCAACCTTTTCAAGATTCTTTTCACTGAACGCCGCTTCAATAAGCATTTGGTTGATCTTTTTAATATCAAGCTTTTGTTCAGTAATTCGTGTTGGCTCATCTGATAAATCAAGAATCCCAACACCACCGATAAGTTCTCTAAATCTCATGGACTTTCCTTGTTTTGTTTTGTTTTATTTATACTACCTTATCAATCAGTCCAAGTGATTTAGCCTCATCACAGGTCATATAATAATCGCGTTCACTCTTGCGTTTTAATGTCTCTAGTGTTGCTTTACCTTTACTAAAATTTGTAAAGTCTATTAATAGTTGATCCTGTAAAAATTTTGTTTCTTCAAAATCAATTTTCATATCATGATATGTACCGGATGTACCGCTTGAAACTGAGTGAATCATGATGCGGCAATTCTTCATTGCTTTGCGTTCACCTGTACCGGCAGCCAATAAATAAGCACCCATAGACATACAAATACCCACGCCAACAGTATTTACTTTACATGGAATGTGATCCATAATATCTTTGATCGCCAACCCGTCATAAACAGATCCACCTGGGCTATTGATGTAAAAATTAATCGGTTGATCTGGGTTATCTGCGGCAAGCCATAACATCTGCATAATAACAATATTTGCGGTATCAGGATTAACATCCTCTCCCAAATAGACAATTCGGTCTTGAAGCAATCGACTTGGTAAATCAATTGGCTTCTCAGACCGACCGGTTTTTTCAATTACGTGTGGGATTAACATTCAAGATCCTTCCTATGTTTTTCTTTACGGTTGTACTTTTTCTTATTCTGCACGACTTTCGTAACTAAACTAATTTCGCGCATGCAAGCGGCTACAATCATCGGATTTCGTTTTTTAATTTTTACTTGTTTCTTAGACATAGCCACTCCTATTATTTATTGTAATTCAAAACTATTAAAAAAGGGATGGCTTTCACCATCCCTTATCCTCTCGGACTAAATGTTACCGGGTCAAAAACCGTCTGTAACAAATTTATTTATTCTTTTCTTCTTGTTTTGATGGTTCGTAATATTCTTTATACGCCTTAATGATGGCCCGTTGCTTTAAAATGTACGCTCGCAATTCTGCCATGTTCATACTTAGATTTTCGTATCCATCATCAGTTAAACCAAATAAGACAACATCGTATTTTTTCTTTTCAAGTTCAGCAAATACTTCTTGGGCATTTTCCGGAGTAATAACAAACCACTCAATCTTTTTAGGTTCTAATGGTTGTGGCTCTTGAAGTTTTAATTGAACCTTATCTTGTTGAACAGTCTTAATTTCAATCGGTTTAACCTTTGGTCCGCCAAATAAGTCAAATGAAGCACACCCAGATAGAAGAATACTACTTACTGTTAGAATTAACCAAGTCTTTACACTCTGCATTTGTTTCTCCATCTTTTAGTTTAGCCCCTGTTGCTAATTCAAAACATCTATTAACATTCGCCGTAGCTTTATCAACTAGTTTATTAACGGTTTCTGGTTTTGCTGCTGCAATTGAACCAAAGTCACGAGAATTGCCATTTGCCTTAACATTGAACTTTTTATCTAAATCCTTTACCTGTTTATCAAGTTCAGCATTACGTTTTGATAAATCTGCGTTTGCTGTTTGAATTTGAGTAATTTGTTGTTCTTGTATGGCAATCACTTGACTTTGAAGGGCGGCTGACTCCTTCAAAGCTCGTGTATTACTTTCGGAAACGGCAAGGTCGGCCTTCAGATTCATTAGGTGATTCGCACCAACCAATGCAGCAATTGCAAGAATTACGATAGCGACGTACTTTACAATTGTGTCTGTGCCGAACATATTATTCTGCCTTTTGAATTTGAACTTCAGTCATTTTCGGAACTTCCTTATGAAGTTCATCGATGAGCTTTGCTTTTGCCAATTTAGCGATTGACATTTCCAAACCATAATCTTTTAGTTTATCATCAATGGTTTTCATATCGCGGATAATTGCCCAACCAAGTTCAGATACTGTCTTTGCATCGTAAAATTTTTCGCCAATTTGGACGGTTTGGATTGCTTCACCCTGCTCTGGCGCTTGCGTGTTTTCAGTTGTTTGTGTTACTTCAGTCATTTCATTCTCCCATAAATTTTGTTAGTGCAGCATATGTTTGCGCACCAGATGTGCGCTTAACCTCTTTCCCGTTTTCAAACAAGATAAAAGTAGGTACACCACGAATGCCATATTTGATTGCCGAATCCTGATCTTCATCAGTATTCACATCAAAAACTGCGGTGCCCTCTGTTGCCATTGTCTCAAGAGTAGGCGCCACCATTTGACAAGGTTGACACCATGGCGCTCCAAATTTAACCAAGATTTTACCTGGTTGACTTAGCGCGGATTCTGTAAATTTTTGTAGATTTGCCATTTTCTTTTCCTTCAATTTGTAATTATATATCTATACCGTTTAATTTATATCATAAGTTCCGGGTAATGTTCCAGAATGTCATTTAATGTCCTACAGCCGGGTATATCATATACAAGAAACCCCAAGTCTTTTACCTTATTTCTATGAATCGTAGAATGGATCTCGTCTTCTTCCGTTATATCCATTGGTGTCACAACAATAAAGTCAGGATCCATCTTAAAACTGTGTAATACATATAATCTATCACCACATATTAAAATGCTGCCTGGTTTCATTAGATGAATTCTTCAGGTTTATCACGCCTTGTGATTTCTAACAAATGACGCATACAGATTTCAAAGTGCTCGACATTCATAACAAGATCACCAATTTGAATGTTGCCATCCTTTAAAGTAAGAAGTGGCGCAGGTTGTGCGTTATGATTTGATAGAACAATAGACCCATATTGGCCACCGTTGTTAACAGTTATGGAATTTGAAACCGCATCATAGTACATGTCACCAGTAAAACCATTGCTTGCTTGCAACCAAGTAGATGTGGTAACATCTTTTAAATCATCACCCATATAATCTCCTAAATAAAATATTCTGGATATTTTTGTTTTACACTTTGACGCATTTCACACGAATATACTTCTGGAATGTCAATTGCACGAAGCATTAGATATAGATATAGTTCATCACACCTATTCTCAATCTTCATATTCATGAATGCTGTAGCATTTAAAAATATACCTAACCTAAATAGTTCATCCTTAGTTACAATATAGTCATGCGCATATTGTGCAATGCGCGCAGACGCAGTATTATGTAAAGCTGAATTTAACAGTTTATAACAATGAATTGCCGGTTCACTCGTATAACCAGTATCAAGCTCCTTATCATAATTATCAATTAAGAATTTAATAATTATCTTTAATGATTCGTAACCAACGTCTTCACAATTCTTTTTAGATTTGTACTTATAATACCTATTAAGAATCATCCCGTTGATGTTTCTTGCATCAACTGTCAAATTCTTTGTGTATTCTTTACCATAGATAAGTTCTTGCTCAGATGTAAATGCAACTTTACTACAATTAAGATCAAATTTATTAAAGATATCTTGCACACTTCCGACATGCAACTTTACAAACTGAATCTGCCTGGCCAGTACTGACCGATGTAAAGATTGCACCGAAATGGCATTTGATGTAATATATGCCGACGGACCCGTATGAATTACTGGTTCTTCATCGAATGTAACGTCCATAACATCCATTGATGTCTGCACATTCAGTCTATTGGTAACGGATTCACAATCTTCACGATTATAGAAAAAGACATCAATATCATCGTAATGATTACTTCCGTTAATAGTACTATAAACACTTCCGCCGGCAATAAAGAATGGCACATTAACATTGATAGATTCTAAAAAATCTTCAACGGTTAGAACCAATTTTTTCAAATTGGTTTCCATATATTACTCCCTGTCAGCAGCTTGGACAATACGTTTAAAGAGCTTTTTATCATTCAGTGCAGTATCAACAGCTGCCAATTTTTTGTACATCTCAGGTTCATCCTTACGATAGCTCTTCAGAAATGCTACACAGATTTCAATTTCTAGGCTGTACATATAAACCAAGAATGGCAGAATGTCATCCTTCTTCATATGACGTTTAGCCAATTGATGAGCCATTTCTGTCTTGCGAATAGCTTCTGTTTTGGCCATACGTTCGGTAATCAATTCAGCAAGTTCTTCAATCGTTTCAGTTGAATCCTTGTTATCTGAAACGATGGCTTCAATGTCTTCAGCTTTAATGACATCAACATAATTCTTATAGAATGCATAAAACTGAGATGCAAGTTCGGTACCAATTTTACCCTTCATAACCTGGAAGAGGATATCTTCGGGGATCTCCTTAATGCGATCCATGAAGTCACCAAGTTTAGCCCATGAACGTGGTGTAGCACCGATGCCGCCGTCTTTTGGAGTCCAGTGCAAACGATCTGGGAATTCACCGATGAAGTCCAATACAATCTGATTCACATTATTTTTGCGCCCCCACTTAAGGAATGCTGGGGCATCGGCCTCCACCATCACATGCAAGAAGCGGTCGAGCAACGCCGGATCAAGTTCATCAACTTGATAATCGGAAGCAGGGTTAATTGCAGCAACCACAAGAGTACGAGTACCATTCACGACTGGTAGAAAATGTTCATGGATTTGACGTTCAAGAACCAATTGGAGCGCTGATTGGCGAACATCGATGGGTGCACGGTTCAGTTCATCAAGGAATAGAACGCTGTGCTTACCTTGGGCAGCCGCTTTGTGCATCCGTTGCAACCAAATAGGCATTGACCATGTAGTGATGGTTAGACCGTCACTATTAAGTGTGTGGGGGATGCCAATCAAATCACCAACTTCTTGGTGACTTAGAAATAGTTCTTCAAGATGGTAATCTTGCTCATTTGCGAACTGTTTGACAATGTTAGATTTACCAATGCCGTGTGGCCCTTCCATGATAACGGTGTCATCTGCGAGTGCTGCGGCTTTAATGATTTCCTTTGCGGATTGGATGTCCATCTCTCTGTCTTTCGAAGTTTAAAATTAAATTATATCCTAGATCAATTAACATTACCTCAGATATCAATATCTACCATGAATGCACATGCTAGAATTTCATCATAACGGTATGCTTCCTTTTCCCAAGGATGTTCCCAATAATCCAAGTTCTCTGGATTAATAACTCTCTTCTTCCATCTAACCGAACCGCTTGGCATATCACTTAATTCATTAAGAACATATTGCTTTATATGAATCATTTCATGCATAACGGTTATCACAAAATCGTCTATACTTAGACGATCATCCACCTCAATAGTATAGTTACGTTTTGAATTTTGTGTAACTCTACCACGAAGAGTTCTTTCAATTTCTTGAATGCGTGTATTTATCTCAATCTTACGAACATTCGGTAGATATTTACATAGATACCAATTGATCGCAAGTTTTGCCAGTTTTTGGCGGTCCTTTGTTGATCCATGAGCATGTATACGTTTCATATCTAACCTTGTTTAGATGGATTTATTATATCACATTAATGTATAGTTGTACCTTCTGGGATTGTAAATTCACTTGTCAATGCATTACCAGATGCTTTTCCAATTAACACAATTGCATCCGTTAACATACCATCGTCAAATGGTTTATCGTACATCATATAAACATCAGCAATGACTCTAGGCCATTGCACAAGTTCGTTCTCAATATTTTCTGGTCTTTCATTAATTTGATGAACCATGAATGTACATAGATCAATCAAATCAGCGTAATATTCATCTTTTGTAATATATGTTTGATGCATTATACCTTAGGCTTATAATAAATGTGTGCACCTATTTGTGCCACTTGCGTGAATGCCTTTCTCCAATAAGGCTTTATTTTTGCGGTGTGATAGTGTGTTGCGCCCTCAGTGATACCACGATAAGTCTTATTATGAATGATATTCCATGCTAATTCTTTAGCATCAGCCCAAGCTGCTTCATCCTTAATAAATTTCTTTTTGCCGTCGCAATACCATGAAAACTGACATTGATTCTTTACTGGATTGCCATGCTTGTCAACTCGCGCTTGTTTTACAACGCCGCAAATTGTACCAGGAAAACCATTGGCCTGAACACGATTTAATGTAACATCAGCAACAGCTGCGCGATCGGCTAATGTTGATCCTCGCGCCTCAAAATAGATGTTTTGCGCTAAACAGTATTCTTGTGGATGGTCTTTATGCGTAAGTTTTGTTGGTTGTTGAATTGGCTCTTCAACTACTGGTCCATTAGTCAAAAATAGACTAAAAAATGTAACAATCGACACAATCGATAACATCAATATGACTGAAATCGTTCGTTTGTTAATTGGCATTATATGCTCCTTTATTGCAAACCCGGCGTGATTGCCGGGTATTTTTATTCGCGCATTTTCTGTCTTAACAGAACTACTCAAATCTACTCTTCTATATTTATATTACATTTTACGAAGAAGAGATGGCGAAACGTTCCAAATCTGATTAGATGTGGTTATAACTTTGATTGTTTTGCTATTCACTTTGGTAACGGTGCCTTGTTCAATACGACCGTACTTAGAATCCCATTGGACTTTATCGCCAACGCGGTAAGCATTTGCTGCAGATTGTTGCAGCATATTTTGCCAGTGCTTATAGATGTTTGCCGCGGTATGAAAATCATTGCGGTCCATCTTAGAAAAGATTTCGTTCAATGTAGTGATGTCTTGCGTAGAGAGTGCCATGATATTTTCCTTTGTACGAGATTAGTGACGATTAAAACTTCTTCATTGCGGAAACACCGGTTGCCATCAAGGCAAGACCAGCGATTGCGATCATAATGATCGGAATCAGTTGAGCATCGGTTGCGTTATCAAGTCCACCAGCGGCGCCCATAACGATAATCAAACCAGCGATTGTACGAATTGAACCTTTCATGATTTTCTCCTTAGGTTATTGCGTTGTCGATAGATTAATTATAACAAGATTTTTGGCCCCGTAAATAGAAAAATGAACTTTTTCACAAAAATTATGAAAAAAAGTCCATTTTTATGAATAGTGTATCATTTTTGATACACTTTTACTCAGATTTTTACGAATTCGCCGTCTTTTACTTTGAAAAATTGTACCGGTCCAGACGAGCGAATATATGCTCTTCCGCCGTCAATCATTTTATCATCAATAAACAAACAATCGTGATGGCTTTGACTGTACCAAAGATTATCATCTTTATCTGTAATCATACCAAATTCTAGTTCTTCAATCTTATCAGCACTAGTGATCATAAGATGACCCGTCATTGGTTGAATATACAAACCGAAGTACCGATTGCCAAATTGCGGGTGTGGTGTACTACGATAAAAGATGTCCATCGGAACATCAGATGCCGTCAGATCACTTGTACAAACATAGGTAATTGGTACACCATCCTTTTCCTCATAATGTTTGATGATTTTCTGTACATCAAATTGTGGTGCATGCTTAAAATTGGTCATTTAAACCTCCGGATAAATTGCAGTGATGACAAACGACGGCATTAATTTATGAAGCTGATCCTTTGCAGCTTGAAGATTTGCTGCAATTACTGGTACAGTCTTTTTGATACCAGTTACATAATCATATCCATATGCTTCGAAATTTTTACCTAGCATGATAACTCCATTACGTCAAAAATTAATTATAAAACCTAAGTGGTTAAATATCGCCTTCATAGTTCTTCGGCACGATTAACCCACTATCTAGTTCAATACCATTGATAGTATGTGGTTCATCTTCGTCGTATGTCCAACCTAGGCACTTCATCATCTTATGTTTAACCAAAAGGTTAGGAGAACGGAATACTTCGGTATCTTGAAAGCCCATCATCACACCGACTTCACAAACTGCACCTGAACGGCAAACGCCTGCAACACAATGAACAATGACATCCATTCTTTTATCTAATGCATGCTGAAGAAGATTAACTAATTCTTGCGCTTGTTCATCTGTGATCTTGAACTCTTCACCCCATGGATCATTCTTTTCAAGGTCAAGAAATTCAAACTGATGAACTTCTTTAAACTTATGAGCTGGGGTTGGGAATGACATCGCTGGGTCAACGATCTGAATTAACATCGAGTTATCGCCAACAGAAACATGGTGTTTCTTTGGAATGTCTGCTAATGCTACGTTTTGTATCCACATTTTAGTATCTCGTTAATAGTTCTTTAGCACGTTGATCAACTTCTTTCATGTGTTGATCAAGTTTCTTTTGTGCTTGGTTGCGATCTTTCTTTTCTTTTTGCCATTCTTCCCAAAGCTCGAGAGCTTTAGAACCTTTAGCCAATATAACATCTTTATATTTAACTTCTCTCATTGCTCAACTCCGAAATGTTTCTCGATCATTAAAATATTATCCATGCATTTTTCTGCACATACCTCGGCGTCTTCGCTATAACGCATATTATCACATTCGCTTGAATACGCGTAAAGTCGTTCGGATTCAGCAAATAGTAATTGAGTACATTCCCGAACAATCAACTCGGCGAACTTTTCTTTGTTGAAATAGGTCTCGGTTACATTTCCTCGGCCATCAAAATATGATGTTGATTTTGTGGTGCACCGACCAATCAGTTCTTTAATTCGTTCATTCATTTCTATACTCCAATACGGTTTCAACATCTTGCCAAATTGCTGGCAATGGCAATTGACGATATTGTAAGATTGGTTCAGTTGTATCTTCGCACTCTTTCTTGGCCAATGCCATAGGGATATCATGCTCAGTAGCGTATGCTCTTACCTTTTCGGCACTAGCACGGTTCTTGTAAATGACATATCTAAATTCAATCATTCTTCAACTCCGAAGTATTCTTTGATCATGTTATTAGCATCAATAACCGCATCGTGATAACCGAATTCGTAGTCGTTCCACTCGCTATCATCTTCACACAATGATTCTTTTTGTGCGTCAACAATGCTCATACATTCCTTGATAATCAACTCGGCGAACTTTTCAATATCCAATTCTGCTTTAGAAATGTAAAGTATATCACCGTGAATAATCTTTACTTCTGCTCCAGCCTCGTTAGCAAGTTGTTTAATTCGTTCGTTCATTCCAATTCTCCCGTTTCACAGTTAACCCGACCACGGTAGACAGCCTTCCAGTCAATTTCTTCATGCTCATAGTACATATTGAAATAATCAACATACTTCATAGCCATTCGCTTGGACTTGTATTCGTGTTCCAACTTAACCTTGCTCAAGTTAGCCTCACCGTTTTCCACGGGATGAACTTGGACGATGTGTCGATATTGTGTCATTTGATCACCTTGATGATGTAATCGTGTTTGATACCTGTTTCCAGAAACAGAATTTTGGCGTGGTTCTTATTTTCCGCAAGAACTTCAAAATTTCCTAGTCCAGGTTTCTGAAACAATTTGTAAACAACATAATATGTCGACATTTAAATCTTTCTGAATTTTGATAGATCTATTATAACACAATTTTATGATGCATTCCAAATTTCATCAAAGCCTTCTTCAAGAGTCGGTGGTTCATTTTTCAATTGACGAGCCATGGATTCCTGCACATGTTTAGGAATGTTCTTTCCTGGGCGATTTGCCAACCGACGTTGTAGTTCTTCTTCATCTGGAGTCTTAAATACAACAGCAATTTTGTAATAATCTGGACACATTCGGAATTTCTTTGCACGAGCGCCAACAGTAGTTGATGTTTGATCCCAGATGATATCCAAATTATTAGCTTTACAAATCTCAACTTGGTTTGCCATCAGCTTTACAGCCTTTGGCATCCATTCTTCGAAAACTTCATTATATGTCTTTCCTTGCTCTTCGGCATATTCATCAATGAATTTGTCCGTTGAGACTACAGGGATGCCGATTGCCCAATCTTGGTTTTTAACCCATGTTGATTTGCCAGAACCTGGTACACCGACCAAGACATATAACTTCTTTTTCATTTATTTTCTTTCTTGAGTTTTTTCTCGGCTTCTTTAAAGCCTTCATCGATATAACCGTCTAGTTTTTGTTCAATGATGGTTAGCACCTTACCTGACATTTGTTGAACTTTATCGTTTTCGGCTACCTTCTGAGCAGCATAAGCGCCAACCATAGTGTATGCGGTCTTTTCAGTTGGGATAAGAATCACAAGAACGGCCATAGTAAGTGCTAACCAGAAACCCTTCCACATACGTGAAATTGCTTTCCTTCCGGACTCCGTAATTTCATTTCCACGTTCACCGTAATCAGCATAGTAAATTGCATTAGCAACAACAGTCAGACCACCGAGTGCCATCATAATAATGAAGAATTTATCGAATCCACTCAACAGTGAGATGCCATAAACTAAAAGTGCTAAATCCATTTTGAATCCTTACATCGATTTGTACAAGGCGCCGGCGGCAACGAATGATTGCTTCCAACCCCATTCATCGAGAACCAACTGATTAAAGATATGTTCTTCAATCTCAATAGTGTCTTCAACAGAAAGCTCAAGCATACGGATTGCTTTACTATAATTGTCGGTATACACAACGGGTGCAGACGGAATCTTCTTCATCTTTTCGATTTCTGTAAGTTCACCGGTATTTGCCAACTTTAGGTTTGACTTTGCAAGTTTAGCGACCAGAACTTTATAGTCTTGAACCGCTTCATCGTAATCGGCCAAATGCTTCTTAGCATTTTCACGAACGATATTCAGTAATTCTAAACGATTCATTTTTACATTTTTCATAACATTCCTTTTAATATCTAACATATTTAACCTTTACCAATCTGATGATGGACTTGAATAACTCGATGAACTATCAGATGAACTCCAAGATGATGAAGTATCTGGGCCACTCCATGAAGACTTAGGACTTGAATCTACATATGACGGACTTGTGTCTTTATAAGTTACTTCGTTTGTGTCCAAGTTCTTTGTAACTGTACCGTATTGTACATCATTATTAGAATTCATAATGTTATTCAACACGATAGTTGTCATAACACCGTCCATAAAACCATCATCAGATTTAGATGTAGGTTGTTGAACGGTATATGTTGTTTTTGGTTTATTGAACGTCGGCGTTTGTGCAGTATTCATACTGGCAAGTTCAGCCTTTCGCAGATTATGTTCGCGTTGCGCTTTGCGACCTGCTTCCATAATTCGTTCATTAAGAATTCGTTCTTGTTCTTTCTTAAACTTTCGCTTTGTATTCCAACTTACAAACCAATAAACAAGTCCGATTAAGAGGAGACCGAAGCCTCCTATAAATAGGAGGTCTTCCATATTACTTAACTACCACTTGGCCTTTGAAGTCAAACGGTACCACAACCGTGTTAACCTTACCATTTTTGATACCTTCTGCGATATCAGCATTTGCCTTTGCATTCATATATGCAATTGATTGCTGACCTTGAGATGCTAGCGCTTGCATACGTCGTGCTTCGGCTTCAGCTGTCTTTACTTCTACTTCTTTCTGTTTGAATTCATTTTTGGCGCGAACCAATGCATTTGCGGATTCAACAACAGAGTCTGCTGGCACCACATTTCGTACTAGTACCTGTGTGATGGAGATAGCGCCGTCAAGTTTTTCTTCGACCAACGTTTTCTGAATTTGCTCTTTAATTGCTGCCTCCATTGCTTGTCGATTATCAGCCATATCAAGGGCTTCATACTTACGAGCTTCTTTGTAAACAGCATTACGAGCAGCATTGAAGATGTAGTTAAACATCAGGTAAGTATCGCCGTTATGATTAACGTGGAATGCTTTGGACTTTGAGTTGTAAAGTTCAGCAACTTGCGATTGATTTAGACCGTAGATAACAATGGCATCAAAGTCTTTCATTGTGCTGTTATCTTTAGCAATCGGAGTCATGTCATCCAGTTTGACATTAACGTCTTTAACTGGGAACGTCATAACGGAGCCGACAACCGTTTGATTGAAAGAACCGGGTAGCAATTCCTCTGTCTTGACTTGTTTATCAAAACCAACACGAAGGCCGACCTCACCTGTCTCGATGCGTGTGCAACCAGTGGTAAGGACGGCCAGAGCGCCAATAATGGCAAAAGTTTTCAAAATTTTCATATCTTCTCTTTCCTTCGAAATAGTTTTTAAACTATCGCACCGGAATTGATGCGATATGAAAATTATAACACAGACTAGTTAAAGTATTTTAGAAATTTTTCGTATTCTTTAGGATAATTCACTCTAAAATCTGCTGTAGACGTAAATGTAAAATCTTGATTTTCGATTGTACCAGCAACAACGATTGTTGGGCCGTATGCTGATGGCTCTAATGTGATCTTGTCTGAAGGAGATTTCCATTCAGAGAAATCGCAAACATCTTCGGGATTTTTACCATTAGGAATGATACCGTTAATAAATGTGTACGTAGTGTAGTTCACTTTTTCGCTTTCTTGTTCTATTAAATAATCCTTGAATGATTTCTCTGTTACAACTTGTTGATATTTCTTTAATAAGTCATTCATCTCAGTTGGGCCAATCAGTTCTACTTCATATGCGTGGTAAATCTTGAATTGAGCATTTGGAGTAAACACGCACCATTCTGGAGAACGGATACTATCTGTACCTAAACCTGCAACCCTGTAGTCTTTATTCTTTTCGCCAAGCGCCGCATTCATCTTGAATACATAACCCTTAGTGCCATATCTTCTAGAGAAACCCTCGTCACCAACATATTGTTGCGCTTTGTCAATCACGTTTGAACCGTATATGCCATCACCCAACATACGACCAACCACTAATGAATCACCAGATTTAAGAACCCTAAAACCATAACGAAGAATCATTGACGCACCAATTGATCCAGTACCATGGAACATTGGGTTAATGATTTCTTCACCTTCATGTGAAGCTAACCATGCTTTTTGTTGTTCTTCTTGAATAGGAATAGAAACTTTGAATGACCTTAGGATCTTCATTGTTGTATCACCATGGCGACCATTACGCTTATTTCTGTGTAATTCGACTGAAATCTTATCAAGTTCTTCTTGAGATTGGTTTAGAAGTTCTACCTTTTGACCGTCTAGTTTGCCCTTAGCATAATCATTCTCAGCATTATCCTTGATATACGCATCCATAGTGTCGAATGTCTTAATGTACTTTGCCGCAACTTTCGTTTCGGCATTAGATACGTTATTGTACTTTAAGATTTCTTTGATGCGTTTTTTATCAAGTTTTTGGTAAGGTGTGATTGGGCTTTCGTTATCGTGCAATAAACCCTCAACGTTCTTTGAAAAACCAGCTTTACTTAGATAACTTTCAGCAAAACGAAGTCTCATATTATATGATACTGAATCATAAATCTTTTGTGCGCCTGCACGATCTTCATCAACAATCGTGTCAAAGTATTGTTGAACATCAGATACTTTGTCCTTGAAATACGTGGTTTGTTTCTTCAACCAATCTGCATCATCAATTAAACTTAACGTATTCTTAAAGATCATCTCTTTATGCTTTACACTTAACTTCTTATAATCTTTATTGTTGATTGATTGTAATAGGTCTGTGCATTCCCACTGACGTTTTGCATCTTTAACATATTTGAAGTTTTTCTCTAAAGCCTGTTCAATATCGTTTGCAAATGCGTCGGTGTATTCATTAATCTTAATTAGTTCAAGTGTGTTTTGTGTACCTGTACTATTCAATAGTGCTTCACGAGCTGATTGCTTTTGGAAATATCTTGTTAGAATTCTTCCTTTGGCATCCTCTTCAAGACCATTAATATTTGATGATAAGTTTGAATAACCCATCTTATGTAACGTTTCATCATCCATTACATCATAGAATTCGTCATCAGCTAATGTTAATAACCCAGTAAATTTAGCAATTGACACGTAAGCTTCTTGGGCTTCTTTACTTAACTTTTTGTATGTGTGAGTATTATCGCCCTTAATCTTGTGAAGAATTGATGAAACATCACCTTTGCGCCCATACAGGTCGTTTAATTTTGAAATATTAATCACAAGATCGTTTAGAAGTTTGTCTTGCTCATTTGTCGTTAATAATGACCAAAGATTATTTCGTTCACCCATCTGCCCGTATAGCGGGTTGTAGTACATATCAATCTTGGATAGATCAAGTAATGACGCCGTGAATGCCTTAGCAACACGCTTACGTAGATCGCTATTGTTATATACGATTCTAACGAAGTTGACCATTACTGCATTTCTGTTATTTTTGATACGGCGCACAAGTTGAGGAAACTCAAACCCTGAGTTTAATACGTCCGTCAATATTGATTGCACAGCGGCATCGAATCTTCTATCATCAGAAAATAATAATGAATCAAGCAAATTCATCTTGTGTTCTTGATCTGCACTGTGTAATTTAGTTGATGCAAATTCAGTAATTTTCTTAACTAAACCAGATGTCAAAATTTCTTTGTTGTATGATTGACCAAAATTTAAAATAGCTTTAACAACCCATGCGGCTCTAGAACCGTCATACATATCAATAATTTGAATGAATTGACTTTCAATCATCTTCAATGATTCGTCATTTAGCGGATCACCATATGTACTCTTAATAAGATCATTTAGTTCATACCCATACCCATAACCAATACCAGTCTTTGCAGCATAACCAAGTAAAACATTTTCTTTTGTTGACTTGCCGATATTGTATTCTTTCATAATGGCTTTGACAGTTCCATTATCAAAATCAAATTCTGTTGGATAATAAGTAAGTATTGCCGCGCCATTTGAAGTTTGTACACCGCTACCCAATGACATTAAGAAATCATCGATTCCCTGTGTTCTTAAATAACTATATACAAATGCTAAAATTCTATCACCACCAATAATGTTAGGCAAAATTCCATGCTCAAACTTTTTGAACATTTCTTTTGTTTCTTTCAACTTTGATTGGTCAGCAATTACGGCGCGAACAATTCCAACAAATAGCATCTTACTTGCTTCTTTGAACTGTGAATGATCACACGCATTCAGTACACCGTCAAATAAACCAAGATTTTGTGCCATCAATAGACGTTCAGCGATGTGTTGGAAGTTCTTACTTACACGAATATTTGAATCAATCGCTGCGGCAATCGTAAGAACAATTTCTTTTTCTTTTGAGTTACTTTTTACAAATTTTGCCAGTTCTGTTAATTGATCTTGCGTTGGTGTATTTGCGCTAGTAATTACCTTACGAATTGCAAAGATTCGTAAGTCATTTCTTTGTGGAACTGTACTCTTATATTGTTCGTCAAACTTCTGAATGGTACCACCATTAATAAAGAAGTTAATAACAGCTTCGTTACCTGGCCATTCCTGTTTAACAATAGGCACCTTACGAACAGATTGTTGTTTTACTGGTTCTGGTGCGTGATATGTTGTTGGTTGTGGGGCAGGCTTTGCTACATTAGATGTTGAGGAAACTGCGCCGACTTTGGCTAAACGAGCATCAATGGATTTCTTGGACATCATGTCAACGTCCCATGCAGTTATCTTTGATTTCTCAACATTCAAACCCCTAAAGGCATCAAAGAAATCTTTTGACACATCTGTTTGTACGCGTGCACGAACGCGCAAATTCATAAATGCTTTGTACTGATCTTTGTCAACAATGAATTCTTCTTTAGTAACCTTAAGATGGGAATTGAGTTTTGACCACCATGAATCTTTAATACCGTTCATCCATTCAATAAGAATGTCCGGTTGTACTTCATCAATACCGCCTTGTTTTAATTTAACAAGAAATCTTGTAATTTGTGCCGATGTTTGGGCACTCTTAAAAGCACCCTTCTCATCCATGATCTTAATAATCAACGAAATATTATTATTATCATCTGTGATATTGTTAAGTTGCATCTTTAAGTCACTCTTAAAGTATGTCTTAACTCTTTGTTTATCTTTGATGATATTGTAACCAATTAACAATCCAAAAAAGTTAAACATAAAAGCAGCCATTATGGACTTTTCATCATCCATAAATGACTGCTTTGACGCTGGGTCGGTATACAATGAATTTTCGCGAAGTTGCTCTTGTTGTTTACGGTATTCATTAAAAGTTGTCATTTCCTATCCTTTATTAATGATATTTCGGATTATTTATACGGAAATGACACATATAATTATCTGTCGCGCTTCATTCGTTCTTGGCGTTCGTTTTCATGTTTATCACACAGAGTTTTAATCCAGCCGCCAGACCTAGACTTACCACGATCACCACACGTTTCGCATGTATTGGCTGCCCAGGATTCTGCCATCCGAACCATGCCGCAAATCTTTTCGTCGCCACCTTCGTAATAGAAACGTAAACCGCCAAACTTTTCTTTAATTTGACCAACCTTAACCTGCTTAACCTTCTTAGGGATCTTCAGATTGTACTGATTATCTTTCTTTAAAGCTGCATGACGTTCATTTGTCCAATCAATGTGAGACTGAATTTGTTTACACAAAGATTCAATAATTGGCCACCAACCTTCGCCGATGCAAAATCCGCCATATGGTTCAGAGAACATCTTTGGGTATGTCTCCTCCATACGTTTTGCAAATTCGTCATATTTTGCTTCGTCACTCATAATTTTTCCTTAGAAAATAAATACCATTACTGACAAAATTACTAATGCTACAATTGACAGAAATGATGCATACGACAGCGTCTTAACGACAGACCATCGCTGTTTACCGCTTAAAGACTGCCAAGCTACAATTGAAAAATGTAGCAATGCAGTAACAATGAAAAATGCTAAAATACCACGAATCATTTGATAGTCGCAATTCTGTTAAGCCAAAGAGTTGTAATTACTTCATACTGAACTTCTTTGATGGTTAATGTCTTCTTGACATCTACCCATGTTTTATAGTTGTAATCTTTCCAATCAAACGGCTGCCCATCTGGATGGTACCATTCATTACGAGTCTTTTGCATTTTCACTCGTGCTCTGTAATCACCGCGCGGTTCGCTGATGATATAGCCAATGTAAATACCTTTATCGCATTTTACATTATTACTATAACCAGTACGAACCATCATAACCTCATCACCCGGATTGATGATGGTACCAAGTGCGCCAGTAACTGGCTTTACATGTAGAGTAGCCAATGGCTTTTTCTTGTACGTCTTTTCAGTCGTTCCCATCATTTCTCCCCTAGCAAATATTTGTTTGAGATAGCTTTGAATGTAAATCCACCATTGACTTCTTTGAACACCACGCCTTCACGTAGATGTCCGGTGAAACCAACAACAGATTTACCATCAGCGAATTCCAGAAGTTGCGGGATATCAGTGATACCAAGGGTATCATAAAGATCAGCAGATGTAGCAATTACCGGAACGTGCTTTAAGCCCATAGTTTCAACCATCGTACGACGATCTGCAGGATTTAGATATTTTCCTTGTGCAATATCGTAAATGTCGAATACATAGAATTCAAGTTTCGATAGACCGTAAATGTTATCTTGAATACCCGGGCCAACTAGTTCGCCTTGGATTGCAAAGTTAACAGATTGCACGCGCATCTTTTCCTCGATACCTTCAGCACGGGCAGTAGCCCAAAATGAGTTGCCTTCGGTTTCCTTTAGGTTCAGGTTACGAGAACATACACCGAACTCTTGGATACCTTCATCATTATCCATCAGGTAGCAAGTCATTGAAGAACCTTCAAGCTTTTCAGTGATTTCAAACTTCATGCCAGCTTCATTGGCATTAGCGATTTCCTTCTTAAGGTTCTGGCAACGTTCTTGGTCAGTCTTTGGAATACGTGATGGGAAGTTACCTTTAGCCGTGCCTGCAAGTTGAGCAGACATTGGTTTTTCCCACTTCTTAATGCCAAGTGGTTCGGTAACATCAAGACCATCGAACAGCAATGATTCAATATTTTTACACGCTTCTTCCAAAGGCATTAACAGACCTTGGGAGATTTGCCCGCGAAGTTTGATAGTCTTTAGACGTTCACCCTCGACACCTTCAAATACCTTCGGGTAATGGCCAGTTTTGGTCAAGAAGGGTGCAACCGTTGATGGAATCCAAGAATCAATCTCGAAGTACACCGCAAGATCACCTACCTCATAGAGACCTTTCTGTGCTACGACTTTCCAACCACCAACGGTTGCTACTTCAATTTTATCTGCACCTTCAATAGGGTTCAGTTCATCAATTTTTCGAATACATGCTAGTTTTCTCATTTTCCAATCCTTTCGGCAATACGGCGTTTCAGTTCTTGTAAATATTCATTGTGCCATCCATGTTCAAACTTTGGATGATCAGCTACGAATTTCTCACCCTTCACCAAGTTTTCTTGTAATTGGCGAATGGTCTTTCCTTCAAAATGTTTTGGGTCGGTGGGTGACCAAAGTTTTGGTTTTCCCATTTTCTTTCCTTTATTCAATAACTCGGATAATTTTCAACCACTTCTTGAATTCTTTTTGCGACCATTTTCCTTGTCGAATCCAAGTATGAATTTTTTCAACATCCAAATATGCAATCTCATCTTCAGTTAGCAAATCTTTGACTTTAATATCTTCACCGTAAATTCCTTTACGCTTAATGCGGGAACGCATTTGAGCTAGTGCATCTTTGTTATGGCAAATCATTTTAAACTTTCACAAAGTCAAGCATCACAGACATATTTGCAATAAGTAGAATCATGCAAACCAGTCCAAAGAACCGTGATTGGGGATTTGAGCCCCACAAACCAAATGCAAATCCAATAAAAGCAAACACAATCGAATTAATCAGCAAAAGTACATTCATGTTCAACCTTTCGTTGTTGATAGATAAATTATAACACAGTTTTATTAATTTACACGTTTGCAATCAATAAGATAACAATTTTCAGGAATTAAATTCAGTAAATTCTCGTGATCGTGGATCGTGAATGTTGCAATTCGTACCCATGGCTGTTCAATCAAAGGTGTACGATAATCACGATCTTCAACATATGTAGATAAGCAAAACCATGCTTTGTACATTTTCATGACGATTCCTATTTGTTGCGATACATATATTATATCACATCGCAATTAGATTTGTCGTACGGTCCTGCGCAGTTTTACACAATCTGTAAAAAGTATTGATGACACCCATCATTTCTTCTGCTAGTGGGTCTCCATCATGTGCTTGTTGTTGCCAGATATTAACAAAATCACGAATCTGGAGAAAGTAATAGGCGTCACCCATTACTTCTGAAATTTTTGCTAACTTCAGATTAATGTCATTACATGTTTGGTTTTGGTCCGTCATTTGTTACTTTCTGTTCAGTTTTTGTTGGTTCATTAATTGTTGCCTTTGGTTCGTCTGCACCGAATAAATTCAAAACGTTTGAAAGAAACCAAAATACAAACACAAATGTCCAAATATTCTCCACGATTATTTCAAGTAATCCTGAGAGAAATGATAAAACCCGTTCTTCAATTTTCATAAATTTACTTCCCGTATAATTTAGGATTTACCATGCAGTACCTGTACTCGCCCAACTGTACGCATCGTTTCCTTAATTCTTTATTTTTGGCTTTATCTTCTTCAGAAACGTCTTTGGTTTCAGGAACAAATTGTAAAGCAATGTCTTGCAATTCTTTTGTTGTGTTATCCCATGTGCAAGATTTACAAATTACTCGTCTCTTGTAACCAATGAACTGTTCTTTACACTCGATACATCTGCAATAGTACATTCCATTTTCATGATGCCAATCTTCAGGCCAGTCATGTTTTGAAAGAGTCATATTCATACGTTACCTTTCCTTTAGCTGCATCAACCATTCGGCGATTATTTACGTCTTCAATGAATCTTGCATTTGGTCGCTTGATAACATACGCAAGTCTTCCGCCAAAATAAACTGCAAATTCACCGGTGAGATCTGATTCAATAATCGTTACATACGCAGATGTCATTGCTGCACCGCCTATGCCACCAAAACCTAGTGCAGTTGATCCCCAAGTTTGAATGAACATTGCAAAGACCGACATATCATAATCTGTATGCTTACGAGTTTTTTCAACCGTCAAATCAGATGGGCCCATGAATGTATTTGTACGTCGTTCTTCGTCGTACATTTTCTTTTGTTCTTCTTTAGGAAGTTTATCAAAAACTGTCCTACGCCATTTGTCGTACTTTGGCCAGTCACGATCTTTGTATGTGTACTCTGAAAATCCTTCGTATGCTGCATGACCCATGCAAGCATGCAATGTACTAATTGGACATCCGGCTTTCATACAATTTTTCCAATGCTCGCATAGATAAGTTCATCAAGTTCTTTTTGATAATCTTTACCACATCGACGTTGATGCCAAATTTTAATGATCAACGCCTTTGTTGTTTCAGGCTCTGAGAACCCACCCGGAACCTCGAGATTCCGTCGTTCAAGTTCTTCAATCAAATCTTCATCATAAATGTCAGCAAGATCAACCTCGACATCTACATTAATATTTACCCAACGTGACATAATTTTTCCTTTATGGATTTACCAAGAATGTTTCAACGGATGCATATCCGAAATTCTCAAAATAGCCGGCAGCTGGGTTACTTTGAGAAAGTGTTTCACCACCATCTACTTCGAATGTGATTGTGAACTCTGGATTGCATTTTGCATTTTCTTCTTCGTATTTCTGTTTAGCTTTCATTGCCAAAGTTGCGTCTTTAAATACCCAGATGATTTCACCCACACCTCGGGCACGACCAAATGAATCACCAGTATCATAAGTAACGTACAAAACAAAAACAGGGTCACCGGCTTTAACATCAACAAGACATCCCAGTTTTTCTTCATTCCAACGATCACGGCTTGTTAGGCTAACGCCTTTTACATTAAAATCATACTCTTCTCGCCATTCACCATACATCTCATCGGATCGGTAACTGTTGGTACAATTTTTATCATATTGGACAAATAGTTCTGCCATTTTCTTTCCTTCAATTAACGTGGTACTTCAACTAACATAAAGATTTTCCAATCTCTATCTGGGCTTTCTTCTTTTACGTACTTCAAAAAATTCTCAGCTTCTTCCATAGTTCCTGAATGAACTTCACTATGATATGTATAGCAACCTACACTATCTTTATCTTTATCCCAATAATGACCAACAGCATAAGCAAATTTCTTCTTTGGCGGATTCTTGTAATATGCCTTTACACGCTTCTGAAGTTCTTTCAAAGCAATTTCTTTATTGGCATGATCAGATCGTTCCATTCCTGAACGTGCAAATACGCCACTTGGTGTATGTTCAATCTTAACGACTCGTGATGGTGGACCGAATCCACGAGGAACGTGTTCAACACTGATTATAATATCTTCTGGTTTAATTTTCATACGGTCACCAATGCAACTAAGCCGATATAAGTTAAAGCGTGCAGAAATTGATCAAGACCTAAAAACCACCAAAACTTTTCAGAGTTATCTGGTTTCCAACCCATCTTAGCATTGATGTTCATTTTTGCCCAATCCACATGATAGTGAATAAACGCGTCAATGAATCCTAAGAATACGCAAGACAACGGGGCATACCACCAGAAGCAAAGCATGGTAGCGATGCCGTGTAAAGCAGCATGTAGCAATCCACCAGGATGGCCGTAAGTTCCTTTGTTACTCCATTGAAATTTGTTTTGCAACGGAAAGTCAACGATGAAGTGCTTTGTGAAAAGCAAAGAGATCAAAATTAAAGTATCATTCATGTGGGTAAATAATATCAAAATCACAGCCACACGGAGTACATAGCAGATCGTTTATTGTCGAGTTATTATCAACTGGCTCAGATTCCCAAATAACTTCATTTGTTTCGAGATCTTTGGCAACATCACCCTTTCTGCAGATTCCGCAGATGTGGCTATAAAGTTCTTCTCGCGCATCTTCCTCATTTTGGAATTCTTTTTCCCAACCAGGTGAAGATAACTTAATTAGTGTAATCATGACGTAATCCTTTGAAATGCTTCAACACGAGCTTTAAGCTCCATATAGAAGGTTTGATATTTGGCAATCCGCGCAATATCTTTTTCAGTGACACCTTTCAATCGGCGAATGTCAGTGTTATGGCGCAAGTCAGCCATCTTAACACGCATTGCATCGTATGATGAAACCACCGCATCTTTATATTCTTCATATGATTGACCACGTTGCTTAGTCAAACATTTGATCGCTGCAATAACTCTAGAGCTCATACCTTGTTTTTCAAGATCGATATAAGTTACATTACAGTCTTCAACAACATCATGAAGTAATGCCATACACATAAGTTCTTCATCATCAGTCTTGAGATAATGCATCACTTTAATCGGATGCAGAATATAAGGATTTCCACCTTTATCAAATTGACCATGATGAGCGTTCGTAGCGATCAACAAAGCCTTATCTAACATTTCACCTTTTTTCATTTTGCCTCCAGTGATTCGAGTAGCATTTTCCATTTTTCTGATGGTGTAATAGTACCATTGGCCATTTCTTTTAGAACTTCTTCATACCCTTCTGGATGATAGAAGTAAATGTCTGCATACGTATAATCATAATCGCAATCTTCATTATAAGCATAATTAGGAAGCGATTCAGCAAACCAGAAAACATCTTCGTAATCATCGCGATTGCCGCCACCACAACGAGTATGCACAACGATATACTCTTCAGTTACATAAATGTCACGGAACCGACCGAAGTCGGCTGGAGTACACCCAAGAAGTTCAAAAAGAAAATCCTTTTGTGAAGAATTCTCGCCAAATAAAACATTATATAAACCGCTCATTTATTACTCCATCGATTGATTGTATGACTTCTTCCTTTTATTATAACACTAATTTTGTAATTTTTCTCTACGTCTTTTAATTAAATCATCCGCATTTGGCCACTTTCCTTCAATAATTGCTTTATAGTGATCACGATCCATTTCGGTGTGAATTAACATATCATAAAGATTCAGAAAAAATTCCTGTGAACTTGGATCTTCAAGTTTGTTAATTTCGGCGCTTACCGACCTGGAAAAGCAACAAATTTGACATTGGCAATCAGACATTATTCACCCTTCTGATGATGTTGGCGAATACTTCCGTTTAACGCCTTTGCAACCATCTCATCTAACGGCACCGCGACTTGATGCGTGGCATCCATCCCAACATCCATTGCGCGTGAACCTTCAAGTCCAGTTTTACCGCCATGTACATGGCCGTGAAAGTGAACAGATCCCCTATGCATTTGATCCCATTCAGCAATAGGATAGTGAAACATGATCACCCGATGTCCATTAACAGTGATATGCTTATACGGAGTAATTTCAATGAAGCAGTCGGTGAACTCTTTTTGTTTGATGAGCTTTGTGTCATGATTACCAACAATCAAAGTTTTTGTTCCGTTACAACGATTCAATAACCGTGCCGCCGTCAGATGACTACAAAATGCAACATCTCCTAGAATGTACGTATGATCTTCTGGTTGAACTAACTCATTCCATTCAAGAACAATCTTTTCATTCATGTATTCAACATTATGTTTAAAGCGAGCCCTACTTTCTGGACAGAAGTTCATAATGTTCTTATGCCCAAAATGGATGTCGCTTGTAATAAAATCTCTCATGGATTTTCCTTGTATTCTTTAATTTGTTCCGGTGTCAGTGCCAGAACTTTTGTGATTAATTCTTGATCGGCTTCTTTTGCACCATCAAATGTAATAAGTGCTTCTTTACCTTCATAGAGTGTTGCTTGGTCACCATTGATTAGTACCAAACGGGTCTTGTTTTTATCTTGTGTATTCATCTCTTAAAATCTCAACAAGTTCTTCAAGTGCTTCAATTTCATTCGCGGCTTCATCTAACAGATTAGCAATTTTATCAGGTTTTCCTTCAACAACAGATAAACGACCTGGGATTTGCCTACGAATTTCTGCTCGTTTGCGAAGCCTAAAAATTAGACTTTGCTCTGATACTGGTAAATGACTTTCGTCTTTCATTTTAATTCCTTTGTCATTGCCAAAGTGGTTTCATGTTTAACCATGTGGCTAATCGTTTATTGAACAATGGGAACGCCAATACGATGACATAACCAAGTTGAATATGTTCTGGTTCTGCAAATCTGTATACCCATAGGTTAATAAAACCAATAGTCAAATAAATTGCGGAAACCCAAAATAACCAATATCCACCAGTGCGACCAAATAATTTCATTATTTCTCCAGGAATTCTCGCACCCACGCAAGACGAGTCTGTTCATCCATTGCGGTGTATTCTTCAATGTTTGCCTGAATAGCATCAATCAAATGATAGTATTCTTCATCCAAAGATTGTTTAATATCTGCACGCATCAGTTTATCCGTACGAGGATTTCTAGCAACAAACTTGTTAACCAAGTAATATGGTGATTTTATCTTTGTAGCTTTGCCATCTGCGGCATAAATTACAAATCCTTCATGCTTCACATGTTTAACAAGCATTTCAACATATGCCATCGGCGCAAACATTCTTTCAACGTATTCAGAATTGAATTCTGAACAGTCAAATAACGTAGCGCGAATTGGTGAACCAAGTTCTTTCTTGCGGGCACCTAATAGGTACATGCCTTCTTTTTCAGGAATGATATGCGGATCATTGCGATGTACACACTCAAACATGAATGTATACGCAGCATTATTTTCGCATGTTTCACGATATTTTTGAATGTTTGGTTCAATCAATTCTTTAGCCATTTTTACATAGTCAGAATCAATAGACCCAGTCGTTGATACTAGGATGTCTCCTTTGTACCAAGTAACGGCAACCATGAAACCATTCACTTTACGGTGTACCTCAACCATTTCATCTGGATGAATAACTGGTGCATTCTTTTCGATGCCGTAGTTGTAAATCTTTGTGAAAGGATATGACACAACGTTGAAGTCATCATCAACGATAAGGCCACGGCATTCTTCTAGGTATTCATCCCAAAGGTTATCATAGAATACCTTTCGTTTGTACTTCAGAACATTAAGACCATTGCCTTGTGCCTTCATAGATACAAGGTTTGGATTCTGTTGCACATATTGTTTTAGTTCATATATATTCATAAAGCAATTATAATACGGCGGAAATTAAAAAAGACCCCGAAGGGTCCTTCTTTATTTGTTGCTATTTGCACGAACGGTTGCGAAGTCGATTTCCTTGATCAGCTTACCATCGCGATAGACTTCTTCAAGAACTTCGTCCCAACCAGCAGTGCCGTAATCAGACCAATGTAATGGACGATTAACTGCAGAAACATAGTCTTGGCCGCTCTTCCAAAGAGAGACACGGCCAGCTTTAGACTTCTTACCACTGTCAGTGATAGGATCTTTTTGAACATTAATCCACTCACCATTGATAAGGGCGCTTGAACACTTCATCGCAAACTTTTGAGTATCACGATCAAGTTGTTGTAGCAATGCGCCACCCATACCGAACGCAATGTTATCAGCCGACCAACCATTAGCCATGAAAGAACCAAGAATAGATCGAATGCTCAATTCGTTGACGCCATCACCTTGAATCAAGCGAACATTGTTCAGAACTTTAAATCCCTTGGCGTTCACAGTATAACCGAACTTCTGACCAAGAATTTCAATCAGACGGCGGTTAACTTCCACAGGATCGCCGGAATCAGGGCGAATAACAACAGTAGCGCCAGAATCAATAATCGTTTGACGGAGTTCTTCTCCCCACAACTTTTCAGTTGCATTATACACGTCGTAACTATCGCTAACCACAGCAACGATAGAACCAGGACAACCGAATTGTTTAACCATGTTTTCATATGCTTTTACTTCGTTCTCACGACCCCAACTTGTGATTGTGCTGTGTTCTGCGGCTGGGATTGAGAAACCAGCGATACCAGCGTTATAGAACTCACGAGCGTACAGCATACCAGAAACGGTATCAGTACCCATGAAATTAACCAGGTGGGCTGCGCCTCCGATACCAGCAGATTCAAGAGAGCTAACACCACGAGCACCAAAATCGTGAAGTTTAAAATCAATAGTAGAAGGATCACCGGTTTTCTCCAAATAATCAAGAATTACACGTTTGATGGTCCACGACTGTGTTGCTACAGTGGTAGGATACCATACTGCGCGAAGCAGTGCAGTCTCCAAATAAGTTGTGAGCCAATAACACTCAGGATCCGTGTTTTCAATAGTCGCCAATACATTTTTAACAGGGATGCATGAGCCTTCAGGAACAGCTTTGATAACGACAGGAATGTAACCTCCGTGTGTCCGTAGAATGTACTCCCATCCTTGTCGGTTAAAGGGTTCTCCGTGAGCAGTGAGAATCTCGTCAGCAATATCAATGTCGGCTTGTGTGATTGGTTCAAGTAGATATTCCTTAATGAAGGCTTGTAGACCGAAAAATACCGTACGATCATAACGTCCGCCGCGTGATTCAATGTACGAGTAAACCCCGGTGGTTCCGACTGGGTATTGTTTGAACATACTGACTTTATATGAGTCGGTGTTCAGTAGTAGATTTTTTGATAGTTTCATTTTAAGCTCCTTTTAATGAAATGTGGTAGTCCACATAAATATTATAACACAATTTGATTAATTTTACACATTCCACTCTTTAGGAGTGTGAATTTTTTGCATTCCGCAACCGACGGAAGGTTTGACATATTCAGGATGGTCATTCATCCAATCTTGAACATACCAAAGTTGGCCACAACCACCGCCAATTGTGTCTTGTCCGGCAGGATCGAATACACGAACATTATAACCTTGTTCGACAAGTTTATTACCAAACTCAATTGCGAGGTCACGTTGTTTATTGTTAGTTGCCATAGCATGAGCATCACGTTCGCAAATCACAGACACCGTTGCTTCCCACACCTCTGGCACAAATTGTTGCCAGATACGCTTCACATCGGCATCTGTATTGTTACCTTCGTGGGCGCAATAGTTAAAGTACGGTTTGCGACCAGTGGCATGATGCCATGATTCTCCTTCGATTGCAATCTCTTCAAGTGTAAGTTTTGCCTTAAACGGAATTAATTTGTCACGAGCCTCATCAGTACTTTCATGAATACTAAATTGTAGACCAACGGTGGGGATGCGAACACTCATGTCACGAATCCATTTGTAATCTACCTTAGGACCACTTGAACTAATCAGCAGTGCAGCATTTGGATATTTCTCATAAAGAATATCGAAAGATTGTTCAAGATTCTTATTCAACGCAGGTTCACCCATGGACATAACCATGATCTGAAGCTTCTTGATTTCTTGTGGATTCACCCCGCCAATTTGTGTTTCAAGAATGTATTCTGCTTGTGCTACGATTTCATTGGCGGTAAGACTTCTAACAAAGTAATCTCCGGTACCGCAAAAACGACAACCCATAGGACAACCGCACATAGTACTAATGCATAGAACAGTACGTTCATCGTAGGTCGGATATCGATATAGAACTGATTCAATAGCGATGTCATCTTTTTCAAATACATATTTTTTAACATGTTCTTTTTCATCTTCAAAGACATTGATATTTTTCCACATTAGTAGTACCTCTTTACAGTTACTTCTTCATTGCAAGTTGGGCATTCAATGTATTGCAATACATCAGCATCCCCAAGATAATCGCGAACAGTTCGTTGTTTAATATCTTTTGGTACGTATTGCAAAGTGCTTCCACAATTTTTGCAAATGATTTCTTTTACCACAGATGAATGTGGCTCTGTTGATATAACTTTTACCATGATAGTATCCCTCATAGTTTTGCAAATGCAGGCATTGGTTGAACACCAGTAACTTTTGAGATGATATCTTTGTGATCATCGTACATCTCAATGTTGTTCAATGCATCTGTAAGTGGAATCCATTTGCAAAGTGCTGCATCATCAGCACCATTAGCACGAGGTAAAGAGCCATCGGGGTTAGGACTGATTCGCATGTAAACTGCCAATGTATTTCTAGGAATACCAAATGAACGACGAGGATCGTCAAACAGTTCAGTCTTTACAATTGAACCGCGGAGAACTTTCTCTGGGACTCGCACGTTTGTTTCTTCTTGTAGTTCGCGGATTGCACAATCGAGAAATGTTTCTTGTGCATTTCTGAATCCACCTGGAAGTGCCCAAGCACCTTTTCCTGGACTGAACTTTCGTTGAATTAGAAGTACATGGCCTTGGCATTCGAGAATGGCATCACCACAATTGAAGTTCAGCGTTTCGGGGAATGGGTAGTTTGCAAATAGTTCTTTTTCTTTTTGATAGAACTTGTAATCACCCTTTACAGTTTCAGGCATCATAGGATCATTGTTCTTGAACATCTGTTCGCGAACCTGAGTAGCATTAATGCTGTATTGTGCCTCAATGCTTTTGAATTTTAGTTCTGGGAACCACTTCAAATAGTCATTGCCATCTTTCATATGTCCGAAAAGAATAGGATCTTGCATATTGTAATGCTCAATCGTAGCTCGTACATCCGACATCCATTGGGTGTCAGAATATTTGTAGTCGTTCAGTGGAATGATTTCGTAGTTTGTGATGCGTTGGCCATGAAGTTTAAGAGCAAGCATTTGCTTACGTTCTTCAAATGTCCAAGGATTTTTAATGCTTCGGCACGTGTTCGCCGAACCTACGAGGATGTACAGTTTTTGTACTTGAGATGCAGCCACACCAAGAGCATGGATGTGCCCTTCGTGGACGGGCTGGAATCGCCCAATAAAAATACCAGTTTTGGTTTGTTTCATTTTCTTAACTCCTAAGAAATTAGATAGACTGCCTATCTAATATTATTTATTATATCACCACTTGATTAAAATATATGGGTGATTTTCAAATTTTCCTTCATCTGTACTACCTAAACCGCCACCGACTTTAACTTCTCGCATTGCGATACCCATTGTGAAACCAAGTCGTTTCATTTCTTTTTCAATGAGTCGTTGAACTGGTGTAAATTCTGGCGGATAAAATGGTTTCATTTCAACGTTAACCCAATCATCATGATAGATAACGTCTGCCAAATAAAGTTCTCGTTTACCTAATGTAGCAGCTTCGCGAATTTTATCGCTGATTTTCTCAAGACGCTTGTCAAGAACATCTTTACTTTGCTCGACTAATTCACGAGCTTCTCTTGCATTAATTAACATCTTCAACTCCGAAATGTGCTTTAATTTCCTCACGGCACAATAATGCTCCGTCAGCAAAAGTTCCAGGTTCTTTATATAATTCGCCATCTTCTTCAACATTAAGACATTGTTGAATACATTCCCGAACAATCAACTCGGCGAACTTTTCCATCCACGCTTCTCGTGAAAATTCAATACTCAAGTCATCAAAGTATTCATCAGCCTGTTTCTCAAGTTCTTTAATTCGTTCGTTCATTAATTTATCCATTCGATACTTACTACAAATGTACCTGTCCTGAAGCCATCTTTATCCACAGGAATACCACCAACGATTGGATTGTATTCTTCTTGTAGAGCTTCAGATACATCTCGTTCTAAATCGTACAACTCTTCGTCGGAGTACTCTTTAGTAAAAATTTCGTGTCTTAGTTTCATTTGATTCCTTGGCAATTCTATGATGCATGTTATTTTACGGAATCCCGTTTATTTTGCACCAAGTGTAAAAATTGTCTCGCCAATCTTTTGGGAACTGTTGGTACATATCTTGCGTACCAAGTTTGTCGTAATATTCAGCTGTAGTTTGTAGATCTTCAAGTTGAGAAATCCAGAATTGATACTTATGAAAGTCCCAATATTCAAACATACCGCATTCGTATTTCATTCTGAACAACTTATACCAGAATGATGCTTCCTTCTTAGCTTTTAATGCGTCAAATTTTGCACGGCTTTCATCGCGAAGTACAGTATAGTTTGAAATCTTTGCCTTTGTAAACTTTAACACGTCTTCTGGTCTCATTTTGTAACCCCTTCAAATTTTTCAAACTTTTTCTTCAGTCGTTCATACTCAAGCAACTCTTTGGCTTCTTTAGTCTTCCTATCTTCATTTGCTTTAGCTCTTGCTTTAGCCTCTTCTGTTGTACGCTTGTAAAACTCTCTATCGTTTTCTTCACGGCGTTCACGCAACTTCAATTCCTTGCCGCCGTCGTAGCCGTAATGTACGATATCGAAGTAAACATCACGGCCCGCATACTTTTCAATGTAATATGACATTGCTTCTACTACTTGAGCAGGAGTTTTGCCTTGCAATACATCATAAAAGTCAACAAAGGCATTTACTTCTACATCTAAAATTTTTCGCTTCATCGGCGCGCCTCCTGTCTTCCTTGTTCAATTAAAGTTTTGGCATACAGTTTATCTTTTTCGGTTTCAGCCGAAAGCATCTTGATAATAGTATCACGAATTTTTCCAGCAGCTGAAGGCTTTGATCGTTCATACTTGTAACCAATATTTACATAGTCATTTTCAGTGTGTATCATTTGTTTTCCTCCTCCACCATCAATAGTAATAGATGCGAAAACTTCTGGATGAAGATATTAAACCACATACTGTTTAGTACGTCTTCTGGGCAATCTGCTTCAATACAAAGTTGTTTAAGTTCTTCATTCATACTGAAATACTCCAAATAGCAACCATGATTAAAGAAAACAGACTAATTAGGAACGAAATCGCGGTCAGCGCCAATGCAATCTTAAACCACATTGGCATTAAATATGACTTATAATCCCAAATTGTATTCCCAAGAAATACACCAAACGCCATGCATACAAACAGTGATAACGTAATTTGGAAATTTAGTAATAGCATTATGCGAACTCCACCAATGTTACTGAACCGCCACGGCGCTGAACTTCATCAGCAAAGCATTCAAGCATACTGATGATTCGTTGTGGATTACCTTTTGCGAGCCCCATACCGATGAAAGGAAACCCAATTCGTTGATCGCCATAGAAGTGCAAAAGTTTCTGAAGAATCAAATCAAATGCCGTGTATTCAAAGACATCTTTTCCAGTACTCATATTATATTGAGTGTAAGCGTTGATGATCGTAAAATCAACAGAACCTTGCTTCAGCACAACTTTTTCATGAGTCCAGTTACCAAGTTTACTGTAATCACCAATGATAGTAATTGAATCAACGTAAGCGACATGTGGATATCGTTCACGAATTTCGCGAGCAATGCCACCACCCATCGTATTGAAGCAATTACATCCTTGAACAACGACATCAAAATTGCCGTTTTCTGCAAGATCCAACAAGTTACCTTTTACATGTTTAAGCATTTAGAACCATCCTTTTCCGATTCGGTTAATTTTTTCCATGGATTTATTATATCTCAAATCTGCCTGATTTTGCTTATACACGAAAAAATATGTAACAACCCACGTTATTGCAAGCACAAAGCCAACAAGAATAATTAAAACTATTGGATCACAATTCATTTACATCTCCTGCATGTAGAAAACATCTTTACCATGCCAAACGTTACATTTGTAATCTTTGCCATTGGATCGGAATGTTAGAATTCTAATATCGAACTTTCGAGGAAATGTATGTTTAACAACAAGTTCGAATCCTTCGCCATCTTCAAGCCAGAACTTATCCCTAAGTTGCATACAACCCAAAATAGGATAAAAATTTTCAGGTAGTTTAATGACTTTCATTGCGCTTCCTTGCAGTTTTTAATATCAATTAAAATTCGTTTGAGTTCGTCAATATTGATAGTCAACATATGGACGCTCTCACTAGCAACTCTCTTTTGTGCTCTATCGTTAGACATGTTTAGTAGTCTGATGTAGGTTTCAAGTAGGATTTCCTTGCCAGCAATGGTGGTTTCCAAAAGTCCAATCACATCAAAAATTGATGGTTTTTCTGGTTCTCTTGGTACTTCTTTAAGACCATAACCACCACGACATGATCCATCATACGGTTGAATGATTGTAAATGCCTTCTTTTTGTTTGACTTAAGCCATTTGTTATATGCAAATGTATGTGCATCCGCCAAGTTATCAGATTGAAAAAGTTCAATTGATTGGTGATCAAATGGATCTGAACTATTACATTCATAAACAATGTACCAACTTTTTGGTGGCTTTGACATTTGCATAGGGTTCAGCGGGCCGCACACATGTGCAGAATCACCCGAATTTGACCAATCGTATCCACATTTATTACATTTCATTTTACCACCCGCGTGTTGGTCATTTTCTTAATCAAGCCTTCAACATATTCATTGTCTCGACGGTATGCGTCAATGTATTCTTCTTGGCCCGGTTTGCCAATCATTTCAACGATTTGTTGATTGTTCAACACAATACGATGACGCATAACAGAAATAATGTTTTCGGCGTCAACATCGCTCACAGTAAAGTTAAAGTGAATCATTTAAAATATCCTTGAACAGCACACTGTTCTTCCGGTGTAAGTTTACGAAGAGCATCTTGAGCAAATTTACGTTTTGCCTTTTCTTCATCTGACATTAAAAACTCTGCCCAATCTGCACTGATAAAATCTCTACCGTGCATACCGTGGCGCGCTGCCCACTTGAGTTCTTCAACATCACTGATTTGATGCTCTTCGTCGTATCGCATCAGCGCCCACCAACTCGCCTTATCCACTTTATACACAATGTACATATGGCTCTTGGCCATAAGATTCATGTCAAAACGGATACCGTATTCGATGTCTCGCTCAATGGTAACTCGAATCCCACCAAGAATTGCTTCCTGGATAAAATCTGGCAATTCGATAGTTTTAAGTTCAGTATGTTCATTATGTTCCATAAGTACCCCAATCAGGCATTGTAAATTGTTTATCGATTGCTTTCAGTTTTTTCTCGTTTTCAATAATTTGTTCATTAAATCCGAATTTTGAACCAGAACATACGAAACTCCAATATTGTTTTGAGAGCGCATGATAACCTTGATCTCGGATTCGTTGTGCAACAAATGCTGCTTCAGAGTTTACACATGCTCGTGTTGGTTTTTGAAGCTGTGCTTCTTGTGCAGCAATAACAATTGCATATTGCTGCTCCAAAGTCAGTTCTGCTTGTTTGGTTTGATCAGATTGGTTCATATCAATACCTTATTTATGTCAAATCAATGATGCTGCCAACTTCACCGTAGTATGATACATACCGTGGCCCAAGATCGGAATGTCGTTTTAGATGCGCCTCGGCATCTTCACGACTTTTTGCAAGAACTACCCTTAGTTCATGATCGGTCATTGACCATTCGATTTTGAAGATATAGTATTTCATTTTACGAGTTTGTTAAAAGAACATCACCATCATCAGTTTTCTCAAAAATCGTACCGCCGTGAATTCTTTGATAGAGTTCAGCAACGGCCAAAATGTGAAACCGCATAATTCGGTGTTTATTGATGATCAATGTATATTGCATTTTGTTTTGATAGATTAATTATAACAAGAATTTTTCATTTTTCTAATTAATTTAAGAAAAAATTAAAATTTTAAAGAAAATGTATCATTTTTGATACACTATGTATGTTCAATGATTTCAATACCAGTTCTATGAAGAGCCGACTGACAAATCGGGCATGGTTTAGCAATCACAGGATTACCGTGTACATCATATCTCTCAACTTTGATTCTGTATGCCTTAGACCAATCTTTTAATTTTACCAATGCAGCAATCTCGGCGTGTAGATAAATTGCTTCTGGCCGCCCAACGTTCTTTGCGAGTTTACCTTGCCAAGGATGAGTCTTCATATATGAATTCTCACCCGTAGACAGCACTCGGCCACGTTTGTCGTAGATGGTTGCTTTGATTGCAAATTTTCTGCGCGATTTCATATAGAAATTATATCACAGAATTATCAATTTTTTGTGAAAATAAAACCCTGCACAGAATTTAATCTGGCAGGGTTAAATTAAACCTAAAGTTTAATCTTTCTTCAGAATGAAGGCGTACATTTCGCCGGCTTTCTTCATTAGTTCATCCATTGTGTAAGGTGTGTAAGCTGTTTGCATTTCTTCTGCAGTTTTCTTACCTTGTTCAAACAATTTCTTGGTGAATTCAACATTCATTGCGTATTGTTTATCCAAGTAATCCTTGGCCATACCAAGTACTTCCGAACGGATTTCGAATGGGTTCTTATTTGACATGTAATTTCTCCTTGTGTGATGTGTCAGTGTTGCCGAACATTAAACCAACTAAACGCAGACGAAGTTCGGTCATTTCCTCTGCGAGTTTTGAGTATTCTTTAAAAATTTGAGCTTGTGTTTCGAAGATACTTGGATCTGGTAATTCGATCGCTGCTACTCGTTCACCGTAACCTCGTTCTTTTGTTAGCAATTTATTCTTTGCGGCTAAGTGTTGAATAACTTTGTTGTTCTCGATGCAGTGCATATATACTTCATCAATATTGTGGACCTTTGCCCATTCTAACATTTCTTGAATTAATTTATTACCAACGCCTTGTCGTTGTGCTGTTCTTTCAACGGAAACTGCTAGTTCCCATGATTTGCCATCGCATGCCATGTGGCCAAACCCATATACGTTATTTGAACTATCCACCGCCGCCCAAAGCTCATGCTCGGATGGGTGGTAGATCATTTGAAGAATGATGTGGTCAATGCCAGCATCACTCATATTGGTACCGAAGCGACTGTACTTGTCTTCTTGGTTTAGACTTTTTAGATGTTTGGCATATTCGCCTAAACTGTACAAATCTAATTTGATAATTTTCATGATGTGATGTGTATAAAAAATTATTGTTTTGCTAAATTTGCTAATTTTTCTTTAGCTTGACGGACATATTCCGTCGTCGTAGTATTGTTAGCAAATTCTGGTTTATCCCAGTTATCAACAATGTTTTGCCATGTTTCTCGGTTATCCCAATGGTAACCTTTAAAAAAATCTAGTTGTTCCATACAATTTATAAATTCCAAATTGACTCATTGTGAGAAGGATTTCGAGACCTTCACCTCGCCGCGTTCTGCCGTTAAACTACGATCCTTACGGACCGGCGGGAGTCGAACCCACACTGCTCTGCGTTCTGCCATTAAACTACCACGAGTCGCCAGATTAATTACTTCCGACTATAATTACTAATGATCAGTTAATAATTATATTGAATGTGTCTGTATGTGAAAGGCACCAATTTTATATCGTTTTCCTCGGCGGCTGGTATCCGCTTTACTGATTCACACCAACGATAGAAGTTCAAACACATTCAATATGATTTCAACCATATTGAAATATACTCTCGACGTCAGGGGTCTTTTCATCGCGCTGGTTAGGCTGCTTCGTAGAGAGACTCAACTATTAACCAAGTTGCTCGAAGTCTTCTACCAATGATGAATATACTTCAATATGGTGCCCCAAGAGAGACTCGAACTCTCACGCACTAGGCAGTGGCTTCTAAGACCACCGTGTCTACCATTCCACCATCGGGGCATTGACAATTTTTATTTTGGAGAATTGCCAAACTCTCTTTTATTACAACTTAGACCACTCTTTAATATGGGTGCGATCAATTTTTCGTTGTTCGCCTTTACCATATTTTGTTACCATAGCAACAATTCGTGGTACGATATACATCTGAAACATAACATCGTTATCTTTAGCTCGTTTTTCAACAGTTAAATAAGGTTTGCCCTTTAAGTAAGCAATCGCCAATTCTGTAGCTCTTGCTTCATTGCGAACATTCCATCGTCTATGATTAATTAATGACTCTAATTTAAGTCCCAATGTAAACACTAAAGATGGTGCATCATTTGAACGATGATACTTTAACTGCTTTTTAAGTTTATCTTCTTCCTTGCGGATGATAGATGGCTCTAAAGCTAGATGTTTTGATTTGATTTTAAGTTCGATACACATATTATAAATTCCTTTTAGTTAATTGTTAAGATAAATTAAAAAGAATTCGTTACGGCGGTCGAATCTATACTCGTGGAATCTTCTCCATGATATGCTCCTTTAAGTTGGTGCGTCTGACAGGAATCGAACCTGCTCTCTCGGGGTTTAGAATCCCTTGCCATACCTTATGGCCTCAAACGCATTTTAATTTATTTATCTGGATCTTCTGGATCAATATCGATTTCATCTTCAGAAGGTTTTTCTTCTTTTTTCTTACCCCAAATTAAATCATAATTATCTAGGTAAGCTTTTGATGGACCTTTTGATTTAATCTCATCGCCAGTGATGTCATTTCTTGTTGCCATAATTATCCTTTGGTGCCTTCGGTGGGACTCGAACCCACAAAATTCGGATTTTGAATCCGACACGTATACCAATTCCATCACAAAGGCATTGGGCTTCCACAGATGGATTCGAACCATCATCTCCGTGCGCGCTTAGGTGATCTCCCCTTGATCTATGCGGAAACTAAATTTTGGTACCTCGTGACAGGATTGAACTGCCGACCGTCTCCTTGTAAGGGAGCTACTCTACCGCTGAGTTAACGAGGCATAAACTTTAGATTAACTGTTCTTTCTGTAGTAATTTTACTACATCATCAGTTAAAGTAATCTCAGTGCGAACATTCAATTCCAAAATTTTGTCATTGATTGTTTGCTTTTGTTTCTTCAATTCGCGAATCTGACTCTTGAACATTTCAACTTGTTCTTGAGCAAGTACACCCGTATTGATGGTATCGTTATAACCATAAACACGTGATGATTTTTCTTGTTCTTTTAGTTTTGTAAGCTTACCGTTCAAAACAGTAAGATCTTCGGCAACTGCTGCTTCGGACAAACCTTTTAGGTGACCTAGGCGTTTGTCAACTAGTGCCGCATCTGTTAGCAAGTCAGCTACGCCAGATTCAACATTTGCACGACCTGTTAATTTACGAAGTGCATAAATTGCGCGTGTTAGTTCAGAACGACGAACATCATTTGCAAGTACATCAGCACGTGCATTTAGAAGTTCTTTCTGTGCTTCTTGGAATTCATTCAATTGAATTGCCACTTTAATATCAATTGTCTTGATATGATCTTGGATTGCATTTTGCAAAGCACTTGCTTTACGTAGAGATAACTTCATATTCTTTCCTTTATTCAACATAACAAAAAAAATTCAAAACGATGGTGAACAGCAAGTCAGTTGCTGGACAATATGCAACATACATTAGCGAAAAATTGACTTTTAAGGGTCTATGTGCTAAAGCAAAATTCAACAAGCAGAGGATTCTAATATTTCCAAGGATCAACAAACAAAATAGTATAACCTTGGGTCACTAGATCACGTTATTAATCTTAGTTAAAGTTTTCAGGACTTTTACTAAGGGTGCAACCTCTCATCTCTGTTACCAACGGATCGTTTTACTAAACGACCAAAATATCAATTATAACTGTTCTCCAGTTAATTATTAATGATTCATCATATTTTCTATCTTTACCCTTCCTACAATTTTCGCTAATAGGAAGGTATTGTAAATTGTCTTGATGGTGTTGTCCACCAATTGCTAATGCAACGATATGATCAACATGATATCCTTCAGGACAATGAAGATAAATTTTCTGAATTAATTTTAAATCAGCATCTTCCGGGATGGCATTTCGTAATCTTGCACGATATGCATATACATTAGCTTTGTTCTTGGCCTTTTTATGTTCCTCAGAAACTCTGCCTTTTCTATCCCATGCCTCTTTATTCTTTTGCCGTTTAAGTTCTTTCATTTCTTCTGAATGTTTCCATCCAGGTTTCCCTGTTGAATGATGCCCATTTTCTAAGAAATGTTTCTTTAAACTTTCGCTAATTTTTTCGTTCTTTGTTAACATAAATCGAACCTCCGACTTATTTATAACAAATCACAAATTAATTGGCTCCGGTACTTGGATTCGAACCAAGCTTCACGGATTAACAGTCCGCCGCCTTCACCTAGATTGCTCTACCGGAATAATTCCATAAGGGAGTAGACTGAACGGTAATTATAGGGCCGCTCACTCTGCAAAATGACTTGCTTGGCTTCCGTTGCAGCGGTAGACGTTGCTCGTCAATCTACTTTCTTATGGTGTTTATGGTGCCCCGTGACAGAATCGAACTGCCATCCTCGGATTACAAAACCGATGTTCTACCATTTAACTAACAGGGCATTTGGTTGCGAGAGGATGGAATCGAACCACCGACCTTGAGCTTATGAGACTCATGAGATACCACTTCTCCACTCCGCAATAAATTCTGGTAGCTCCACCGAGAATTGAACTCAGAACTAGCGGTTATCAGCCGCTTGTTATACCATTTAACTACAGAGCTATAATCATTGAAAGATTTATTATATCAACCAATAATTTAAAAAAGTTTGGCATTACGAACTTTAGCCGTATCTTTATCGTAGATACCGAATAGCATCCTATGAAGGATACCGCACGGAACGCCTAGTTTAAACTAGGAATACTGATGGTGGGCCCACCAGGAATTGAACCTGGACTCGACGGCTTATGAGGCCGCTGCTTTACCATTAAGCTATAAGCCCAGATTATAAGGATGCCGACACGGAATAAGAACCTTGATTTACATCGTCTCCTTTGTAAATCTCTTTTAGTCGATACATCCAAACTTTGGCGCGGTATAGGGGTTTCGATCCCCTTACCTCAGCAGTGACAGTGCTGTGCTCTCCCGATTGAGCTAATACCGCATGAATAAATGAGCTTCCTGTTCATGTATTTCACATGACTATATCTTACCCTTTCGGTTACTTACTACTCGAGGCAGTAAGCTACAGGTTCTCAAAACTTGGTGGATGCGGCTGGAGTCGAACCAGCAGTGCCTTTCGGGCGGCGGATTTACAGTCCACTGGGGTTACCAATTTTCCTACACATCCAAAATTTTATACAACTGATTTCTATATGGCATCCTCAGGTTTATTGCCAATGTTTAAACGTTCAGAGCCGGACTTCCTAACGTTGAGTTTTTCCAGGACTTGTTACTTGGTGTACTTAACCAGATGCTCCATTTCAGCTACCGCCCGGAATGGACAGTTGGGAGTTGAACCCACTTCTGCTTTACATTAACTTGACTTTCGAACATCTTGTTAATGTGTCTTTCTCTTGCTAACATAAAAATCATGTGCATAAAATCTAAGTTAAAGGACTGAGAATACATCCTTTAGTGATAATGCTTCAGGCATTATGAATAACCTTGCGAGTTAAACTTCTCCTGACTTCCACTAGATCCATATCTCTATGTAATCTGGTACACTATCATCATCGCCGTTTAAAGACAGGCAGTAGTCTTGACATCATATGCTATTCTACGCATTCTATTCCGTTGACCTTGCGAGCCATTAAGTCTTGCGAACTACGAAACTTCCTGCATAAACAGATTTCACCTTGCGAGATCCATCTGACTTAATTGTCTTGCGACTTAAGTATTAGATGACTTTCACATATGACCGAGGCAGTCTTTGCATTTTTGTATGAAAGAAGGAATCGAACCTTCAGCTTATTCTTTAACAGAGAATTGATCTACCATTGATCTATATCAACCTACTACGATGTGCTGCCTCAGTTGTTTCATATTCTTTTGGAATACAAAATCCAACACACCATGTACCTTTCGTCTCGCGGACTAATCAGTCGTCCTTCACGATCGGTGTATATGCCTGTTACCACACATATCCACTAACCATTTGAACTGCACATAAGCTCTTGGGAGCGACCCCTCGAACAAATGTACTACCCTTTCTTATACCAATTAACAAGTTGGTTTTACAGTGAAGTCAGCACCACCTGTTACTTTCCATCTGCTTAGGTTCCCATCCATCGAAACTTCAGGCCTTTGAGCAAACGTTCTTTCCACTGTACTTGCTTCGTTGTTATCTCCACCGGTCTTATCAGTGAAGAGATCCTCGCGGACCTAAGCAGGCTTGTATAGATGAACCAACAATAAATTGCTGGCGGACTTATGTAGGAATACATCCTTTGGGTCAGTCACCTGACTTATTCTAATGAAACTATACTTCCAATTATGTTATCTTAACTATCGCTGGCATCCCAAAGGACCGCCTTGATTTATGTAAGATGCCATATTTGAACGCTCTGGATTCGAACCAGAAATAGATACCTAGTTAAAGGTTTCAGCACGCCAATGCAGTCTCACTTGGCGTTCAAATATGGTACTCGGTAGGGGAGTCGAACCCCTCTTCCGAGTATAATTGGAGTCGCATACGGGTTACGATCCCGTCTGGTCACCTTGAAAGGGTGATGACCTCACCAGAAGTCTAATGCGACACTGTTCTACCACGTTTAAATCCTTCAGGAATTTCATCGCCATCTTTTATTCTGGTGTTCACTTTACCATCAGTTATCCAAACTTGCTTGAACTTTCTTGTATATGGTTTAACTTTCTTACCAGATAAAGCCTGAGAAATTTTCTGTTTCATATCATCAGTCATCCGATTCTTAGATTTTTGATACTTTCCGGCGCAAGTTCTATTACAGAACTTTGTTTCGGTTTTTATCTTCCTATCAGTTTGAAATTCAGACTGACAACAATCACAAATGTGTGTATATTTTGGCTTATAACCATCATACAGTTCAAAGTAATTCTTTGTTCCGTATGTATTGGTTACATACTTAAAAGCATATTGTAAATCATCTCTACGCAATACCTTTACAAAATAACCAAAAGACTCAGCAACATTTGTTTTTATATCAACAGATTCTTGTTTCTCATACCCCTTTGTTTCTACTATCGTCTTTCCATCAGACAACAGAAAATCTGGATAATAAGTTATACCATCTTTTTCTAATTTTCCAGGAAATCTACTAAACGGTATTTGATGATCTATATTATAAATCACCCAACAAAGTTCATATGTACTTCCACAATATATCCCCTTGTAATAGCCATGTTTCGATCTTCCTGAACCTTCTCGGTAGCCGCCTATCATAAGAACCTCCATTTTATATTATTTATACAAAATGATGTCCTAACCGATAGACGAACCGAGTAAAAACACAAACTAAATTTTTAAAGAACATTGCTAAATGTTTTACCGTTTAGCATTTGATAGAGTAATTATATACTGCAATCAGTTAATTTTATTAAGAGATTCAAAAAATTTTCAAATTTCTTAACAGAACCATATAGAAATACACTGCTTATACTTATTTATTTTATGTGGTTCGTATCCCCCACGGCGCAATGTATTTTTATATGGTGGGAGCACAGGGATTCGAACCCTGGACCTACCGGTTAAAAGCCGGTTGCTGCTAAACCACTGAGCTATACTCCCATATGATTCATGTTATTCTGATTTAACGTGCCTAACATAAACCACATGGAAGTTTATGTTGACACTAAATTTTACTTACCTTCATTTAGTATCCTTGTTTGTTGCGATAGAGTAATTATATTCTAAAGCTATTTAACTTTTGGGCAGGTGGACGGGAGTTGAACCCTGTCTAACTGTTTCACAGACAGCTGTGCGCACCGGTACACTATCCCCTGCATAAAATCTTTGGCGGAACGACTGAGACTCGAACTCAGAAACCTGCTTTCGCAAGTCGACGGATTAGCAATCCGCTCTAATACCATTATAGGACCGTTCCTCTTGGTGCGGGCAACAGGATTCGAACCTGCGACCTGAACGTTGGCAACGTTCTGCTCTACCAGCTGAGCTATACACGCACATTTTCTTTGGCCCGCCTGAGAGGATTCGAACCTCCACCCCATGGTTTCGTAGACCAGGACATTCTCCAGTTGTGCTACAGGCAGATTTAATTTTTGGCTCCGTATCTGGGTAACGATCCCAGCTAGTCATTGATTAACAGTCAAGTCCGTGCACCATGCTCGAATTCTACGGAATAAATTTTGGTGCCGCCTCGAGGCTTCGAACCCCGGACCTTCTGCTTACAAGGCAGCTGCTCTTGCCATCTGAGCTAAGGCGGCATTAATCTTTGGTACTCCGAAAGGGTTTCGATCCCTCTTCTCCGCCTTGAAAGGGCAGCGTTCTAGCCAGTAAACTACCGGAGTATTAAATTTTGGTGGATGTTGTAGGGATCGAACCTACCTGCCAGAGGCCACCGGGTTACAGCCGGCTAGAACACCATTGTTCCATAACATCCAAATTTTGGCGGAGAGCAGAGGAGTCGAACCCCATCCGCTTTTAGGCAGAACCTGGTTTTCAAGGCCAGTCGCAGGACCATCCCCGCTGCATTACTCTCCAAATTTTGGTGGTGATAATTGGTAACGATCCAATCTATCAGGCTTATGAGACCCGCGCCTATCCGTCTAGGCTATATCACCATATAGAAGTACACTGAACATTGGCTGCCCCATTGACGACGCAGTTGCAAAATGTACTTTTATATGGTGGACCGATGGGGTCACGATCCCCACCTTACTGCTTGCAAAACAGTCGTGCTCCCCATTAACACTATCAGCCCATATAAAAAATTGATTACTTATCACATTATACGCCATCAATTAAGGCGAGGCACTTTGGTCCGTGATGCAGGATTCGAACCTGCGAAATCTCCGCCCCAAACGGAGTGACTTGACCGGGCTAGCCTAATCACGGTTTATTTTGGTGCCTATGAGTGGACTCGAACCACTAACACATGGATTTTCAATCCACTGCTCTACCATTGGAGCTACACAGGCAAATTTTGGAGTAGGTGACAGGGATCGAACCTGCATGATACGGATTTGCAATCCGTTGCCTAACCTTTCAGCTACACACCTACATATTCTTGGCATCCCGCGAGAGATTCGAACTCCCACCAAGGGTTTTGGAGACCCACATGCTGCCATTACACCAGCGAGACACTAAATTTTTGGCACCGGTGTCAGGGTACGATCCTGAGACGACAGAGTCAAAGTCTGTTGTGTTACCAATTACACCACACCGGAACAATTTCTTAATGAACTAACCTATCCGCAGCTGTTGAACTTGCCCATGCATAAGGTTTTAATTTTGGATCAAATCCAAGAACACCAATAACATAACCAAGTGCTTCTTTAACTGCACTGTTTGATTTGTACTTAGGATTACTATTTAAATCTAAGTGCAATTCAAAATGTCTATCACCAACAACATCCATAATCTGAGACGCTAAGTCAACAGCTTTATAAGCTTCATTAACTAATCTCATTCGAGGGTTGTTAGCTTTGTTATAATCTTTCTCATTATCAATAAACGAGAACATCTTACAACCATTATTTCCATTAATATGCAAAATTACAACAGTTGCATATTTTACTCTACCGTCAGGATATCTCTTTGAGTCACATCCTACATAAACTTTAGTTTCCTTTGAGGACTCAGCGATAGCCAATTTCAAATTTTCAATTTCCTTTTCTCTATCCATTATGAACCTCTTTTCTTGGAGCGGATAACGAGATTCGAACTCGTACCATCAGTTTGGAAGACTGCAATGCTAGCCGTTAAACACCATACCCGCATTATATAACAAAAAAGCCTTGGAACTTTTACATTCCAAGGCATTTGATTTACTTATTAGGACTTATTTAATCATCCCAACCCTCAAATGCCTTGAGTTTATCCATGTGTGTCTCTTGTGAGCTATTAAAACCACATGGAGACCAATTCTTATATGACTGTGCTGTAGCCGCATAGCCAGATCCCTCGCGACTAATCGCGACTGTTTGCATCGGCAGTGTGGTTACTTTAGTAGTTTTCATAAAATTTATTTATCCATACATCCTTGAATATTAGTATAATATCACACAGATTTTTAAAATATTTTCACATTTCACTAAAAATATTTTAAAAATAGGGGGTAGGTGATTGGGTGATAAGGACACCTACCAAAACCTCAGCTTAGCTAGTTTCTTAGGCTGCTAGAGCAAAAACGCTTTCGTTAGCATTTATAGTTTTTGCTTGATTTACGGTCATCGCCTACCGTGTTGCCGTCTCTACTATCTACCCCTGTCGAAACCATGGCATCCCCAACGAAACACACTGCCTAGCCGTACACACTAGGTTAAGTTTAAATGCGCTCCTAGCGCCGCAATGTGCTTCGGTGGAGATGGCGGGAGTCGAACCCGCGTCCAGAAGTCCTTCGCTTTGAAGGGATTACAACAATTCTTTATTCAAAGATAGATGTCCATCTTTGTAATTTCTTTCTCTTATTCTGTGCATGCAATGAAACTTTTGTCCAATTTACCAAACCAAATTCATCTAGTAGATTAAGCATACACATTAAATCACCAACTTCTTCTTCAAGATGGTCTTTATTTGTTACACCATTATGTTCAGAATCAAGACCAAAGCGTCGAATCTTACTAATTGCTTGGATAACTTCAGCGCATTCTTCTTGGCTGATATCCATAATTTCACTTTGCTTTTCTGTAATATCCATATATCCGTCTATCAATTAAAAATGAGCAGTTTAATGTCTTACTCAGGAATGCACACTTGCATGGGATTCTTATTTAATATTCAACCAAAGACCGACTTGGGCAAAGGCATAACCTAACCAAATCATGGCATTAGGCACTTCACCTTTTAGACCTTGTAATACACCGACGATTAGATAGCCGATGCCAGTTGCACCGACAATCAAATGTTCAGGACTTAATGCTGGTAAATTGATTGAGTTTAAAAAACTAAACATATTAATTTGGCGCGGCTGGCAGGAATCGAACCCACATCGTACTCCTTAGAAGGGAGTTGCCTTATCCATTAGACCACAACCGCAAATTTTATACTTTTACAAAAGGAATGCCTTTTGCTACTTTCACCCACATACCATTAAGAAATGCATATTTAGGTGCACGGCCGATATAGACAGTATCGCCTACTTCGATACGGTCGCCATGTTTAATTGAGCGTTCTTTTTGATTCATATCATTCCTTCTGAAATTTGGTGCGAGTACCCGGAGTCGAACCGGGACGCCTTTCGGCGGCGCATTTTAAGTGCGCTGTGACTACCAATTCCACCATACTCGCGTAATTGTTTTGATAGATTAATTATAACCGTAGTTCAATTAATTTTTAAACCTTCTTAAGCATTTCAGTTCTTACCAACTCTGTTGGAATAATCTTACCGTGCCATACCACAGGAGAAATTATACAACGGTCTCCATTAAATTCTCTGATGATATAGCGATCTTTTGCATTCTCGCTAGGATTCAGAAATTCAGGTTTGATCGTTACAATATCGCCTTGGCTTAAAGTTTTCATATTATTTCCTGTTGATAGAGTAATTATACCACAGATTTATTATTTTTTGACAAATTATTTATAACTTTTTCAAATTTTATGTCTATTGTTGGGCAATCATTTAATTGGCAGCATCCACATCTAGTGCCAACCCTCATAGCAACTTTCAATTGATCTATTGGCATATCAGGAAATGCCGAGAAGTACATCTCAACATCCCTGACATATACCATATTGCATCTACATACAATGTGTTCTGAGTTCATTAATCGTTCAATAGCTTTCCAAAAGTTGCTGGGCCACAGATACCGTCGGCGGTCAAACCATTCTTTGATTGCCATTCCTTAAGCTTAGCTTCTGTTCCTGGACCAAAGATGCCGTCGGCGCCAATACCTAGTGCAGTTTGCATAATTTTAACACCATCTCCCTTCATACCTTTGCGAAGTACACCATAATTTTCTGATTGAACATGCTCGTGTTCATCAACCTTTGCATCTACTTTACCTGCATCGGCACCAAGTTTTGCCATGGCGTGTTCATAGTGATGAATCCTGTCTTCTAAACCAATGAATCCGCCATTGATACGTTTGGTCATTGCTTTGATATCACCAACATCGGCAAGTTTATTCAAACCGTTTTTATTCCAGAACCAAATAGCTGACATCAAAGAAATCTTTTTATCAGTACTTACAATATCAGGATTGCTTACATCTACACCCATATCCTTGCCGAATGCAATGTAATTATCTTTACCGGTCAATTGAATTGGACCACGACCACGGAATTTGAAACCATCGCCTTCACTGGTATTACCCATACGACCCGCATAAACTACGTTAGCAATTTTCTCTGGCTTACGAGCATATTCTTCAGCATTACGACCAGCATTTTTGAAGTACTTAGGGAACACCGCATCCAGTGACTTTGCACTGTAGTTTAAGTTTTCCTCGAATACTCTCCAACCACCTGATTCATGGCCACATTGCGCTACGAAAGCAGCGATGCGAGCTGGAGTAGTGATGTCATATTTTGGAAATACTTCATTCATTGCATTGACCCAACCTGCCGCATCGGCGCAGTTTGGAAATAGTTCTTTAAACTGTTTATCTGTTAACATTTATTGTCTCCTTATTTAATCTCTGGCCATTTTGTTAGGTCATATGTATCTTCCCCTTTGCCGTTAAGTTCAGGGAAAAAGTTCAAACCTGTGGCTTGTTCAATATTTTTTACTGATGTTGCGTACTTAGGCAAATCCTTCACTGGTAGTTTAGTGTTAGGAAATAAGAATGCGATGCTTTCGCCGGTTTTTGCGTCAAAGACGACTTTCCATAGTTCTGATGGGATGCCGACATTGTTTCCAATTGACTTGTAACCTGGGTGATAGATAGTTCCGCTGATTACATACAGATCTCTGTCAATTCCAGCATTACGAACACCGACTTCTAATTGTTTCCAAATGCCTCTGTTGTGTCCAGGGTCTTGTGGAACCATATTAGTCAAGAAAAAGCTTTCTGACATTTGTTTGTCATTCGCTCTGTTATCAGCAGCTGGCACAAGGTGTCCGCGATCAAACGGTACACCTTTATAGTCTGCTAATGTTGCTTCCTTGGAATCGTCGACCAATGGATCTGGTCTAAAATCATCTTTGCGTTGAGCTGAACCTGTGATGTCCTGCTTATCAAGATGTTCAACAACATACTCTGCCGTCTTTGTGTCATAGCGATAATGAATCGCATAATTCAAATGGCAGATGTATTGATTATTTGTTGTAATGGCGCTGATGGGTGCACCATGAATTACGTGCTCTGAGCAATTATCATCAATCGGATTTGCAAGAACCGAAAATGACAAAAGTGCTAATAGCACCAAAAATAGATGTCTCATAGATATCCTCCTTACGGAAGATATTTATATGAGTCGATCAGGATATGTTTGTTTGATAGCTTTGATGACGTCTTCTTGAGTAAATAATTCGCCGTTTACTGAGAAAAATTGGTCTTCAACCAAAGTCATTTTGGTGCCAGATGGTACAACAGACACCTCTGCAACAATAATGTCGCTGTCCATTAGTTGATCATAGTGTTTGTAATATACAACCGTTCCACTTTCAGCAAGTTCCACAGAAAGTAAATCGGCAAGGTGTCTTTTGACAACCATTTCAGATAATCGTACATCATCTGGGATTTGCTTTGCTTGAATATGCTGAGCGCGGACAGTTACAACAGATTTTGCTGATTTTTTTGTTACGATACCGTTTGGTGGTATTGGGTCCCACCCCTTTAAAAATGGTGGAATATGATCCATATTGCTCATACGAATTCTTCTGGGTACTGTGCTCTCAAATAGCCGAACGTGTCATTTAATTTTTCAATGTCCGCAGCAAGTTCTCGCATACGTTCTTCAGATTTTCTATGTTCATCATGGAGCACGGCAAGTTCGCAAAGATAATATGTAATATATGCTTGGTCTTTTGATTCGGACCAATTCTCTTTTGCCGATGTTCTAATATCACCGATTGGTCGTTCAATCATCCCTAAAGACTTTGAATATTTAAATAAAGTGTTCTGCATTCTCCGCCTTGAACTGTTCGCACTTCGCCATGATCTTTGGGTTAATTGCTGCGCGGAGTTCATTGATTAGTTCACGTTTTTTGTCGTTTAGTGCTTTGATGGTTTCTTGAATTTTGATGTATTCATCTGACACCGTATCTGTAATTAGAGGTGTCAACATTTTATGAATCTCTTCCCGTAATTCATTTGGAATAGGGAAGTACACATGTTGAGAAACGTCATCAGGTAGAATAACATCCGTATGTGTATCTTTTAGACAGTTAATGTCCAATGTTTGTTGTTGTTCATTAAAGTACAGTTTAAATCTCACCGCCAACCCCTTCCAGGTCTGTAATATAATCCAAGTGCCTCATCGATTAAAGCTCGATTTGGCGTCCCATTAATAATTGATTGCATTGCACGAATGCATCTATTCTTACCTTTAACTGTCTTAAATCTGTTCCTTGCGAGTTTTGTCTTCAGGTCAGAATATTCACCAGCGCATTCATTTGTATTTCTACATTCATAATCCCATTCATAAAAATCTTCTTCAATATCAAGCATGTCTTTTAATGCATTGACTTGACGAGGACTTAATTTACCAGTTTGTGTAAATTGCCCGTAAAGGGATTTCATGAACTGATTATTCTGAAGTTCTTTCGGAATAATGTACGATAGGATTTTCATATAGAAAATTATATCACACTTGATTAGAAATAACAGATGAGTACAATAATAAGTGCTAAAAATGGATTCCCTGTTAACAATGCGAACATTGCCAAAATTGTACCAAAGAATGCTTTATCTTCCATATCAATCCCATAATCCTTCGTAATATTTGCCAAATAATCTAAAGCCATTTGACATACGTTCTTGATGTTTCTTGCGGCCTTCTTCATCTCGCCATGTAATTCTCATTCCTAATGGTGCCTTATGATCATGTGCGAATTGATAGAATTGCTGTTCCCAATCATCTTTGACTTTCTGTTCGAACGCCCAGATCATTTCATTTAGGACGTAATCCCAACGTTTGAAATGATTATCATCGGTATCATAATCATTTTCTTTTGGCGGAGCAGATGTTGACTTAAGTTCTTCAGGGACATCTTCGTCGTCTACAAATCCTGCACCATGTTTGGTCTCATTTAGTTGTTTTAGCATCGGTACAATGATATGAGCCAATGTATGATCCATTGACCATGTATCCCAAGGGTCGATATGTACTTTAACTGTTTGTGTTAGCCGATCAAAAATCAGCCAGTTCACCCAGTTATAAACAACTTGAATGCCATCTTCTAATTTTTCTAGGCAGCGTTCGAATGCGTTGTACTCTTTTGGCCAGTCAACATAACCGTACTTACGATCCATATAGTCACTATGGATTTTACAACGCAAGCGATTTGGGTAATTTCCAATTTTAACTTTCATAACATTCCTTAGTAATAGGAATATTATAACTTGTACTTATTTAAAAATACAACGTTTGAAATTTACTTCAATACCAAGTTCTTCAATGCTAGAAACCAGACCCTCTGGTAACTTGTCGTCCGTATAATTTTTGAACCACACTTTGGTAAATTTAAAGTACTTTTGATATACCTTAGTTCTATTGGCGATAAGACATGATTGTGTCGTCTTATAATATTTGCGACAGAATGGTGTCGCGACTAAAAATATTTCATCTGCTTCAGGATTCTTGAACATTTCATTAAGTTCATGAATTTCAGTCAGAGTGTATTGTAATGCTTCGCAAATTAAATCAACGATTTGTGTAAATACTGTTTCGTATGAGCCGTGCATACGTCTAATTTCATCGATAATGTATTTGAATGCAATTGAGTGTGTTTCAATCCAGATCTCGGAGAATTTATCGTGGAAGTGCCTTGGGTGATCCTGCTTAATGATAGACTCGTACTTCTCAGCAGTCTTCTCAGCTAAAGCAAGCACTATGTCAATATCTTTTTGGCGAACCACATCTGAATGTTCGTGTAATTCAATAAAGAAGTTTTCAATCTCTGTAAGCCAACGAGACCACATGTCGTATTTCAATAAAAGAATCTCACGACGATCTTGCTGAAAATAAAAATTACCATTTACCAACTGATTAAGTTGGAATGATTGAATATTTTTAAATTTCTCAATAGCTTTTGAAGATACAATTCTGAACTCAATGCTATTTGGATAAAAATGGTATGAAGAAAGATATTCAGAATATCTTAGTTCCTGCTTAGGCATTACCTCAACTCCCTGTTACCAAAATGGCCAGGGTTATTGTACATGAAGTGCCCCTGAAATTGGTTTAGTATTTGTTTGATTTGTTCAACATCTCGGCGTAGATCTTTAATATCACGGCGATTGTCTTTCCCTGCACCTTCGATTTCATCCAAAACTTCAATTACTTTATCCAATTTATTCGACACTTCTTCCAAATTCAACTTATTTATATTTGTATTTTCAGTTGCAATTTCTTTAACTGTATCTACACTTGGGACACTATTAAGCTTACTGAGCATCGGCACAAGAAAAAACTTGTACAAAATGCCCAGTAATGAAATAATGATAAGTAATAACGTGCTGTCAGCGAGTGTGCCGTCTTTGGCTAAGTCGCTGATAAGAGTGAATAGTGACTCCACAGTATAACCCCAAATGTTTAGAATTATTTATATGGAGATATCAAAAATCTTGAATTATTCTTTAAGCTTGAATGCTTTCATCCGACTTGAATTCATCGCATCCATAATTTGCCCATTTGGTTCAATAAGCCAAATTACTTTTTTACCAAGTTTTTCAAATTCCTGGATTTCATTACTATATAACCCACCATCGGTGAGAACAATAACAGCATTAAATTCAATCTTATGTTTACGAGCCATTTCTAAAGCTGGCGAAAGATATGTGCCACCTGCACCCTTACGCTCAACCAACTTTGTTTTCTTTCCAAGCTTTTCTGGTTGGTATGCTTCGGTGTCAATTTGAATAAGATCAACATCTGTACGAGTTAGATCACACACGTGTCGAACTTCAGCAAGTGTCGTAAGAACAGCGGTGTCAGACATTGAACCGGACACATCGGCAATTACTAATAGATTAAAGATGCGATCCCTGGTCTTACCGCGAAGATCCTCACGATGAGGGAATCGGCGATCTGTTCTCATAATAGTTGAACGCTTACCAACGCGTTTATTGCCGGTAATACCTCGCAGGACCTTCTTCCAATCTAATTCTGATTTACGCGTCACCATTTCAAGCCAATCAGAACATTGACTTGGTACATTACCTTTATTTTTGATAGTATCTTCTTGTGCACGTTCAATCATCTTTTTTGTCATATCCTGCTGGAGATCGCCATCACCAACTGACTGTTGCCAAGTTTCATGACTGTCCATGCCTTGTGCCATGTCTTGTAGACTTTGCTCGCCTTGCCCTTGGTGACCGCCATCGCCTTGTTGGTCACCGTTGTCTTTATTTTGGTTTTCTTCTTTTTGCTTTTGATTTTCCATTTCTTCTTTTAGAAAATCATAATAGAACTCTGATGACTGATTCTTAGGAACTGTTTTGTTAAGTTTCTTACCAAGAGTTTCTGGCGTCACGCCGACTTTTGGTAAATGATCTTTATTGATGTGTTGATTCATTGCACAATCTGTTGAAATATTCCAAGGCAGATGTACACGATCATCTTTGCGTTCAAGGTGCCCATAAAGAATATGTAGCATTTCGTGCTTAAGTACAGCAAGTCGTTCAACTAAAGTGAACTCATCAAATTTTTCTGGATTGATGTACAAATTATAGTGATCAATTGAGAACGCTACACCTGCGCATGATGGCAAGTTTGGTTCAATTTTGATACTACATTGCCCAATCATATGAGCATAGAACAAATAATCATTTCGGTACTCAATATTTGAGAACATTGCGGCTAATGTATCATCAAGTTTACCGCGGTCTTGGCGTGCCATGTTAAATCCTGGTTATTTCGAATGTTTTATTATAACACACATTAAATTAAATGTTCAGCCCATGCATCCTTCATCGTATGGAACAATGTCCTATACATGATATATGCTGGTACGCGTGTATCTTTTTCAAAAGCAAATAGTTCTCTGCAATCTTCGAACATCTTACTATGGTGTGTCATAATATAGACATCTCCATGATCTACGATTTCAAAGACATCATTATCAGTTAAGACATCTTTTAAATTTTCATCCATGGCCAACGACTTCACTGTAAAGTGCCAACTTTGCGCGTTTGGCACCTTCATAGAACATCGAAGATTAATTGTGTTCATAATATGAACCGCAATCCATACGCCATGGGCATGTACTTAGCATCAGCGTTGAGCAGTCATCTTGCCCAAAACAAAGAGGTTGATGCAAATTTTTTCGTTTCATACGAATAATTTTATGAATCTCCATACGTTCTGGAGAGTCACCTTCACCAGAATTTGACAATTGCGCTTCTTTATTTAGTAGGTCCTGGATGGTGGACATTTTATTCCTCTGTAGGGTTAGACGGTGATTCTGATTGAATTTGATCTCGCGCTGTCTCAAGCATTTTGATCATGGTATTAATGCCGTTGGCATTCATTGTAATTTCAGAGTATCCCATTGTAAAGCTTACTCTGTTATTATCGGTAAAACCGATTCTGTAATATGTGACTGGGTCCTTTTCAATTTCCGGCATAGGTGGAACTTTTTTTGGCTCAGGAAGACCGTATGTTTCTTTTGCTTCTTCAAGAAATTCTTTGGCGGTTTTCTTTTTGAAAAGATTAAACATTGTAATTCACTTTCATTTGATCAATTCGTTCTTTAATGATTTCGGTTAGATATTCGTTAAATGTGATGTCACGTTCATGTGCATTTTTCATTAGTACAAAAAGAACATTGTCTGGCAAATTCATCGGAATTGCAATACGATCATCATATGGTTGATAATTGAAAATAGCTGTCATTTTTTCTAGAAGATCTTCTTCAGATTCTAGATCAATATAATCTACGCCATCCCATGCGTTCTTGTCATCATTGAATCCGTCAATCTGCATACGGTATGATCGCATATTTTTGTAATCGTGTACATGGACGGCAAACACTTGTTGTGTTTCTGGACTAAAAACGATATCAATACTACGACCGTTTTGGTCTCCATCCCATGTGCTCAACATGATGGCCAATTCTTTATATCCTAGCCAATTATCAGTGTCAGTAACTTTATAATCGATAACATCCAAAAATTGTTTAATTGTAATCATATATTTTCCTTATAGAAATGTTTTTCCAGATAGATAGTCTTTAAGTTCTTTAATTGATTGTTCAGATCCAAAGACAGAGTAATAACCAAGTGCGATGTCAGACTCATCATAATTTATTTGAAGTCCTAGCGGTTTAAGAACGTCATCTTGAATTGTGTCTTCATATTCGATAAGAATAACAAATGTATGTGTTTGAGACATAGTGTCCTTCCGTTGTTGATAGTTGAATTATAACATACAAATAATAATTCCTGCCATTATTTTGTAAAACATGAGGAAATTTATTAATCTGTATCTAAAATGATACAGATTTTTGTCTATAAATAAATGGAAGGAGTGAATATGAAACAGTTAAAGTCAACCGGCGTTACGGATCTTCGTAACGAAATCTTAACAGAACAAGGTGGGGCATGCGCATTATGTAATGAACAAATTACGGAAGCAACCGGCGTATCATTAGATCACCAACACAAGACATCTAAAGAAATAATCGGCGAAGATGGCGCTGGTATGGTGAGGGGTGTACTATGTAGAGCATGTAACGTTTGGGAAGGTAAGATCTGGAATAATACTCAACGATACCGACAACCAAAAGGTGTTCAAGATCGTATCGGTATGCTTACTCGTTTAATTGAGTATTACCAAAAGGGTACGTACAATATTGTTCATCACACAGAAAAAGCCAAGGAACCCACTGTCTCCAAAAGGAATTACAACAAGCTAAAGAAAGCGTATGTTGGTAAGAAAAAATTTCCTGAATATCCTAAGAGTGGTAAGCTTACCTTGGCATTACAGATCTTATTTGATGAATATCAAATACACCCGTTTAATGGTGTCTGATTGCTTCCTTGGTTGCATTAAACTCATCTTCAATAGCATGAGCTTCTTTATTACCAAAAATCCACTTATCAATTTTAAAGAATATCATTGAACCGATGGTTTGACCTAGAAATAGGTTTAACCATAGCGGCACGCTGTACATCTCAAAAAGAATCATAAATGGCATCATAACGACTGCACTTAACATCCATCTTCCCCAATAGATGCCGAATAATTTTGTTTTATATTCTTGTAGAACTGACAATGTCTTATTCCTTTGGATCTACTGGATCTACTGGATCTACTGGATCTGTTGGCGGATCAACGGGATCAGCTGGTGCTGGATCTACTGGATCTTCCTTCTTAACTTCGTCACCCTTCTTTAAAAAATCTCTAAAGTTCATTTCTCTCTCCTTTGTTTACCAATCTTCTAGTTCTTTGGCAATATCTGATTTAAAAATTCTATGTACTTCGCAGTCCTTCTTAATGAACGACTTGAAATATACATCAGAACTAATTGCATCGCCTACTAATTCAACATCTAATCCTGACCTAAAACAATAGTCATAAATAATATCAAGCAATGCTGTGTCTTTGCCCTGTTGTGTCTTTTTGACTTGCTCAATGTGCTTCATAACATTTTGCACAATGAACGGATAATTTTGATCTAAGCCGTTTGTACTCATTCTTTACCTCGCATAATACTTACTTTACCCTTAAGCATTTCTTTTAGGATACTGTATTCTTCGAATGAGATCCTGTAGTCCTTAGGATAATACAGATTTAAACGAGTAACACGGTCAATTTCTTCTTCTAACTTTTTAAGTTCATCAATCAACGTTGTGTTGATATGCTTAAGTTCGATGGTTTCAACAATACTGATTTCTGTTTCACCAGAAGCTGCTTTCTCGTCCCATAATTTTAGTTGACTATAATCAGTTGGGTTAATTTGGAAACTGTGATTCAGATGCTCCATTGAGATCTGTTTCTTAAGATTATCCTGTTCTTTCTTTTTACTATTAATGATAAACAGAATGCTATTATGAATGTACTGCGAAATATATGCAAATGCATTAACTGCTTGACCGGTTCTATCTGAAATTAGTTTATGATCGAAGTTGTGTAAATACTTTAAGATTTTGTAAACCGCATCGGAATAAAAATCATCCTTATATGTATATCCACTAAATGTTGGCTTCTTAAGAATATTTTTAATCATTAATAGAATGATTTCTCCAAACCGTTCATATGACTTTGTATCTACACATGTTACTTCAGAAAGATGGACAATCTTTTCTTTAAGCTTTGCTTTTGTAGCATTTCGTTTTGATGGGAACTCGTATTTCTTTGTATTTACGGCGGTGTGCCATTTGATATATTTGTTAATTTTGCGATTGTTGGTTTCATCTGTTAAACCATTGCGCTTATTTTTAATACGAATTAATAATGACTTAAGTTCTAATTCACTTGTATAGTTATGTTTTGTCTTTTGCGGTTTATCATCTCCGTCATATAGGTTTTGCATTTCTTCTTGTTCTTCTAACATGTGGCTCCCTATTAAGATATAAATAACATTATATTATATCTTTGATTAAAAATTAAGAGGACCGTGATGAATTTCAATAATTTAGCACAAAAGACAAATTATCTGGCTGGTTCAGATAAATTAGAACTAATGCCATTTTACTTAACATCTGTAAATGTGCCAGGTGTTAATTTCTCACATCCAGAAATAGGTGGGCGCTATGGTTCACGCCTAAATGTAACTGGCGATACACTCGTTTACAATACTCTCGCGTTTGAAATGCTTATTGATGAAGACTTTAAAATTTATCACGAATTCATGGACAAGGTATTTAAGAATATCAATCCAGAAACCGGATCTTATGCAACACAAGAATTTGATTTCTGGATTCAGATTAACAATAACAAAGGTAATAAGCTATTCAAAATTGAATTTTATAACTGCCGAATCGAATCCGTTGGCGATATTTTATTAGATTCACAAGATGACTCAACTGAACATCTTATGAATGTAGATATCAAGTATGATTATTTCAGAGTAATCAGATCTCAACAGATTCCAACCCAAGCGTAATTTCTTTCACAAATTCTTTTACATCATTGCTGATATCTGGATAGTCAGTATTATCAAACGTGTACATGAACGCAAATCCATCTAATTCTGTTTCAGAACGGTGCAGATCACCAGCATTATCAAAATTGGCATTCTTGATCTTAACAGTAATAGCACCAGGAATATCTTCAGATAAGAATCTAAAATCAGGAACGATAATAAAATCAGCTGTAGATTTATAAGCACGTTCTGCTAGAAGCTTTACCCATACGTCTTCGCCGAAGAATCGTTTCATGGCCTCGGTGCCAAATTTCTGAAGAATTAGACGAAAGTCTGTAATTTTCTCAAACTCATATCCATCCATCTTAGAATGACTAATCCCGCACGCCCGGGAGGCATTCTTGTATTCATCAAGTTGCTCAAGAGAAATATCAAATGTTTCCGCAATGATTTCTTTCAATGGTCCAGCAAATGACATAATGTCTGCCGTTTTTCCATGTATTGCAAGTTCTTTTTTCAGCATCTGTGCAAAGTAGTCTTTGCCAGATCGTTTCTTTCCGTTAACTAAAATTAGTTGCATTCTTCATCCTTCATAAATCTAATTTCTATTCCAGCTTCTAGCATCATTTGGACAGCCAATTCGCCCGAATCTTTCCAAGTAGTTTCGCTGGGGTGAGTGTCCATGACAACTTTCGCAATTCCTGTCTGAATAATTGCTTTAGCACACTCATGACAGACGGGAAGACCTGTAACGTATATAGTAGCGCCATTGGTGTTAGCGCCGTTATGAATAGCATTATAAATGGCATTTGCTTCAGCGTGCACCACGTACTTATACTTAATCTCCCGATTGTTGTATCGCTCAGGAAAATCAGAGATTCCGCGTGGAAATCCATTAAACCCCTGAGAGATGATCTGTCCTTTATTTCCAATTATAACTGCCCCAATTTTTGTTGATGGATCTTTACTCCATGCTGCGACATCTTTAGCAAGCCGAAGATATCGGCCACGCCATTTGTCACTTATGTAATTTTCTTCACTCATGTTAATACCATGTGAAGTATTTATTCTTTGCCAATTGTGTATAACCCTTGATTTGATTTTTACGATAACAATCCATTGTTTCAGCCTCATCAAGGACATAACCAATTTTATATTGCATCTTCTGTACAAACTCTGATGCGAATTTATAAAAGTCTTTGCCGGCAACAGTTACGATTTCGGTAACCATGCCAGACTTAAAAAGTTCTTTTTCGGTAATCCCGTATTCTGCACGAACAAATGTACACGGCAACTTATCGGTCATATCGGTAAATGTATTTCCGTAAATTCCGGCAAGAATATTGTTCGGTAGCGATCCGTCTTTCGTATTAATGAACGTGCAGTTGTTCATCTTAACAAATGTACCAGTATCGGAATCCTCATATTCGTTTACCAACATTGAAATGTTAGCAATATGAATACCCATCTTTTGTACTAGTTCGTTTGCAAGGATATATTTGCGGTGCAGAAACATGATTTTTCCCTTTCGGTTTGTTGTCGATAGATCTATTATAACACAGTTCAATAGAAGTAAACAAATTTAATTTGTTTGTTCGTTCATAATTCCGATAAGCGTTTTTTTCATGAATGCCTCAGCAATCTCCATTGCTTCTGTTTCTGTACATTTTTCCTCATCCCAGTATACAGAATAATTCATACCTTCTTCGCCAGCATCAATATCATAAACAACGATGCTGTCATTTACAATAAACCGGCCTTGGCCGGCTACGTGTACATTGATTTCCATTCTTCTTTCCTTATACAATCATGTGCATGATTCGCATGTATAATCTTCTGATTCTTTCATCTGTTTCAAATAGTAGTATGTTTTCATACCATGCTTGAAACCGTAGATGTGTAACTTTGTCATCTCAAGCAATGAATCTGGTCGTTTGATGTAAACGTTTACCGATTGTGCTTGGTCAATCCACTTCTGACGAACAGCTGCATTCTTAAGTAGTGCATATTGATCGCAATCAAATGCGCGTTTGTAATAAGCATTGTTCTTACGGAAGTTTGGTACTACCGTAGGAACGGTGATAGTACCTTCTTCTTTATAGAAAAAGTCATGAACCGGTTCTGTTGACTCAATTGAGTTGACAGCTTTACCTGAAGTTGCAGTTGGTGCGATTGCCATCAATTGCGCATTACGAATACCAAATGTCTTAACGCGTTCAGCTAGATCATTCCACTTTGCCCAATCAATTTCACGCTTGGTTAGATTGAATGCATTCTTATTTGCTTTGTGAATTGGCAGAACACCTTTGCTCCACTCAGTTTCATAGAACTTTTCAAACTTACCTTTTTCAATAGCTAGTTCACATGATACAGAAATGATCATATAAGATAGTTCATCCCATAGTGCATCTTGTTCTTCAGCTGATTCTTGTGTATCAACAACGATCTTCTTAAGTGCCAAATAGTTAGTTTGATTCAAAATACCGATACCAAGGTAACGATACATCAAATTGGAATTCTTACCTTCCTTAACTGGATAATTGGCAACGTCAACAGTGTTATCCAAACCACGGACCAATGTACGAACCATTTGCCACTTCTGTTCTTCAGTCATATAGAACCATTTTTCGGCATTCACAGAACTTAGATTACATAAAGCAATTTCTCCAGCAGAGTAACGTTTAATGATTCGTTTCTCAGTATCTTCCATTGTCACAAGTTCTTCACCTAATGACTTAGAAGCGCGTGACGGTAAGACGATTTCAGTGCACAGGTTGCTTGAACCGATATAACGATTAAGCATTGATGTTTCATTGACGTTCTCTTCGTGCATCAAGTAGATATTACCGGTTTCTGAACGTTCCTTGAAAAGTTTTTCCCAGAGTTCACGAGCCTTAACGGTCTTCTTGCGAACACTAGATTTAACTTCGTACATCTTATAAATTTGAATGAACTCTGGTCCAAATTTTCCAATTAAATCAGGGACATCCTTGGGGTCAAATAACGTAATATCTTTATCTTCAATAACAGCATCAATGAAATAATCATTTAGCTTAATTGCATATTGTAATCCGCGTGCACGGTTCTCATCGGTACCGCCGTTAGATTTCAATGACAAGATATCATTTGCATCAAGGTGCCACCAGTTGAAGTAAATTGCCAAAGCACCTGGGCGTTTTCCACCTTGGTTCCATGCCTTCATAATACTTTCATAGAACTTCATAAATGGTACAGGGCCTGATGAGTATCCCTGTGTACCTTCGATGTAACCGCCCTTAGCTCTCATTGAAGAGATATCCAAAGCGGTGCCACCTTTAAACTTGCTATAGATGCCTAGATTTTTACCTGTATCTAAGATCGAATGCGAGTCGTCATCAAGCGTGTTCAGTACACAGGAACTCAATTGTTGGCCAACCGTTAATGCGTTTAACATAATCGGTGTAGCGCGAGTAAAATTGTGCTGTGAAAGTTCATTATATTCTTCAATGACTCGTTGAACACGGTTACGCTCATCAACCATCAAAGCTAATGCTACCCGCATATAGCTATGCTGTGGCAATTCAAGTTTCTTTGTTTTTGTATAGTTCATGCAGTACTTATCAAAGAAAGTCACCAATCCCTTGTAGTTGAAAAGCATGTCACGATCCGGAACGATTGCCGCATTAATTTGCTCAATCTCTTCGGATGAATAACGACCAATTGTTTTTCTATCATAGATCTTGTGCTCAAGACCTTTAGCAAGAACATCTTTCAAGTGTGGATATTCTGCGCCTTTAGAGATATTGTAAGTCTCTTTATAGATTTTCATCAATTCAAGTTTAGCAGCAACATCTTCCCACATTGGTTGAAGCATACTAATCTTGTTCACCGCCGTAACGATAAGCTGTTGAAACATGTCCTTGATGTGGATTTCTTTATGTAATTTAATCTCAGTATCTCTAATGAGTTCATCGGCCATAAAGTCTTTGCCATCGCATGCCCACATGCATGCATTTCGCATTTTGGCTGGATCATACGATTGTTTACGACCATCACGCTTAATAACAATAATCTTGCTTACCGTTTCCTGGTTTGATACATCAATCTTTTTCTTTGCATCAAGCGCAGCCCCCAGATTATCAAGTGAAACTCTATTGTATCGCTTTGCGTTATTATTCTTGCTCATTAAATAATTCCTTGGAGATTCATTTTCCCATCAGGGATATCGTTTTTCATAATACCAATACTGTACACCGCAAGATCAGATTCTTGGAGAGCAGCATTATCTTTGTTCAAATCTTTATAATTGTCAAACCATTGCACAACGTCAGTCTTTTCTTGATTGTAAATTTTCTCAATGCCAATTTGCGTACATCTAAAATCTACATAATATTTCAAGAATTGTTCGAATACTGGCTTAGTCAATGTTGGGATGTCGGCAATAGATAATAGATATTCGGCAAATTCCATTTCATCATCATACACCTGAAGAAATGTTGCCTTCACCATTTGTTTATACCAATCAGATTCCATTAACTCTTTGAAACCTTCAGAAGCTTCCTTCTTCAGAATAGTCAATGTACCAGCACCCATTGATGTGTGAATGTCTTCATCAAAGTTAATAAGCTTGATGATACGAGTAGCACCTTGAATTTTATTAGCATAAGCATTATTGATAACATAAGTAACCAAGAATGAGATGTAAAACTTAACACCTTCTAATGCGAAAATATTTACTAATAGTTCAAGTACAAGTTTCTTCTTTTCGTCCAACGTTTGTAATGCATTGATGTTCTTCACACGAGAATATAAATCAATTTCTTTGTCAATCCGTTTTTGGATTTCTGGGTAATCTTTAATGCGATCAAAAATTACCTTAGCATCTGAGAAGATGCCACGAAGCAAATGTGAGTATGATAGGGAATGGACGAGTTCGAAGTAACCCCATGTCTTAAACATAGCTTCGAATTCTGGATTGGTACAAAGTTCAGCAACGACTTCTTCAAGTCCTTTATTCTGACCGCTGTCCATAAGTGTTTGGAATAACCAAATACGAATCATCACTTCTTGAATTGGGTCAGGAAGCTCAAAGAATTTTTGAGCATCGTTCACCATCGAAATTTCGTTTGGGTTCCAGAATGCATTCCGCTGTCTTTCTTCTGCTTGGACAGCGAATTTATATGTCGGGTTATCATATCGTTGAAACCCGGAATAATCACCGAAGAAGATCTTTTCTTTAGATTTTTCTGTGACTAGGTTTGTTGTATCTAAAATTTTAGAGACGGTCATTTCTATCCTTAACCAATGTTATCAGTAAATTATAACATGTATTTATTTAAATTTCTGGTGACAAAAAGGAGGGCAACGGTGCGCCCTCCCGAAGAGTAAAAGATTACCAGGTTTCTAGTGTTAACGGTGTACGTGCCCAAATGTCTGACACGCCATCAAACACGGCTGTGCAGTAATAGATGTACGAACCATCAATTGAAATTTTACCAGGCGTATCACCTGGTTGTCCAACTGATGATGTCGGCGCAGAAACAAATTTATCTTGTTTGTTGGAAATTGCATCGTCTTGTAAAGAGTTAATGCTATCTGCCTCGGTTTTAGTATATGCATCAATAATGCCATAACCAAATAATGTTGTTGCTGAGTCTGCTTTCGGAGCCACTGCGTTTTCAATCATCGCAAATGTTTCTTCTCTATAATACACATTCGCGATATCAGCTTTAACAGATAATGCAGAATCAATTTCAGTAACGGAATAAGAATCAGCGATATCTCGTTTAGAATCAATCGGTGAAACTAAATTGCCTGCAGCAACGGCCTGATCAATCGTAGAAGTATCTGTTAAGCCTGTATTATTTACTTTCTTATACCATTTAATATCATTATAGTTACCAAAACTTTCAATAACAATAAATCTGCCGTCCGGCACTTTATTAATACCAGTTTGTGAACCATTTGAAAAATGATAGTTCGGTTTTAATTTATAAGACATTCCATCTCCTTAATGTCGGGATCAAGTCCCAGTTTTATGGTTGGTTAACCCACTGATATGTGCTGAACGTTTTTACAACACCAATCAATTGGTATCTACCAGGTAAATCGATTACATTTGAACCATCTCTATGGATCGCCTGCATCTTAACAATACCATCTTGTACATACCCATAATGATATTCTGATTGATTTTGGTCCCATGTAATATTATTATCAAAACCAGTATAAGGAGTATGACCAGCGGCAAAGTCCTTATTATAATCATGTTCTGCGCCAGTAACGACTGGTGTTACAACAACCATCCAGTTATAATCATTGTATTGCGCAATATTAAAATCGTTCAATAACGATGGTTCCCACGTACCTTTAAAATAACCTTCGCGAACAATCATCATATGTGAAGTGTTTGCACTATGGTATACAACACCATTTTGAACCATCTGATTTGATTCATTGTACTTTCTGATGTAGATTGCAGGAGTTCCGGCATAGCTTTGTGAAGCATCAACGTCAATATAAATCTCATTGACTAACTCTAATGGGGTGTTAGGATCACCAATATATTGTGTAGCATTAGATGCGTGTACAATATGCGTATCGGTTAACATTGTTGGTGAAGCATCAACACGAACATACTTCCATGCTTGGTGACCATCTAAATCATCAGCATCTAAACCAGATCCGTGCCCATCAACAGTAAGTAATTTTTGCAAAATATCGTTTGCTGTATATTGCGAAGCATTTAACTTTGATGATTCGATGGCATCAATTTCAGACTTTGTGTACGCATCAACAATGCCATAACCAGCCAACGTTGTTGCATTATCTGCTTTCTGAGAATCCAATGTAGAAATATGTGTATCTACATATGTTACACTTGCTAATGGAGATAGTAAAGTATTTACTTCAGCCTTTGAGTATGAATCGGAAATATCACGCTTTGCCGCCAACATTGTGTCAACATTTGCAGTTGTGTAAATCTCTGAACCAAGAACGGATCCGTTGCCAACGACAACGTTTTTACCAGCCGTCAATGGTGTTACAAATTCGATAGTCTTATTGTACCATGTATAGTCTGATTCTTCAATAAGCAATCCGTCAACGAACACAGAAGGACTTTTAAGTACGAAGTCCGTAACAAATAGATATTGATTGGCTGTTGATGTAAATGTTTGTTTTGAGATAACTAATGAAGAATCATATGTAATGCCAGCAACAATCGTAACAATTTCACCTTGGACACATGATTGCGCCAATGTTACAGTTGTGTTATTTGTTACCGCAAATTTATCTGTTGATAATAATACACCATCAATGAACACCATTGGAATGCTTTCCAAATTAAATGGTGTTACAAATGTAACTTGCCCAGATGTACTTGTGTAAACTTTATGTTTGATTACCGCGCCCTTAGAAGCTGCAACAGAGTCAATAGTAATTAACTGCCAATTGACAGTATCAGTTGGCGCTGGAGTATTGTTAAAGTTTTTATCTGTGCGCGACTTATAAATTAATTCGCCGTGAGTAACGTATTCGTCGGTTTCATAAATCTTACCGTTATTCCAAGTAGGCAAAGATGTACCTGTCAAAATATCAATGACAGCCTTTAACTCGCGAGTTTCACGCTTCAACCTCATAAGACCGCGATTAAGCACAGTCTCATTAGGCTGTTGTTGATTTTTAATTCTATAATTATTGAAAAAATCTTCTAATGTTACAAACATGTGCTTATCCTAATTAAAATGTGATAGTCCAGATAATACGTAGTAGAACCGTGCTATCCTTAACTTTGGCTTTGAATGTCTTCATTGCGAAAATTCTGTTATTCGCATAGAGTGCAGCCTCAGTAAAAATTGATGAAGGGCCACCATTTTGTAAATTACCAGCTGATGTCGCAACATCAACGGTGAAAGTTACCGATGTACCAGTTTGTAAAACTTTAACAGTGCTGCCTGAGCCAAGATCGTCTTCGGTTAGATTTAGCGCCTGTGTACCGGATGAATCAACGTTTGTTCCTGGTAAATCAAATGCAATATTATATGTATATGGCTTTACTGTACCGATGAAAGACCAAACTGCTGTATTTGCGACAGCAGCATCAGTAACTTGATAATTACTTACTGATGAACCAAGATATCTATAGTATCCACGAAGCGCAACGTTTGTTGTAACAAAGTAGAAAACGTCGTTCTTTCTTACGTTTGCCAACATCGTGTTCATTGCGATTTGTGAAGACGCTGGTTCAGAGAACATGCGGTCACGTTCTTTAACAAACCCGTCTTCTTTGCCTTTCGGCGTAACAATAGAATCGCCGATGTGGCCAAGTGTGCCTAATCTAAAATTATTGATGAATGTGCTTGAATTTAGATTAGCAAATAATTCTGACATCGTAGTACGAGCAGTTTCCATAATCATATTGTCATCAACGTATTCATCAAGAATAGTCATATTATTTTTGGCATCTAGCGCCTGGATCTGAAAATGACCCTTAAATGAAATATTATCTTGCATAATTATACCTCAAACCATAATAACACCGGTGTACCATTATCGGTGCCAACAGATGCTTTATATAATTTGTCGGTAGTTGAATTTAACCACAAATCACCGTGCTTTGATGCCAAAATTGTCGGTGGTGTTGCTGAACTTGCATATCTTACATACCCAAGAAACTCGGTATCCAGATTAAATGCTCTCTTAATTGCGCCAGTGGCCTGAGCTGCCGTCAGACCAAGCGGATATGGTGAGTAACCGTCATTAGTTGCCATTTTACAATCCTCTTTTTCTCAATTTTTAATATTTATACATTATCGCCGTATGTAACCAGATAAAACCCATCGTTGGTGTACATATAATAGTCATATCCTGACAGCTCGTCGGAATACAGATAATAGCCAGTCGTTGATAATCCATACACTAACACATCATCTGATGCGTAATCAGTGCTTGTCATTACAATAAAGTCAGATGTATTGATTGGGTAGATTTTACGGCCAGCATTAATAAATGTTTCTTCTTCTGGTAAAACATCTATGTTTGACAAGTCATATTTATTACCTTCAATAAACGCACCCGAAATGATAACTGTTGATGGAATGTCAGCAATATTTGAAATTCCGTTTTCAATCATATAGTTCAGAAGATATTTATCTTGTGGTGTATATGTGTTATCTGTTGCTAGTTCACCAATCTGTTTATTAATGTAACTTGCAAATGTTGAACTACCAACCATCTGCTCTGGTGTTGCAATATCAGTTGATCCAAGCAAACCAGAAAAGTTTGGTGCACCGTTAGGATATACAAACAGATTTGTCCTGATTTGAATATCCTGGGAATGTGTTCTTAGGTCTGATGCTTCATAGAATGCACTAGTCAATGGTTTACCGTTTGCGGCAAAAATTGTGGCGTCCAATCTAAATTTGCCAGAGGCCAATGAAGATACATCTACAATAGCATTGAAGAAACCAAGTGGATCGACAATTACCGGTGTGTTTACTATATTTCCAACAGAATCAGTTAAAATTAAATCAAACGATGTAGACGCGGGGCCGCGCCCAACAACATGCAATGTGTTTGGCGTAACATGATTATTATCTTCGACTAATGTAAAATAAAATGTATGATTAAAATTATTTAAACCACACGAACTCATTGTAAAAGATGGCGGTTGCACATTACGTTCAACTGTTGCTTTTACAGTGTAATTGTCTCCGCTTAGTTCATATGTATTAAACACAGTGTTAAAATAACCTGTGCCACTTACGGCAATACCGCTATTTGTAATAGTATGCCCATATGAATCGGAAATTGATACGGACACATTTTCTTGTCCTGCGGAATAACCCTGAATAGTTACACTGAACTTATTTGTTATTTCAGCTGTAACAGAAGAAATGTTATCATATACTTTCTTTGATTCATCAATGCCTGGCATTGGTGTATATGTATCGCCACCAACGTGAAATGCATACTCACCAGATGTAAGGTTATAATATTTTTGTGCCTCAATGCCACCGCTATTTTCTTTGATCTTTGTAAGTTCTGCACTAATCATAATCTGATTAATTTCATCAGTATAACTGAATGTGTAATCAGATGCATAATTTACATATAAAGACCAATGACCAGTAAATTCTTTGATTGGATTATCAAAGTTATTGATTAGAAAGTCTGCATAATTGATATACAAAATTTCAATTGGATTAGTATATTGCTCTAGATACGTGCCATCAGTAAATAAGATAGATCTAAATCTTCTGTCGTCAACTGCCTTATCTACGAATGTGTCGACAACCTTATTGGTCCACACGGTCACGTAGTTGTAATAATCTTCTTCCGTAAACTGTGTACCACTTACAGAGTTAATTCTTGTTAAGAAATCTGCTTTAACGGCAATGTCGTTATTTTGTGCCGTAAACACATCAAATCTGCCGTCAAGATTTCTAATTTCAATGTTGTACACATTGTAAATGATATCAACACCAAACAAGTCTTGGATTGATTGGTCGACAATTTGATTATAGTCGTATGTAAAACCGATAGGGTGTGCCAACGGCTTTACAATATTTTCATACATTTCTTTTAGAATTGAACCATCTGTTCTGAAATGAAACGGCTTTACTTCATAAAGTTGTAAGTCATTCGTTGTTTCGGCTGTCTCCAAATACTTAGTCAAGTTATATGCATATTGGATACTTATGTCAGTACCAATTTTTTCTTTATATGCTTTATTTGTTACAAAGTATTCATCGTTAATGATTCTTTCTACGTCTTGAAAGAACGGTACACCAGAAATACCAGCTTGAGCAAACTTTGCTTTAATTACATCGTTACTTTGCGCCTTTGTCAATACCTGATAAAGAGCAGTCATGTAAACATCCAAGAGGCCTTTTCTAAGGTTTAATTTGGCCTCCTGAACCATTGCGGAATCATTAGCATTGTACTCATTCGTATATACGTGTCTAATTGATTCTGCTACTGCGGCGTTCTCTTCAATATTTTCAATAAAAATTTTCATTGCCGTTGAGATCAACGGAATGTTTTTAATGTTCTCAGGAGTAATGGCATCAAAGATGCCCTTGATATCCATTGACATAAATTATACTCCTTGTGCGAATGTTACACGTTTCAATCTTGGCATTACATTTTTCAATAGTGCAAAGTTTGGTGAATTGTAATTAAAGTTTAAGTATCTATTCTTTCTGAATAAGTCCATTTTAATCGGTGAAGTTGTGTACAATGATGGAGAAATCTTCTTAAAGATTTTACCAGTTGTTGCATTGATCTGATCTTCAGAAATAACAGAATAACCTTCTGTTGTTAAGTAGTACGAATCAACAGTGTAGTCGTAGAACCCGTCAGTGCTATATAAGTAAGCCTTTGGTGTGTTGTAATCATATCTAACTCTACCTGAATCTGAATATCCTTGTGCATCGACAAAGAATTGTAAGTAGATATATTTCTTATATGAATTAAACAAGTTATAAGAACCAACATATGAATTTGCATCAATTGTAATAACATCGCCAGATGCAATTGTAACACCTTGCAACACAATCTTTGTCACATCTGATGTATTATAATACCAACCACCACTAACATTGAATGGGAGTACCACGCCGTTCTTCTTAATCACTGTATTTGAGAATGTTAATACCGGTGTCACTGCATCAAGCTGTGTTGGGTCATCGGGCACAACCTTAACTTTGTTGAAAATAATAGTTGATTGATTTGCTGTACATGTTACTGATTCATGCATCTTTACACGGATCGGTGCAGTAATTACATCATCATTGACTTGCGGAATGTTATTATCAATATCATTCTGAACGGCTGACCAATCAACGTATAAGTCTTGCCCTGTTTCACCACTATATTCTACAAAGTTCGGTGTATCAACATTAGGAAGTACATTATATAGTAAATACCCATCGTTATCAAAATATGTTTCAAACGGAACAGCCAGCGGAATATAGATATCTCTATATTCTGAAAGCGAATTTTCTCTTGCAACGTTTTTCTGTGTCAATAGAAGTTTTGTACCAACTGTACTATTGAAACCGGTAACATCAGTCAAGACCGTATCAATTCTCTTCTTTAGAGAAGAATGGAAGTACTCAACTTCAAACTGTTCCAACTTAACAGTATCGCCAACACCAGTAAAGAATTTGTCAATTACATCAAATACTTCTTGGTGAATGCCGGCCTTTGAATCAGCAATGTTATATTTCAAAATACTTAAATCATATTCAAAATCTAAATACATTGGGTGACGAGTATGAAACTCTAATGTTGGAATTTTGTAATTATCAAGAACGTCCCAAACGCCCGGCTGAATTAATTGACCATCTTCGGTGAATTCATATGAGCGAATTTCAGAATTTTCAATGTATCTTGCACTATAGAATGCATTGGCGGTTTCTAACTGTTGCTCATATGCTCCTGGATTATTAATTGGATCAACGCTTGGCAACAAGGAATAATCCCATGATAAATCGCCCCAGTTATTCAACACGTATTCTGTATTGAATTCATTTGATGTAAACGTTCTTTCGTAACGTGATGGTAAGAAAGAAAACCAAATATGCCCTGGGCATTTTGGATATTCATCATCCCCTCCCCACACCAATGAAGACTTAACTGATGTTTGGCGATTACAAATGGCCTCATAGTCAGATTTAGTAACGGCTCTGTTTGCAGAATTATAGAATTTTGGAGCATTGTTTTTAATGCTTTCTAATGATTCTTCATCTGTACCTTCTGAATAAATCTCAATTTTAGTAATCGTTGTGCCGATTAGTGAATGCTGTAAACTTGCAACATCGGTGATATCGGCAAGTTGGCCTGATGCACCAGAAGAGGTTAATACATTTATTTCAACGATTGAACCAACGCGCAACCCTGTACCGACACCAGCAAATTTGAAATAAATTCTAGGTGTACCATATTCAATATCATCTAAACGAACGAACTCTTTAACAAGTGTTGTATCAGAATCAATCATGAATTGTTTTGTTCTTGCCCACTCTTCGCGTTGAACTAAATTACCGTAGTCGTCATAGTAAGTCACATACACTTCAATCCCGCCATCTTCCACATCAACATATGGGATATCAATATAATATTGTGGAATTATTGCACCGGTTGAATCTGTAACTGTTGTCGTAACAATGACCAATGAATCTGGGTTATCTACGTACTTATGTAACGTACCTTCAATAATTGGCAACTGAATAGTATAACCGGCATCAACATTTAACAGTTCAATCTGCTTACCCATATAATAATATGTATGGGTACCATCCGTAAATTGTGTGAATTTTGGAATAGTGTGGTTACCAGCATCTAGTGTTAATGTTAATAGATACACATGTGATAATTTGTGTTGGATTTCATAACCAAGAGCGCGTGCATCTTGTAGAGCATTCACTCGTCTTGTTGCTAATGGTAAGATTGTTTCATTGATGTTCACGGCGGTGTTAATGTTAAGCATACTTGTTAAGTATGCCATGGCCGTGATCAGCTGTGATGTATTAGACCCTTCAGCAATGTCATATCCTGCTTCAGCAAATTTAGTTTGCAAACCAGCATATAATTGATCAAAATTAAATGGAACTGTTTTAGTGATATCTGCCATGTTTAACCTTACTTTTTGAAAAATATTTATATGTTATTGTGTAAGTGCGACTGAGATTTGTTCGTTTACATCTAGACCCTTATCTCTATAAATGTAATTTATCGTCGCAATTACTTTGTTATATTCCGGCACAGTCTCAATTCCAACATCAACAACGATGATACGCTTTTCCCATCTTGCCAATGCCTCTTTAATGTATCTTGATAAAATTCCGGTAGTAACAGAATCAATCTGACTAAATAGTACTTCTTCAATTCTTGAGCCGAATTCTGGTTTACCAGGAAGAGAACCTTTCCTAGTAAGTAGAATATTTTTAATTGCATTATTGATGGCTGCAGCGTCAGTTACAGTCGTATTAACTCTTCTGAAGTCAGTATAAAGCGCCATAGATTATCCTTTTTGGTTAATCTATTTATATTTCAGAAAGTAAATTTTTTAGTTACCGGCAAACACGGTTGATTGCCCTGGTTGAATAATGTTTGACCCGTCACCAGCGTAATTGTCGCCAACTCTACCAACACCACGGCCATTCACCTTAACCGATGATGAGAATGATGACAACCCAGGCGATTCTGGGCCGCAACCTGACATATTATGCGTTGCCATTACATCCCCTGCTCGTACAACACCTTTCCCGCCAATAAATACATTTGATGAGCACGCCGCTGTTGAACTTATTAATGGCTGTGAACAGCCCGGCCCAGATCCAGTGGCCGATAATACCGGATTTCCGCCGTTACCTGTTGCTATTGCTGACATATATTTCAGTTAGTTAAATTAGTTCAAATTAGTTCAAATTAATTGACGGAGCACTTACGGTGTGCGCACCGCCGTTATTCACTGTCTGTGAACCGCCGGTGGTAATGTTTAAATTACCACCAATGTTCCATGTTGCGTTTGCAGCAATATCGTATTGAATATTATTCACACCGGTAACTTTGATATTCCCGGATGGATCTATAAGAATAGACGACCCGCTCTTATGAGTAACTTTAACGCGTTCATCACCAGGCGTATCATCTAATTCAATCAGGTGCCCTGATTCTGTTTCAAGTGTGGCCAGTGTTTGATATTTACTATCTAATAATGGGTGCATATCTGAGCGAGTTTCGCGGCCACTTTTTGGATAAACACCAGAAGGATCACTAAATGCACCTGTCTTCTTCCCAGCTTGTTTAGCAATTAATACACCAATTACAATAGGTTTATTCGCATTATCATCATTTAATACAACCCAGACCCATGTGCCTTGTCGTAATACTGAAGATGTACCTACACCAGATACTAACCCGAATGAAGTTCCACCCATAACTTCAGCCCATGGTAAATCTGTTGTTGTTACTGCGCCGAAACTACCCGATGTTACTTCTGGGTGAACCCCTATAATACGAACACGTACTCGCCCATATTTTTCTGGATCATTGTTGTCTTCTACGACTGCTCTATAAAGTTTCATTTTCTAACCCTTGGTTTTTGCGCATCAAGGCGACATAATACAATCTTATGAATTAGCTTATCACCGATAATTCTATCACTAACCGATGCAATAAAATATTTACCACTTGATAGTGTATCGCCCTCTAATTGTGTAGAGTTATACATATTATTGCCTTTCAGAAGCACTTTAGCGGATGTTCCAACATTAGAATACTTTAATGAACCTGGTACAACAATAGAAAGATTATTGTTTCTTATGTATGTTTCTAGCACATCAAAATTTTGGTTGCCAGTTTCAAAGTTTGCTTGTGTACTGTACTTTTCGCCAATTGTCTGTTGCAATCCCGTGGTGTCCATTGTATTCATCGTCATTGATCTAGCAGCATCAACCAAATTGATAGTTGTGTCAATTATCTTTTTGCTTCCGTCAAATCTGAATGTCTTTTCGATTGGCTTAACAAGATTAACTTCCAATGAAGGATTACTGTCCTCGTGCATATCATGAATCTTAAATAAGTATTCATTATTCATTGTGTTATTTGTATATGTTAGGTCGTCTCCATTTGGATCTTTTAATGGTTCAATCTCAGATGGGTTCACTTCCTTAATGTGGAAAGTATTTCTATCTTGCCACATACGAATATTATCTTGTCTGAATAAAGTACTAAAGAAGTCAAACACCGATTGCCCAGCTGTAACCGTAAATGATTGTTTTGTACTAGTATCTTGAATGTTGTATGTCATCTTATCAGATTTGATAATATCATCAATTCCAAGATGAGTTAAATACTGCTTGAACGCATTTACCGGGGTATCAGTAAAACTCTTACCGATATATGCATTCTTTAAAATAAATGAAATTTCGTCCATGAACTGGATATCATACACTTTAAATCTTTCACCGGCTTGTATAGCATTCATTTGTGTAATTCTATATGTACGAACGGTTTTATCTTTTAGAAAGTCCTGTGTAGAAATTACGATTTTATTGTTTCCATTAAATAATAGTTTACCACTATTATTCAAGTCAAATGAATCTTTAATTTTGATTGCACCAGTAAAACCAAATGTGAAAAAGTCACTTTTAAGTTCTAATGAAACAATTTCATCAGTCATAATTTCAAAGCCGTCAATCTTTATACTCAAATGTTTGAGTACAGTATTTTGGTGAAATATCTTCTCAAAAGCCATTATTTAAATAATCCTAATTCATAACCGCCCTGCACGAATGCTTGAATTTTTGACGGTCTTACAATTTTAATAATTCTAAATGATTCATTGTCTGAAATATACTTTTCTTTAAATGCGTTTACCATGGCGATTCTTGTCACACTAGGTAATGATTTTGATTTATTAATATCTTTTTCGTATGCTGCGGTCTTATAATCAGCCATATTTAATAATGTATCATAATCATATGGCATATCAAATAATGCATTCTTTTTATTGATAATTAGTAAGATATCCCAATAATCGGCATCACCGTAAATATCTAGTGCAATTTTTTCTAATTTGTCATTATCTTGTAATTGATACCAATCAAACCAATCTGTTGGGCAAGATAATACATATTCGTTTACCTTCACAAAGTTAATTGTGAAGTAGTCTTCAACACTGTACCCATTAATAGTACGATTATCAAAGTTAATGATTGAATTTTTTAAGTACGGCATTTATTAAACCCTTGGGACTGTGTAATAGTCTTCCATTGTTGTCATATCTACGCACTGCCATGATAATGTCATAGCCATTTGTTTTGGTATGCCATCACCGAACTGTTGCATAGCACCATCTGAACCATAATCAATACTAATATTCTTTAATACGACCCTATCAAATTTTGCCATTGCTGATATGTATGGATTACTAATTTCAATGTTAAAATAATATGGCGCCATTAATGATACTCCGCCAAGCATTTTTGATGGTGATGAATATTGCTTAAGCTTCATAATAATCATAATGATATCATTTGCTTCTTTTGGGCTATTTGGAATAAGATCAAACGTCATTACAAAAGATCTTGGTTCTGATCCGCTATAGTTCTGGAAATAACCAGGATCTATTAATGGCTTTCTTAAACCAGCCGCGGATGAAGCCGCACCAATCATCTTATCAGCATTAATTCCCCTAGCTAAGTCAGTGACTGATTTAGCTGCTCCGGCCAATTTACCGCCAACTTTACCAAGTGCTTTACCGACAACATCGCTTGGGCTTGTACTCATGATATTATTGCCAATTGTTCCTAAGATTCCAGTTTCAGTGCTCCATGAGTGGTTCTGTTGATCTGAAAATGTATTTGGCAAAGGCAGAACAATAGTACCCATTGATTCACCTTCAAGAACCTTTGAAGACGCATCCTGGTTAGCTTTAATATCTAAAATTGACTCTGCTTCCTTTACGATAAAATCTGTGCCTTTCTTAAATGAATCAATTGCCGCCTCATATGCAGCACCAGCACTAGAAACCTGGTGTGGTTTCATAATAGTAATGGTGACTCGTCTACTATCGTACTTTCTATCTCTAATATCACTAGGATATGAATACACGTTATCCATATTTGCGGCCATATTAATCCTCTTTAACTAAATAGATTTAATAATCTATCTTGCCCAATGTTTTCTGGTTGTTTTGAACTATTTATACTCTGATTTAGCACTGGTACAACCATATTCATTGCTTTTACCTGTGTACCGGTATCATATGCAACAGTTTGCGCAGTAAGACTTTGGTTAGTTTGATTTACAGCAACTTCCCTTTTATCTTTGCTTGATTCAGCAATAGACTCTGTCTTTGCAGTTGGTTTCACGGTTTGTTCTGTACTTGCAACTTTAACTTCAGATGTCTTTTGTGGAATTACTCCAGATCCGGCGTTCTTTGATGCAACCACTGGTGTTGAACCAGCTTTAGGAAAAGTTGCGGATTCATCATTACCAGCGCGAACCATTGATACGATTTCTGGTGCTCTGTTACCAACTTGGCCATACCATTTACTATCTTCAAGACTTTTCGCAGCATCTTCAGTATTTCCTTCAGAAATACTCTTGGTGAACTTAGGCCATTTCTTATACCACTTGCCGCCCATATTGAATGTTAAGTCTGTAAGCGCACCTTGCCCTGTTTGATTCAATTGAGTGAACCCTGGAATTTGCTCTGCTGCTTTCTTATGAACTGCATAGTCTTCTTCAAATAGTGCATTCACTTCCTCATCGGAAAATACACGATCCCATTCTGGTGGTAATGACTTACCATCACCAATTAAATGTCCAACGCCAACTGTCCAAAGACCAAGTGAATCTTTGTACGGTTTATTTCTAACACCTTCATGGCGCTTAATCATTGCTTTAATTTCTTCATCGCCACGAATTGGTTGTACTGTGCCAGTTCCTAATTTTGCATAAGTATTTGCTTGTGATACGCCACGGCCGGCGCCGCTTTGCATTGTACTCTCAATGAACGGCGATTCAGTTACAGACTTATTTGCTGGTGTTACTTGTTGGCCATTGACAATATTTGGTGATGTTGTTGAAGGAGTGACAATTGGCATTCTTTCTGTTCTTTCAACATCAGCCTTAATAGCTTTCATTCTATTAAGATCTTCTTCATACCAATCATCAATATCAATAATTTTTTGAATTTCTTTTGATGGTAATTGTGTTAACCCTGCCCAGTTCTTAACTGCTGATTTACCAAATGTATGATGAGCAATGATACCAGCTTTCTCATACTTCTTAATGGTGTCATTACCACCGAACATGTTATTAATACCAACGGATGTTTCCTTTGCATCCGCTAAACCAAATGTTAAGCCAGAGATTGCGGAACCAGCAGCTGATGATGCCTTTTGCCCAATCGTTGCTTCCTCCCCATCCTCTAAGCCGAACGTTTCTCCAGCATTATCCCAACCCTCTTTAGCATCGTATGCAGCCAAGCCAGCGGTAACTAATGCACCAATTGGTCCAGCAAACTTTAATGCACCAGCTAATGCCTTACCAGCAATTCTTCCACCTACTTTGGTTGCTGCTTTACCAGCGGCTTTACCACCCTTTCCAGGAATCTTTGGTACTTTAGATGTTTTCTTTGGCATCTTTCCGCCAGGTGTCTTTGGCGCTCGTGGTTTCTTATCTGGGCCTCGACCAGGTTTTTCACCTTTGCCCTTGCCCTTTCCAGGTTGTTTACCCTTTCTTGATAAACGATCTGGCAAATCAATACTTAATCCACCAGATTCATCTAATGTATCATTTGCTGCTTCTTGAACAATTGGTGTTACAACTGCATCATTTGCTGCTTCTTTTTGGACTTTTTCAACTGACTTGATTGACGTATCTTGTTCATCAAGCATATCACGTTGCATTTTGGCAAGAATGTCAAGAATCTTATTATTTGTAACCAATAACTTATCGTAAATTGGGTTCCTTTTAGGGTCTTCTTTTTCTGGGCCAACTTGATTATTCATCAAGTATTCCAATTGCTTAGCAGCGTCCTTTTCGCCCTTCTCCTGAAGGTACTTATACAGTTCCTCATTCGTCTGTTGAATTTTTTCAGCCGTGGCCGTATCAGGATTAAGTCGTCTTTCAAACTTTTTTACTTGGCGCTTCATTTAGTCATATCCTCGCGTGTTTTATTCAAAAGACTAATTAAAATAGTTCTTTCAAACGGATAAAGTGTGTCAACATCCTGCTTTGTGTATTTACCGAAAAATGTTAAATCATTATATGTTTGGTAAATACTCATTAAAGAATCTTCGCTCATATTATCAACAACAAATTCTGGTTGATCAATTCTAATGTGATTTGTTTGACCACACTTTTGACATAGAATTGGTTTTCTAAAATCAAATCTTGTTACGGAATCTTGAGCTTCTTTATATAGTTTTTCGTATTGATCAATTTCTAAATCATCAATATTTACATTTAAAAAGTCTTGGAAATTCTCTTCGGTTAATCTTTTGAATTGATCTTTGATCTTTTCATTTGATACGTTGCCTGAAATAACAGTATTAGAGATGCTTAATGAATTTTCATTTGGTGATTCACAGTGCTTACACTTAAATTTCAAGTGAATCTCATCACCGACCGAAATCTCCCTGTACTTATACAGCATTGCAATCTTTTCTTCTGTAGATAAGTTGAGGTCATTCGTGTCAATGCCACAAATCTCTAATGCATTATCTAAATTTGGTTCACTGATTGTACCAAGTAATAACAATTCTTTTTCTTGCGCAGTTGTAAATGGTACAATGTTGAATTTCTTGCCGCCGTATTCATACTTTACTTTAATCATTATCTATCCCATGATTCTGGAAAGAAACCAGGCAAATCATCAAACTCAAACAATTCAACATTATTACAGTGCGGACACTGTACTTCATAAATGTTATTAAGTTTAAATCGCATTTCTTCCCACTTAACAATAATCTTTTCAAATACATCTGCGTCCAATTCATTCATAATTTCATTTAGTTGTTGAAATGAATAACCGTCATTATCATTGTATGCATTGATGTGTAGAATAAAATCAATTAAATATTTTTCATCTTTTGAATCTGCTGCGTCAATTGCGCCTTCATAAAATTCTCTATTCTTAAGAGAACTCATTGTAAAGATGTGATCTTTATAAATGATATCGCCATAAGGTAAGAATTCTCCACTCATAATAGTATTTAAATCAGCGTCAAAATCATAAAGTTGTTCACACTTAACGCATTTAAATGTATAGTGTACTTTATCTTCCAATGATGTTTCGCGAATCTTCATTAGTATGTACTTATATTCATCTTCGCTTAATGTAATTGTTTTATCTTCTAAACAGTCATAGACTAATGCATCTCGTAAATCACGTTTATCCTCGGAATTCATAAACTTCTTTTTGTCTTTTACTTTCCATTTTCTGTACTTAACTTCAGTATCACGAATTTTGGCGCTATATTCATATTTCTCTTCCATCTTATTCATCCTTCTTAATTATTTGACAGTTTTGGTGTTGTACATTTAAACTGAACTGTAAATTCTGCAATTTGTGCTTCAGTTTGGTTGCTAAATTGAAGTTGAGATACTGATTCGATCATTGTATTTTCAAATTCATATAATTTCTTTTCTCGTTCTCCCCAATAATCTGGGTCTTTATATAAAGAGACATTCATTTTAACATTATCAAAGTAATCTCGTTTTTGCAAAAAGTAAGCCATTACAAACTTTTTATAGTACTTCATTTGATCCTGGTCACGGAATGTAATGCTGAAACGGTAAAGTTCATCTCTACCAGAATGTACCTTCCATCTATCGCCAACGAAAACCTCAATAGATTGATTTGAAAATTGTGGCGTATCAATTGAAATAATATTTAAGTTAATATTTTCTTCGTCCGCGTTTGTCCATCCGATTGCACGTTTAATCGGCGCAGCAAATTGAATATGCGTTCTAAATGAGTTAATATAAGACCATTTTGTCTCATATGCTTTTAGTAAACCTTTGGCCAAATCCATGGTTTCACTCCTATTTAATTTTTATTATTTATACCGCCATGAAAGTATAAATATAGAAAATAAAAGGAGAAGCTATGTCGTCTGCAATTCAAAACATAATGCAAAAGACACTTGGCGACGGCGCTAGAGCATCAAAATTTGATGTTCTTTTCGAATTTACGAACCCTAAAACAGCGTTACCGCCTCAGGACGCAATGGCATTGGTAAAAACAACATCATTTCCTGGCGTTTCACATACAACAATTGATTTTAAGTACAAAGGAAGAAATGTACCAATTAGAGGTCAATCAAAGTATACGCAAACATGGGAATGCACTTTCTATTTAACACAAGATCACGCATTAAAACATGCCTTTGATAATTGGATTGTTGCCTTAGATGAAGTGCATGGGTATGCATTGCAAGGGCAGGGTGGTGCATACTTAAACGATACAAGAAAATTGCACGCGCAACGTGGTTATACAACTACAATTAAACTGTATCAAAGAGATTTTGATGATACATCAAATACGGCTGAATACACACTTTATAATGTCTATCCAACCGAAGTGACCCCGATTCAATATGGGTATGATAGTACTGGTCAAGTTCAAGAATTCACCGTAACATTTGCATATAGTTATTTTACAACAAACATTCTTAAAGGTGGTGCTGGTAACTTTATTGATACATTGGTAGGAAAAATCAAGGATGCATCAAAATCATTGGTTGATGGTGTTGTTGGCGGATTATCAAATTCAATTAATTCATTTGTTAAAGATGCCGTTGGCGATACATTAAACAAACTAAATGACTGGGCATCTGGATTAAGCACGGATATTTTACCTGGGATGTCTGATAAAGCATTTGGTGATTTAGTTGAAGGTGGTACTGGTCAAGTTGGTATGGTGAGCGGCATTTATAATGAGGTCATATCACAAGCTGGCGCAATAAGTAATTATCTATCAAGTAAATTTAGTGCAGCGCAAAGTCAGGTATCAAATATTGCGAATTCGGGTGTATCACAGGCAACATCTAAACTAAAATCATTATTTTAACGGAGTTTTGAATGTTTACAATTAGTGATTTAAAGAAACATTTAGGGCCTGGTCTAGGTCTTAGAAAAAACAAGTATCTATTAGAAATTCCTGTACCTGGTGTCGAAGGCGCAAAGATTAATGTTCTTGCAAGAAGTGCTGGTTTACCAGAACGAAACATGGCAACAACATCAGTGTTTCACAAAGGTAGAAAATATAATGTTCGTGGCGAAACGGATTATGGTGGCACATACGAAGTATCAATTTTAGATGATTCATCTATGGATATTAGAAAAACATTTGACCGTTGGATGCGTCAAGTTGACAATTCTAAACCAAAGAACGCAGGAATCTTTAGCGGTGCATCATATGAAAGCGGCGTTGGTTCTATTTTGAATTCCATTAAGTCAGGTGTCACTGTAGCCAATCAGGTTAAGAATGTTTTAGAAAACCCAGCAGATACCATTGGTGGCTTCTTCCTTGGGCTTGTAGATGCTGGAGAAGCCACATCTGTTGCAAAATACCAAACAGATATTAACGTATGGCAACTATCAGCAACTGGAGAAAAGGTCTACGGATATAAATTACAGAATGCGTTCCCGTCGTCAATCGGCATTGTTACATTAGATGACGGTGATCAAGATACATTATCAGAATTTAGCATTGTGTTTACATTTAGTGAATTCGAACCATTAGAATCATCACAATTTGCTGAACGTGCAGCAAATACATTACTTGGCGATGATATTAAGGACATTCGTCATGGTATTGAAGCCCTTGTTGAATAATGTATAAATAATCCAAACTATGCTCAAAAATTAAGGAGACACAATAATGGCGAACAGATTGGCAGAACTTAAAAATGCTTTAGGTGCCGGTGCCAGAGCTAACAAGTACAGAGTGAATTTCGCTGTACCTGCGGCAGTACCTACAACATCTAATCTACAACACGTTGACGCGCTTTGCAAAGCATCTAACTTCCCATCAATGACTATCGGTCAGATTGAAGTTTTCAACCAAGGTCGTAAGTTAATTCTTCCTGGTGATACAACATATACAAACGCATGGACATTATCTTTCTATAACACAGAAGATCATGCTTTACGTAAAGACATGATTGCTTGGATGACGGCAGCTGACCACTTCCAAAATAACACTCATTCTGGCAATCCAGCTGCGTTAATGGGTGAATTATCTGTTGAACAATTAGATTCAGCTGGTAACCCAACAGCTAAGTACACGTTCCACAACGTATTCGTTCAGGAAGTTGGTGAATTATCAGTTGGCGATGACCAAGTTGATACTATTCAGGAATTTGATGTAACATTCAGCTTCACCGATTGGGTTGTTGGCGATGGTACATTGAATAACCCAGCAGCCGGTAAAGCAGCTACATTGAACGACGTAGCTTAATTGCATAATTGCTAAATGGCAAAACAAAGTAAGTTACATCTAAAAGTCAAGGAACTTTCCCATAAAGATTCTGTTGAGGCAGTTAAGGAATTGCTTAAACGTAGAAGAACTCTTGAAGGGAAAGACCTTAAGCCTGGGCATCTAATTTTTACTTATTATGATGCGAAGTACAAAGAGAACACTTACGATAAAACACCATTGGTTCTAATTTTAAGACGTAATTCTTCCCATACATTGGGTTTAAACTTTCACTGGATTCCATACAGTATGAGAATTAATTTAGTGAAATTCATCATTGAGAAGAATGCTGCAAATATTAGGCAACGTAAGCCACTAAAGTTTAGTTATGCCCAATTAAAACCAATGCTTAAATCATTGGGTTACGCACCATGTATTAGACTTTATATTAATAGTCGGTTTGCGCCGACTGGTGTTGTTTTGCCATCTCATCAATTAATGCAAGTTGCTAGACTTAAAGCTGAAACATTTACCAAGGGTAAATATTCAGCATCCCAACTTTATGCAATGGCTCGTGAAAGAGGCCGAGCACAAGGTAGAAAATAATGTTTAGTAATATAAAAGTATAAATATAGAAAAGATAGAAAGGAACGATATGAGTTTAGAAAAAACAGTTATTGATAAGGCCGTTGGTAAAAAGTATACCGAATTTTCTGATTCTATTAAGGCTGAACTCTATACAAAAATTAGAAATCATCCAAATTCAGTTGCATATGCTTCAGAATATGATAAAGTTCAAACGATTAAACAGAAATTTGCAGATATCAGCGACCAATCAGAGGAGTAAATTATGAGTCAGTTTAAGTTAATGTACGACATTGACGCACAACCAGAATTTATCATTGAAGAAGTAGTTAATGAAGCTACTGGCGCAACAAGTAAAAAGTATAAAATCGCTGGCGTTTTCAGTACAATTGGCGAAAGAAATAGAAATGGCCGAATTTATGGCCGTGAACTTTGGGAAGGTGAAGTCACAAAGTACCAAGAAAACTTCCAAACTGGTTCTATTAATACATTAATGGAGTGGGAACACCCAGCTCGTACCAATGTTGATCCAATGGAAGCCGTTGCTAAAATCACTAGCCTAAAGATCAAAGATAAATTTGTTATGGGTGAAGCTGTTCTTTTGGATAACCCAAAAGCAAACCAACTAAAATCATTAATTGATAACGGTGTTAAGATCTCTGTATCTTCTCGTGGTGTTGGTTCAGTTAAGAATGGTATTGTTGAGAATTTTAAGTTAGTTACTTATGACGTTGTTGCTGCACCGTCTGATTATAATGCCACTATGAATGGTTTAGTAGAATCTTATCAGTTAAATGAAGGCATTATCGAAGATTTATCGTTCAGTATTGACAGTTATGGCAATATCGTTCCAATGAACGAAGGTGCAAAAGGTTCACAATTGTTTGAGAAAGAAGACATTAATAAAGCCTTCCAACAAAAATTCGCCCAAGTTCTTGAAGAATTGAAGAATAAATAAATAATTATGTAATGAGGGAATATCTCCCAAAACATAAAGTTTAAATTACAATGATTATTGTATAAATAATTACAAATTAAAACAAGGAGATGAAACATGCTAGAGAAACTTTTCGAATCACTAGACGAGAAAGTTTTTACTACTGAGTTGAAAGAAGCTCTTGAAGTTCAATTCAACGAAGCAGTAGAATCTAAAGCTGCATTAATCGCCGAAGCTAAAATTGAAGAAGTTACCACTTCTCTAAATGAAAAGTCTGAAGCACACATCGATTTCTTGAATGAGAAAGCTGATGCTTATGTTGCTATGAAACAAGCCGAAATGGTTGAGTCATTGGACAAATATTTGGATCGTGTTGTTTCTGAATTTATTGCTGAAGCACAAGGTGCACTTGACGAGTCTATCAAATCAGAAAAAGCCGATATGATTATCGAAGCTTTCGATTCTATGTTAACTGCTACCGGCGTAGAAGTTGCTAAGATCGTTGAAGCTAAGGATGAATCTGCTGTAGAAAAGAAACTAGAAGAAAGCGTTGCAAAATACGATACACTAGTTGAAGAAGTTATTGGCCTTAAGGCTGAAAACGATACATTAGTTAAGCTTGGTGTTATTAACGAAATGAAAGAAGGTCTTTCAATTGTTGAAGCCGAAAAATTCGTTAAGCTTGCCGATTTAGTCGAGTTCACTCGCGATGAAGCATTCGCCGCTAAACTAGAAACCATCAAAGAATCCGTTAAGGGTGCTGTTGAAGTTAAGGAAGAAGAAAAAGTAACTGAAAGCGAAAAGAAAGAAGCTGCAAAAGCTCCAGTCTGGGCGCACTTAGTTTAATTTCTAAATCTAAAAATATAAATAATAGAAAATATTCTAATAGGAGAAAATAAAAATGGATAACATTCAAGCTCTACTTGAAAGTTCTAAGTATACTCCATTGTCTGCTTCTGATTCTGCAGCTATGAAGTTAATGCTAGAAAACACTGAGAAAGAACACGCTCGTTTAGTTGCTGAAGGCACACTATCTGGCGACGTTGCTCAGTTCACACCGATCCTAATGCCAATGGTTCGCCGTGTATATCCTAACCTAATCGCTAATGAATTGCTAGGTGTTCAACCAATGGCTATGCCAACAGGTTTCATCTATGCATTGACTAACGAATATGTTGGTACCGGCAATAACAGCGCTAATCCAAACGCTGCTGCTAAGTTATACAAGGCTGCTGCTGCTCACGGTTTAGCTGAAGGTGATGCTGTTGAAATGGGCGCTGTTGACGGTAAAGTTCTTTACGTCGAAGGTCTATATGCTCTAGTTGCTACTGGCTCTACAGCACTAACAGTTGGTGGTACACTAGGTACTTCAACCGTAGCTGAAGTTTATACAAACGAAGCTGCTTTCGGTAAGATCCTAAAGGGTTACACTGGTACTTACTCTACAGCCCAAGCTGAACAATTGGCGAAAGACATGCGTGAAGTTGGTTTCTCTATCAGCAAGAAATCTGTTGAAGCGAAATCACGTGCATTGAAAGGCCAATACACTGTTGAAATGTATCAAGACTTGAAGAGCCAACACGGTCTTCTAGCTGACGAAGAGATCATGTCTCTAATGTCATACGAGATGCAAGCTGAAATCGACCGTGAAGTTGTAGATTTCGTTAATGCAACAGCTACTCAATTAGCTGATACTGCATTCACTGCTTCTGGTACTGATGGTACAGGTCGTTGGGAAATTGAAAAATATCGTGCACAAGCTATCCGTATTTCACGTGAAGCTGCACAGATCGGTTTAGATACTAAGCGCGGTCAAGGTAACATCCTATTGGTATCTCCAAAGGTTGCTACAATGTTGGAACAAGTTGGTACTTATACCGTTGCTCCACAAGCTTCAAATGTAACTCAACCAGTTTCTGGTGGCGTGGCAGGTACATTCGACGGTCGCTTCAAGGTTATCGTTGACCAATACGCAACTTCTGATTACGTAACAGTTCTTTACAAAGGTGCTGATCGTCGTGATGCTATGGGCTTCTTCGCTCCATACGTTCCAATGAGCTTCACTAAAGTAACTAACGCTGACTCTGGTCAACCAGCAGTTATCGCTAAGACTCGTTACGCTTTGGATACAATCCCAGGTGTTTCATCAGCAATCTCTACAGATCGTGCAGCTAAGTATGCTCGTTCATTCGGTGTAGATTTCGCTAACACTGTTTTAGCAGTTTAATTAATACTCCTTCGGGAGTTTAATCAAAAGGAACCCTTCGGGGTTCCTTTGTTGTTTATCGAGATTGTTTTTGAACGTGTTTATATGCTTCTTTGGCTGCTTTATTAAATTGCCGTTGTGAACATTCGCTAAAATCAATACCGTCTTCACACATCTGATCAAAAATTTTATAAGCGATCATTTTGTCGCACTTAAACATTTGCATAAGTTCGTTAGTCATTTTGGGCTTCCTTATTAAACAAAATCGTAAGAAGTTTCAGATTGACCGCATTTACCAAAGATGATGCCAATCGATTGGTTATTGATTGCAAGAGCATTGTAAACGTTTGTTGCAATTTCACTGTCTTCTGTTTCAAGGAACATGGTACCTTGGAAGAAATAAGCGCGAGTTTTGGTAACAGATTTAACGATTGCCAAAATACGTTGTTCGAAGTTCATCATATTTAACCTTTCGGTATTGCGTTGTCGATAGATTAATTATAACAAGATTTGTTAAGTTTTACCAAATTTTGCTAACTTTTTTTAAAAATAATGAAAAAAAAATCCTAAACTGTATCTTAGATGATACAACTTAGGAAATTTGTAAACTTTAAGTTACATTATACAGCCATCGGCGCAGGAATACTATCCATCGGATTGTAGTTAATTAATTTGTACATCTCTGGGAATGTGCACAATAGACTTTCTAAATCATCAAAATCCGGCATTTGTAATTCAGGCATTTTCTGAGGAGTTCTTGACAATTGTTCTTTAACTTGCTCAAAATGGTTATTGTAAACATGACAATCTCCACCGGCCCAAATAAATTCACCAACCTCAAGTTTAGCGATCTTCGCAAGCATATGTGTTAGTAATGTGTATGATGCAATGTTAAATGGAACTCCTAAAAACATATCAGCGCTTCGTTGGTACATTTGGCAACTAAGTTTACCATTCATAACTCTGAACTGTGCAAGTGTATGACAAGGTGGTAAGGCCATATCATCAAGTTGCGCGGGGTTCCATGCACTTAGAATAATTCGTCTGGAATCAGGATCATTCTTTAACTGATGAATGATTGTTTGAATTTGATCAACTTCCTGGTCATTAAAGTTTCGCCATTGGCGGCCGTAAACCGGTCCCAAATATTTTACCGTTGGTGTGTTCTCGTAGCCGAGTTTCTTACCTTGATTATCAGCATTGGCAGTCCAGATTGTGTTCTTACCGATAAGATCTTCTCTATCTTTACCAAATGTAATTTCAGCTAAACGACGTTCATCTTCTGAACCTTCTAGGAACCAAAGTAATTCGCCGACTACAGCCTTCCATGCAAGTTTCTTTGTAGTTACTGCCGGGAACCCTTCTTGAAGGTTAAATCTCATCTGATATCCAAAAACAGAACGTGTGCCAATGCCGGTCCTATCATTGACGTCTTCGCCTTTGTTCATGATGAATTCTAATGCATCTAAATACTGCTTCACTTTGCTCTCCTGTAAATATAATAAATGTTAGAATCTTTAACATCACCTTGAATTAATGTAAAGTCAAACATTGGGAAATCTAACTTAATGTCACAGTCATAATGACCGTTAATGATAGTCAGATGAAATTCATCAATGATATCCCAACACTGTTCAATAAGATTCTTACCGCCAATAATCCAAACATCCTTACCTGAACTATCAGCCACATTATTCGCAATCTCGGTAATTCGATCCTTAACATTACCCGTAATTGTCTCATGCGCAATCCCCATGTATTTATCTGGGTTTGATGTCACAACAACATTAGTTCTGTTTTTCAAAGGCGAAGGAAAACATGGGTCATCCCAAGTATGGGAACCCATAATTACATAATGCCCTGTTGTTTTATTTTTGAATTGAAGTAGATCTTCTTTGTTCGCTGGCCAAGGAAGGGTGCCGTTTTTACCGATGCCCCAATCCAAGTCAACCGCCATGATAGCTTTAATCATTCTGTTGCCTTTATAGATAAATCTATTTTAACAACAGAATGGTTAATTATTTAGCTAACGGATTATCCAATGCTTTCTGAATCTTGCGATCAAGATTTGCGTTCGTTTCTTTAATTGCCAAGTCAAGTTCCTTACGCGTTGCACGCAATTCTTGCTGCACTTCTTTAGCGGAAACATCTGATTCGCGTTGACTTTGCTTTGCGCTACGTTCAACCGTTTCAACTGTGCCTTCTAAGCGACGAATATCTTGCTTAAGATCATTCTTAATGTCTTGTGTATATTGAACAGATTTTTCTGCTTTTTCAGTTAATAGTTCAAGTTTCTTATCATATTCTGCAAGATCAGGCGCCTCATACTGAGAAATCTTTTCTTTCATATCTTCATAAGTCTTGTAAACTTCAAATGCTCCGTATAAACCACCTAGAGCAGCAGAAATAATTGATCCTGCAATCATCAATTTAGCAGGAGTAAATGAATACCCTGCTACACTGATAACAGCATTGGGATCCGTAATTTCTTCAAGCTTTTCAACTTGTTTATCTAGATCTTTAGCCATTTATTTCACCTTAGTCAGATTTTTTCTGCGCGTATGCATTAGCACCGAAGAACGCGGCCACAAGAGCAGAGATAGCTACGAAGTATGTCGGAGCAATATCACCGATAATTTTGGCAGCATCATCAACGTCAAGCCATGATGCAATTACAATAGTCACTGGATATAGCAACATACCCCATAAAGCGAACCATGTCATTTTACGCATAGCATCGCGTTGCGCATCCTGATCTTCTAACTCGCGGCGTTTGAATTCCAAGTGCATATCTAATTCAGCACGAGTAATGCGGCCGTCGCCATTTAAGTCAGCTTGTTCTAAACCTGTGCCAGTTTCGACTGTTAATTCTTTTTCAGCCATATTATTCTCCTTTTAGAATTTTTTCAATTCTATCCTGCTTTTCTTTTTGGGCTGATGATATTTTTCCAAATGTTTCACCCAAATCACTTACCCATAAAATTAACACATATCCAATTGTTAACCCTATTAAGATTTTAAATTTCATTTCATCTCCCACTGCATCTCTATCATCATCGTATGTAAGATATCAGATGCATTATTAAGTCTTCTATTAAGTCTAGCATTATCAACATTATTTTGTTTTACATAAATCGTAAATGGTTTATATCCGTGCGAATCTTGTATAAACATGTTATTGTATACGTCAAACCCTGGGGTGAATCCCATTGCCTGCATAACAATATTTTGAACCTGTTTTTGAGATTCGATATCTGATGCTTTACCAATCTCCTTTGCAAGATTTTTACCTTTTTCTACAGCTTCTGTTCTTGCTGCTTGCGCTCTTCTTTCTTGAAGTTGCTGTCTTGCAGTCGGAGCAGATGGTTTCGTCTCTGCCGCAGAAGGCGTAGGAGTTGAAGTTGTAGATACGCTTGTCGTAGTAACACTAGAAACTCCTGTATTTGTATTTGTAACCAATGGCACGGCGGCAGTGGTTGATGTTGCAGATGTTGATGTACTGGTTACGGCAGCATTAACAATTGGATCAGCGACAACAGCAACAGCAACAGAACTGGAGCCATCAGAAGTAGAATTAGATGAAGTATTGGCATTTGCTGCCTCCGCAGTTTGTGCCACAACACCAGCCGTGGCAACAGTAGAAGCTAATCCTTGTTTTTCTAGAAGCATTTTCTTAGCATACGCTTCAGCATAATTTGGGCATCTTTGATCATATAATCCGTTTAATGAACACTGTTGATTAAAATATGCCTGTGCATATCCTAAACAATCTGTTGCGAATAATGGATTTACTGAACATTGCTGGTCGTGGTAAGCCCTAGCATAACCAGAACAAGTTGTTGAGTAAAGTGGATTAAGACCGCATTGTTGTGTTCTATACGCTTCTGCATATCCGGAACAACGAGAGTTATAAAGTGGACTAATGGAGCATTGCTGATTAAAGTACGCTTGTTCATATCCTTGGCAAGTTGTTGAGTAAAGTGGATTTTGTGAACACTGCAGTTCAAGATACGCTGAAGCATATCCTGGACATCTGGTGTCATACAACTGATTAGCATCGCACTGTTGATTGAAATACGCTTCTTGGTATCCAGAACATCTATTTGAATATAACGGATTTATAGAGCATTGTTGTGTTAGGTATGCATCTGCATAACCAGTGCATTGTTCATTATAAAGAGGGTTCAAAGAACACTGTAGTGTAAAGTTTGCTACAGCATATCCTGTACATGATGGATCATATAATGCACTAATAGTACACTGTTGGGTAAAGTAAGCTGCCGCATATCCTGGGCAAGATGGTGACGATAGGGGATTTGATAGACAAGGATCACTACCAGTGAAACCACCAGATGTATTCCAACTAAGACCGCCAGAACCCATTGGAATGTTAATGCCTTGCCCGTGATATGCTTGGAAGTATTCACCCCTAGATAAGTCCCCAGACATACCTGAAGTAACTGCATTCCAATTAACCATTGCACCAGCAATACGTGTATCAACCACACCAGATGAGTTAATCTTAATCTCAAAACTGTTACCACCATTAGCATCGCAACACTGACTTACGTTATACCACCCGTATGTCATGGTATTTGTTTCTCGTAAGTACCAGTTACTACCAACTCCTGGGTGAGCGTAAAGATCCGAATGAACACCAAAGATGGTATAGTTATACGCGGAATTTATAGTTGATGTTAAGTCAACACCAGAACAGCACCCATTTCCTAAATTTGGTTGAAATGCCACGAATCCATTTGATGACATCCAAGATTCATTAAATGTTCTACCCCAAAATGGGAAGTCGAAACCTAACGGTATCTGACGAACTTCATCATCACCCATTGTAACGTTAGTTGCGCCTGTGATATTACGCACGTCTCGAAGTGGAAGCGCATTGACACCAGTACCCACGGTTATGGATAAACCAGGGGCACCAGGAATAGGCAGTGTTACAATTTCAGCGTTAGAGAATAAGGAAGTACCTAGTAGAACCAACGCTACTAGAAACTTCTTCATTTCTTCTCTTCGGTAAGAACAACTTCGTCGCCTTCTTTGATGCGACCCTTTTTAATCCAAATTTCTTTGGCTTGCTCGCCAATCTTACCTTGTACTGGGCATGGCGTGCCAGCATCTAACATTGCTTTAAATACACGATCGTCTTGACATAAAGTACTTACTGCAGCGACTTTCATACCCATATCATACAGGTTCTTTGAAAGTTTAATGCGCTCGCAATTCATGTCTCGTGTAGTACCACCCATGGAAATACCAAGGATTTGAGTTTGTACTGCACCTGATGCCGCCGTGGCACAGACATCATTATTAATAGTGGTAATTGCAGGAGCCACCGCAGTTGGTGGCGGTGATTTAACAGTTGTAGTACTGTTAGAACTTGTTTCAGAATATGATCTGCTTGTCGAATCAGTGACAATTGGATCTACTGCATACGCAGCAAAAGATAAGCCAATTAAGGCTAGAGAGATTAAAACCTTTTTCATTTGTTTGCCCCAAAATAAAAGTTAAACTTAATATTATTTATAAAATCAGCAAAAATGTTAAGTAAAAAAAATTGCACAGGATAAATCCAGGTGCAATTTAAAATGCAAACAGAGTTTGCTTATTGTAGCCTTATAAAGATATTTGGGGCAAAATTTAATCTCTCTATCGGCTATCTTTTATTAAACGTAGTTTCACATATGTTTCTAATCGTTTCATTCAAATTATATTTACATTGATAATATTTATTTATTTTATTTGTATTTGGGTATCTAATATGAGGTTCTTTATAAGATTCGCCATAAACATCAAATAATGCGATATGTTCAATTAATGACCGACTATTAGTTATTTTAATTATTTGATTAGCTAAATCATTAATTGTACATTTATTATTAGTATTACCGATATTATATGTTTGACCATTATGGATATCATCCATTAGTAGTTTTAACATTTCCGTTGCATCACGAATATCGCAAAAACTCCTTACCTGATTTCCACCACCATAAACCGGAATGGTTACATTATTAATTGCGCATTCAATAAACCTTGGCATGACTTTACCATAATCCGGTAATTGTGTAGGCCCAACAATATTAAATAACCTAGCAATCACGTACGTAAAATTACAATCTTTTGGAATAAATTCAAAATTGTCAAAGTCTGTTTCAGCAGAACCCTCACCAAACGATTCGCCGTATACATCTGAAGATCCACAAAAAACAACTTTTACATTATGTTTTTCAAATAAAGGAAATAATGTATTATTTACATTTGGCGAATGTCTGAAGTGATAACATATATCAATATTTGACAAAATGAAATCAACAGTTGATGCATACGATGAATCTGTTAAATCAATATCAAAGATATACTCGCCATCCAATTTACCAATTTTTGGCGGTATCTTAGATGAAAAATTATCTATAATATAGACTTCGTGCCCGTCATATAATAACACTTCGGCCAACGAACTACCTATAAACCCGGTACCACCAGTAATTAATACTCTCAATCTGTTATCCTTATTAAGTTAATATTTTAATACGTGGTTACTTAATTTATAGACGCAAGCGCCCTGATTCTTGCATCGTTTTCAATTTTAATATTCTTTTTGGATTTCTTTGTTCGTGATACACTTTTAAATATTCGCATAGCAAGTAGCAACATTGCAATACCGTGAATAAACACAAACAACAATATAATCTGTGTTAATAATTGCATAATTATCCTTCCTTTATTTCTTCTAAAATATCGTCAAATAGTCTAATTCTTGCTTTAATTGAATTAATGGCCGCATCTTCTGCTTCCAATATTTTAATTGGGTCGCCGTCTGTAAAGAAATCAACCAATCGTTCTGACATTGGGCCATGGTCATCGGTGTCAACTTCAATATGTCTGTTTAAATAATAATGAAATTTTGGAGCATTCACAGAGTTAAGATTTAATTGCTTTAAGATTCTATTGAAAACATCTGGTAAAACAGTTTCACGGCCATAACAAAACGATGCCGCTGCGCAATGCGGGCCGTTGTCAATCATATTAAATGTACTTCGCATGAATCTTCTTGCAGGGGCAGACGTCGATGCCGAGATTGGATCTATTCCGCTCGTTACGGTATCAATGAAATCAGTAATACTTTGGTGGTCCGCTTGCACCTCATACATCGCTTGTAAATATAAATCAAAGTGAGAAATGAATCCACCATTAATATCTATATCTGATTCTTCACACATAACAATTTCGTTAATGACTCTGCAAAGTTCAGATCTTACACCATTTGTTGGCACCCATGGAATTGACGTTGGCGCAATATTGTGCTGGATGCTTTTTAATAATGACATAAAATCCCACACAGCGTATGCATGATGATTCATGAAAATTTGAAGATCACTAATATTTTTAATTGAATTTTCAATTAATAGTGGATGATTTTCTAATTTTGATCGTTCTTCTAAAATTTTAGTTTTGTTTAATCTCATCTGTCTTTACCTTCACATCCATTCCAAACAATACTTTCATTGCCGCAAGTTGAATATTTCCCCACCATACTTTTTCAAATGCGCAGTTCATATAAAATACTTCATTTGGGAACTTAATTGGGCATGAACTGCCGCATAATCGTTTAACTGGGCATGAAAAACAGTGGTTAGTTTTTCTTTCCAAATCCATATTGACAATCTTGACGCCCTTGATATTATTTATGTTACCAGAAATAAATTTCTCAGATGTATGTGGGCACAATCTAACATTTCCGCGAATGTCCAACGAAAGAATGTCATCTGAATCAGCACCACATGACGCGCCAAATGTCCTTGGTCTAGCTTGAGTTAAAAATTTTGCATAGTTATAAACACCTTCTGGCGAATGTAAAATATTGCTTTTCAATAGACCCGTGCCATATATCGAGTCGTGGATAAATTTCTCCATAATTTTAGAGAATTCTTTTAACTTATCGCCTCGTAGCATATGAATAGCTGAATTTTGAGAATTTGTTTCATCATAATTCTTTACTGGAATGAATGTTAGTTTAACATCGCCAAAGTTATTCTTAAAGAAATCATTGATCTCAAATAAGTTGTAATTGGTTGCAGAAATGACAGAACCAAACCCAACCTGCACATTTGGTAAAGCGATCAATTGACGAATGATATCGACTTTCTTTGGGTTCTTTAGAATATCTTCGCCGCGTAACGATTCTTGCCCTGGCCCATCATGTGATACATTAATTAAGACTGTGCCTTTAAGTTTAGCAAAGAAATCAACATGTTTCTGAACAAACGGTGACCCATTGGTAGAGATAAAGTATTCACGTTCTGGCGCATCGACCATTTCCATGATACGAACCATGTCTTTCCAATATAGAAATGGTTCACCTCCCCAGAGTTCAACTCTCTTTAATCTAGATAAGTCTAGGTTATTTTGAACGGCTTCAATAAACGATTCTAGGTGAAAACTTTCAGGTCTTTCATTTGGATTACCAATATCCTTCTGCATGCAATACGAACACGAGTAATTGCACGCATGCCCTAGAAGGAGTCGAATTGCCACGGGGTTATTGACCTTTGTATCTACGCCGTGGTGCGTCTTCTCTTCTTCATACCATTCCAGATGCATCTCCGGCGGTAAACTTAATTGTTCACCGCCAGTATTATAGCATATATTTAATTCAGAATTGTAATAGAACTGACGGCCATCGGCCAGTTCAAATAACGTGTTGTTCATTAAGTATTGTCTGTCCATCCATGTGCATGTGATCTTACTGTATTCAATGCATTTGCTAAATCATTATGGTGCCATGCATAAATGATATCGCCTCCACCAACCGATAATCCAGAATCTGATCCTGCAGCTTCTGTTCCGTCTGCTTGTGTAGTTGTTGAACCAGTATTACCGTATTCGTAAATAGTAAGGTAGTCTGTTAACCCGTGGGCATGGCCACAAATAGTATTGATTAAGTCACGCAAGTAAATAAAGTGTGAAGCATAAATCACATTACCAGCGGTAAAATAACTATACGCTGTATTAATTTGGTCAGCAGAAACATCGCTGCTTGGTCCACCGGTTGTACCTGTTGTTGCCATGATATTTGTCCTCTTTTAGATTATTTATACTCAATGATCGGCACAGGCTTTTCATTTGGTAAATATAAACCAACAGAAGTCTTCTTAAATCCGTATTCAACAAGCTTACTATAATACTTACTTTTATCGTGTAACATAAACCACGGAATAAAATTGTAATCCGAATTTACTTTAAAAATATTGACATTTGTGAAATAATCCGCAAATTTTTTGACTAACGGATCTTTAGATAATCTTAAATCACGCGCCATGTCGGCATAATATTTGAGTTTATCTGAGAGCATCGTTGATAAAAACTTTTTAGTATCAAAGTCTCCATCTAGAACATGAAACGGTTCAAAATCAATTTTAGATGCATCATCAAATGAATAATAAAAACTATCATTAAATAAATTAACGGTTGTTCTTTGAATGTGATATGTTCTATTATTATGACTTAAGATATAACAGTTTTGATCCTGAAATGCATCGCCTAAATCGTATCTATAATTATTATCGTTTCTTAAATCATGATGTATTGTGTAAAATAATTTGTACTCATCAAGATAAGAAATTAGATCATTAATAATTTTTGGATGTTCAAATCCTTCTGATGTTCTAATAATCTTAATTTGGCATGCACTATATTTTTTAAAAAGTAATCTGATTCGATTTAACACTAAGCCTTTATTGTTTGTCTTAATTAGAAAATCTTCGGATAATGTTACGTCAGCTAATCCCTTAAGATTTAGTTCATTCATTAAAATATCAAAGTTTGACAAGATTGAATTATCGGTCATTCCGAATTCAAAATGATGGGCATTCTTTTTATACCATTCAAAGATATGCGGGTATTCTTTCTTCAGTAAACTAAAGTCATCATTTGTTCTGACAACATAGAAGTGGTCAAATATTTTTAACCATCTTTGTGTCTGTTCTTCTGTAATTTTTTCCGGAACGTACTTTTTATAGTTCGGTTTCATTTCACGCAACTGATCGCTAATATAGCAAATCTTACATCCAGCGCCGCAATAATATTTTCGTATTGGCGAAAAGTATAAGTCGTACGACACGCATTCTAGCGCATCCTCGGTTAGAAAATATTTGGCATAATCTGTTACGCCATCAAACGCACTTCCTTCAAGACTCATTTTTAATACCTATTGAATGCATCAACGTTGGATGTTGTTTTAATTTACTTAAATGATTTACCATTAAGTTGATTGTGTTGTAGAATTGAACGCAGTTACCTTTTGGTTGTTCATCAAACATTTTATAAAGATACTTTAATCCACACGCTGATTTAATTTCACATGTTTTACACTTATCCAATAAGAATGGATTTTCATCACCGGTTCTATATAACTTTTTACCATATTTCCATTGACCGATTCTAAATTCTTCTCTCTTGTATTCAAGATAATCAAACTCAGGATAAATGAATCCGTCGGGTGATAAGATTAACTTACCGTGATTATTAAGATAGTTCTTATCAATCTTTTCATAATTACCGTCAATGTTAATGTTAATTCCCTGAACATACATTGTTTGTACAAATCTCATTAAATCGACACCGAACCATTTAAGATCGATATCGTCAATCAATACTTTGAATTTTGACTTACCGCGGTAATGCCTCAATGGGATTAAATTTAATGTATCGCAATGCGCAAGTTTCATTGTTGAAATTACGGATGCAATAGTGTGTTCGTCAAATGCTTCTCTTGTTGGTGGTATGACAAACTGAAATAACATCCCGGCATTATACTTCTGAACAATATCAGATACCTTCTTCACGTCAATTGGTTCACGATTAACATCTTGGTATTTAAAGTCATAACTTAATGTTAAACGAATCTGTGGCCCCCATTTTTCAAAGAACCATTCATTTTCATGAACTTTTGAACCGTTGGTTGTAATAAAGAATAGCATATCATTTGGGAACAACGGCTGAATCATTTCCAATAGTCTATCAATTCTTTTGATGTAAAGAAATGGTTCGCCGCCATGAAACGAAATTGCTTTAAGATCTTTTGCAAGGCGAGATGCCTCTTTCATAAAGTCAGTAATCTCTTCATTATCAATCGATCTTAAATTTTGTGAGCCGATGTCGTGCTTAATGTAATCTCTATCGCAGTACACACAATTGAAATTGCATGTATCACCCATATAAATGGTGATTACGCCAACGCCGTCGAAACTTAACTCAGTAAGAGTATTAACGTTTGAAGATAAAAGCATTTAGAAAAGTCACTTTCAGATAATGTTTCGGGTTTGATATTTTTCTGTTCAGATATTTTTAAGTAATGATCATACACATCAACATTTGGGTCTAAACCAAAATCGTTTAGTACATTGTTTATATATTGTTGGCCATTCATTTGATACCGCGATAGATGAATATTTACATCACGGAAAAACATTTTATTGTAAATGTCATTTTGGAAGTCCAAAAACAATTTAACAATTTGCTGGCACATATCATCTGGTCTAAACATTGTTTTTAAGTCAGATGTTGATAAGTTTCCTGCTGGGCACTGATAGCAAAAGTTTTGAAGATCACATGTCTTACACTGATCATGCGTTTCAAACATTTTATTGTACTCAGCTTGGAATCGTTTGTACCTACTTACATAAATTTTGTCTTGAAAAATATTACCGAGAACTGTTGAATCTACACCTGAGTTGCCCTTCATATTTGTGAAGAAGTAACAGCCACTAAAATCACCGCTACCATCAATTGCAATCATATCAGACCCAACCATACAGTTATTTTCACCCTTAAGACCAACCCCTTCGCTGAACTTGATGATCAAATCTGGATATTTATGTAATGCATCGAATACATCTCTACGCATATTTTCCCAATTCTCATCAGACCATTTAATATAACCACGACCAGAATCAAGAACAAGCGGGTGAACAATAATGTTTCTTACACCAGCACTATATAGCCTATTAATGAATGCGCCCATTTCTTTGGCGGTTTCTTCAGACAGTGTGGATCTAATTACTAAACGCTGCGGTTCAGAACCAAGTCTTTTAGTAATCTTTTCAATCGTTTGCGCTAATTTTTCTAATTGTTCTGGTGAAGTATCTCTAATATCAATTGATGCATCAAATGTATCAACAGATACTAGCATATGCGTATAAGGTTTACCAAAATAAAATTCAATGAATTCATCGTCAATCAATAAACCATTGGTACACATTGAAATGTACGTACCACTGTAATTTTTATAGTTTGAATTCAGTTCATCATTGTACGTTTCGATAAATTCTTTAATTAACTTTTTATGAAGCAACGGTTCACCACCAAAAAATTGAAATGACTTTTTTGGTTTGGTGTTAATTTTATTAAACCAGTCATACGCATGCTTTAAAGATTCTGGTGTGAACTTACCATAATCATGTTTATGCTGTTCATAGCAATACCCACATTTTAAATTACACTTATTTGTTAATAGTAAATTAATCTGAGCAAGATCAGCAAATAAATGTGGCACTGCGTCAAAGCGTGAATATCCTTCACCAGATACCGGTATAATCGGTATTAGTTTATTTTTTCTGTCCATCGTATCTTTCGTTTATTTTACAAACTGCCGCGGCCGCAATTACACTGACAGTTACTTGTGTAATCATCAGTAAATGTATGTGTGTGACCTCTTAATTGGTCAAGCACCTCAATCATTTTTCTGAATTCATACGCACCAATACCTTCACCTGCACCCTTACTTAATGGTGCAGATGGGGTTGTTGTTATAGATGTGGTATCATTTGCCATGTTATTCTCCTAAGACAAGATATTCAAGAATTTCGTATCCTGCATTACTTTTATTAAAATATTTATTATTTAATGAACCTGTGTTAATTCTAAATTTGATGTAAGACATTGGTTTATCAACAATAAACTTAAATTTATTACCATCATATGTGTACTGCAAATTGGTCTCGATGCCAATTGGGAAATTGGGTTTTTCACCAGATGTAATATAAAACAATGAATCTTCATATAAAGAGATCTCTAACACCGAATTTAGTTTAGTAAACAGTGTATCGTTCACTTTAGTACACTTAAACTTTGGTGCTAATAGGTAACCATACATCGATGTGTTATATGTGTTTAAAGTCGTCCATACGTGTCTCCCGTTTAAACTGCTTTCTTTATTCAAATTTGGTACAGCAACGAGATTAGGATTTACCGTACAGATAACAAATGAATCATCGGAAAGTAATCTGAAGTTAACGTATGTAACACAACTTAATGACTTATAATTATTCAACTTTTCGCCGGTTTGAACATTAATAACAACATTATTTTCATCCCTAGCATAGATAATACTTTGTGATAATGTTAATGCACGCTTATCATCATTTGCAACGTGTTTTGTTGTGCCGTCAAAAAAGAAACCAATACTTACCCATTTATACTTTTTAAGATGTTCATAAATTTCATCTAAACAAAACGGTTTACAGATATCTGGTCTTAATCCAAAGTTTGGCCACATATGTGGTTTAATAACCAATTCTTTTTCTGGTTCAATTGTTGATGTGTTTCTCTCAATAACGAACTTAAAAAATTCGTTCTCGAATTGATTAATGTTTTGCCCAAGCAATTTTTCTTTATGAATATCTGTTACGGCAAACTCAGGGATGTCCTTCCAATTTACTGGTGATACATATGTTTCGCCGCCGTGTTTAATATCAATCCCGCTATCAACAGAAGTGTTGATATTTTCAATTACTGATTCCCAAAGAGGTGGGCGTTTACTTGACCACAAGAATAACCAATTGATCATATTACTTATAATGCTCTAATAATTTGAAGTGCTTCATCTAAAGTTTTACCGTCAATGAAAACATCGAAATTATCTGCATTGGATCTTAGAATATTGCTATGTGCATCCATTAATTTTTTAGCATTCTCTGGATTAACACCTTCATGCTCAGAAAAATGGTCAATGTCATATAATGATTCTGGTACAGCATAACCAACGATTAAATCAAATTCTTCTGGTTTAACCAATAGGTGTGAAAACGGTACAACCACAACATCAAAGTTTTGCGCGGTGAACTCATCTAAGAATGGGCGGTATGTATCAATATTAAAGATATCATTTAAAATTTCTTCAAATGATTCTGTATTAGAGATGTACTCGTCAAATGATGCCCCGACCAAACTTTGCGCACGGCCATGTAAATCAATCTTGTCAAAACATGACTCCAATTTAATTCTATCTTCTCTTACATTCAATGCATCAAAGATTGTACTTTTTACCTTTGTGCATTCAATTGTGCTAACAACTAATATTTTTTTAGACATCTTGTATCTCCACGTGTTTGAATAATTTTGAAGAATTGTCTGAGCATATCTTCAGAAAGTATTCTTTTAATCTTTGTTCCATTGGCAGATTATGCCAAGTGATTTTATGGTTTGCTCCAGAATAAGTTGTATCTAATGGAATGTTAATAAACTTCCCTTTGGTTAGTTCTTTTGTTTTGAAATACTTATCCCAGTTATACTCTGTTTCAAATTTGGTAACATTTGGTTCATAATCGATGAACTTAATCATGTTAAATGAATACATGCATAGATCATAGATACCAGGTATTTCACCAAATTCTTTAACGATAAAATCGTAAATTCTCTTATAAAATGTATATCTATTTATATTGATTGCGATGTTCATCATTGGTTCAAATCTACCGTAGACACCAAATATCGAATTTTTGAATGTATCAATCGGCAAATCACTAGTTTCATTTAGTTTAGCTTTGCCTTCATCAATATATTCTTTAATCATTTCACCCTGAATACCATCAAAATCAGCTGAACTTAGAACTTTATCCCAGAATCGTTTATAGAACAAAGAATATGGAATATTATGTTCATCATTCAGATATTTAGTGATGTAACTCGTGTATTTCTCAATTTCAAGAATAGCAATCACTTGATCCATCATGTACATTTCAAGCCATTCATCTCTCGTGTAACTAGATGTTTCTACAACAATATCACTTGGCTTGGTGTATTTTTCATTCAGAAGTAAACTATTCGTAAAACTTTCAATATTTTCAGTTTCCCCAATTTTAAGAATCGCCGTTAATCCATTACTTGCCCTAACACCATATCTTGACTTAATAGTCTTAATTTTATGTGTTTCCATATATTCTGGGTTGGATGCTGGGGATGTTGGTAACAACAACCAATAATATCTCTTACTAAACACAGAATCTTTACCCATTACATCCAGCGCTTCGTAATATGAATCTAATGTGGCACCCGGTAACCCAAGCATTAATTCTAAACGAACGACTTGGCCGTACTTATCTCGAATCTTTTTATATGCTTCAAGTTGTTCAGACCAAGGTGCATCAGTTCGTTTGATATTAATATTGACCAATGGATTAAAGTCCTGGATTGATACTTTATGATCAACAATTAAACCATGTTCAGCCAATAATTCTTCAATTTTATATAAGTTATGTTTCTTTGTTTTTGTCGGACCAAACAGAAATGTTCTTTTGGGAAATCCAGTTTTTGCCTTTAAATCACATAAGAATTCTATCAATTGAACATCTCTATCATTAATACCAAAGTTTGCGTCTGTAAATCCAACAATATCTGGCGGATAAAAATCCAATAAAAAGTTTAGGTCTTCTTTAATATATTCTGTGGGTTTGAATGAAACTTTGGAGTTGATTCCACCACCCCATTCGCAATACATACATCCGTATGGGCACCCGCGAGATGTTTCATAGACAACATAGAACTTTGAATTGATCTTTACAGCAAGATCTTTACGTGACCTAATGTATTCTTCATTTCGACTAAAGATATTTCTTGGCCAAACAAATGATCTTTTATCAAATGTTGCTGTTGATCTGAATGTCTTTGATCTTAAATAAGGTACATTCTTCCAATTCTTTTCATGTGTGTACTCATAAAGAAATTGATTTAAGAAGACCTCGCCATACCCATCTGGGTCGCAGATGAAGTCGATGTGTTTATTTTCTAACCAGAATTCTAATTTATTGGGCTCAACTTGAGGACCACCAGCGAGGATGGTAATATTAGGCCGTTTTGATTTAATGATCTTTGCTAGATCATTTGAGATTGCGTGATTCCATACATATAGTGACATCATTAGAATGTCAGGGTCTTGCATAAGAATCTGTTCTGCAAGATCATCTATATTTGTTGCATCCGTCTCAATAATAGGATAAGACCAGGAAAACTTTTCAGTTCCCTGGTAATTATCTTCAATATATGACTTTACTGATATCCAGAAGTAATCGTATGCTACAATATCAGATGCAATTGTAAAATTTATGTAGGAAATCTTCATACTACCATTATAATATGAAGTTCCTTAATTTTACGGTGATAATTGGCTTATACTTTAACCATTACTGTACCATTATCAGAATTTGATAATGCAACACCAACGATATCTAATGTGCTTCCGATAATCTGTACTTTGTCAAGTCCCTTTACTTTACCGCCTGGAATAGCGACACAGTATTGACCCTTCTTAACTGTACCTTCGCACTTAACCGGCACTTTACCCTTTAGTGCAACGTATTGGTAAGTATCACCAGCTTCAGAGTTCAACATCAAACCTGGCTTATCAGAAATTACACCGGCCAATGCACCGCCTTGGAATAATGTGATTTCTTTATCACCGCCGATTTCAACAACTGTACCAACTGGATATTGTTCATCTGATTCGTACTTTTCTGCCAAGTCAGCATAGCGTGCTGAAGTGGCTGTACCGTTAAACGTGCCAGTGTATAACGTATTGATCGCTGGGTTATAGTACAAACCACCATCATTACGAATACGTTGTTGACCATCACCGATACCTGAGAAGTTTACATAATATGCTCCGTTTGTGCTGTCATCACGAGTTACATATGTGTAATCAGAATATGTACTATTTGTTGATGATGTAGCATTACCAGATAATGCACCTGCAAATGTAACACAACTTAACACGTTCGTGTATGGGTTATACGATAGGTTTGCATCATTACGAATACGTTGTTGGCCTGAACCAATGCCAGAGAAGTTCAGATAATAAGTAGTATTTGTACTATCATCGCGAGTTACGAATGTGTTATCTGAGTATGTCGCAGATGTTGCATTACCTGCAAAGTTTGTACATGTGATTGTATTTGTTGCTGGGTTAATTGTGATTTCATTATCATGACTCATGTTCTGATTACCAGAACCAGCACCACCAACGAAACTTAGATAATACACAGCATTTGCATCACCTTCGGTACTATAGATTGTACTTGCTGATGTTGCATTACCTGCAAAGTTTGCGCATACCAACGTGTTTGTTGCTGGATTTACATAGATCTCATTATCGTGGTAAACACTTTGGTTACCTGTACCAGAACTTGGTACGAATGTTAAGAAATAGTTTCCGTTTGCATCACCTTCGGTACTATAGATTGTACTTGATGCAGATGCTTGACCAATAAACTGTTGTGCATAAACAGTATTAAATCTTTGACCGGCTGCACCAATATTACTTACATTATCAGTAATAGGTAAAATTGAACCAGTAACATCTAAGTTTGTTCCGTGGACGTACGAGGCAAATAATTCGTTGAATCTCTTTGATGAAGAACCAAGATCATATGCATTATCTGTTGCTGGAAGTAAATCGCCAGATAATGTACCGTCGCCAGTAGCATTTAGATATCTAACATCCATTTCTGTTTGGCTGATGATCTTTCTAACAGCCTTATCAAAAATGTTTGTGCTAACTTTAGTAAATACGTCGCCGGTTGTCTTCTCAAAGGATGTGCCTGTTGCTGCACTAATAAAGTCGCCGTCACCAATTAGTGATGAACCATCGGCTTTATAAGTAAAATTTTGATATAGAGACATGTTTATACCCTTCTATTTTATGTACTTGTTATTTTGTACTTTCTTATTATTTATATTTTGACAACCGGGATTTCCGCAGGATTTCCGATTATGGTTTTACTGGCCAAATTACTGTCTCTAGCGATTGATATTGAGATGTGATATCGCGAAGAGCTTGACGATATGCGGTTTGTTCTGCTGTCATTACACGATCAGAAACTGCCCACCAATCTGTTTCAGCTAACTTACGATCACGTTCAGCACGTAATGCTTTTAGTGGTTCTGCAGCAGTTAGTTCATCTTGTTTAGCTTTAATTTCGGCCCAAGTTGCTCCCCAGTCTGCTGGGTTCTTAGACTCAATAGCAGAACCATTCGCATCAACACCAGTAACTTTACTGAACATTTGAGTGAACTCTGCTTCTGTTGTTGGTTCACCACGAAGAACCCATTCTTTAATCTGTAGTTCTGTTAGTGCTTGTGCAATACTTGCCATTTTAATTTCTCCTTGGAATTTGTTTATATTTATATGATGTTAGCCAGCGATTTCCAATATCATCATTTCACAACTACGTCCTGATGCGGAACTTGATTGAGCATTAAATGTGCATGAACCATTATATACAGAGCCATATACACTAACGGTATGGGTGCCTGCGCCCAAACTCCCAGATAATCCTTGATTTATTAAGAACAATCTTTCCTCGTTTCCTCCATACCAACTATGCATATTATCAACACAATCGATGCCCACGCCGTCCACACGAATATTTAATCCAGGGTTTGTTGACGTTGAGGCAGATGCGCGAATAATTTGGCCACTATGTACAAATACCATTAACTTGGAATTTGCTTTTGTAGTTATTGTTCCTTGGCAAATTGTTGTATCTGTGGAACTGATAACAATATCGCCGGTTGGACCCTTAACTCGAATCGCTTGCAACACGCTGCCACTTGGCATGATTGTGCCGCTTGGTAATGTTACACCACTCGGTAAAGTAGTTACAGCAGAAACCGATCTATTATTTAATTTAGTAAGTGCCATTATTGTGCGACCTCCATAATAGACATAAATGCTGACGATGATCCGCCATTTGCCTTGCAAATTTCCCAAGAACCATATGACCCTGCATAAATCCTTCCTTGTAAATTGTATGTTAACAATGTGGTTAATCCAGGAAAATCTACATAATTACATGTAAAAATTGGATATATGTCAGTTGCTAATGATGTTCTGTTAAAATAGTTTTGCCATGATGCACTGTAAATTTGTGAACCATTTCTAAGCAATCTATGATCTTGTGCAGTTTGTAATGATGTTTGAACCTGTTCGGTTTTTGACCAAATAGAAATTACAATTGCACTATTACTGTACTTTGGTGTGATACTCGCAGTAAAACCAGTTGCGTCAGTGTATGATGCTGAACCAAATGATGTGGTAACAGTTGGCTTTACAATAATATTTTGAATAACTTCACCAGGCGCATATTTAATACCAAGATCACTTGCACTTGGTACACTCCCATCTCTTTTAAGAATGGTGTCAACTTTTAGAATACCTGTCATTGTGCAATCTCCTGTACATGCATGCTAAACCCCTTATATACATACAACGAAGAATTACCATTAAGAACTTTAAACGTATATGTCACCGGGCTAGAATTCGAAGGAACGTCAACCCATTCAAAATTAAATGGTGATGGTATATGGCTTGTGATAGCAGATTCTCTATAATATAGATAGTGGCTGGACATACCGCTTGATGATTGAGACCAATTATGACCAGGGATCACTAACCCATTCCGAGTGCAATTAAAATGTGTTGATATATTTGTATTTGCATTATTAATATAATAAATTCCACAAACTTTTATATTAAATTTGCTATTTGAATATCTTGGCGTAATTGAAACAGAAACAACATCATTCCATACGCCGGTGGCTGTTATGGACATATTTGTACTCATTTCATTTTCAGATGTTTGAATCACGTGGCCAGGAATGTGAACGCCCGTAGTATCCCTTGGCGCAATCTCGTTTACATATAATTTTGTCATTGCGCGATCTCCATAATTGTCAATGTGCTATATTTTGCGCCGCCGGAAATTCTACTATCTTGCCCTGTGCCCGGATTCCAAGTCATTGCCGGCATATTACCACCAGCAGCATTTGCGTTCCATCCAATATCAACGGCCAAATTTCCAACTTCAGAAGTGATGTATTCGGCATTAATTGTCCAACCAAATTGAACAGATGTATCACCAGCATCAGAGGCATAACCATGTTGAATAACGCCATCATATCTATAACCACTACCACCAACGCGCCAATATTCGCCCATAAAGTAAGATTGCCCATCTCTAAAAACTAATTGCCCTAATAATAGTAATTTGCTATTTGACATTTTTTTATTAAACGTCATACCGGACCAAAGTGAATACGTCTGCATACCACTTAAAGTGGTTGCCGTGTTATTTTTATAGTGTTGAACCTGAATAACTTGACCTGGGGCAACCAATCCACCAGCGGGAGCAATAATCTGTTGCCCAGATCCAAGTAAAATCTTATTTGCATTCGCACCAGAACTAGGCCCTCTAATTGTTTGTACTGTTAATTCACTTGCCATATAAGCCTCATAAAATTGTCATAGTGCCATCAATAACCAAGTCACCATTGAATGTAACTGGGCCAGCCATGTATGCATTCTGACCAGCAGGAATATAAACGTTATCATTGATGACATCCGCATTAACACGGATACTTGTATTATTTATTACTAAACTTTCTGATAATTTTGCAGGAGTAATAGAGTGATCGGCTGGTGTTACGGCATTACCAACTTCACCCATAGCAATAATAAAATCAATCGTATCTACACCGTAAGTTAAATTCTCTGAGAATGTAATCGTACTTGTATTAACTGTGTATGCGCTTCCTGGTGCTTGAATAACACCATTTACAGAAACCATCAATCTTTCTGCTTGACCTGGTAGAAATGGAGTGCTACCGTAAAGTAAAGAGTATGAAGCACCACCGTTTGGATTAATGAAATCCAATTTTTTAAATGAACCATTTAATGGTTGTTTTCCTAAGAATGGCATACTTTACTCCGGTTTTGGATATTTTGTTTTAATTTCGTCAATTTGTGACTTCCAAACATCATACCCGCCATGATACAGCGTATCTAGTTGATCTTGGATTGACGGGTACTCTGAAGCACGTTTGTTCTTATACAAATTTTTATTGTAGTGGTCAAGAGAAGCAAAAAACGCGTATCTCTCTTCCTCATCTATAATCTCTCTCCCATCCGGCAATACAATTTTGTGGCCGTCGTCCATTGTATGAATCATATACTTCTCCAATTAATAACTGTAGTCAGGATACATAACAATTTTGTTTGGAACCATTGTTGATCCAGCAGGCAAAATTTGTAGACCAGATGTAATTCTGATTTCACTTGAGTAATATGGGCTTTCCGTCACAAGAATATCATAGTATCCCCACCCGTCAGTACCACTTGATGAGTTAACAATATTAATTGACGATCCGGTAATTGCACTATACCCGCCACTTCCAGTAACTAGTGTTGATGAGAATGATGGCCCATAATATGTTGCACCATGGCCGTCAATTCGGTACATAGCATATCCAAACCCAGCATAATATCTGCGATACACTTCCACTGTAGTACCGCCCTCGCCCCAATAAAATGAATTGATCTTAGCAATCTTAAATGTTCTTGTTACATTACCGTGATTACCTGACATATATGTTGCGCTGTATAGATTATTATGCGCAATTGGCGCAGCAACGGTTAAGGTGCCAGTAAATGTATCTCCTGCTTTATTTGCTGGAGTATACCCAAGATTAGTAGTTAATGCACCAGACGCAATACTATTTGATTTGATTTGTGATCTTGCCATTTCTTATTCCTTAACCTATTAAGTAACCAAATTGGTTCCATTGA